>ERZ1023683.17-NODE-17-length-74990-cov-26.669393_pt1 | contig 74990 bp, 110 predicted proteins | sample MGYA00380345_ERZ1023683 | MGnify/ENA primary metagenome ERZ1023683 (study PRJEB33179, sample SAMN07449040) | human gut metagenome | biome: Human-gut; feature: Human associated habitat; material: Faeces | host: Homo sapiens | place: India:Kasaragod | collected...
CTCCTGCGGTGCATCCTCAGCAACAGGCTCCTGCGGTGCATCCTCAGCAACAGGCGACTACGGTGCATCCTCAGCAACAGGCTCCTGCGGTGCATCCTCAGCAACAGGCTCCTGCGGTGCATCCTCAGCAACAGGCGACTACGGTGCATCCTCAGCAACAGGCTCCTGCGGTGCATCCTCAGCAACAGGCTCCTGCGGTGCATCCTCAGCAACAGGCTACAAAGGTGCATCCTCAGCAATGGACCCAACAGCAGTTGCAGTTGCATGGGGACCATATTCCAAAGCCAAGGGAGTGATTGGCTCTCACTTAGTTTTTGCTGACTGGGAGTACAACGGTAATGCAGATGATGATGATTATGATAAAGCAAATTCAGGAATTGTTTCGTGGACTTTTAAGGGAGCAAAGATGATCTGCGTAGATGGTGAAACCGTTAAAGAAAACGTATGGTATACGTTTAAGGATGGAAAGATTGAAGAGGTAGAGGAGAAAGCTAATGAGTAATTATGTAAAAGCCCGATACGAGGGCAGTAAAAGAAGCTATTGTTTTGCGACAGAGGAAGATTTAAAGCCAGGAGACGAAGCAGTAACTCCAAACGGCACAAAAGTCACAGTGGTAGATGAGCCAGTAGACCTTTCATGGGTAGAAGCTTATGGAAGAAGCAATATTAAGGTGATCAAAAGAGCACCAGAGATCAATGAAGCAGAGTGCAAGAACTGCACATCGTGCTACAACAATAAGGCAAAAACAAAATAAGGAGGATAATATGAGCACTAGATTTACAATTAAGGCCGGATTAGCTTTTAATGCCGTTCTTGTCGAGGACGAAAAGACAGGTGAGATGGGCGTGGGAGTTTATAAAAATAGTGTTGACGATATCAGTTTTTTGTCAGCATTAAGTAAAGCGTCAGATGAGCTACTGAAAAAATTGGAAAAAAGAAAACAAGATGAAGATCTGGAAACTGTGCACGAGCAGGGAAAGGAACCAGAAGAGAAAAAGGAAGAGCAGCCGACATACTACAGTGGAGCTGTTGAGGTTGCAAAAGGTGATAACGTGCTTTTCCCAACAGGGTTAAAGTTTAAAGTGACGCAAGGCAAAATAGAATATATTACAGGTAATTTAATGAACGACATTTCTGCATACCTTATATTTTGCAATAACACATTCAAATCATTTGATGATTTGAGCAAGTTTTTTGACAAGATGCACATTGAGATTAAGGAGGGCGAGGAATAATGGCAGCGGCTAAAGCAGAAGCATTAAGTACAGGAAATCAGCAGGCCAGTTTAATTGTAAATAATGGCCTTATTGATGGGCTTGTACGCCAATTAAAAGAGAAAGAGAACTTTGGCTTGGCATTTCCAAAAGACTACAACGTAGCAAATGCATTAACTGGAGCGTATCTGGTATTAAAAGAGACTGTTGATAAAGATAAACGTCCGGTTCTTGAAAGCTGCTCACAGGCTAGTATTGTAAATTCACTTATGGAAATGGCCACATTGGCGCTCAATGTTAACAAAAAGCAGGGATATTTTATCGCCTACGGTGGAAAGTGCCAATTCCAGAAATCTTACTTTGGAAATATCACATTGGCAAGACGTAACGGTTTAAAGAAGATCAGTGCAGAGATCATCTATGAGGGTGATACATTTAAGTATCACATCGTTAATGGTGAGAAAGTTATTGATGAACATACGCAGGACTTCATGAACATTGACAATGACAAGATCAAAGGCGCTTATGCTGTTGCAAAAATGATGGATGGAAGCCAGATTGTGGAGATTATGAACATTAACCAGTTGAAGAAAGCATGGAATCAGCGAATGGGTGGATTGAAAGAGGACGCTGCCAGTACACACACAAAATTCAAAGATCAGATGTCAAAGAAAACTGTAATCAACCGTTTGTGCAAAATGATCGCAAATACGAGTACAGATGGTAATATTTCCGAGATATCCGACAGACTTGATCAGTTCGAGGACATTTCTCCAATTGAAATTGAGCAGGAAAATATTGCATACGAAATTAAAAATGAAGCAAATTCAGAAACATTTGTTGAGCCTGTAACTGGAAATCGAGAGTTAAAAGCTGATACAGATGGTCAGCAGGAACTCCCGGCATTTATGCAGTAGGGAGATAGCCTATGGATGAAATTAAATGGAGAATAGAAGGAATTTTCAAAGCCAATGCTGCAAAGTGCCTGGATGAAATCGGAAGAGATACAGAGATAACACCAGAACAAGTACTTGAGAAAGCGAGAGACGAACAGTCAGAGCTTCATAAGTGCTTTGAATGGAATGACAGCATAGCAGCAGAGAAATATCGCTTGCAGCAGGCAAGACAGCTTATCCAGTTCTTTGTAGTTGTTCCAAAACAGGATAACAAACCACCTATTAGGCACTTCCAGATCACGAGTCAGAGAAATGTGTATATGCCAACAACGCATTTTGCAACACAGCCTGACGAGTATCAGAAATTGCTGCAGAGGGCTTACGCAGAGCTGAGAAGCTTTCAAAATCGGTATAAGTCGCTTTCTGAGTTAGAGAGCGTATTTGAAGAAATCGACAAGATAGCCGTTTAAACAGTTTCAATGCTTAATTCGAGTGTTCTGTGGATGGTGTAACGGTATGCACCATCTGAGAAAGGAAATGGCTCATATGCCAAAAACATAACAGCACAGGACAGAACATAACACGACACAACATTACATCATTCACAGAGCATTCGAGTTAAGCAAATTTTATGAGCTAGCACGAGGTGGTAAGTAAACCTCAATAAGATAAAAGCATTATATCAAACAAAACAGCACAATACATCGTAGAAAAAAACATTACAGAACAAAACAAAGCAGATTATTTACCGCTTCATACTAGCTCATAAATCAGAACATAACACAAAAACAAAAGGTATCCATTCTGCATGTGGCATAAGCCACAAAGCAAATCATAGCACATAATAACATAAGACAGCATCTTACAGGACATAACAAGACATAACACAGCACCGTAAATTTCTTATGCCATGTACCGAGTGGATACCGACAAAACAAACTGGTAGCATTTGCAGGCAGCATGAGTTGCCTATCGTAGGATAGAACAGTACAGCATAGAACAATACAATACAACACACAACATCACATTTCATGTTGTCTGCAAGTGTTATCAGAACACTTGAAGCTTTCATTTGAGACGCGGCATAAGCCGCAAAACAGAACATTACAGAACATCACATTACAAAGCAGAACATCATAACACTTATGTCGCGCCTCGAGCGAAAGCTTAGACCAAAACAAAAAAGGAGAACACAAATTATGGCAAAGAAGGAAGAAACACAGGTTATCGAATTAAAGCCGTTAAGCATCAAGCAGGCAAGAATTACTATTGCAGGTGATGGAGATTTGGTACTTAACAAGATGAATGATTGCAGTGCCAGAAAGCTGACCGATGAGAGAAAGAATAAGGCTAAGGACACAGCAGCTACAAATGTATGGGAAGAAGTGATCACCTCTATGCACTGGTATGACGGAAAGCCTACAGACTTCACAGAAGAGGGTTTAAGAAAAGCGCTGGCCAGAAATGCACCGTGTATTACGGCATTTGGCTTAAAAAAATCATTCGGACAGGCTGTTGTGCAGAACAAGATTGACACTTACGCAACTAAATTTAACGCTGCTGTAAATGTCATTGCGAAGGGCAATCTGGTTCCGATCAAGTTTGCAGAGCATTTCATTGATGAAAAGCTTATGTCGCCGAAGAAAGGCGCTCCAGTACTTGTACGACTGAATAGATTCAGCGGATGGAGTGCAACATTCACCATTCAATATACAGAGAATGCGTATTCTCTGGAACAGATCTTAAACATCATCCGTCTTGCAGGTTTTGGAAACGGAATTGGAAGCGGAAGAACTAGCGGTTACGGTCGTTACCACATTGAGAGTGTGGAGGGATGAACGTAAGAGAGGAGTTTTTCAGATGATTTTAACATGTTTAGCCAGCGGCAGTTCTGGTAATTGCTATGTTTTAAAGGATAGCAAAGGTAAGATGCTTCTTCTTGATGCAGGAATCCCGATCATGAAGATCAAAAAGGGCTGCGATTGGAAGGTATCTGATATTGTCGGATGCGTTGTCACACATAAACACAGAGACCATTCAGAAGCAGTCAGTGATCTGGAAGAAATGGGAATCCCAGTCTATAAACCTTACGAAGATAACTCCTATATCGGTGGATATGGCGAATTTGGAATCGTATCGGTTCCAATGACTGATGTGCATGGACACTTCAAGCATACCGATGCAGACGGTACAGAGTGTCCGTGTTACGGATTCATTATCAAGCATCCAGAAATGGAAAGAATGCTCTATATTACCGATACGGAGTTCGTAAGGTGGCGATTTAAGGATATTAGCCACATACTGGTGTCTTGCAATTACCAAAAACAATATATTTCAGAGGATGTCACTGGTAAACGATTACACGTTATCAAGGGACATATGGAACTAGAAACGTGTGCAGGCTTCATAGAAGCTAACACAACATACGCACTCCAGAACGTCATTATTTGCCATTTAAGCGCAAATAATGCAGTACCAGAGGAAATGGTCACAAGAATAAAAGAAGTCGCAGGAATGGCAAATGTGGACGTTGCAGAAGCAGGTAAGACTTGGCAATTGTTTAATTACGAAACATGCCCGTTCCTGTAAGAAAGGAAAGGTAAATGAGCAATAAAGAAGCCGTGAAGATATTAAAGAAGAAACTCGATACTTGCACCAGAGCAACCGAACAAGCCTTGAAGAAAAAGGATTACAAGGCAGTTGAAAAGTCAATGAGGATCGCGTTTGTATTTATGAAGGCGCATAATGCTCTTAAAAAGCAGATTCCACAAAAACTGGTTATTCTAGCAGACAAGAATGCATGTAGCTGCTCTGTATGTGGAAACATCATAAATGATTGCCTTGCTTCCTATTGTTCAAAATGCGGACAGAGAATTGATTGGGAGGAAACATGATCCTGAATGAAATTTTAAAGCTTATGGAATGCTTTCCTGGCAGCAGTATCAACAGCAAGGGATACTTGCTTTTAAACAAGCAACGTTCTGGTTTTTCCATAGCTGACATTGAGAGTGAGGAAGATCTTAAATGCAAGTTGCTTGAATATGTGTCAAGGGACGCTTGCAAAACAATGGTTTATCAACAGCATATAAGGAACGTAAGATTTTGGAATGGAACTCGAAAGAGCATAAACCAGTATCTGCAGACGAATTTTTCTGACGATGACATGCTTGATATATACCAGTACTTAGGCAATGGTATCAGGCACAAGCTCACCAAAGAGTTTGTAGAGAATGGATATGATCTAAAACTGATAAAGGAGGTACAAGATGGATGAGATTAAGATCGGAACTCCTGTCTATCACGTAGAGGAATATCGATTAACCAACTACGAGTTAAAACAAAAGGGATTCGAAGGGTTCGACAACTACGGACTTGAAGTTGTTGAATCGGTTGTTATAGCCGTGACAGACACACATTTTGATACAACAACCGAAAAACGTGACATCGGAAGCAATACGAATAATATACATCATTGGGAGAGATTAGCGCTTGGAAGGGCAGTATTTCTGAGCAAAGAAGAAGCTGCGGAAGAAGCTGATAACCGTGCGCATAATATCCAGTTAGGATATCACTGTTCAAAGTTTAGCCAACGCCCAATGTATAAAAATTGGCTACACTGGCAAGATACAGCTAAGACAAAGGCACCTAAAAAGCAAACAGGTCATAGATCAAACTTTGTCGCGAAAAAAACTACACTTCCAGAGGAGCTTTACATTGCCTGGAGGGATGGAAAGCTAACTGGACCAGAAGGTGCAAAGAAGATAGGTGTTTGCGTCACGACTTTTGAAAGATATGCAAGAGAAGAGCTTGCGAAGAGAGGTGATAGGCATACCGTTAAAACTGGTAATAAAGTACCACCAAAGCCTTTGCCACCAATGTTTGATGATTGCTTTGAACAATGGAAGCTCGGATTGCTCTCAGACGAAAAGGCAGCTAGACAATGTGGGATGTCGCATACAACATTTCGCAAGTATGCAAATATCCGTTTGAAAGAGATTGGAGAGCAGAGGAAGGGAATCCAGAGAGGAGTGATTCTTCCGCCAAACTTTACAGACGTATATCTGGAATGGGAGCAAGGAGACATTGGATGCAGCGAAGCTGCAAAGAAATGCGGTCTTGAATATTACACATTCAGGTACTATGCAGAGAAAAGATACAATGAAAGGATGGACACAGGAGTGTTCCAGTATTAAAAGAAAGAAGGATTTCAAAGTGAAGAAAAATCGGCAAGTCTTACTGGATGAAAAGTTAATTGTGCCTACGCTTGCTTTTGAACATAACATGACAGAAAAAGAAAGAAAAGATTTTCTCAAAGCCATGCGAGCAATGTTCAAATTGAAGATTAAGCAGGAAATAAGACCAGAGGAAGAACTTATGTATACTCTTACAAGGCAGAGGGAACTAGGAATGAGAAAGAAAAGAATAAAACTTTAAAGAAAAGAGGCTTAGTATGAACAAAGTAATTTTGATCGGAAGATTAACCAAAGACCCAGAGGTTCGCTATACACAGGGTCAGGAGACAATGGCGGTAGCCAGATATACACTGGCTGTAGACAGAAACCGTAAGCAGGATAACGGCCAGAATGCAGACTTCATCAACTGCATTAGCTTTAAAAAAAATGCAGAGTTTGCTGAAAAATTCCTGCACAAAGGAACAAAGATTGCTGTTACTGGACGCATTCAGACAGGCAGCTACACCAACAAGGACGGCCAGAAGGTGTATACAACGGATGTAGTCGTGGATGAGCAGGAGTTTGTGGAAAGCAAGAAGAATACGCAGCCAGCTCCAGAACCAGCACCTGCAGGCGGATATGAAGGTTTTATGAATATTCCAGATAATGTGGAAGATGAAGGACTGCCGTTTAACTAAAAAGAAGGGAGATGCTTGAGATGATCATTGTAAGACAAGATAGAAATGCTTTTTACAACTGGGACAATGTAGTTGACATTTACATTAACGGACTTTCGAAAACAGAAATATTATTAAAACACGTTAAAGGCTCAAACGAGTCGACTGATTACCCAATTGGCAAATATAAGAACGCAGAAAATGCCAAGGCAGCATTCGAGAAACTTATAGAGAACATTTTAAAAGAGATTCCGCTTGTTGTTGTGCGAACCGATGAAGAAATTGAGAAAAGCATTCACCAGGAGGACAGAAATAGCAATTGAAAAAATATTTAAAAGAAATAAAAGAAGAAGCTACACTTTGCCAAAAGTACATAGATGAGTGCAATATATTCGCGCCTAAAAGTGAGTATGAAAAGCTTGCCTTGAAGATTGCTTCTGACTGTGAGCAGACATTATCGGCACTTGCGGATGAAATCAAGAAAGACAGATGGATTTCCACTGAAGAAGCAATGCCAGAAGAACACGACAGTATATTTGCAAAGTTCAAAGGGACTAACAAGTGGTGCAATTCGTTTTGGGAAAAAAATTCAAACACCGTTTTAGTAGTACTAGTCAATAATCATGATGAAGATAATTTTGTAGTTGGAACAGGCAAAACCATTAACGGTGAGTGGACGACAGTACCAATGCTACTTAAAGACAGAATGCATGTTGCTTACTGGATGCCGTTTCCAAAATTTGAACCGAAGGAGGTTAAGTGTGAACAAGAATGACTTATCTAATGTGATTACGGATTCATTCAAGTCAAATGCCATTTTTCAATATGAAAATACTTGTGGAAAAACAGCTAAGATTCCTGCGACAGAAACAGATTTGAAAGCTTTGGCTACTTTAATGTCATCATTGCTAGATCAAGTGGCGCAGGATGACCCAGATATTTATAACAAATTAAACGAAAATCCTAGTATTGATATAACTATCAAAGGCGAGGATTTATTAAAAGTTTTTGGTGGATTAACGGAGGTATAAAAATGTCAATGGTATCAAGCTACGCATTAAAGGATAAGAAGTGCATTTCGGTAAATATTTATAGCACTGACGCAGCTGTAATTCTTCGTGACTTCCTTATCAGGGTGGCTAGCAGCAGGTTGGAAAAAGGAAAATTCAGCGAAGCAGAAGTGGCACTCCACGATGCAAACGAGCTTACAGCAGCCTTGGAAGAAGCCTTTGAGGAAAAATCCAATGAATAAAGAAGGATGGTGCAGACCTAAAGTATGGCGCCAGTATATATTTGGCGATCAATGTTGGATAAGTTGCTTGCCACAGCAAAAGTGGCAGTTTAAGCACGAGGAAGGAGGGGGAGTTACCATTTTTAGCGAAAAACGGCACATTTTGTTCCGAGTCGCAGCAGAAGATTTTGAGCAGCAGTGGAGGGAGGCGTAAACGATGAATAAACGGCAGAGAAAGAAACAGTTCAAAAAGATTCACGGCATGAATCCGAGGGATTATTTCATGAAAAGTGAAAATGTTCCGAATGCAGTTACAGCTTTTGTTAATTCGAGTAAAATGATCAGATTGTTATGCAAAACAGATGGCAAAACTTGGGAAATTTGTAGAGTATGGTGGGGACAGTCAAATGAATAAAAGGCAGAAAAAGAAGCGGTTTAAGAAGCTTTATGGTATGAATCCGAAGCAGTATCAGCAGGCTATGCAATTGGTATCACTTGAAGAACCATTGGAAAAATTTATGGATTCAGAAGCAACTACATTTACAGATTTGGGAAGTTGCTTTGGAAGAGTTAAAGATAAACTGCAAAATTTGGTTTCTGCTCTAGGAAAGTATTTTGGACAATTTGGAAAGGGATGAAAAAACGAAGATAAAAATGAATAAATATGGGAACATTGCAAAGGCAAAAGCCATAGAGCAGGAGAATAAAAAGCGACTGCTGAAAATCAACCCCCAGCTGAACGACGAAAGTGGAATCTACATTTTGACTAGAAAGGATGAGAACGGTTTCCAGTTTGCGTATATCGGGCAAGCCATGCACATACTTAGTAGGCTGGCAAGTCATATGGTCGGCTACAAACAGCACATAGATCTGAGTCTAAAAAAACACAAACTGTATTCGCTAAGCAATCCTTACGGGTGGAAGGTTGAATATATGAACGTTCCTATTGATCAGCTTGACGAGCAGGAGAAGTATTACATCAGATTTTATGCGGAAAATGGCTATCAGCTTCGGAATGTTAGCCTGGGCGGACAGGGTGAAAACCGTTCAAGCGGATCTATAGGAGACAGAAAGCAGCCTAGAACCTATTCAGAGGGCATACAGCAAGGTAAGAAGTCGTTAGCTAAGGAATTATCATCTATCGCAGAGAAACACCTTACAATCGCTGTCAAGCCCGAAAAACAGGGTAACAAGGTTTCAGAGCGCCAGAGAGATAAGTTTATGGAGCTTATCAGTATCGAGAACTACGAGAAAGGAGATATGATCAATGGATAATTTTGATATTTTTAGAGTAAGAATGCAGAAACATTTTGAAGATGAAATGAAAGGCTGCAAACAACTATACATCGTAAATGTAGACAAGAATGAAATGTGGAATTTATATTTAGACAGTTTTGGACCTGGTACAAACATTTTATTCAGAAAGCGCCGAGAGTATGATTGCAGTTGCTGCAGACATTTTGTCAAGGGCATTGGAGCTGCTGTAACTATTAAGGATGGTACAATTCATACAATTTGGGAATTTGATGCCGGCAGCGAAGAGTTCCAGAAAGTGTGTGATGCTTTAGATTCTTTTGTAAAGGGGAATACGATTTCTGACATTTTTGTTAGTAAATTCAAAAAAGTTGGAACTGACCGCGATTTTGAAGAAATCAATGGAAGATCTCATGAGTGGACACATATGTTTTTAGATTTGCCGGGCAAATGGGTAAACAGGAGCGGCAAATCTAACGAGAGGATTCGTGCCGAATATAGGGACACCAAGAACGTATTCAAACATTCGCTTGATGAAATTAGTATGGAGGCTGTTGACACAGTACTTGAGTTAATCAATTCGAACACGCTGTATAAGGGTGAAGAGTGGAAGATTCAGTTAATTGTGTTCAAGAAATATAAGAGGATATATGAAAAACTGCCTGATTCCCAGAAAGATCTTTTTGCATGGGAAAAGTCAGCAGAAGTGGGTCCGGTAATTGGCAGAATTAGAAATCATTCCATTGGAACCTTGCTTGTCAATATTAGTAAGGGAATGGATCTCGATCAAGCTGTTCGAAAGTATGAAGTAATTGTAGCTCCGGCAAACTACAAGAGAGTCAAAGCAATTTTTACGAAAAAGATGTTAGAAGATGCAAAGAAGACAATCGCGGAATTGGGATATATGGATGCTCTTCAACGTCGTTTTGCCAATCTTGATGATATTACAGTCAATAATATCCTGTTTTCAAACAAAGATGCTGCAAAAAGAATCATCGGAGCAGATGACATCTTTGGTCAGATGGAGAAGGAGGTAGTGGTAAATCCAAAGAAGTTCTCTAAAGTTGAAGAGATTTCAGCACAGGATTTCATTGACAAGGTGCTTCCTGCAGCTAGGGAAGTTGAAGCTTTTGTTGAAAATAAACATGCTTCTAATTTTGTCTCTTTAATCGCCCCAATAAATAAGGACGCAAAGTCAATGTTTAAGTGGAACAATCCTTTAAGTTGGGCTTATAGCGGAAATATCACTGATTCCGATATCCGCAAGAATGTAAAGGATGCCGGAGGAAAGGTTGATGGAGTGCTTCGATTCTCTATTCAGTGGAATGATGGTCAAGACGACAATAGTGATTTGGATGCTCATTGCAAAGAACCAAGCGGCAACGAAATCTATTTTGCGGATAAACATGGTCGAACTGGCGGAAATTTGGATATTGACATTAGAGAGCCAATGAGTCAAAGACCAGGAGTTCCATCTGTCGAGAATATTGTTTGGAGCAATTACAATCGAATGATTCCTGGAACATACAAATTCTTTGTTAATCAGTATGCGGCGAGAGGATCAAAAGGATTTTCTGCTGAGATTGCTTTTGGTGGGGAGACTTATAGTTTTAGCTATCCACATCCGGTTGTAGGAAATGTCAATGTTGCCGAGATAACAATGAACAAAAATAATGAGTTCACAATCAAGCTAATTCTTCCTGCAACATCCGGAATTGTCAACAAGGAAATTTGGGGAGTAAACACTAATCAGTTTGTCCCTGTATCAGTAATCAGTTATAGTCCAAATTATTTTGATAATCAGAACGGAATTGGTCACAGGCATTTGTTCTTCTTCTTAAAGGGATGTAAGAACACAGAAGAGCCAAACGGATACTATAACGAGTTCCTGAGACATGAGCTTGAACCGCACAAGAGAGTATTTGAAGCTCTGGGCGCAAAGTGCCATGTAGAGGACACGGATGACCAGCTGTCTGGAATTGGTTTTAGCATGACTAAGAGAGCAGAATTGGTTGTTAAAGTCAAGGGTGCGACAGAACGTATTATGAAAATTAAATTTTAAGGAGAAATTATTATGGAAAAGAATTTATTTGAGTTAGCGACAAGATGCAAGTACCGTTTCCCGTATCGTGGACAGATAACTATTGAGGATTTATGGGACCTTCGCCTGGCTGATTTAGATTCAGTCTTCAAGACCTTGAATGCAGAAGTTAAGAAGGCATCAGAAGAAAGTTTGCTGAAGATAAAGACAAAAGAAGATGAAGAGCTTTCCGATAAGATTGCAATCGTTCGATACATTGTTTCTGCGAAGCTAGAAGAACAGAAAATCAGGGAAAATGAGAAGGCTAATAAAGAGATGAAGCAGAAACTGTTGGCTATCAAGGCTAGACGAGAAGAAGCTGCACTGGAGAATTTTTCTGATGAGGAATTGGATAAGATGATTAAAGAATTATAAAAAGCACCGTGGGGGGAAGTTAGCTGCAGCTGCAGCTAACTTCCTTGAAATAAGTATCTAAGTGATGCAGGAGGCAAGGAAATGAAGGCACTTACGTTAAATGAGCTGCGGCAAATGGTCGGTCAGCCAGTCTGGTGTCCAAAGGAAAATGCATATGGAATAATAACGTGCGATAAATACGGAAAATGGACTGGAATCCCGTTTTTGTACGGAGTATGTAAATACGAAGAATCGACAGTTGAATTTAATCACAATATTGTTAGCAGAAAGCTGAAATGCTTCAAAATTGAAGATAAGAAAGAAATCCCAATGAAACTATTGTCAAAAGTAGATGATTGCGGAAATAAAAAAATGGTATGCCCGAACTGCCAGAGGGCAGAAATATTTACGGCATCAACAAAAATATATCCGTACTGTCCTTGGTGCGGACAAAAACTGGAAGGAGAGGACACATGAAGATCTGGACAGAGAAAAAACTTATTGAAGAAGGCTATGAAATCAAAAACGCACAAATCAAAGGCGCGGAGCTGACAATGGAACATTGCGGCTGCATATCGCTTGATGTCGTTGTTGAAGGTGAAGGTTAGAGAAGAAGAAACTGGACAGCTCAAATTCGCATAAGGAGATAGCATGACAAATAGAGAAAAGTATTCAGAAGAAATAATGGAAATTCTATTCAAAACAGGAATCCATCCGGCTCTGATAAATGAGCAAATAGCTGAATGCCATAAGGAATGCAGGCATTGTAAATTCGCCCATACAAAATATTCTTGCGACGAAGCCTTTACGCATTGGGCTGAAAATCCTTGTGAGCCAGGAAAGATTGATTGGAACAAGGTTCCTGTAGATACTAAAATTTTAGTAAGAGATTCTACAAATGAACGCTGGATCAAAGCTCACTTTGCTGCAGCACAAGGCAATCTTGTAACTGTTTTTAGTTTGGGTAGAAGTAGTTGGACGGCAATGGATGCAAATACTTTTTCTACATATCGCTTTGCCGACATTCCGGATCAAGAAGAAAGGATAAAATATTTAAAAGATGAATAAGTACAATGAACATATCAAGGAATCTATTGATTATTTTAATCATGAATTGGAATGTAGAAAGCACCAAGTTAGTGATAGCAGTTTTCAAACAACTTTGCAGCTTGCAAAAGAAAAAACTGCTTATGAAACAGCAATAGAGTGCTTAAAGAAGCAGCTTCAGCAGCCACCAGTTAAAGCAACTCACAAGTCTATCATCCATGAAAATAGAGGTGATCAACCGCACGCATGGATAAAAAGCCACTGCGAGTTGTGGGAATGCCCGTGTTGTGGAAACACAGTATGGAGCGGCATAAGTATTGCAAAGAAATCACCATATTGCTCAGACTGTGGACAAAAGATTGACTGGGAGGAGGTCAAATAAGAAACATACGCCGATGATCTGTTTTAGTGTATAAGGAGGAATGAGAAAATGGCTGAACAAATTAAATTTGAGTTGGATTCCGATGAGACATTTGACATTTTGAAGGATATCGGAGATGCAGAAAACGAGTTGGGAAAGCAGTGTTGGAAAGATGGATTAAAAGCGCAAGCGATTGAGTATTTTAAGCATGAGGCTACATGCGAAATTGCGATTAAAGCAATCAAAAAGCAAATTCCAATGAAGCCAATCAAGATCACAACAAATGGAGTTTACAAATGCAAATCTTGCAGTTATCTCATTGCGTGCATCCCAAACGCAACAAAATATTGTGATCAGTGCGGACAGAGACTCTACTGGAAGGAGAAATAGACGTGAACACGGAATTAATTGTAGAGTACGAGAACGGAGAGGTACACAAGGAACAGCCAGAAAATATTATTTTTGCGGATAGCAAAGCATATGTTTTTCTGAGAGTGGAGGCAGAGAATGAAAGTGTATAAAAACCCTTTCGTGAGCTATCCGTGCTATTTTGTAAAAACGGGAGCTGGATGGTCTGCAAGAGGGGAGGCATCGAAGAGCAAAGGATATGATGTGGAACTGCATAATGGGAAATGGACATGCAGAGACGGTTGTTATTATGATGATACAATCAAGCATGAGTTGGTTCTAGTAGGCGAAAATAGAAAGTCCATTCACAGCATCATAAAAGAAGCAGTAATTTGTGCAGTATTAGAGCTTGTAAAGGAGGCCAAATAATATGTATTACATGGATGATGAAGACTATTTCGAGCCGAGCGAGTTTGACGTGAAAATTGAAGAGCTTAAAAACGAGCTTCGAGAATCTGTTAAAAAGGAAGTTAAGGACGAACTTGAAAAGCTGCGTGAGGAAAACAAAAAGCTGCAGGAAATCAAAAAGAATTTTGAATCCATAAAGGAAGATTACGAGAGGAAGAAAGCAGAGTACAAAAGTGCAATGAAAAAGGCTGGAACCAAAGCTGCACGAGCTAGGCTGAAAGCGTTAATGGAACAATTTAAGACTGTTATGTGGTCAGCAAATTGGAGCTACCAGTACAAAAAGAAATGCGACAAGTGCGATAAGTACAGAAAAATCAAAGTGGCATTACCATCTGGAAACGTGGTATACGATGATTGCAAATGCGGAGAACGCAAGAAAACATATCAGCCGAAAGAAAATCTGCTATATATGCTTAGTGATACTAGTGGAGAGATTACAGGCTGGTACAAAGAAATTGCAGATGGGTATTTCGACACAGTTGGTCGTAGTGCATATGTAATAGTGGATCACAACAAAGATTTCAAAGAATTAGAAGAAAGCTTGTGGCATACATTCTTCACAACAAAAGAAGAATGTCAGGAGTTCTGCGACTACATGAACAGAAAAGAAGAAAATTCTGGATACGATTACGATTTGGCAGGAAAACTAATTAAGACTAGAGAGGTATAAAAATATGGTTAAAACAATTTTTGATAATCCGTCAAACTTCATAGCATTGATGCACAATTGCGTATTTATAAAAGATGGTGATGTATGGTACAGGGATTTTGAACGCGAAATTCCACTTATGGAGCTTGCACGGAATCTTAACAAAGCATACGGCGATTCCGATGCGTCAGCGGTAAACGATGAAGCATTTAGTGACGAAATGTATGACGATCTGCAATTTAAGCTAGAGGAAGATATTGATAGTTTTATCGCCACTTTTTATATGGCACTTGTTGGAATGGCAGAAAACCGAGAACGCTTAAAAATATACGAAACAACAGGATTGCCAACAACTGCATATCCAGAAGTACTACAGGAATGCATTGATACTTACGGAGCAGATAAACAAATTGACCAGACGATCGGAGAGCTGAGCGAGCTTGTAAAAGCACTGCTTAAACATCGCCATTTGGAGGGTGAAAATGTAAATCCAACGTCTGCCGCAGACCTGGTAAAAGCGAGAACAGATATTCTTGAGAGAACTGCTGATGTTATTATAATGTTAACTCAAATCATTATGATTTTTGGCGACAGAGATTTTATTGAAAGAATAATAGAATCAAAGGTTTACCGCCAGAGAAGGGCACTTGCGGAAGGAGACAGATGGTCAGAATTATTGAAGTAGAAAACGTAATAACTTGCCCTGAATGTGATAGAAATTTGAGCTATAAGGAAGATGACGTGTTTTTTAGTAAACTAGATTATCTCTCTGATAAACACAATACTTATTACAACAGATGTATAAGATGCCCTTGGTGCAAAAGCGAAGTTGTTGTTGCAGATAATGCAATATTTGTTAAGCCGACAGGCACAGACGATACCCCAATCACAAGTATAGAAGGAAAGGAATAACGAATGCCCGGTAAACCGGGTTGATGCGCAGTGATCTGTGGTGGCGTATCAGAAAATTTAAACACCGTGGCTGAAAAGGTGTGCAGTGGAAACGCTGCACACGCAATTGATAGCAAACGAATTATGATCCACGATACATGCATTTGTAGCGTGGTGTTATGCAAAAATACAAAGTGTGCTGGTTATCAGCAGGAATCTCTAGTTTTGTTGCTGGATATTTGGAAAAGGATGTTGATGAATGGATATATATAGATATCGCTGATCAGCACCCAGACAGCCTGAGATTTATACACGATGTAGAAAAAATCATTGGAAAGAAAGTAACAATTTTAAAATCTTCCGAGTTTGATTGTGTGGAAGATGTAGCCAGGAAATTCAGGTTCATAAATTCTAAGCAAGGTGCACCTTGTACAGGAATGTTAAAGAAAGCAGTTCGTAAAAAGTGGGAAAATGAGCACTTGCAATACCAATTAACGTATGTATGGGGAATGGACTCGAACGAGAAACATAGAGCTAGGCAAATGGTACAAAATTTTCCCGAATTTAAGCATAAATTTCCGCTTATTAGGGAGAAGATGTCTAAGCAAGATTGCCATGCTTTTGCTGATCGTTTGGGTATAAAGCGTCCTGTAATGTACGATATGGGCTACAATAACAATAACTGTATTGGCTGCGTAAAAGGCGGCATGGGTTATTGGAACAAGATCAGAAAAGACTTCCCAGAGGTGTTCGCAGCGCGTGCGAAGCTTGAACGGGACATTGGACACAGTTGCATCAACGGCGTATTCTTAGATGAATTGGACCCGAACAGAGGAAGAATGAGTGATGAAATAATGCAGGATTGTGGAATCATGTGTTATCTGGCATTTAACGAATCAGAAAGGAATAATAAGAATGGCAAGGAAAGAATTGATAGCAAAAGTGAAAAGCAGACCGTATGAAGAAAACGTAATAAATACGATTAAAGCATTACACGGACTAGGCTATGAAGAAGCGGCAAGAACCATGCAGGAATTATACGATGATGCAAAGGCACTGACCGTTACTGCAAAAGCATCTGGAAAGTACTCAGATGATCCAGAACTTGACGAGGCATTAAGTGACTATGCTTCAATGAGAACAAAGATAAAGAAACCACTGACTTCAAAAGCTCTTGAAAGAGCAATGATCAAGCTTGAATCCCTATCTCACGGAGACAAGAATTTAAAGATTCAGCTGCTTAATCAGTCTACTGATAACTGTTGGATAGGCATTTTCCCACTAAGGGTAGAAAAAACATTTGAAAGAAAACTGCAAAATCCACAGCGCTCACAGTTCGATGCCATTTTAGGCAGTATATCCAATGACTGAGAATGACGCAAAAAAAATAATGCTAGTGATGACTGTAGCATATCCGAACTATAAAGTCGCAGATATTGATGCTACCGCTCAAATCTGGGCTAGGCTGCTATCAGACTACACATATTCACAGGTTGATGCAGCACTGAGAGCCTATATTCTCACCGAGAGCAAAGGATTCGCCCCAACAATCGGACAGATTGTCGAAAAAATAGCATTATTAAATCAGCCAGAAATTCCAACAGGTTTGGAAGCGTGGGCTATGGTTCGCACTGCCGCTTCTAACAGCACATATCATGCAAAAGAGGAATTTGAAAAACTGCCACCATGTGTTCAGAGAGCTGTTGGAAGCCCTGGCACTTTGGAAAAATGGGCTAAAACAGAACAATCAGATCTTGAAACAGTGGTTCAAAGTAACTTTTTGAGAACGTACGCAACGGTTTTGGCGAAGCAAAAAGAATTGCAAAAGATTCAAGGAATCAGCTCAACTGGCAAGCAGCCTTGCTTGCCAGAGTTTGAAATAAGTATATAGAAAGGAGCGCACAGATGACACGAGCACAAAGGAGACGGGCTGAAAGAGAAGCAAAGAAAGGAAACAAAGTCGTAGAGCAACGAATTACAGGTGCGGAAGAAAGCATAAGAATTGCTTTGTTAAAAGAAAATATTGCACGAGACGTTGATCGCAAGCTTTACGACAAATATTATCAGAAAGCAAACAAAGATGCTGTGGACAACATATATAGCATCATATTAACATCATTTGGACTTGCTTTGGCAGATACTTGTCCTAATTGGAAGGCTGAGGCAATTGCAAAACGAATCCAGAAGACAATGGACTATGTTGACAAATTCTCAAAAGAATACAATGGAGACATTGAACGTTTTATGAAAGAACTCGAAGATAGAACCGGATTCTCGTTTGAGATAGATTCTGTAAGTGGAAAGGATGAATGATATGGATTTTTTAATAGGTTTAATAGCAGGACTATTGTTTGGTGGAATTACTGGTGTGCTTGCAGTTGCTTTGTGCGCTGCATCAAGTGCAAATGAAACCAATGATGAAGGAAAGAGGGAAAATGATGAGAATTAAGCATTTAAAGCTAGATAACTTTTGCAGTTTTTACAATGGAAAAGCTGTAGACACAGATCTATACGATAAGACAGAGGTATCTGGATGTAACGAATCTGGAAAAAGCACAGTTAAGAGAGCCATTTTTTGGGTACTGAATTGTAGAGGTGAGAACGGTGAAGAAATTACCGGAATCAGGCCACACGATAAATCAGGCAACGAGATCAATGACGTTGAGGTTACGGCCGAAATGACCGTAGAGCTTAATGGTTCCAACAAGACATTTAAAAAGGTTTCTCGCCAGAACTACAATAAAAAAGGTGACTTCACAGGTAACGTTATTGACTACTATATCAATGATATTCCAAAAAAGAAGTGTGACTATGAAGATTTTATTACAGAGGAATTGGTTCCTGTGAGCGTACTCTCAAACTTGATTAACGCTAAAACGCTCTTGTCAAAGAGTGCCGCTGACTGCAGATCAATCTTGGAATCCACATTTGGAACGTGTTCCAATGCAGAGGTTTGTGAACGTTTTCCGGAGTTCTCCCCTCTTCTCCCACTGCTGGATGATGGTAGTGTTGATGAGTTAAAGTCAAAATTCAACACCATGTTGAACGGCAGACGCGGAAGGAATGGCACTAAAGGGCTGCTTGATATTCGTAAGGAATTTCCGAGTCGTATTGATGAGGTGGAAAAACAGAAAATTGCCATTGATGAAGCCTTGATAAACGGCCAGATTGCAGACATAGAAAGCAAGATCAAAGATAACCAGAGCAAACAAGCCGATGTGCAGAAGGCATTTGATGAGCAGCGTGCAATTCAGGCACGAATTTATGAGTTGAAGCAGGAACAATTAAAGGCTGCTGATGACGCTAATGCCGAAAACAGGAAAAGAATTGCCGATTTAGACGCTCAGATTATGGCAGCAAAGGAAGAACTTTTCCTGTCCGACAGTAATTCTAATGCTAAAGAGCACGAATTGCACCAAATCGACTCTGAAATTCGAAATCTTGAAGCTAAGCGTTTAAAGCTTTCAAGTGATTGGAAAAACAATAAAGATATGCCGTTTGATGAAAATTCGCTGATTTGCCCGTATTGCAAGCGTGAATACCCATCTGATCAGCAGGATGAAATGCGAAAGCATTTTGAAGAATCAAAGAAAGAAAAATTGCAGGAAATCACAGACGATGGAATGAAATGTAAAGAAGCTATTGATGCTTTGCGTAAAAAGTTCAATGCTGCAGATGCAGAACTTTCTTCCCTTCGAGAGGAGTCAGGTGAAAAATCCAGAACTGTTGAATACTTAATTGCACAGAAAAAAGCTATATCCACTGCACCTCCAACAGAGCCAGATGAGGCAGCAAAAACCAGATCAGTAGAAATAGAAAAACTTGAAAGCCAGTTAGAAGCAAATACTGTAAATGCAACGTTTGCACAGCTCAAAGCAGAGGAAAACAGCCTTCAGCACCAGCTGTCTAGTTTAAAAGCAGAGCTTGCAAAAACCGAAATCAATACCAAGATTGACGCAAGGGTTGCAGAGCTTAACGTTGAGCGTCGAAAGAATGAGCAGCTAATTGCAGATACGCAGGCACAACTCGACTTGCTCAAACGCTTCAATATCCGCAAGCATGAACTTCTGGAAAGCAAAGTAAACGAGTATTTAGAGTATTGCCAAGTAAGATTTTTCAGACAGCTTGTTAATGGCGATCTGGAAGAAACGTGTGATTTCTGTGTAAATGGTGAGCCATACGCCAGAAACCTTAATCATGGGGCAAAAATCTTAATCGAGACAGACGTTTGTAAGGCTTTTCAAAAGAAATACGCTACTACCCTTCCTATCATCGTAGATGACTCTGAATCTGTTGATAATTGGAAGATACCGGATATGGATAGGCAGCTTATCATTCTCAAAAGAACTGATTCCAAGGAACTAACAATTAAGGAGTCGTGATGTGATCCGTGAAATTACACAGACTTACTCAATCTAAGCTTGATGATTACAAACTTAGAAGTAATTTCACGGAGGATGAAGCGATAACATTTGATATGTTGTCTAAAGGCAAATCTATTAGCGAAATAGCAACCCGGTTATCTGTGTCAACCAGGACGGTTGACCGCAGGATTGCCGATATAAAATCAAAAATCAACCAACTGTAAATAGTCCCCTGGTATTTATAATGCTAGGGGATTTTTACAACATTTTTTAACATTATTTTACTGTAAAAAATGTTTTCGTATAACCTTAAAGATATTTCTTATAACTTTTTAGTTCTAACTATTGACTTTTTAGTTCTAACAAGGTATTCTATAACCGAGAAAGGAAAAAACATTATTTTACTGTAAAGAAATGTCAAATTAGGTTAAGAATTGTAAAATAATGTAATCACAAAGGAGGCTTTACTATGAAAGTAATATGTATTGCAAACCAAAAAGGTGGAATTGCAAAGACCACAACAGCCACTACACTTGCATCAATTTTAATGTCACAAGGCAAGAAGGTCTTACTGGTTGACGCTGATCCGCAGGGTAACAGCACGGACACTTATAGAGCAGTGTCCAAAGATACGGCAACTCTCTACGATGTTATTTTAGACATCGAAGATCCGCTTCCAATTGCGGAAGCCATTCAAAAAACAGAAATCGGTGATATAGTTGCATCCGATCCAGAGTTAAAAACAGCAGATCAAAGATTCCCAAGCGATGGGAACGAATATTTTAGATTGAAGGATGCTCTTTCTGAATTAACTGGTTATGACTATGTTATTATTGATACAGCTCCGGCTGACAACAAATTGCTTAAAAACTGTTTAATTGCTTCTGACAAGGTTATCATTCCTGTCACCGCAGACCGTTATGCCATTCAAGGTCTGTCAGAATTGAATAGAACCATCACAGGTGTGAAGAAAAGAAATAATCCCAACCTAGAGGTCGCAGGACTCTTGTTGGTGAAATATAAGAGTCGCCAGCTTCTTGCACAGGAAGTTAAGGCTTCCTTGGAAGAAATTGCCAAGCAGCTCAATACAAAGGTTTTCTGCACAACTATTCGCGAAAGCATTGCCGTACAAAAGGCACAGGCAACAAGAACAACACTCATGCGTTTTGATTCAAATTGTAACGCTGCCATTGACTATGCGCAGTTTGCAAAAGAACTAATTAAGGAGTGATTATAGATGAGAAAGAAAGATAACGCCACTACTACTTCTTTTGATGTGACAGCCGGCATTGATTTTACAGACACTAGCGAAGCTGAAATTCCAGATATCCAGCCAGAAAAAAAATCCGTATTCGTCTCTGTTCCAGTTGATCCAAACAGAACGTATACACCCGGATATAATCCGACTCCGAAGATGGGCCCTAATGGTGGGTATGTAGGACGTAGAGAAGTCCCTGCAGCTGAGCGCAAGATTCAATTTAGCGTATCGTGCACTGAATCGCAAAAGACAGCCTTTTCAGAAGCTGCCCGTAAGTCAGGTCGTACCTTAGCAGGATTTGCCTGTTTTGCCATCGAGGAATACATGCGGACACATGAATTATAATTCTTTACATTATTTGACATTAAAAAAAGGTTTAATAAGTTAAAGAATTATTAAAGGAAGAAGGTATTTTATGGAACAAGTAAACTTGATACCGTTTTACGCTTGCGCTATAGCATTTGCACGTCATATACGGTCGGATTTAGAAAAGGAATACAGCAAGAATGCTGTGAATTATTATAGCGCTGCAAAACAGAGTGAATACTACAACGCTTTGTTTTCGGACGAACTGTCTCTGCAGACAGAAGAAGCTTATAAAAAAGCACTCGGAATCGTCGAATATAGTTACACAGAAGATGAACAAGCACAGATTTCTTTGGATATTCTCTTTAAAAAGGGATATAGAAAGCTATACAACATTTTCAAAAGGCTTCCAAAAGACGAACCGCTTCATTTTGATAGTGTAATCGGAGAAATCATTTATGTAAAGCTTGCAAAGTCGGATCATGTTTCGGACGATAATTTTAATGGTAATTTATTTGCAGGCTATTACTTTTCAGATATGTGGCCACAAGAGTTAATAGAACGTAAAGAATGCGATGAATTACTTTACTTCATCGCAAACTACGGATATAATCCAGAACGTAGAATACAAAAAGGATTAAGCAAATATGACTGTGCTTTCCAAGAAAGAGCAAAATCATACATCAGTCAGCTTCCAAAAGATTTATTTAAGCAGATCCAGTTAGCACCAAAAAATGACGAATTTGGATACACTACAGTGTTTGATATTGAATCACTTTCAAGTGTTTCCATCTTTTCTGAATTGCAGTTCACGCGTGAAGATCTGGAAGCAATAGCAATTGCTTATACGCACGGAAAAAGAGGAGGAATACGTGAGGATTTCCTGACTTACGCGAAATATACGAGCTATATATTGGCTATGTGTAAGGCATACAAGCAGTCAAAAGAATATTACTTCCAGCACAATCGCGAAGACGTGTATATTGAAGTAGAGAGCATTAAAAATGAATTACTTCAAGCAAAATCTGCATTATCTGAATCTCAGGAACGCAGGATTTCTGAGCAAAAAGCTTATACCGAACAGATTCAGCGCTTATCTGATCAGATAAATCTACTCAAGCAAAAGAATGATGCACTAAAATCCGAGCTGCAAAAGGTAGAGGGTGAACGCAGGGAGCTTTATGCTTTACGAGAGCATATATTTTCGTTGGAATCCGATTCAGAAACCGAAATTGCAAATGAGCTATCTAAAGAGCAAATTCAGCAATTTAAAAACATTAGTGGAACAATCGTTGGAGGACATCCAAGCTTGATAAAGAAGCTCAAAACTTATCTTCCAGATTGGCAATATATTAGCGCAGGAGATGTCAGCACTGTGCGCAGTGCGGCATTAAAAAAATCTGACTTTGTGTTCTTCGTAACTGCTCACCTGAGCCACAAACTGTATTATGCCATGATTGCACAGGCTCAAGATTGGAATGCAAAAATTGGATATTTGAGCCGTATGAATATAGATTATGCATTACAAGAAATATATATATTAGTAAATAACAGTATTTAACCTTATTTGACATTATTTTAATGTAAAGAATTGTTAAATAAGGTAAAAAACTGTAGAAAGAAGGATATATATGAAGAAAGAATTTAATTTGCTTGATGAAAACTGGGTGCGTGTATTGCTTCCAGATTATGCTGTTAAAGAAGTTTCACTCAAAGATGTTTTCACCCACAGTCATGAATACATGGATTTGGCAGGTGAAACAGATACCCAAAATGTCGCAATGATACGGCTGCTTCTTGCAGTCGCCCATTCTGGATTTGCAAGATTCAATTCCAATGGCAATGAGATTCCACTTTCGAGCAGGAATGAAGCAATCAGTCGTTGGAAAAGCTATTGGAGTCTCGGACGTTTTCCAGAAGCATTTTTAAAGTATTTAGAGGAATACAGAGAACGTTTCTGGCTTTTTCATCCGGACACTCCATTCTATCAGGCAAACGAAGCTAAAAAAGGTACCGCTTTTGGTGCTGCAAAGTTAAACGGAGAAATTTCTGAGAGCAACAACAAGGTACGAATGTTTGCAACAAGAAGTGGAGAAGCAAAAATGCAACTAACATATGCAGAAGCGGCTAGATGGCTTCTTTTTATCAACGGATATGATGATGTTTCTGTGAAGCCAAGTAAAGCTGGTTTACCATCAGTCAGTATTGGATGGTTGGGACAAAATACTATTGTTTACGCAATCGGGCGAAATCTTTTCGAAACCTTGATGATGAATCTAGTCCCTTTGCAGAATGGCAATGGAGAATTGTGGCCTAAGCCTTGCCCGATATGGGAACGCTTGCCGCGATCCGATGAGCGCAAAAAGATTGATCCACCTTCTAACCCGGCGGAATTGTTCACACACCAATCACGTATGATATTTCTCAAGCGTGAAAATGGTGTCATAACCGGATTTAATGCATTAGGTGGGGAATTTTTTGATAAAGAACGTGTTGTAGCTGAAACCATGGCACTTTACATTTTAAATAGTAACAGTGCTAAACCACTTCGCTTATTTAACGATGTTCCATTGTGGCAACTACTCGACAAGATACTTTACAACAATCAAGATACTGTTACATGGTTGCGCTTAATCGGAATTAGCAGCGCAGGCTTTCAAACTTGCGGAATGATGTATGACTCCAAGGCGATGAAATTTGTTGATGAATGTTCAAAAAGATTTACAGCAAATCTCGATCCTAACTTTGCAGTTTACATATCTGTCGGCATTGAATTGTGCCGTTATATCACAAATGAAATTGGTGTATTATCCTACAACATTCAGATGGCTAGTGGCAAGCAGAATCCGACTGAACTTAAAAAATATGAGTTTTCTAGTAACCTAGATTTGATTTGGTCCAGATTTCTTTCATCAAGCGCCACCGCATTTGAGTATTTTCTAAGAATGGTCAAACAGTCTGCACTGGACTTTTCCAAATCTTTAATTGATAATGCATCCCCGACATCATTTAGAGGTCGAATAGTTACGGTGAATGGCAAGGAAAAGTATTATTGCACAGCAAAGGCTTATAATTCTTTTTTATATTATCTCAACCGATTGATTCCAGAGGAATCCAATAGTCTTGAAACTATAGAAGAACATTTAAGCTCTTACAAGGCAGATCTTAAACCGAAGGAGGAAGGTGAGTAAATGGAAAGCAAAAACACATTTTCGAACATTGTAAAAACAATAATGTTTAAGAAAGAGATGGACGGAGTTCAGCTTGCAAAACTGTTAGGGTGTTCTCAATCTAACGTGTCCAAAAAGCTTAGATTAAATAATTTTAGAGAAAGTGATATACGCCAGATATCCGAAGCATTAGGATATGACGTTTCTATCAAACTCACATCAAAGGACACCGGAGAGGAATTGCAGATGTTGTAATAGTGTATTTTACATTTCTTTACATTATTTAACTTTATTTAACAATATTTGACATTTATTTACAGTAAAATATTCTTTGAAAGAGTTGTCGGTTTATCTGGCAGCTCTTTTTGTCGTTAATATGTCGTATCCCTGTCGTTTTTACATCTTATTTTTATGGCACAATACAGTCAGAATAAGAGGAAGGAAGGTGTGAATGATGTTTCCTGAATCATTTTTAACTAAAATATTTGAAAGACCAGATGTATGTATGATTCCAATGCAGTATCAATCAGCAATGATTCAGGCCATTGGAGAGGTCCTTGATGAGGAAGGAGTGATAATCGACGATGCCGATACCAAATCAGATGTATCAACCGTACAGCCAACAGACAATGTATGGCCAATATAATAGTTATTACCCGTATCAATATCAGCAGCCGCGTTATGATCCGCAGCAAAATCAGCCGCTTTTTAATCAACAGCAAAGTATTCAGCCACAGCAGCAGGTTGGACTCAATGGAAAAGTCGTGCAAGCTGTCGAACAAATCACCGCGAATGACGTACCTATGGACGGTTCAGTTGCCGTATTTCCAAAGCAAGACATGTCAGAAATCTACACAAAATCATGGAATGCAGACGGAACCATTAGAACGATTGTATATAAGCCGTACACAGCTTCACAACCAGATGCGGCAAATAGTTCAGCCGACATGTCTAAAATGAAAATGGGGCTATCTGACGAGGCTACAGAAGCGTTTATGGCAAGATTTGACAGCCTTGAAAAGAGGTTTGATGAGCTGATGCCAAAGATAGTGTCTAAAAGACCCGGAGGCTTAAAGAAGGAGGCAAACGAGAATGAATAATCCATTTCAGCTATTTCAAGCCATGAGGAATCCACAACAATTTTTGCAGCAGATGGCCGGAAACAGCCAAGCCATGAGCAATCCTATTTTAAAGAATGCTATGGATATGGCAAATAAAGGTGATACAAAGGGTGTAGAACAATTAGCACGCAACCTTTGTAAAGAAAAAGGGATAAATGTTGATGACGCAGTTCGTCAGATAAAAAGTCAATTTGGAATAAAATAATGGGTGAAATTTTATCACCCATTAGAAAAACTACTTATACACTTTTTCTGTAAAAGCTCTTTCAACAGTCCAACCTTTTCGGAGGCGATTATGAAGAACATCCCAACTTATTCCGAGCAAATCAGACCATTCTTTTAGAGTTTTGGTTTCTCCGTTATACTCTATATTCAAATTATTTGATTTGTTTATAGCTTGTTCTCCAGAAGTTGCCCAACGACAATTATTTGGCTCATAGTTACCATTATTGTCAATTCGATCAAGTGTATAGTTCTCAGGACGTCCACCAATAGATTCGGACCATTCTACAAATTTCCAAAAGTCATGCCATTCTTCGCACACGGTTATTCCTCGTTTGCCATATTGGTAATACTTTGGATGGTTTGGGCTTTCACAACGTCCGATCATGTTTTTCCATAGCCCATATAGTGGATTTTTAGTTCTTCCATCAATATATGCCGGACTATTTTTTAGCAAGCAACCGCAACTTTTCACTTTGTGATTTTTAAACAGGTAAGGCAATACCCTAACTTTATTTCCGCAATCACATAAGCACTCAATATACTGCCTTTTATCAGATGGCCTTCTTTCTGAAAGACCTATTGCTGTAAGCATATTAGATCTTTGACCTATATAATTATCTATGCTGATCTTAGGCTTCCTTGAGTAAGAACAGGACCCACAAGATTTCTGGTGGCCCTTAATAATTCTGTCAGGAGCAAAGGAAATAATTCTTCCACAATCACACTTGAAATCAAACCCATTTGGGATATCTGAATTTTTTGATTGTGAAATTACAGTAAGATGGCCATATTTTTTCCCTTTATAATCGGAAATGTGATACTTGAGCATAAAAACAACACCTTGCCTTTCGTGTTTTTAATCGCCTACCAATAAACGTGCAGAAGTCACTAGGCATTGTGATTTTCGGGTCGCGATTCCCTATCTGCACAAAGATATTATAACACAAAAATATTAAAAATGATACTAATTCTTGCAAGATTATGTATATAAAAAATTATTACGGAGGTAAATAGTATGTTTAACTCAGGAAACTGTAGTGTACCATTAGTGGCTAGCATTGATGGCAACGGCAACAACAACGGCGGCTGGGGCAACGACGGCTGGGGGCTTATTTGGATCGTTTTGATCTTTGCCATTTTCGGCTGGGGTAATGGCTTCGGTGGCTGGGGCAACAACGGTGGCGGCATGGGTTCTACCGCGGCAGCCTACACAGACAGCGCAATTCAGCGTGGTTTTGATCACCAAGCGATTGTTGGAAAGTTAGACGGAATCACCAATGGTCTTTGTGATGGATTCTACGCAGTTAACAATAGCATGTTAACCGGATTTAATGGAATCAACACAAACATCATGCAGACTGGATATGGCATTCAGCAGGCTATCAACGCTGATACCGTAGCTAATATGCAAAATACAAATGCTCTGCAGAACCAATTAGCTCAGTGCTTAAATAGATTCTTTAAAGCCATAAAGAATCTGTTTACCAAAAAAGTAAACACAGTAGGCACTTACGCATAGTAATATGTGTTAGCAATCGGGAGAATTGCTGGAAAATCTAAGTTTGCATTTACTTTCACATTAAAATAATGTATAATTAGTATATAAATTGTGGAGGTAAATTATAATGTATTATGTTTACGAATGGTATGTAATTGATACAAACGAGATATTCTATGTTGGAAAAGGAACCCGAAATAGATATAAAGTAAGAAAACACAATAAATTTTTTGATGATTTTATTAAAAGGTATAGTTGTAATAGTAGAATAATAAAAGAATTTGAAAATGAATCCGATGCTTTTAGTTTTGAATATAAAAGAATCAAGGAATTAAAAGAAATTGGGCAGTGTGTTTGCAATATCTATGAAGGTGGAATGGGTGGATCAACCTCTTGGTGGACAGATGAGCAAAGAAAAAAATATTCAGAAAAGAATGTTATGAAGTCTGAACAGCAAAGAAAAAGAATGTCAGAAAATAATCCTATGAAGAATAAGGAAATAGCTCAAAAAGTAGGAAATACGAAAAGTCGTAAAGTAGTAATTGGCAATGTAACATATAAATCAGTAAAAAATGCTATGGAAAAATACAACACTACATATGAGACTATTAAAAATTGGTGTAAAAAGGGGATAAACCCTTTTAATGAAAAATGTAGATTTGAAGATGAACAACAACATATTTTTACTGGTAAAAGATATAATAAAGGTGGTTGCAAGCCGATTATTTATAACGGCAAACTATATGAAAGCGGAATAGATGTAGCATTTGAAATAGGGGTTCGAAATTCTACGATAAGTCATTGGGCTAAAAAAGGATTTTCACCATCAGGAATTGAATGTAGACTTTTAGAAGATACAATAACACATACATACAATCCAAATAGAATGCACGAAATCAGCGCAAAACCAATATATGTTAATGGTGTATGGTATCCATCAAAAGCAATAGCCGAAAAAAGCCTTGGATTATCGAAAGGATATTTAGCACCATATATAGCAGGAATAAGAAAAAATAACAAATACATTTGCAAATATGACAATCAGCAGCCGAGCCAAACGAATACCGATAATAGTAGTTTGGAAGGTTCAACGACTAACGAGTGAGGACGGAAACCAATAATCTCGACACGAGTACCCGACTCCCTTATGGGATGAAGATATAGTCTGAACTATGGAGGAAACCCATAGAAATATAGAGTAAAGAATCTATATGCTAACAAAATGGCTGTGAAACACGCGAAGCTATTCAGGGTGTAAATTACAATATGGCAACTAACACTTGCGCATTGCAGAACACTATGAACAGTAACACCAGAGATATCATTGACAACCAGAATGCAGGCGTGAGAAGCATCCTTGACTACCTTTGCCAGGACAAGATTGCTACCTTGCAGGCTGAGAACAATGATCTTCGCAGAGCTGCTTCACAGGATCGCCAGAGTGCACTGCTTACCACAGCAATGGCATCTCAGACACAGCAGATCATCAACGCAGTTAATCCAGCACCGATTCCGTCATATCAAGTTCCTAACCCAAACGTGTATTACGGATGCAATAGTGGTTGCAACTGCTGACAAAATTAAATATCGGTATCTTAACCAAAACGGTTATGTCTGCTAACTAACGCAGTATTACTATCAGCAAAGGGGCAGACTCGAAATAGAGCCTGTCCCTTATTTTAAGGAGGTATCAAATGGCAGAATATGTTGCAGTCGCAACGCAGGAAGTTGCGGCAAATGAAAATGTAACTTTTACAAACACATCTATTAAGGGTTCAAACTGCATACAGCACCGTGAAGGCAGTGGAATCATTACTCTTAGAGGTCTTACGAATCAGTGTCAGGCACGTTTTTTTGTAAACTTCTCCGCGAATATAGCTCTTCCAGCTGGGGGAACTGTGGCTCCTATATCATTAGCAATTGCTATCAGTGGTGAGCCGGTGCTTGCTTCCAAAATGATTTCAACACCCGCTGCAGTATCTCAATTTAACAATGTGTCCTCAGGCATTTTTATCAGTGTTCCACGTGGCTGCTGTGTAAATATTGCAGTTGAGAATACAAGTGGCGTTGCTATTGAAGTTGCTAACGCAAACCTTATAGTGAATAGAGTTGCTTAATTGGAGGTAGACTATGCATAAATGGGCTAAAGAAATTTTAGAGTGTGTCAAAGAAAAAGCCAAAGCTATCGGAATTGACAATTTCGAAGGCCAGAATCTTGATGATTTAAAAGACTGGACTGAAATCGTTAAGAATATTGCTTGCTTTGATAAAGACTATCGCATCGTTGAGGCAATGGATAAGCTGCAAAACGATGATGAAATCATGGAAATGGTTGAGCAATACGGTGATTACCCGTCACGCCGCTATTACGACCGCTACAGATACGCTAACGGCAGATTTGCCCCAAAGGGTAGAGGGACAAGAACCACAGGCAGACGCGGTTATGACGAACCACCTTATTGGCACATGACACCAGAAATGTATTATGAATGGGCTGATATGCCAGAAGAAGAGCGTATGCGTGATCTTGATAGACTCCGCTTTGGGCGCATGTACTACTCTGACCCACGTAGAGGCCCCCAAATGCCGTCAGATGGTAGAAGCGTAGAAGATATGGGAATGAAGTCAGAAAGCCGATATGACCGTGCTAGAAGGTCATACAGTGAGACTAAGGACATGCACAAAGCTAACACCAAAGAAGATAATGACGCAAACATGCGAGGGCTTGAGTCCTTGCTGGCCGTCATTGACGAAGATCTTAAAGAGATCATGCCAGGGCTTTCAGCTTCCGAAAAAACTATGATGAAAACCAAAATGACAAACTGGGTACAGCGTATATAATCAATGGTATAGCCGGGGGGGCAATACTCCCGGCTATATTTCAATTGCGCACTTGCTATAAATGTGCTATAATGGGGGTATCAAATGTTTTTTACAGTAAATAACAATACTTGGCAAGTTTGCTTTGTCAACCCTGGTGATCCGCAGTTGCAACGCAGTGACGGAACATATACTCTCGGTGTAACCGACAACAATTTAAAGACCGTCTTTATGTGTAATGATCTGTCAAGCCAGATGATTGATAAAGTGCTGTGCCACGAATTAACACATGTTCACGCAATGGAATATGGATACTCTATCCCAATTGAAACAGAGGAAATTGTCGCAGACTTTATAAGTCTTTTTGGCAGGAGTATAGTAACTGTTGCAGACGAACTTATATATCAGCTTTTAGGAAACAATACAATTAGGTACTGTGCATAAAATAAAGATCACAGTACACGCACAACTTTAGGCAATGTGCTAGAAAGGAAGGCAGATGTACACAAAGATTCACACGCAAAAAGACGTTCTCCGTGAGCGATATCTTTATCAATCCGAACTTACTCCACTGGGATTTCCAAAACTGCTTCCAGTACATGCTGCCCTGGGTGGACTCAATGCAGTATCATTTTGTGAAGCGGCAAAAGAAAAAAATCCGAAGAAGGCACTTTGTCACTTTTTTATTGATGATACACGGTTCGAGCCATTATGGAATCAGCCGCAAAAGTATATTCCAATGCTCGAAAATTTCAAATACATCTGCGCTCCTGACTTCTCATTCTACGACTCTATGCCAAAGGTCGTGCAGCTGCATCAAGTGTACAGGAGTCGCGCCCTGGCATGGTGGCTATTTATGAACGGCTGTAACATCATTCCAACTGTAGGTTGGGGAAACACAGAGACGTTTGAGTTTTGCTTTGAAGGGTTGCCAGAAGAGAGTACGCTGGCAGTCAGCACAAACGGCTGCTTTACCGATCAAGGCAAGGAGTGTTATCGGCAGGGCTTCAAAGAAATGTGTTCCCGACTCCATCCTGCAGAAATTTTAGTCGTTGGCCGCCCAATTGATGTGGACACAGACGTAAAAATCACGTATCGAGAATCGTTTGGACAGCAGCTTACGAGAAAGTTGAGGGGATGATATGGGTAGTAGAAGTGGAAAGAAGCACGAAATCAGCATAACAACCTATGTCGGCAGTTTGAAGCGGATCAGAACAGAGGAAACTGTCGGGAACATCACGGTCATAAGAACCGAATACAAACAGCAGAGGCAGAAGCAGCGCCGCAAGAAAAGCCGATAAATTTTAACATTATTTTACAGTAAAATAATGTAGAATAATGTAAAGTAATGTAAAATACTGTCAAAAACTGTAAAATAATAGGGATAGATTTGACTCTATCCCTACTTTTTGGCTATACCTTAATATTATATCTTTTATTTTTGCATATACCAGTTAAACGGATACGCAATTTCGTATTTCCGTGCCTTTTCTGCATCTTTATGGTTTTGTATCAAGTTATCAACTGTGTCGTCAATCACAAACCCATCTGCTATTTTTCCAAATTTATAGCCGAGGCATATTTGGATTCTATAATGCTTATCTATTCTTGCTAATGTTTTCCATGCTTTTAACTCTTCGGCAGGCATTTGCGCTAAGTATTCTTCCTCACAATGACACGTAAATTCCACTATCGTCATCATCAAGTTCATTGTACGTTCCATATCTCTTTCTTTTTTCGTTTTTTTATCTTCATCATCGTTAGCAAATTTTTTATCTAATTCTTTTAAAAAATCAGGAATAAGTTCCTCATCTTCTAAATAGATTTTATCGACAGAATCAAAAAAATCTTTGTCTGGAATAGATTCTTCATCTCCTGGATAAACTTTATCAACAAAATCAAAAAACTCTTCAGCTACAATTTTTACGGCCTTTTTGAGAGTCTCATTTTCCGAAGACATATAATTGCTGTACAAATCGCATGTTTTATCCAGTAGCCATCCCCACTCTTCACGCCCCCTTGGCCAATCATTTTTGGTAAGTGGCTTACGCTGCGTTACTGCCTCCATTACTCGTTTCATTTTTTCTTCATTCATTCTTGTTTTTCCTTCCAGTTTTTCAACTGTTCCTTTCTTTTTATTGACTATGCTCTGATATCGTGCACAACTGGTGCTAGATCTTCCAGCCTACTTCCTATTGCTATAGGTGGCAACCATCTGATCACAAGTTTTCTGTTTCCTGCCTTTTCACTCCCTATCCAGAAATGATGCCAGTGCGCACGGCGTACATGCGGAGTCTTTTTGCTTCCTGCGGCAGATAGCAGTGTATCAAGGTTTTGTTCATTTACTTCTGCCTCGTTCTTGTATACATTGATTTCCCTAACGTTCCTTATTTCAGCTCCCACACGGTATCCTGCATCCAATACTTTAGGAATCTCTTTTGCACCAGAACGGGTATATTTCTTTCTTGCTTTCTTGTTTTCTTCATTCTCGACAATATCTACATTCTGTGATAATATAAACAGAATCATTTGTATTGTACTTTGAAATATTTCGCGTTCTTTTCTATATGTTTCTTCAAATTTCTCCGAAAACTCCGGCAGCCCCATTCTTTTATAGTTATCAATTCCAGAGGAAATTGTATGGTCTATGCATTTTTGTAATTTATCAGACGATAAAGTTAAAAAATAGCTCCTTGATTCAATTCTGTTTTCATCATCATTAAAGAAAAGCCTTTCAATCCTTAATTCATATAATTTAAATTCAAAATCATAATTCAAATATGTAAACCTTGATTCGTCACCAATTTGAAGGCATAAACATTTATATGGTAAATGAAGCAACATGTTTACCGGAACTTTTTCTATTCCTTCTGTTTCTTTTAATTCACTATAAAAATCTCCGTCAAACCGATAAATTACTTTTGACAAATCCCACGTTGCTACTGCTGAAATCAATCCTGCAGTGGCATTTCTAAGCCTTTTGAAATACTTCGCATCTGGATCTCCCATGCGTGCTTTTTTGATTTCTAGCAGTATTTTATCATTAGGACAGTACACAATATTTTCGTCCCATTTTGCACCTTGAGCTTTAAAATCCTCAATCGCAGCTTTTGCTTGATCAGCCAAATCAGGTTCAGCCTTTAAGAATCCTTTGTACAGCTCTAGTGCCAGGATACGTTTATTCTCAACTTTCTTCTTTCTCTTCGCCATTGATGACTCCTTTTTTCCCCGTCAATATGCACCATTGCAAAATAACAGTACGTATGCGTGTTTCAAATATTATACAAAAAGTTCTTGACTTTTTCAAGTCATTATGCTATTTTAAAATCGAAGAGGATGCTTCTTCCGGCTTCGGTCGTTATTCACGGGCAGCAAACCGTCTGTGTGGATTGAAATAAAATTATAATTGTACGTGTGAGTACTGAGAAGCGGCAAGTGTTATGCTTGCCGTTTTTTCATTCCACCTGTTTAGACATGCTTCATATCTTCTTATCAAATACTTCCATAGTACAACGCAACTGTCATGCCGCCGAAGATCAGCGCACCGAGTAACAAGTCACCAATGCCTTTTGCTACTGCATCAAGCATTTTTTCATGCTTTTCTTCTTTTTCAATCGTTGCCTTGAATCCTCTTGATTTCTGGCAGAGAATGGCACGCTCTGCACTGCTGCACATCTTCTCAATCTGCAGGCCTGGTTCCCAGATTACCTTCATTTTATCACCCCTTTCCGTGTCACGCAACCTTTTCAATAATAACAACCACCGACAGCGGCGCTTCATACCGGAAAAAATCAGCTGCATTTTTAAATTGTGAATCCATCACCGGGATATACTCGCCTGGGTAGATATGAGCCGTAGAAAATTGAATGCAACCCGGATTCTTGACGGATGCGTGCAATATGCGCTGCTCTGTGTATACCTTGCCGTCAATTTCGTGCTGTACTTCCCAGTGTGCCACCACACCCAGAGCCTTTATCGCCTCGAATACTCGCGCCCATGACACAAGGGCCACAGCGTCAAGGCTTGCAATTTCTTGCACCAGCTTTTCCCACTCCTCGCCGTGAACCTTAAAAAGCTTTATATGCAGCTCTCGTGGTGCTGCGTTGATAGATACCGTCTGTAAAATCATCGTTCACCCTCGCTTTCTTCTCTCAATAGTTTCACAGCCTCCATCTGTGAATGTTCACCATACCACTTAACCGGCTTATGAAATGCCATTGCAAACGCGGAATTTTCACCAGATGCACGCAAAAATTCACGCACCTTCAAAAAGTTCCGCATATGTTCTTCATATACATTCATGTTTTACCTCCATTCCTTTTGCACAGTATCTATATTATTTTGTAGATATTGTTATTGTCATATAGTTACTTTTTATTATCTCCGTGATGCTTGCCAAATGTGGCAAGTAGTGCATGACGCCGTTTTGTGTAGCTCTCAAATCTTTTGCCGGATCACCCCGGCACTACAGGGGTAACGGACCCCTGACAATTTTTCTTTTATCCTGCCAGTTTTTGCCGTACTCACCGCAGTTTTTCTTGCCGCCTAAAGCAGAGAATGCCTATACTGTCTTATCATCTTCCAATAGATTCAAATTGTTTCCGTCAAATAAATAATATTTACTATTAGAAATAACTTTATTGTATCCTGATTCACCCTCAAATTCATTTACAACGGCTTTTTCTTCTGATGTCATGTCCTTATAGGCTTTCTTTCCATATGAGGGGGGGAAGCCATCCTTTGTGTTGGCTCCCGAAAATATTAAACTTTTTTAGTAGCTCATCATCATTAAAAGTAATGTGGCATGTTCCTTTTTTATAAAAAGTAACCGTAAAATATTTTAATTGAATATCTTTTGTTTCTCCGTATTCCTCCGCAAACCGTAAAGATTCTTTCAGATCAACCGCTTCTGTTAGTCCTCCATCAAGATAGTTAAAACATTTTTCTATGTCCTGGAGCTTTGAAACAATTCGATATTCTGTTGGTCTGAACTTATTCCATAATGAATTATAACCGGATAAAGGAATAATCACTTTTTTATTGATTATGTATGCTTTATTTGCTTTCCAACCGTTGTAATAGTGGATGTTCCTTGACATTTCATCGTAGTAATGATATTTATTGCTTAATTCCTCAAATAATGAAATAATGGTATCTTCTACGCCTTTTACAACGTTCTTTGTCATGTCAATTTTAATCTGGCATATGTTATATATTGAAAAATCATAGTGTTTCAATTCTTCAATTTTGTTGTTGTATTCCGTTCTTAAATTGCTTGTAAGTTGTCCGACAAACTGCGGATTGTTAAAAAGTGCCTTCCAATATTTTTTCCGCACTTCCTCAATAAATCCATTGATTGAAAGTGCATTATAGTAGTTGTCTCTATTACTGGATAAATCCAAAGACAAAATGCAACCGCCTGTTTGAATTGTTTCGCCTGTTTCCTTGTCTTTTTCAAACTCTGCAAGTATAAAAGGCTTCATAGCTTGATATTCTTTTATCAACTTCTTTCCTGCTTCTATTTCCATTTCGTATTGTTTTACAATGGTTTTTAAAAAATCATTTTCCGCAAGATATGTGCTTTCTGTTTCCGTGTATTCTCTTTCCGTTCTTGCCTTCTGTAAATCGTCAAGAATGAAAGAATGTTTTTCTACTTCTGGGAGTTTGACTTTTATCAATGCAATTTCAACCGCTGTCTTTCGTTCCGCATCCTTGAAGGCTTCCTGCATATATTGAATGTCTGCGTTGTATTCTTCTAGCAATCTAACTAGTGTTATACGGTCGTTTGTGCATTGATTCTTTATTGTTTCCGCATTAAGCAAACAAACAATTGCGCCTCCGTTCCTTTGTTGCATCTCTAACGCTTTTAAAAGGTGTTTACAGCCATTAGAAAACGGAGGATTCATGATAATTAAATCATACTCTTTCATACTGTCATAGGTCAAAAAATCGTTGTATACTACACGATGATTTTTCCCTTTTAGTATGTGTTGCAAGTCCTGATCCGCTTCTATACAATCAATATCTAAAGATATTTTTTTATGGCCGTATTTGTTGGTACGTTCTTCTAATTTCTTTAGATAATCAACTATATTTCCTTTACCTGCTGATGGTTCTAAAACTGAATGTATAAAAGTAAAATCTAAACCAGTAACCATTTTATCAATAATATTTTCTGGTGTTGGGTAGAAATCTTTATTATCTTTAAACATTTTTTTATTTCCTTCTTTCTACCCGTGTAGCCGATGGTCCAGCTGCGATTATTAGTCAATTACCAATAAGTTAAATTTATTTCTTTCCTGGTGTTGTTTCACCGTTGCGATCAAAAGCCCTTGTATCATCCTGATGCTAATGTCTTTTCTGGATTGTACTTGAAAATAAATCCGTGCTTGAATGTACTATAGTAGCCTTGAATCGTTGCAAATTTCCGCTTTACTTCTGCAAAATCGGTTTTATTTAATTCCTTTTCAGGTTTTACAATCCAAATTGTTTTCCCTGTTTGGGTGTGAATATCTTCTTCTATTGTGTAACTAATTGATTCTTTTTCGGTTTCCTCTGTTGCTGCTGTTGTTTCTTGTGACTTTTCTTCCGTTGGTGCTGGTTCTGTTTCCGCTTCTGCTGTAGCTGCGTTTAGTTTTTCTGCCGGATTCTCTTTGAATAAAAACGCATGTTTGAATCTGGAATAGTAGCCGCCTAAAGATTTTATATACTGATTTACTTTTATATAATCTTCACGGTTCAATTTTTCCGCAACCTTTACAAGATAAATTTTTTCATTAGTTCTCGTGTCTGTATCTTCTGAAATTTCAAAATGTAAATTGCTGATTTCTGCCGTTGTCGCTTCTGTCGTTGTCGTTTCTGTTATGGTTGCGCTGGTTTCCTGCTTCTTTTCCGTTTTAGTGGCTTTTACGGTCTTTTTAACAACTTTTTCCACTTCATAAGGGGTTTTCACCTCTTCGATATGGCACCATGCAAGTGCACCCTTTTCAAACCATCTGACAAAATTTTCAGTAATATACCAATAGTTGCTTTGGTTAGCCGTTCCGGTACATTCCTTGGTAAGCTTTCCGTTTAACTTATACGCGCAATAAGTTGTTTTTCCGTTGTATTCTGTCGCATGGATTCTATAAACATAGCCTTTACTATGTCCATAGTTAAAGCTTACTTTTACGATAAAGCATTGACCATCTTTAATATTTCCTGCTGAATCCTCAACGGCTTTATTTTCTTTCTTGTACTCCGTTACGGTAACTTTTTCATATGTATAAAACTCTGTTTCATTTCCCATCATACCTCCGCAAATGGCATTCCACTTTGAAATCAAAGCGTTGAATTTTTCTAATAAAGAATATGTCTCTTTTTCTCTGCTATAGCGATCTTCCGCATATCCTTTTATTGTCTCTTCTGATTCGTTCCAACGATTACGATAGCTAGAAATATAATCTTTCTTCCATTCTTCCTCCGACAGCACATTAAACTTTTGCCAGTCTTTCAAATCTCTATCAAAAGTAATGTCTGGAAGTCTTGAAAACTTCAAAAGTCCTGAACCTTTTTCAATGATAATTCCGTCTTTTTCAATATGCCAGTTGCAGCGCGGCGGATTTGCAAGATGCCCAGGCTCAACAACTTCTACTGTTTCAAGCTTTTCTTCTGCTTCTGCTGTTTTCTGCCTTAACAACTCAATTTTCTTTTTTGCTGTTTCTGCTTCCGCTGGTGTAGCTCCTCTTTCGATTGTCATCTGCTCAAGTTTAGCGATTTTTTCCGCTGTTTCTTTACTAAGCTGAGACTGCGCATCCGTTTTTACCGTTTGCATATAACGTCTTTCTTTTGCTTCATGGCTACAGTCAACAACCAATTTATAGCCGTTTTTCTCTGCGATACCGCCCCAATAGGCAGGATCCCAGTAATCCGTCATCGGATCAGAATTGTCCGCTTCATAGCCGTAAACCTTCCAACCTTCCATATTAAAAAGTCTGTGTGCGATCAAAACCTTAACATCTTGATATTCATAATAAGTTGACATAAAAATAACCTCCTGTATTTTGCTTTTGTGTCTTTATCATATCACTAAAAAGAGTGACTATCAAGTACTTTTTCACTTTTTTTAGTGACTTTTTGCTTGACTTTTTTTGCATCGTCGCCTACTATATATATGTAGGCATACACAGCCACAGAAAGCGAGGTATAAAAGTATGATAGAGTATAAAATAGATGTAGTGGAGGCACTCCGGCGCGTGGGGATCACGTCCACACGCTGTAAAAAAGACGGGATTTTGTCGCAAGCCATCTATACGCGCCTAAAGCGTGGGGAGCCTGTGGGCATGGATACGATCAATCGCCTTTGCTGTATCCTGGAGATGCAGCCGCGAGATCTGATCCGATACGTGGAGGGACCAGAAGACACAAAGCTGTACAAAGCCGCCCATCAAAAAAAGTAAAACTTTTTTAAAAAACACTTGATAGTCACTCTTTTTAGTGATATGATAAAGACACAAAGAGAGAAAGGAAGCCCCAAAGGGCAAAGGTAAAAAGATATGTCAAAGAAGCAGCAGTATACAACAAAGTTTTATGAGGACAACGGCGGCGGTATCCAGGCAGTGACACGCGATGAGAGCGGCAAGGTTGTAAACGTTCTTGGCGGTTTTGAAGCTGATCCAGGAACAGGGCTGTCAGTTCTGGCAGCAGCTCGCGAAAACTGGCCATATGCAGACCCGTTCGAGTCTTACCAGTGGGGTGGAAAGACTATGGAAGAAGTAGCAGAGGAGCTTGAGAAGATGGAGTATCATCCAGAGATGGGCGACTTGATCGCAGAGACAAAGGCAACGCCGGACCACTACACAGACGCCCAGTATATCGAGCGCGTTGAGTTCAACTGGAGCCGCATGGGCGCAGCAGGACATGAACTTTTTAAAGATTTAGATGTGCCGGAGGCTGTAGCATATCGTATCAAGTCTAGCAGAGAGTGGAACCCGGACGACTGCCGCCACCTGTGTGAACTGGCCGACATGGCGAACGAGTACGACAGCGCCGACAGTGACACCGTAGAGGACGTAGTAAGCGCAGCAGCCGACAAGCTCGGCGTTGAGATTTTTTGAGAGGAGGCAGCCACATGAGTTACAGCAAGTTATCAATTTTAAAACCAGGACAGACTTTTAGTATCGGAGACGCTGTTTTTATTTTGCTTGAGCACGGCAAGGATACTACAAAAGCATTAGCTATCAAGAATGCTTGGACTACTCAGCCGGTTATGATGGAGCAACCGTTTGACGCGCATGAGTCTAATTATAAGCTTTCGGAGCTTAGAAAGGACATAGAATCATGGGATAATCAAGGATGGATCGAAGATCAGGTAGGAGCCGAGAACTTAGTAGAACACACCGTAAGTTTAACAACAGTAGACGGTCAGAACGACTACGGAGAACTGACCTGTAAGGTCCGCCCGATCACTTTTGACGAGGCCAGAAAGTATAACAATTTGATTTCAGATCCTGACGACGACAGCAGCTACACAGCAGGTTATTGGACGTGTACAGCATGGAGCGTACCGCGCCGCACCGGATATGAGACAGGCAATTTTGTTGCATATGTTACCTATAACGGCATGATTGAGCAAAATAATCCCTATTGGGGCTATGATGTGCGGTTAGTGTGCGTTCTTAAGTCAGATATTGACGTATTAGTTGATTGACCAAGGCAGCCGCCCCGGAGGTTACGAGGGCAGGAAGGCGAAAAAATGAAAATTAAAGATGAAAAAAGACTCGTAGAAATTATTATGAGAGTATGGGAGAATGGCCAGTATAGCCAAGACCTCAGTGTTGGTCTTTTAATTGATGGCTCTTTTGAGCATGGTCAAGGGGCTTATAAGGTGGATAGCGTCGATGACGTCATTGATTATGCTTTTGACTGGCAAAATTGCACAGGTGATTTTGTCGAGGATGAAGACCCAGACAACAACCGCCGCGTTGATGTTGATATAATTTCTGATTCAAGCCATGAAAAGCCGTACGATGAGTTCACAGCGAGAGCGCAGCAAGTAAAATCTGACGCACTGGCAACGGATGAGGCTGCCGCCCTTTTTGATGGGGGATGGCGAAGCAGTGACTATTACCAGCTCATGCTTGAGCGCAGATGCGACAAAGAAGAAGCCGCCGGTATCTGTGCAGCACTTGCCACTTTTGAACAGTAACTCACACCTGCCCGGCAAGGTTAGAGCCGGGAGAAAGGAAGATATGAAGCGCGAAGACTTTAAAAAAATCATTAAGTTGCGCAGCTTTTGGAAGATAGATAAGCGCAAAGGAGATTATAAGCTGCCAAGCGGTGATAAGTTGTCAAAGTATATCAGAAAGCTTGTTATTTCTCAAATGCAGCTTGATAATTTGCTGATCGGAGAAAATGGCGACCTATTTCCAGGATCTGGTGGCACTGTAAACAAAGAGTTAAAACAAATTAACGACTATACAATTTTTCATTTAGGTCCGGTTCCAAACGAGGTTTGCACGTGGGAGCAGATGGAGGAACGAATTGATCATTTAATTTTTGAAATGTTACACTAATCAAAAAGTGGAGCCACAAAGCTTCACTTTTTCTTTGCCCATTTTCAGACATTCAGCCGTAAATTTTTAATTTGTGCAACTTACGTTTTTAAAAATATTTAACTTGATTTGCACCTCATATTGTTGTATTATGTAATCAAGCTACTATATGTAGTATTTATACGTAGCCTAGATATGGATATATAGAGTATATAGCCCATGATCGGAAAAGATTCCAAGCCGTGCTAAAACACGGTGCTTCTTTTTCTGGTCGTGGGCTTTTTTCTTTCCCCCAGATCTACAGCTTTTCCGTGTCGCTTCCTTATATATAATATATACAGTATATATATTTACTGTATATGTATATGGTATATATATATTTAATATACTATCGGTATATTTAATATATTATCAGTGTATTTATATTATATTTATAATTATATGGTGTATATGTATATAATATCTGTATATGTACAGTGTATATAGAGTATATATAATATATTGTCTGATAATATATATTATATGTACAGTATAGGTATATATGTACAGTATATATAAGGTGAGTATGTATAGATACAGTATGTATAAGGTATATGTATAGTATATCTCTATGTACTGTATAGGTATAAGTATATGTATATCTGTATGTACTGTATATAGATATCTGGTAAGTAGGTATGTGTATAGTGTATCTAAGTATATACAGATACAGAGTGCAGGAGCTGACAGTTGACAGCTGATCAAGCCAGAGACGGACACAGTGCAGCCAGCAGATGAGAGATACACAGAAAAGGACGGCACACAGTCAAGACAGACAGCCGGAACGGACACAGGTGAGAGCTGGACACGATGAGCACGCACAGAAGGGCGCTACAAGGGCACAGAAGGCGGCTAGAAGGGATTTGAGGGGGAAAGGCTAAGATATAGCCACATATACGCACGACAAAAAGAAATACAAGGAAAGGAGGGCTACAGAATGCCAAGAGGAGGGAAACGAATGCCAAGCTATAGGGATATTGCAGAAACTATGGACGGTGACGAACTGGACGCTATCCTTGACGTATCTCTGCAGGGGCTAGCTAGAGCACGTGAAAAAGGTTCACAGCCCATGTATAGCAACTCTCCCGAAGGGCTAAAAAGTTTCAAGCACGACTCAGAAGAGTATCTGACATTTGTCCGGAACGTAAACAAAACCCCAACGGAAGGCGGAAAGCTGCGCCTAGTGCCTGATATAGAGTCCTGGGCGGCATTTTTGGGAGTTACGCGGCACATGATCACAGGCTATGAAAAGCGTAGCAGTGATTGGAAGTCTACTATAGACGCGGTAAAAGGCGTTATAACAGCTTGCAAGAAGCAGCTTGCATTTACCGGCAAAATGCCACCAGTGCTTGCAATCTTTGATCTTACCAACAATTCTGACTATGTAAACGCGTCAGAGTTCCGCTTATCAGCTGAGGCAGCACCGGAAGCCAAGCAGATAACCGCGGAAGAGTGGGAAAAAGTCATTGATGCAGAGCCAGAGGCCCCGAAACTATCGGATTTTAAATTGTCTGACGATTCAGATTAAGATTGGTCAAGGTTTCTTGATCTGTGTTAATCTCTAGGGCGGCATAGAGTTCGTAAAATGTTTATTATACGTACTTTTAACGGCGAATGGTACGTATGCTCAGACCAGGACAGCAAAACACTGTTGCTTTTGTATATACAAATACACACAATTTAGGTTTTGCCACCATGGATCAGGAGCCGCGACCAGCTGCGCAGCTGGTCGGATGATTACATAAAAAAGGGGTGTAGGGGTCTCAGAGCGTGCCCCCGGCATGGGGCTACTTAGTCCCCCAAATATTTTTCCAAAATAAAAAGCCCCTTTTAACTCGTAACTACACATATGGCAAAGATAAAAGCTATGAGCCTTGACAGTTTCTTTGCCATAACACCAAGGCATAATATATCTCAAACTATAAAATGAAAATATCAACCAAAGAAATAACCGATGAATGTCAACATTGCGGTGACATACTGGTTTGCCAGTTGTGCCGCGAAGGACACGGAATCAATCGTGAACGAATAAACGTTACCCAAATGGTTACATGCCAGATAGAGCACAAGAACAGGAGGTCATTAAATGAGAATCATATCACAGTGCAAAACTAAATCTATTGAGTTTCATAACGTTGCTTTGCTGAGACGTGATGAAACTATCTTTGCAAGGACCGCAAACCAAGACATGGTACTTGCGGAGTATAAGACTCCAGCCAGAGCAGCCGAGGTATTTGAGGAATTAAATATTTCTGCTTCTAACTTTTCAACAGATATCTACTACATGCCGGAGGAATAAAAGTGAACGATACAAAATTAGTTTTGGTTGAATTTATTGACGGCACGAGGAAAAGGATAGAAGCTTATTGCGATCCGCAGTATGAATACTATGGCTATCTAGCCAACAAAGAATTGTTTTACGTAATTTGCACTTCCGACTTATCAAAAGCTCTCTTCCCTCGCGAGTTTGTCAAAGCAATATCCTTTTTGGATGAACAGGAGGAGTAATGGCTACAAAATTTGAAAATGCAACAACATGGTTACAAGGTGTTATTTCTGGATATCAAAAGCAGGTCAACGATTTCTCAGCTGTCCCTAATCCAGATGCAAATAAAATAAAGGCATGTAAAGAGCGCCAGGAGCTTTGTCAGTACATTCTGGACTTTATGGTTAAGGCTAAGCAGCAGAATGATGCAATGGCTGCTAAGGCAAGTTCTCAAAATACCGCTGTAAAGCCACAGAATGCCCCACAATCAATTTCAGCTCATCCAATGGCAAATACTATAGGTAAAGAACAGTTAGAGCAATTAGAGCTTGTTTTGGGGCTTGATGCTACAATCAGCTTTTGCAGAGCTGCTTTAATCTTGGAGCTACCAGAACTCGGATCAAAAGAGGCACTTATTGGAACACTTAAAGATTTTGCCACAAAACGAAGTTAGGAGGATGCGTGGAATGATAAAAATTCTGAGAACTGGCACAAAAAAGGAAGCTGAATGTCCAAGTTGCGGTGCACTTTTGAGCTACGATGTTTCTGACATTCTTGAGAAAGCATCGCACTCAATTGCAGAAACATCATCTGCATCTTGGCTAAGCAGTAAAAGCACAACTTACATCGTCTGTCCACAGTGTAATAACAAGATTATTTTGTCGGCGACTCGATAAGAAAGGAGTATCTATGAGTGATATAGATAAATGCATTTCTGTGCTAATCAAGCTTAGCAAGTCTTTTGGAATTGATGCTAAAGCTTTGCCACCGTGTTTTAACCACATAACTGTTACTTTTAATAAAAAATTATATGATGGTACTCTGCACCGTTTTAACTATGCTTTTGAGCTTTATTTACTGGAAAACCTTGACGCTCGTCAACTTCTTGAATATTTCGAATATGTATTTTTTGATAAAATTTTGGAATATTTTATCGAATGCGAAAAAGAAGCATTCAATGCAGAGGAGTTTTTATGATTAAATTAGAACATGCTGTATTACCAAGCCCAGAACAAATAGAATTTGCTATTGAAGGTCTTCGAAATTCCTTCAATTCATGGTTTAAAAGTGATAGTCATTGGGGCTGTCTTCACCTCGGTGAAGAACGTGATTGTGATACCTGCGATAGTATCCAACCAGATAAATGTACATGGTCTCCACAATTTATAGTTGGCAAAGAAGATATGGCACTTATGCGACGTTTATCTTCATATGGTCCCGATCATCGTAAATTTATGCGTATGCTTCCGGTATGCATCAGAATTACAGCACCACTTTATTGGTGGAAAGAAGCAGACACATATTCCGTAGGCACTTCAAAGAATAGTTGTAGCACCATGCATCGAATTGATGCCAAAGAATTTACATTAGATGATTTTTCAGCAGAGCATCTTATTGGCTTTGAAAGTGCTGAATCTGATTTCCCAATATTTCACGGGGCAGAGCATTCGCCAATCGGCCTGTTGAATCAGACAATCCGTATGCTTAATTTTTACAGGCAAAAATATCTTGTTACCAAGGAAAAGAAGTATTGGTGGCAACTAATTCAACTGCTGCCTGATTCTTATAACCAGATCAGGAATGTAACGCTTAACTATGAGGTCCTTGCAAACATCTATAAAGCACGCCGTAACCACAAACTGGACGAATGGCGAGATTTTTGCGACTGGATTGAAACATTGCCGTATAGTGATCTTATCACTGGAAAGGAAACGAAATGACATTTAACGAGTATCAGCGCGGTGTAATGAGAACCGCATCAGACGTAACAAAAGCAACAAAGGAAAACATGCTTATGAATGGTATCCTCGGTACTGCAGGTGAAGCAGGTGAGCTTGTTGATCTTCTCAAAAAGCAGATTTTTCAGGGGCATCCGTTCGATAGAGAACATCTTATCAAGGAATGTGGTGATGTGCTGTATTATCTGGCGCTTACTGCTGAGGCGCTTGATACCTCTCTTGAGGATATTGCAATCAAAAACAACAAGAAGCTTTGGGAGCGCTATCCTAACGGCTTCAAGGCTGAAAATTCACTCCATAGAAAGGAAGGGGATATTTAATGTTTGTTCTTATTCTCCGTGTTCTGGCATCTCTTTTCAACATCTTTATGCTGACTAGCATTATAGGATGGCTGAATGAGAAAAGATCCAGAGAACGACTTGCCAGTGCTGTAGTACTTTCTACGTTCTTTATCATGAATCTTGTCTTGACAGCCAGTGGTTTGTGAGGATAAGATCACGCTGGGGTTATCGCCAAATGGTAAGGCACAGGATTTTGATTCCTGCACTGTTGGTTCGATTCCAACTAGCCCTGTTGTGCCATTAGCTCAGCTGGAAGAGCACTTGACTTTTAATCAAGGCGTCGTGGGTTCGAGTCCCATATGGCACATACGGACCTTTAGCTCAATAGGTTAGACCCGGCTGCCTCATAAGCAGCCGGGTCTGGGTTCAAGTCCCAGAGGGTCCATATGCAGTTTGTAAACAATGTGGTTTTTTCTTTCTCTTGTGAAATCCCTTTCTCTTTTCCCACAAAGTAGCAACTGCAACTCCCCGTGAGAATCAACCTGCGGACAAGTCAGCCGCAACCGTATAGGCGGTTTTTGGGTAGATGTGCAGAATTGGTATTGCAGCAGATTGTAAATCTGTCATCTTCGGATATGTAGGTTCGAGTCCTGCTCTACCCACTTTTGCCGCGATGCCACAATGGTACTGGGCTAGTCTTGAAAACTAGTGATCTGTAAAAGGACTGAGGGTTCGAATCCTTCTCGCGGCGCTCCAGTTGCCTAGGGTAGCTCCCGAAAAGCAGAACCTGTGACTGCCTGGCAACTGATTTGTAATCGCAGGAATACATTATCGCACAGGAGGTAATAATTATGAATTTGAACAGTTTATTTGAAGATGAATATCTTTTGTATGTTGACAAAGATTTAATCAAAAAATTGAATCTACATGCAGCCATTACACTTGCAGGCTTAAAAAAATGTGTTGAAAAAGAAGATACAAATATCTTTGATGAGAATGGAATCTTTAATGAAAAACATCTCCAGCAAAAATACCTCTCGTTTTTTTCACTAAAAACAATACATAGAAGCATAAAATTTTTAAAGTCTCACGGATATTTAAGCCAAAAACAAATGCCTTCTGAGAAAATAAAGGATTCGATGCTTAAAGCAAAAGCAAATCCAAAATATATTTGTGAATGGTGTAACTGCGGTTGCAATGTATTAAACGAGCATCACTACCCTGTTCCCAAAAGCAAGGGCGGCACAAAAACTGTAAAAATATGTCCGAATTGCCACTATGAATTTCATTCTATGGAGAAAAATATTTTCCTTAGCTCGGAGGTGGCAAATGAACTATAAAGAATTGCTTATAAACAAAGACAAAGTTGTTATGACAAGTGTTGATCTGGCGGTTATAATTGGCGATTGCGAAGAAGCCATAGTGCTTAACCAAATCAGTTATTGGTTAGAAAAATACAAAGAAGTCAACCATAATCTGAAAGACGGGAGATACTGGGTATATAATTCATACCAGAAATGGCACGAAGACAACTTCCCATTTTGGAATCCATCTAAGATCAAACGCATATTCCATTCCTTGGAAAATAAAGGCTTGCTTATCTCTGCAAACTACAACTCGGCAGTATTTGACAAAACAAAATGGTATACAATTGATTATGATAAGCTGCAGAGCATGACAGACAATTATGAAAGCAAGAAGAAGTCTCAGAAAGTTATTAAAGGCGTGTTGGTCGAAGATGAGCCACCGTTGGTCAAAAATGACCAATCGTTGCCTGCTAGTGACCAACCAATACCAGAGAATACTACCAGAGAATACAATACAGAAAATACTGTTAAAGAACATGCCCTATTATCAACTAAAGCAGATAATAGGGATAAATACATGGTTTCGCGCACTAAAAGTGCTCAAAACTCAGGGGACAAGCCCAAAAAGAAAGAACCTACTGTTGATCCAGATGATTTTATTAAGTCTAAGGAGTCAATTCTTAAAGATGAGCTTCACAGACTGTATTCAAACAATCCTAAAAACATCTTCGCTACAAAGCAGCAGGAAAATGACTGGGTTGATAAGGAATATAGCAGCCTGACTGCCATCATATTTGAGTTTAACCACCAATACAAAGCATCTACAGGCTTTGACGCCAAGAATCTATCAGACGAGAGCCTTAAACGAGTTGCGAGAAGCTATATCAAGTCACCAGAGTCTTTGAAAGACGACTATGATGACCTTCAAAGCAATAAGGTTTTGATTGAAGAATATCTAAAAACTGATTACGGCAGCAAACATGGAGTGATTGTAAAGAGTTTATCGCACTACATGTCTGGCAGCATCCGAGAAATGCTGTTTTATAAACACTTGTATTAACTTGCTAGCTATATACACGTACATTATGCTAGCTATATATATGTACGTTGACACAAGTATACACGTACACTGGAGGTGCAAATGCAGAATATAGAAATCAACTTTGGGGTTCGTCCATGTATTGTAACTCAAAACGGCAAAGAAAAGAAAGCGTTATTCCATATGTGGGAAAATTTTGCAAAGCCTGTTGCAGCGGATTTGTACATTGGCGGTTGTCCAGAGGGACAAATGAGCATGATATTTGGGCTTGTAGAGTATGATGATGGCACGATGGGCGAGGTAAATCCGAGCCAGATTCGATTCGTTGACAATAAGATCAAAGACTATGCTTTTGAGGAGGGCTGATTCATGGTGAAATATAGACCACACAGAGGAGCATTATGCGACGCAATGGCAGAAATGAGAATCTTTGATTCTGTCGAAGATATGTTCCACTACATTGTCGAAGACTGGAAACCATATGGAAATCCATTCGATATCGGAGATTTAACCATAACCTGCGATGAAGGAAAAGACGAGCGCATTAACTGGAAAGAAGGCAGATATGTCTGCACTAGACGAATGCGAGAAAAGATTTTTGACACGCCGCAGTGTATTGGAATGTGTTCGATTGAATCGTAGAACGGAGATAATCATGATGATTGCAAATAAAGTAAATGTAATGGGACAGGAATACCAAATCATTAAGGTAAACCATGATCAGTACAAGACGTGTGTTGGTGCAGATGGGTGGAATGACCTCTATGGAAAGAAAATCTACTATGTAGACCCTGAGACAGATCCCGACAGTGATCCGATTGCAACATCACCAGAAGAATTAGTAAAGCAAGTTCTAAAGCACGAAATTGTCCATGCATTTCTTGTGGAATCTGGACTTGCTTTTAGCTCGCACAGCATTGTCGGTGCGTGGGCGATGAATGAGGAAATGGTTGACTGGATTGCATGGAATGGTGAGAAGCTGTATAAGGTGTGGAAGGAGGCAGGACTAGTTGATTAAAGATGATTTACAAACAAAAGTTGTGGAGCAAGCCGCCCTTATAGCGGCGGCACTCAAAAAAGGTAAAGACGTTGAGGTACGGCGGACCGCAGCTGGAATCAGTGTTGCCGAAGTAAGCAAGAAGGTTGTATACCGATGATTGATGTCATGATTAACATTGACTGCAGAGATGGAATGAAAAGTATACCTGACAAGTCGATTGACATGGTTTGCACAGATCTTCCGTACGGGATTACAAGAAATAAATGGGATACTCCGATTCCGTTTGATGACTTATGGGGGGGGCATTAACCGCATAATCAAAGACAATGGTGCAATTATCCTCTTTGCATCTGGTATGTTTACGGCAGACTTGATGAAAAGCAATTGCAAAATGTGGCACTATAATTTGATTTATGAAAAAGCAAATGCATCTGGATTTCTCAACGCGAACCGTATGCCACTTAGAGCGCATGAAGATATTTGCGTGTTCTATAAGTGTTTGCCAACATACAATCCGCAAATGAAAAACGGTATGCCTGTTAAACGGGTTCGAAAAACTCAGAAAGCAACATCAAAATGCTACGGAAACTATACACCAACTGACTATGAAAGCACACAAAGATATCCAAGATCTGTGTGGAGATTTTCAAATGAAAACGGATATCATCAGACACAAAAGCCAGTTAAACTAATCGAAGAGTTGATTAAGACATATAGTAACCCAAACGACACAGTACTTGATATCTGTGCTGGAAGCATGACAGCAGCAATAGCAGCTGTGAATACTGGTCGCCATTACATTTGTTTTGAAAAAGACCCCGATATTTTTTCAAATGGCGTAAAAAGATTTAACGAATCAACCAATGGAGGACATGGACAATGAAATTAAAAAGACTAATCGCTACCCTTGCAACCGCAGCAATATTTTCTAGCGCAGCCATTGGCTGCAGCACTGAAGCTAATAAGGTAAGTGCTAATATTTCTGCACAAGCAGACAATTTTAATATTACCAGAAAGCTTACTGTTCTGAACGCAAGAACCGATACAGTCCTCTTGGAGCTGACTGGAACATTTGCATTAAAGAACAATACATCAAACGAACTTGAAGTCATTATCGAGACTGCCGAAGGCAAATACCAGAAAGATTATGTGTACTTAAATGAGTACACCATGTACGTGGTCGAAGATATCTCCGGTTCGGAGGTAGATAAGTACCATTACGAGATCAATTTCTTGCCTGAATGGGGATATAAAGCAACTTATCATGAGTAAACTTTACGTTTACATAGTAAACGCATGTAATACATTTGATTTTAAAGGACCATAACAAGGATTTGAAAATGAATTTTGCTGCGATAAAGCTTAAAAAACCTAGAAATCTGTCGCCAAACACTTAGGAAAGGAGAAAAACCTCTATGACATACAAAGATGCCTTAAAAGCCTCAGAAAATGGTCTAAATGTAATGATATGGACAGGAGAGGAGTATCTGCGCCTAGAAGAAGCAAAAGAATTTCTGAATTGTTCTTCTCATGTAATTCGAAGCAGTGAAGAATACAAAGGATACAAAAAGTTTTGCGAAGCCATTCAAAGTGATAAATGGAGTACCTATACAGAAATAGATCTTAGATGGGAACTTAGAAATTATCGAAAGCGTTTTGAACGCCTGAGTCGCATACAAGATGATTTTTTTAAAGAACTACTCGGCAGCAATTATACAGCCCGGTATTCCAGTGAGCAAATGATCGTTGTCGATGCATTCAACACTCTTTATAGCCTAAAACGCAACCAAAAAATACTTATGTTTACAACTATTGTACTTTTAGTGACAACAATTATAGCCTTGATGATTTGAAGGAGGAGTACATGGAAATTTTAACACCTACTTACACATATGAAGAACTTACAGGTGCTACACGCTTACTGGAGAATATGCGTGATAATTGCATTAAAAAGGACACTGATACTTATGATGATCCAGACAGGGAAAGAAAATATAAAGCACTGAGTATTGCAATTGATGCCATCAAAAAACTGCCAGTCACAAAAAGAGCTATGATTTCACAGCCAATGGCAGGAAAAACGGACGAAGAAATTAAGGCAACAAGAGAAAAGGCTATTGCAGCCTTGAAAGAAAAAGGCTATGAGATTGTAAATACACTTTTTACAGACGAGTGGTATAACAGTGAGAAAATGAGAGAAAGAGGAGTGGTGCAGATTCCACTTTGTTCCCTTGCAACATCATTAACAAATATGAGTTTATGTCATGCTGCTTATTTCTGCAAAGGATGGGAAAATGCGAGAGGATGTTGTATCGAACATGAGGCAGCAGTTGCGCATGGGTTAGATATCATATACGAGGAGGATTAAGCACCATGGATTTCAGAACTGCATTTTCAAATATGAAAAAAGGACTCAAAATGAAACGTAAGGATTGGGGTGGATATTGGTACTGGGATGATAACAAGAAGACAATAATGATTCAGCGTCGCCCTCAGGATGCGGCTGTTGGCGATTTGCTTGATATTCGTGACACTAAACAAGTTGAGTTTACTTTGATGCATACGCAAGCGACCGATTGGGAAATTGCGAATGCTGAAAATTGTCCAATGTTGAGAGGAGAATAAATGGTTAGAGTAGGATCAGCAAGAATTGACGAAAGCGGAAAACTGAGGGGTGGACAGCCCGGCGACCAGACAGGACTTGAGGTGGCGATTGAGCCATGGTATCTACACGATAAGGGTTGGGTTATAATCCGCGCGAAGGATGCAAATATCCGTGAGCGTATCGCAATCTGCATGGAAGCAGCGTGTGCAAATGATTTGATTGGTTACAATCAGGACGGATCGTGGGAGCTATACGATAAATCAAAACAGTATGGATGGGATTGCTCAAAGGTAAATGTTACTGCGAATACAGATTGTAGCAGCCTTGTTCGTACATGCGTTGCGTTTGCAGCACAAAGAGAAATTGAGTGGTTCTCAACTCTGATTGAAGTTAAAATTTTGGATAAAACAAAACTGTTTGATATCTTGACAGATGCAAAGCATACCAAGTCCTCGGATTACCTATTGAGAGGAGATATTCTCTGTACCTGTACACAAGGTCACACAGTAGTTGTCCTTGACAATGGTGCAAAGGTTGGACAATCTAGTGGCCAGCCACCTCAGAGCAGCACAGAGGGCAATACAAGCCTTTGTGGCAAGGGTATTGGAACAGCAGTTGCACTCACACCTATGAACATCCGCACAGGGGCAGATACATCTGCAAAGAAACTTGACACAATCAAGACGTCTGTAGCCGTAGAAGTCCTTGAAATCACCACTTCTGGCTGGTATAAGATTGTATGGCCGGGCGAGCCTTGCGGATATGCCTTTACAAAGGCAGGAAGCGGCTATTACAGCTATTCTCCAAATGCTAACGCACAAGTTATAAACTTAGGCGATAAAGTCCAATTTACAGGCAATAAGCAGTATATGTCGGCATGGGCTGACAAACCAATCACTGCAGTTCCAGAGATTGCAACTGTAACAAGTATTTGTGAGAGCGGCAAACATCAGTATCACATCATAGGCGATAACGTCTATGGCTGGGTAAACCGAGAGGATATAACAAGAAAATAAATTTAAAATGGCATAGTCAAAATGGTGATTATGTAACAGCCAAAATGGAGGCTCTTCTTTAAGTGTTAGGAAAGGAGAAGCCTCTTTTTTGTTAGAGTTAAGACAGCATAAAGAACGTGTGGAGAATATACAGCGCCAGATCATCATGCAGCCTACATACAGCCAACTCAGCACCTTATGTGGCGGAGCAAGGCTGATTCTTCTTGATGCCAATGAGTTTATACCAAATCGTGATTTTAAGAATCTTGATGCGTATAGAGGGTATGGCGACCATGTAAATAGCTATGTCCGGTGGTACTGCAACCGCAACAGAAAAGTAGAGGGTGACGAGTGGGACAAACTGTATTGGCAGACCTATCTGAACGGTGCGAGAGCAAGAATATTCAATGACTACTTATTGTTTCTGGAACACAAGCGTGAACCTCGAAAGATGTTCTACAAGCCAAAGATTAAGCAGTTCGAGAAGTTCCAACTTATAGAATCTTATCAAGGTATGCTTGATGATAAGTACGACATTCTGTGTATATCCATGCCGCCTGGTACGGGCAAGGCACAGCCATTATATTCAAAGGTACTTACTCCGAACGGTTTTGTTAGGATGGGTGATTTAAAGGTTGGCGACAAAGTATTTGCTGCGAACGGCAATAAATCGACCGTAACTGGAATCTTTCCTCAAGGTTTGCGTAAAATTTACGAAATAACGCTTGAAAACGGTTATAAATGCAGAGCATCTGATAATCATTTATGGTTATCAGTTTACGAAACTTCACTTGGAGTTTTTGAATGTCAAAAAGTTGTAGAGACTTCAAGAATGCTTTACAAACCAACTCACTTTTACATACCTTACATTTCTGGTAAAAACTTCAACCATTTTGAATACTGTAGAATAAAATCAATTGAATATATCGGAGATGATGAGTGCCAATGCATATATATTGATGATCCTTCACATTTATATGTCACTGATGATTATATTGTTACACATAACACAACTCTGCTCAAGTTCTTTCATTCAGCCGTAATTGGTTGGTTCCCAGACGATTACAGTCTGTTCTATTCGCATTCAGGTGATATCACAAGAATGTATTATGATGGTGTATATCAAATGGTTGATGATTCACTTGAGTACGCTTGGCACGATATCTTCCCTGACTTGAAAATCACATCAACAAATGCATTGATGCAACAGTTCAATGTCGGAAAATATAAGCCATTTCCATCTTTGCAAACAACATCTGTAGGCGCGAAGAGTGCCGGAAAAGTTCGTGCAAGCAAATTTTTGCTTACCGATGATATGATAGGCGGCATAGAAGAAGCTCTGAACAAAAACTACCTTGATAAAATGTGGGAAAAATACACTGTAGATGCACTGCAAAGAAAAACAATTGACAGCAACAACAATGCCTGCAAGGAAATCATGCAAGCAACTCGTTGGTCAACACAAGACGTCATCGGAAGAGTAATAGATATTTACGAAGGGGACAGTCGTGTAAGGGTCATTTCTATTCCTGCCACAGACCCGGAGACAGGCGACAGCAACTTTGATTACGCAATAGGTGGGTTCACAAAGGAGTTCTTTGCAAGGCAAGCACTGATGATGGATGATGTGTCATACAACTGCCTTTACATGCAGCAACCAGTTGAAAGAGAAGGTTTGCTGTTTCCAGAAGAAAAAATCATGCGATACAAGGAACTTCCGACCTCAAAAATTGAACGGATCACTGCTCAAGCTGATACAAAATCAACAGGTACTGATTTCTTCGTTCTTCCGGTGCTTATAAAGTACGAAGGAAAAGATTTATATTACTGCGTAGACTGCGTATGCAGCAATTCTTCTGATTATGAAGCACAGTACGAAAATTCCGCAAATCTCCTCGCCGACAACAAGGTTGAAGACTGCGAGTTTGAGGGCAATAGTGGTGGAGACCGTGTCTCTCTGGAAGTTGATAAACGTGTTCTTGAAAAAGGCTGGATTTGTAACATATCTTCCCGAATGACTGAAACAAACAAGGAAGCAAGAATATATCAGTGCTCAAACTGGATATTGCAGCACGTTGTCTTTAAAGACAAAAAGCTTTATACACCAAAAGAGCCATATGGCATAATGATGTCTCTTCTGGCCCAGTATTCCACCAGTGGAAAAAAGCAGCTTGATGATGTACCGGATACGTTCGCAAACTTCGCATTGCGCATACAGCGTAGAAAACCAAGACCAACAAGAGTCATTAACAGCATCTATTAAGATTGGAGACATGTATGGATACAAAACACTATCTTTCACAAATTAGCGTACTTGATCTTAAAATATCAAACAAAATCTATGAAAAAACACAGCTGAAGAATATGCTTTGTTCAGTTCCGAGTTGTGTAAAAGATGTCAATGTGCAAACTGGACATGCCACAGACAAGACTGCATCTACGATTTGTAAGTTGGTAGATATGGAACGCGAAATTGATTCAATGATTGATTCTTTTGTGGACTTAAAAACTAAAATCATTGCTCAAATGGAGCAGCTTGAGTTCAAGTATTACAATATACTGTTCAAACGTTACGTTGCACAGCAACAATGGTGCGAAATAGTAGACGAGTTGCATTTTACGCAAAGGCATGTTTTTAAACTCCACAAAGAAGCATTAAACGAATTTGAGAAAAAGTTTGGGAGCGAATACCTTAGCCAATAAAAAATAGCAGGAGAATTTTGCTTCTCCTGCTATTGACGTTTCAACAACTTTGATTTTCCTGAAATTCCTTTAAATCACTTTTTAACTTATTCATGATTTTTTCTGAGTAATTGTTGTCTTGACGTTCCGTGAAATTTTGGAATACTTGAGTGCCCTTAGCAACTGCGTTATTCTGCTGTCCTTTCGAAGTATTATAGATATCTTTTTCTATCATTTTTTTAAGGTATAGGAATTTACTTCGTATCTTCTTTTCTGATTCCCTTCTTTTGATTTCCGTAGCCTTCTGAACCAAATAAAGGCGCTGCGCTTCTTCTATTGAATGGTCCACTGGCAATTTTGACTTTGGAACCATAGCGAGCAATGCCATTATTTCATCAAAACGCTCCTTGCTTGAACAAATATCACTAAGCACAGTTTTTAAAGGCTGCACATTATCATCTTCATTCAAGGGTTTATCCTCATCTTCTTCCAGTTTAGGAAGTGACTCGACTATGAATTGAATGCCGATAACAGTTCTGGCTTTCTTAATTGGCTCATATGTATACTTGAAATCTGCAACGTTCTTAATTTCCTCTTGTGCTCTTTTAAGTATACGTTGGTTAAAATATTTAAACTGCTCATAAAAAGCATCCTGATCACAACCAAGCAATTCTTTAAGCTCATTAAGTGCAACCTTCCAGGACTTCCTATATTTATTTTCCCACAAATACAGAAAAAGAATATAGGTGTATCTGCTCTTCATACTTGTGATACATTTTAACTTGTATCTGAGATAACGCATACCCTCGATGTTAAATATGTATTCTTTTGCAGACTCAGTGCAAGTTAATTCTACTTGCCACATTTTATTTTCATCTTTTCGAGCATGTGCTTTTTCGAATAACGTTATTCTTGTAAACTCGTTTGAATTTTGCAAGTCTGGTATTCTTACCGATGTCATTAAATGTGCTAGTCGCTCATCTAATTCAAGCGGCTTTATTTGCTCAACCCCTAAGATTTGCTCAAGCTCTCCCTTCCTAAACACAACTGTTCTATGTTCGGAATCTCTGCTGTTAATTCTTCCTAAATATACATCTAAGATTTTGAACTCAGCAAGCGTCAGACTAGATTGCCATAGTGCCAATAACGGCCTACTCTTTTGTACTACCAAATAATCAATATCTGGAAGATTTTCCAATCTATTGCTAGATTCTTCTGCTTTACTATTCGAACTATTTAAGTTTGTTTCACTCATTTCTCTTACCTCCGTTTTATTGTATGAATATCATAGCACATAGGTGACTTTATGTCAATAGTGAAAGTCACCTATACTGGATTTCTCGGTCACCTATACTGGATTTCTCGGTCACCTATACTGGATTTCTCGGTCACCTATACTGGATTTCTCGGTCACCTATGCATATCAAAAACTTAATGTTTATGCGGTTTCCAGAACCTCCGTAATCAAGAGGTTAATCAAGAGGTTAATCAAGAGGTTAATCAAGCTATCAATCAAGGAGAAAAAAGAGGATGAGCGAGTAAAAAATGCCAATGTTAATCTTGACATTTTAAGGTGGATTTCTTGGTCACCTATGACACTAAAACCTGTCATTCAATATCACTAAATGACACAAGATATCATCTTGAATACACGTTATTACTATGATACTCTCAACAATAGAAAAGTATGAAATAAAGTTAATTGCGCCTTACATATGTATGGCGCTTTTTTATTACCCGAAAAGGAGATAGCCATGTTAACGATTAGAAGCAAGAGTATATCACTGTCAGGAGACAGCACAGTAAATGATCAAGTAGTTTTTGCATTTCAGGCATCAATCAACTCGAATAATCCTAAAGAAGTCCAGTTTAGCAACTGGATAAACGACCATGAGTTATACAAGCAGAACAGGAAGGAATGCAATTCTGATTACGAGTCTTTCCAGGATGAAGTATACAAATTGCAGGATTCGATGCTGCTGTCGGCTGAAACGCTATGAGTAGCCAGATAATTACATGCCCCAATTGCGGAAGGATTATATTCCATTACGATAAAAAAGCGACAAACGCTTTTGAAGTGCAGTGTAGGAAATGCGAGAGAATGATTTGCATTCTTACACAAGATGGTGCTGTGCAGTCAGTTAAGCCTATAAAAAAGATACAAGCCAAAAGTAGCAGCAGCAAAAGATTCTATTAAGTAAGAAAGGAGGGCGAACAGAATGTGGATGTTAAAGGGACGACAGAAGATATATACAGACGCAAAAGAAATTACTGCTGACAATATAATCAAAGAGTTGTCAAAAGCATACGATAAACATAAATTTAATCGTTTGGAGATGCAATATCTTATAGACTTCGAGGCTGGCGATCAACCACTGGACAGACCTAAAATTGTTCGCCCTGAGATCAATATTAAAGTAACTGATAATGCCGCAAACTACATCACTGACTTTAAAATGGCTTATTTTTGGGGAACACCAGCAATGCTGATACAGCGATCTGACAAAGACGCACACAAAACACCAGCAGACTTAGACGATGAAGGAATATCTGCACTTAACGAAATGCTTACAAATGCTTGCGACATCGGCTACAAGAATCAGGAGCTTGGCAATTTTGTTGAGAAGGTAGGTGTGGGATATCGACTTGTTGACGTCAAAACTGAATTTGAAGAAGATGACGAAGCCCTTGTGGATATATATACGTTAGACCCGAGATATGCTTTTTGTGTATATAGCAATGATGCCAAGCAAAAGAAGCTAATGGGAGTAACATACAGAACGGACAATGGTGAACAATATTTTACATGCTTTACTCCTAAGATGCGCTTTGAAGTCTCAAAAGGTAAAATTGTTAAAAAATCATTAAATCCACTCAAAAAAATAGCGATAGTCGAATACGAAAGATCTGTTGACAGAACAGGCTGTTTCGAGAGACAGATATCAGATTGTATCGAACTCAACACGCTAGTTTCTGATTTTGCAAACCTTACAGCACAGCAAACGCAAGAGATATGGTGGGGCAATGATGTTGATTTTCCAATTGATCCCAAAACCAAGAAGCCTATAGAGGTGAAGTCGGGGCAATGGGTACTTACTAGCACAACACCAGACGGAAAGACACCACAAATCAAGGCACTATCTAATGCATTTGACACAAACGCAACATTGACAGCGATAGATACACGCTGGAGAAGGATTTTACAAAAGTGCAAAGTACCTACACAACAAGATTCAGAAGGCGGAGGTTCCACAGGAACAGCAATGGATATGTCTAGTGGATGGAGCGCTGCCGAGATTGATGCTGTGCGTGAGGAACAAATCGTAAGCAAGGCTCAGAGAGAGGAACTTAAGCTTATCATAAAAGCACTCCAATTAACTCCATCAAATGTGCTTAAAGACGATGATCCAATCAAAAGAGTACATGTTGGAGACATCAATTTCCATTTCTCAAGAAGAAAGAATTATGACATGTCCGTTAAAGCAAATGCTTTATCAACCCTTATTAAGACTGGTGTACATGGTAGACATGCACTTAAATTTATTGACGGTTTTGAAGATACTGAGGCTACATGGAATGACAGCAAGGAAATGATAGAAGCAGTACAAAGGGCCGCTGCATCAAGCGGAACGACAGCAGCGGAAGATAGTGAACCAACTGATAGGCAAATAGATCAGCTGGAAACAAGCCCTATAACCGGGAAGGTATAAGGTGATGATATGGCACAGATATTTGGTTTTGATGAAATCGAAAAGATACGGTCCATGCCATACGATAAATTTTTCGGTGAAATGGGAATCACAAATAAGCAAAAGCGAGAACGCATTGATTTTTCAAACAAGATTGAAGATGATATGCGTTTTTTAATTTTACTCATCCTGATTATGAAAGAGACAGGTAGAGTTGATGCTAAGAAAGCAGCAGAACAATTTGAAACAAAATTGTTGAAATGGATTGCACGATATATTGACCTTGACAGCGAGGCAAAGGCTTATATATCAGATTTTTGCTTATCCACAGCGCAGGTAACTGCGGATCATGTCAGCGAAAAATACTATGTTTCAGAAGATCGAATACGCCTGGTAAGCGAAAACACAGCCCTTGATTTTTTGAATCATAAAGACTTCAAAGAGGCAACCAGAAATAAAACAAACAAAACATGGAACACAATTATAGATGGAAAAGAACGCGAAACACACCACAAGGAAGATCAAACAACTATACCAATAAGCAACTACTTTTTAGTAGGCAAAGCACTTATGCGGTATCCGCATGATATGGCAGTTGCTTTTACTAACCCGGAGGAAGTAATCAATTGTCGCTGCTGGGTGACGTACTCTTAATTTATGCAAAGAATAGGCTCTTTAAACGAAGGTTTGAAGGGCTTTTTGTTTGCACAAAATTAGGGCAAACAAGTCGGAGACGGACTTTAAGGAGCAAAACAGCTCAGAGAAGAGCTTAATAATCGCACAAATCAAAGCGGAGAGAACCGCACAAACGCAGAAAGGAATGAATCTATGAAGACTCAGCCAATTTTCAGAACATTTGAACACAATGCCACCAAGAGAAAATTAAACCTGCAGCTTTTTGCAGAGCCAACACCAGAGGTTGAAACTCATGAAGAGTCAAAGGGATCAGGTGATGATCACGAACCAGAAACTGATGCTGATGCATTAAGGGTGCAGCTTGCACAGGCAAACGCACAGATCGCAAAGCTTACAAACAAAGCTGATGCTTTAGCATCTGAGAACGCAGCAAAAACAAAGCAGCTTAGAGAAAAGATGACAGCTCAAGAGAAGGAAGCGGAAGCAAAGAAAGAAGCGGAAGCCGAGAGAGACAAGCAGTTCAAGGCGATGCAGCGTGAGCTGACGATTATGAAATCTACCAATACATACATGGACACTTTGGAAATGTCCAAGGAAGTAGCACAGCAGTACGCCGAAGCAAGAGCTGACGGAGACGGAGATAAGGAAAACGAAATCTTGAGACAGCACATGAAAACGCTCAAATCAAAGATGATGCAGGAGTTTCTGGCAGAGCGCGGCGAGGTCAATGCCGGCCATGGAGACAGTCACGAGAGTAAGGCTGTTGAACTCATGAAGTCACTACCGACGTATTCGACAGAAGTCGACGAAAGTGTTTTGAAACAATACATGTAAAGAAAGGAAGCAAGTAATGGCAAGAGGAGACATGAGATATGCAACAACCGAGATACGTCCATCCGGTGCAGAGATCTTAAACAGAGAGGTGTTCGAAGGAGTGCCAATGACTATTGATTTTACAGATGTCAGCACTACTGATAGCGATACCGGAGAGAAGGTTGTAAAGGCAGGAAGTGTAATTAGTGGAACGGGAACAGTAGTTGCAGCAACACCATGGGCAGGTGGAGCAGGAATCTTACTTTTTGATGTATATGAGCATCGGCCGCAAGGAACGATTCTCAAAAAAGCATATATCAACAAGTCAAGAGCAGAACAGAATGCAGGAATTACCTATGATGCAGACTTAACCAAGATTCTACCTATGATCGTGGTTGAGTAAAAAGGAGGAACAATGGCAGTTTTAATTACAGATATTTATGATTCACAGGCAGTTGCCGTAAGACGTACACAAGATCCAAGTAATGCTATGGGCTTTGTCGGAAAGGCTTTTTTTCCGAACAGAAAGAAGCTGGGCTTATCATTAAAATGGATTAAGACACACAAAGGCTTAAATGCCATCTTAAAGCCAAGTAATTTTGATGCGATTCCAATGATCAGAGCCCGTGAGGGATTTAAGCAGGAGTCTACAGAGATGGTCTTTTTCCGTGAGAGCATGACTGTACGAGAAGAAGATTTAATGCGACTTATGGAGATAGAAGATGCTAATAGTCCATTCATCGGAGACATTATATCATCAATTTACAATGATGCTGCAAGGCTTATTGACGGTGCAGAAATCGCTGCAGAAGTAATGCGAATGGCACTGCTTGCACCAAAGGACGGAAAACCATCTATTGAAATAGGAACCGGGGAGCCAGAGAGTGACAATATGGTTTATGGCTACGATTACGATGGCGATGGAACATATAAGCAAAAGCATTATTTAAAAATTCAAGGCACTGATACGTGGGATCATCCTGACACAGCAAAGCCGTTAAAAGACGTTCAGCAGGGTACAAAATATTTAAAATCAATCGGAGTGCTTCCTCGCTATGCGATGATGAACAGTACTACCTTTGATTATCTCGTTGAGAACGAGCAGATTAAGAATGCTTTAATTATTTCTTCTGGTAAGACGGTTGATTTTACCGACGAAGCAACCGTTAAGGAGATCTTTACACGAAAGACAGGTCTGACACCTATCATTTATGACAAGATGTACATTGACTACAAGGGGGAGACTCAAAAGTTTTACCCGGATGACAAAGTAACCATAATTGGCGCAGGAACATTGGGATCAACATATTATGGTGTGACGCCAGAAGAGCGTACATTGATGTCAAATAAAAATGTGGATGTTGCCATGCTTGACAACCGCATTGCAATTGCGACCAAAACCGAGCAGGGACCACCTATTAAGACTACAACCAGCGTATCACAGATTGTGCTTCCGTCATATGAGGGCATCGACAGCACATTTGTACTCGACGTCAAGTAATGAAATTTGATCACATGATCAAGCTTAACGGAATCTACTATGCAGCTGGTGAAGACGTCCCAATGGAAGAAAAAAACGATGCCCTAGAGATTGACGTCACGATTGAAGAAGAAAACGATTCTCAGGAAATCGAAATTCCGGAGTTGCAAGTTGATGATGAGCCAAAGCGAAGAGGTAAGAAACCAAAAGCTGTTTGATGGAGGTGAGAAAGTATGAGCTATACAGACAACCTTGCAGACGAGCTTTTTTTTGATTTGCAAGTTGAGCTTTCAAATGATGAAGAAGGCGGCAGCTTTTCAGAATCGCTACTCAAGCAAAAAATCAAAAGCGCAATCAGAGAGGTCAGAGACAAAAGAAGATATCCACTTGGATACACGGACGGAATGATTGCACAAGATTTAGATAGGTACTATAGCCAGATCCGTAATTTGGCTTTGTACGATTATAACTCGATTGGCTTTGAGGGCGAGAGTCAGCACAGTGAGGATTCCATTCAGCGAACAATGGTGGATAGAAACACTTTGTTTGCTGGAATTATACCGTTAGCAACAGTCTAAGAAGGATGTTCGCCAGTGTGTTTGCAACGTTTGCGAATACGCTGGCAGGGTGCGCATTAAAGCGGCGGTGGGCAATGCGCAAAAATATAAGCAGGAGATATAAAGATGCAAGAGTTTTTATTACAAACATACACAATCATCCTTCCGATTGCTTTAGGATACATTGTTTGGCTTCTGCAGCAACAGAAGAAAGACAAGAACGCGAATGAGAGAGGAACCATGCTGTTATTGCGTGTGCAGCTGATCGAGTACCACACAAAATACATGCGGCTTGGGGAGATACCATCCTACGCCTATCAGAATTTTGAAGAAATGTATGAAGCCTATCACGATTTAGGCGGAAATGGCATGGTCAAAAAGATGTATGAAGAGATCAAAGAGTTACACATCAAGAGTGGAGGAGGTAAATAGAATGGATATATCAAGCATGACTACCGTAATTGCAATTGTGGTTATTTGCTATTTAATTGGGCTTGCAGCCAAGACGATTCCAGCAGTCAAGGATAATTACATTCCGGTCATTGTGGGCGCTTTTGGCGGCATTTTGGGAGTCTTAGGAATGTATGTCATACCAGACTTCCCAGCGCAGGATATTCTGAATGCGATTGCTGTTGGCATTGTATCAGGTTTGTCTAGTACTGGCGCAAATCAGGTATACAAGCAGCTAAAAGATGGCACGGACGAGTAGGAGAAATCGCCAACAAATGTGGTATTCGTACCAAGTTGGAAAAGCGCCTGGATATCTGAGAGATGAAAATGGTGACATACAGTATGAGAGTTACGTTGGAGCTGATGGCGAAGTGTATTTTTATACCGATGATGAAGGTAAAAAAATTCCAAAAGAAAGTGGTGAAATGGAAGTGCTTTATAGCAATCCTGTGAAGTTCTGGGGAACAATCACATCACAGTTAAAAAACGCTGTCATGCGAGCATGGGGAAGCGATAGCACAAACAATTATGCTACGCTCATCTTAGCCAAACATGCAAAAGACTCTGACGGAAATGAACTCAGTTTGCCGTTTGGAGCAAGAATCTGGCTACACTCAGAAATCAAAATGAAACCAAACGGATCACCAGATGAAAATTCTGCTGACTATCAGGTGAGTGGAATCATGAACGAAGCATTGAATGAAACGTCTTACTATCTGCAGGTATTGCAACAAAGCGAGGAAAAAACCTAATGGCAAAGGCTTTGGAAATAAAAGTAAGTGGAGTAGATGAAGCCATAAAGATGTTGGAACGTTACCAGAAAACGTTTCAAACACGAGTAGAGCTTTTTATGAAGAAGCTTGCTGATTACGGAGTTGAAAAAGCAACAGAAGAAGTCTTGGTAATGGATGCAGTATTTACTGGTGAGCTTGTGAATAGTATTCACTCAACCGAAATAGAGAGCAACGCAGAGCGAGTCATCTTTGCGGTAGAAGCTGATTCAGAACATGCTATCTATGTAGAAATGGGAACAGGAATCATAGGTGCTACTACTCCGTATCCGGGCAAACTCCCAGCTATTTACGCACAGGGGAAAACGATTAGAAAAACGGCAGATGGTAGATATGGTTGGTATTATCTGGGCGGAGATGGCAAGTGGTACTTTACGGAAGGTATGCCGTCAAGACCATTTATGTATCATGCCTCAACACAAATGAGACATGATATTGAAAGAATTGCAAGGGAGGTGTTTGGATAGTGGCTCAGAATCAATGGGTCATCGACCTTGAGAGCAAGGTTTTGTCCCTTGTGAAAGGCAAGACATGCAACAAGCTAAAGAAAAAATATCCACAAATAATGTACACCACCTCAAGCATAAGCAATGATTCACAACGCAATTTTCCGTGTGTGTACGTCCATCAGTTGGGCGGAAGCGAAACAAATTCCGATCTGGAACGCACAAGAATCAACACTATAGTGGCAGGATTCCAAATTGAAGTGTATAGCAACACTTCGCAGCTAGACTGCCGAACCATAATGGCAGAAATCATGGACTGCCTAAAAAAACTTATGTTTGATGTAAAAATGTCACCATATGCGGACAATCAATCACCAATATATCGTTATGTAGCACGTTTCGAAAGAACATTTGATTGGAATGATATTTTTTAAGCTCCATCGGCAAGATGGGGCTTTTTTAGTAGGAGGAATACAAAATGGCAGTAGGTTTAAAAAGTAGAATCATCTACAGAGAAAAGACAAAGGAAGATGGCGCAACCGATTACTGGGCAGGTGAATATAAGCTCTTGATCAGAGCAAAATCAATTCCATCACCTTTCGGCACTGTCAACATGGTTGATACATCAACCTTGGAAGATTTGATAGAGACTCAGGAACAGGGAAGAAGAGCAGCTGCATCAATGGAAGTACCAGGTGCATTTGAAAAAAAATATAAGGATGAATTAGTTAAAAACGAGGGAAAACAATTAGATATTTGCATCCTTTACGGCACAGATGGAAAAGGTTCAGAAGGAATCGTGGCTTTTGTAGGAACAGAATCTTTCGCACCAGACGAGGCAACAGAAGATCACCTCACAGGAACAGCAACAATTGCCACAGTAACCGTTCCAAGGTGGATCGAGGATAGTTACACCGTATCTGTAACAGAAGATGAGAATGGTTATCCAACATCAATTACACTGGCAAAGAAAGAAATGTAACAGCTATATTCGGGAAGCGTGAGCTTCCCGTTTTTTGTTTAAAGGAGAATGAATTATGAAATTTATGAATTACGAAATTAAGTTTGGAATCGAAGCAACTACAAAGAGCGGAATTTTAAAGAAGATTAAAGAAATTCAGCAGTCCAGCGATGATGAAGTTCAGCAGTCCAACGGTGATTTTGTTGACGATATCGAAATGATGCTTAATATGGTTCCGGAGTTTTTGCTTGTGGGACTGCAAAAAAGACATAAGGATGAGTTTGGGTATGATTACAACACAAATAAAGGCAAGGAAGAGGCAACAGCAAAGGTATGCGAATTGATTGATGAGTATACCGATCAGGAAGATTCAAGTATTAGGGAGCTGTTTGAAGAGCTGCTAAAAGAGGTGATGCAGAATGGTTTTTTCAAGAAGGAAGTCCAACAGATGAAAGCGGAGAAGGAAGCGAAAGAGCAAAAAACAGAGTAATAGATCCAATTGATTATTACGATGAAAAGCTGCTTCCATATTTTTTGTGTGTTACGCAACAATATGGCTTTACTGCCGAACAAATAGGCGACATGTGCCCGTGTGAGCTAAAGCCATATGAACTTGCTTACAAGCTGCATCAACAGCAAGTTGACATACAAAACCACATGCTTGGCAAGTATGTGAGAATGTCTATCTTATCAACACTGGGTAACAGCCAGTGGTTCAAAGGTAATCATACGCCACCATTTGAATATCCAGATATGCCTTTCTTGCAGCAGGAAGCGAAGAAAAACAAAAACGGCAATGCAGAGTCTAACGAAGAAATCGCAGTGTACGAGATGAAGCAAAGAATCAGGCAACTTGAAAAGCAAGGTTTGCCAGAGAGCCCGATCTAAGGGAGGAGGGACAAAATGAGCGAGGTAAATATTGATTCAATCCGGATTGAGGCTAAAACAAATATCAAAGAAGCTATATCTGACATTGAAGCATTAAAACAATCTCTAACCGGATTGGGCGACAACAAAAGTGGAATTGACCACTACTCAACATCTGTAAATGGGTTAACGCAAAGATTAACACGACTGACAGGGATAACCAACAAGACAGGAATTGCAGCAGTCGAAAAAAGTGTAAGAGAACTGGCAGAAGCATCCATTAAACTTAACAACTTACAACTTAACGAAAAGAAGGGTTCGATTTTCTCCGAGGACACATGGAAAAGAGCCATGGAGAACGTAGAGAGTGCGATGGAAAATGTAAAAAATACCATCGCACAGAACGTTAAGGAAATCAGGCAGCTAGACGGTGTGGAAAAGGCTTTTGATAACTATATCAAAAAAGCTCAAAACATAAAAATCCCGATTGGCGTAAAGAACGACTTAAATACAGATAGAGAATTTGCAAACTTGCGAAGTATACTTGGCAAGAATTTCTCTACAACAAATAGTGGTACAGATTTTGTGACGTTCATAGACGATATGAACAAGTCAATAAATACCACATTTGATACTACAAAAAATGCAACAGATCTGTTCAAGGACGTAGTGGAACGTTTGAGAGATATACGCAAGGAAGCTGTGATGACATCACAGGATGTTATCAAAAACGGCTTGATTCCAGTGCAGGAAATTGAATCCGAACTATCAAAGTTTGCCGCAAAAGACATACCTAACCTCAGTGAGAAGTATGGACTCACAGAAAACGATGTTTATGGTGGCAAAAAACTATCAGAAAACAACGAAACAGAAAGTGTAAAAGAAGTCACAAGCGCCATCGGGCAGAAGACCAGAGCATTTGAAAAAGAACAACAGACTGTAACCGATGTTGTGAACAGTGAAATGAAAGACCTTATCAATTTAAGGTCAACAATCGAATCTGTTACAAATGCTGTAGGAGATGGAAAAGGTCTGGCAGGAGCATTCAAAGGGCTTAAAGAACTTGGCTTGGGCGAACTGGCTTCTTTGAAAAATATTGATTTTTCGGGAATTGCAAAGCTGAACAGGGAAAATTTAAAGCCAATAATTAAAAAAGAATATACTGGGCTGTCAGACGCAGAAAAAGCTGTCATTGAAAGGGCAGCGAGTGAAGCTGCTGCACCACCAAAGAGTGTGTCATGGTTAGAAGACTATGAAAAGCTTATACAGCAAGCAAGGGAAGAATCTCAAAAATTTTTAGGTGAATTTTACGTTCCTGAGAGTATTGAGGAACTTCAAAGCGAATTTGTGGGAATCTCAAAAGAGATAGTACGTTTGAAAGAAAACATACAAGAAGCATTGAGAACTCTTGATACTGATGGCGTATCACAGATGGTTGATGACTTGTCACAAGCGATAGCTTATGCAAATGATTTATCAGCTATTGCAGTTCAAAAAGGTATAACGCTTAGACAGCCAAAAAGTAAATGGCAAGAGTATCCACTAAGCAGTTTTCCAGAAGAACTTCGTGGCAATGGCTTATCAAATACAATGAGCCAAACTGCGAGGGAAACAAGCAACGCTTCAAACCAGTTAAGACAATACAATGAAGATATATCAAAAGTAATCAGAACAGAACAGACATTTAAAGATGCCCTGGCTGCTGCTTCACAAGAACCACCAATATTTAGAGACATGCCAGAGGATATCAACAGGCTGAACCGAAACATGCAAAAATTGCCACTTAGTCTATCCCAGTTAAAATCAGATATAAGTGATTTGGCAGGCATCATGGGTGGATTTGTAGGAAAGGCGATATCTGTTGCAGGTGCAATTAGCAAAATAGGATCTTTTGCAGTGAAAGTAAACAAGCAGATATTGTCGTTTACAAAAAACTTTGCAAAGTTATCATGGGATTTTTTAAATTTTGGTTCAAGCAAAAACGCATTATCTGGGCTAAAGAGTCCGTTCAGCCAGTCCTCAGCTAGTCTTGGGGATTTTAACAAAAAATTAAAGCACGGAATTACAACTGTGTTGCGCTACGGTTTCGGAATCAGATCTTTGTATGTGCTGTTTAACAAGCTACGATCAGGAATCAAGGACGGAATCAACAATCTTGTTATGTTTAGCGACAGGGCGAATAAGAGCTTGTCATTGCTGACATCTGACATGTCATATGTTGGAAATAGTGTGGCTGCGGCATTTGAACCAATACTGAATATTGTTGCACCAGTTATTGACCAAATTGTTGATTATGCAGTTGCAGGAATCAATGCCGTAGGTGCTTTTATAGCATCAATAACAGGGCAAACATCATACACTGTAGCTGTTAAAAACATCAAGAGCTATCGAGACAGTTTGAGTGGCGCAGCATCCGCAGGAGACGCGGCAAGCGATGCCACCGACAAGGTAAAAGATAGTGCAGCGGATTTAAAGCGTGAGTTAATGGGATTTGACGAAATTGAGAAGTTCTCAGAAGATCTCGATAACGCAGCCAACAGCGGTTCAGGAAGTGGAAGTGGAAGCGGTTCTGGAAACGGCTCAGGAACGGAAGATCCTATACTTTTTACAAAAAAGGATATACCAGGAGCAGTATCTAACTTTGCAGATCTCGTAAAGGATGCTTGGGCGAAATCCGATTTTACTGACATCGGTAAAATAGTTGGAACGAAACTCCGTGATGCACTTGATTCCATTGACTGGGAGCCGATCAAGGAGCAGGCAAACAAAATTGCCAAAGTCACAGGAACATTTATAAATGGCTTCTTTGAGACGGAAGGTCTTGATAAGAGCGTTGGAAGAACACTTGGAGAAGCAGTCAACACAGCTGTAGGTGCAATCAATACCTTTATTGACACAACTCACTGGGCATCACTGGGCGAATTTATGTCAGGCGGACTCAGAAGTGCGATAGCTACCATTGATTGGGATGGCCTTGGAAAGACTCTGAATGCCAAATACAAGGCTTTGTGGAGTTTCCTTGATGGATTTGTAGTAGATATGTCTAAAATCAATTTTAGCGGCACTACAGGGTGGCAGGAAGCAGGTAATGCACTTGCAAGTACAATCAATAGCATTTTTGCAGATAGAGACTACACAAAAACTGGGCAAACCATTGCGGCTGGAATCAATGGAATCACATCTGCGCTAACAACAGGAATAGAAGGAATTGATTTTAATTCGATATCCAGAAATTTTTCAAACGGAATCAACAGTGTATTTTACAAGGTAGATTGGCAAGCAATCGGCACAATGTTATCCGATGGAATGAATACAGCGACTTCATCCTTACTTACGTTTTCAGTAACGGTTGATTGGAAAAGAATAGGCTCAGAGCTTGCAAGTTCTGCAAATACTTTTTTGGCTAAGACCGATTTTAGCCAAGCAGGAAAAGCACTAGGCCAGGCATTTAAAGGTGCACTATCCGCAATTAACGATTTTGCAGCAACATTTAACTGGCGCAGTCTAGGAATTGACATCAACAATTTTATCAAAGGGATAAACTGGATGGGTATTTTAAAGACCTCCGCAAATGTAGTTGCAAATACATTCTTTGGATTGTTTGAAACTGCTTGGGCGGCTGTTTTTGGCGGACCCGATACAAAGTATACAGCTATCGCAGACAATCTGAACAAAGCACTTTCAAAGCTTAAAATCGAATGGCCAGCAATGGAACAGGAAGAAATTGAGAAATTTGAAAATGTTTCCATAATTGTCGATAAGTTCCTTGAACTGAATGAGAAGCTGAAAAAGAATGGAAGCCTATCCGAGACGGACATGTCACTATTTAAAACCTACTATGACCAAATCGTAGAGTATGCACCACAAGCAGCAAAACTAATAGGCGAAGTGGGAACAGCTTATGAAGGCACAGATCAGGCTTTAAAAGCATTGATAGCAAGCCAAAAGAATGCGGCTATTGCAGAAGGCTTTAAAACTGCAATGTCAGACGCGGCTAAAGTTATGGCTGACTCAGCTATTGCTCTTAATGGCGCGGTAGATGAACTTGTAAGCAGTGTAATTACAAACAAGGACAGCGTGTTCTCGTACTGGAATCAGTTAATGGGCGGAAATGGCACAATGGCAGAAATGACAAAAACCATGGATGGCCTGTTTAAAAAAATGCGCGAGGGAAAATACGATGTCGATAGCTTGCAAGGATCAGAAGCAATTTTAGCTCATGCGATAGGCTTAACAAGCAACAGTCTGCAAGAGAAAATGCTAAATGTGGATAGGCTAACAACCACCTTGAACAAGTCAGAAGCAGAGCTTGACAAAATGAGTGAAGCTTCAACCAGATACTCAGCTGAGATTGATGCAGCAAGCATAAAGACAGAATCATTTAGTACAAAACTTGGAAACATAAAATTTACGGGCGTTTGGAAATCTTTAAAAGACGAGCTGAAAAATACGCTAGATGATGTAACAGAAACGCTTAAACGTGATGATTTCACACTGGGAATCAGCAACACTTTAACAGACATGTTTGATAAGGAATTTAAAATAAATTTAAAGGCAGGGTCACTTGATACCAGTGAAATTCCGGAAAAACAGAAAACAGTCGGTGGAGTATGTGCAGGCATTGTTAAGGCAAGTAATCAAATACCTGAGTCAATAAGAAAACTAGATTTTGTCGGAGCTATCACTAGCAAAAAGGATGAGATTGCAGACAGAAAGATCAGCAATTTGGAAGGCAGCGTATCAAAGGTGTCACAAACAGGCGGATTGACGTTAGATAATCTTGGTGGCTGGATTGGCTACATTGGCTCAAAGGTATCAAATCTCACGCTTGATAACATCGGAGCTTGGATTAACTACATTGGTTCACAAAAAAGCAACATGACATTAAGCGATATCGGAGCTTGGATTAGTTATATTGGATCTCAGAAAGACTATATGACATTAAGTGACATTGGCGCATGGATTAGCTATATAGGTTCGCAAAAAAGCAACATGACATTAAGCGATATCGGAGCTTGGATTAGCTTTATAGGCTCACAAATTAGCGGAATGACGTTGAGCGGAATTGGAGCATGGATCAGCAACATTGCTGCACAGTCTGGTGGATTAACGTTGAGTGATATAGGAGCATGGATCAGTTATATTGCAAAAAGTGGCAACTTATCTCTATCCGGAATCAGTGGACTTGTAAATCAGGTAGAAAAGCAACCAGGTTCATCACTTATTTTAAAAGGTATTCATGGAATAGTTTCGAGCATCACAAACATTCTCGGAGGAAAAGCGGAAGGCGGAGCTTTTTATGGTGGAAAATGGCACAGCATACCACAATTTAGCAGTGGGGGAGTCATCACAAAAGACTTCATGTCAGGCTTTAGCGCCATCCCACGATATGCAGGAGGCACTGTAAATGCAGGTTCAATGTTTATTGCAGGAGAGTCTGGACCAGAGCTTGTGGGGCATGTAGGCGGACGCACAGAAGTACTCAACGAATCACAGCTTGCAAGCGTGATGCAAAGTGCAGTAGCAGAAGGAATGCAAACTGCAATGTCACAAATGGGCAGCAGTGGAAACATAACTGTCAATGTCACACTTCAAGGCGATGCAAGGCGCATTTTTGAGGTGGTGAAGAGTGAGAACAATTCGCGTGTTATGCAGACTGGCAAGGCGCAACTTTTAACGTAAAGGAGGGAAACAATGCAATGGATGGTCCGGTAAAAACTGTAATCATAAGTGGATTGGAGCTGAAAGCTAAAGATCTGACGATAACAGATAACATCATCTGGAGCCGCAATACGGGGCGAGTTGCGTCTGGCGATATGGAAGGTGACATCAAAGCAAAGAAAATTAAGTTAAATCTTACGCTGGCGCCTTTGGATGATGAAGAAGCAGCAGCTTTTGCTGCTGCAATAGAACCACCATTTTTTCCGATCACTTTTCGAAATCCGAAGTCTGGGAAAACAGAAACGCGCAAATTTTATGTTGGAACGCCAACATATCCGGTGTATTCATACGCCGATATACTGCCCAGATATGTTGGCGTTGCCGCAAATTTTATTGAAAAATGAGGTGACAAAATGAAGATGTCAAATAGAACACTGGTAAAGACAATCAATGGACTCCTATCGTTTAAAAATAATGGTGTAAGGAAGCCAATTAAGGCAATTTACGCAATTAACCGTAATATTGAAATGCTAGATAAGGCTGCGATTCCTTTTCAGGAATCAAGAAATGAATTGATTGAAAAGTACTGCGATAAAAAGGAAAATGGTGACATTGTACCTAAAAAGGGAATGGAGCAAAACTTAGAATCGGAGCTGGGTGAATTGCTGGATGGAATTGAAGTTGATGTGGATGTTTATAAGATTCCAATTAGCTTGATCGAGAATATAGAAGCATCAGAGCTTGAATTTGAAGCAATTAGCATGATGCTTGAGGAAAGCGAGGCAGAAAAAGCATGACGTATGATTACACAGTAAAACGAGATGGACAGATTTATAAGCCTGGTCAAGAAGTGCCAGATATGGGTACATTGGTATGTACGTCTGCACAAGGCAATATACGTAGTTATGAGGGGCTTGCAAAAGATGCAGGCAAGCTCCCTACGTATGTTGCGACAGGCAGCTCTTTTCTGGCGAGCGATACTGGCGATTATTATAAATTTGAAGAGTCAACGGCAACTTGGAACAAGATTTAAGGAGTGAAAGATGAAACCAGAAGACGTCATTGGTATTTTTAATCGCAGGATCCAGAATGCAACTGTAACAGAGGATCAAATTGATGCAGCTGTTGAAAAATATCATAAAACTCACCCACTGGAAACTGATAAATCACTCACTATTCCTGATGCCTTTGCAGATGCAAAAGCAGTCGGGGATGGATTGAGTAAAAAGGTGACAGGAAAAGGAATAACTTTGTATTATGACACAGAGAAGCAGTGTGCAGCCATTAAATTTGATGAACAAGGCTAGGTGATCATTATGGGATTATGGACGGAATATAAGAAAAAAACGGCTGTAAAATCCACAGATACCTTCCTTGTGTATGACAATGCAGAAGGCGTAATGCAGGTTGATGGATCAAATGTAAAAGAATCCTTTAGAGATGCTACAGATGCTACATTATCAAAAGCAGACACGCCAGCTGATGCAAAAGCAGTTGGAGACAGATTTAAAAAGGTTGAGACAAAAAATACGGAGCAGGACACAGCATTAAAGGCAAAGGCCGATGGTACTGGCATAGAATTTTTCTTTGACTCAGCCAAAGGGTGTTTGGCGGCAAGAATAACAAAGTAGAGGAGGAGGGTGTATGGCTGACAAAATAATATATCTTGCAAACCAGGAAGATGTGGAAGAATTAAAGGCCGCATCAAAAACTCAAGAGACTAATATAGCAGATTTAACAGCGGAGCTTGCGAAGAAAGCAAATGGTCAAGGAATCACTCTGAGCATAAATGAAAGTGGCGGACTAAGAGTGACTTATGATGACGGAAAGTGAGGATAAAAAATGGCGACAGTGGCAGTAGATGTGGCAATGGAATCAACATCACAAGAAATCTTAAATCTTTTAAAAACAGTAAAAACATTAGTAACAGATGTTTCAAAGTTCGACTGGAAGAATTTCTGGGAGCAAACAGCAACAGACGAGGTATTCTCGACAAAGTTTTATTACTACGAGACAAGTACCAGCCCAAGCGGTGAAAAGATGAATGCATCAGTTGGGTTAACGGCTGTGCCTTCAACGGAAACTGTAAAGGGGCAGGATGATTTTGCAAATCATAGTGCTTTTCAGACAATTGATTGTAACTTTGTAATTGACGAGAAGGAGAATAAAACTCCAGTAGCAATTAAAGGCGGTAACGGATATTCCGACATTGGAAAAGTAGATGTTGGAGTTATGGTTCCATTAACTTATTGGGGCATTCAAAAATTTGACACGTATTACATTGTGCATTTTGCAACGAAGCCACATCCCGAATTGGAATGTACAACAGTTACACCATGGTGTAATAAAGACCTTGGTTACGGCATTTTAACAAAATATTATGCAGGACAAATTGACGGAATCTTGTATTCATCATCTGGAAATGCAATTTATAACTTTGTTTCAGCCCAGTCAGGAAATACAGAGTTGCAAAAGAAGGGAACAGGATATCACGGTTCTGGATCAGAACGAACAGCATATTTGCTGTGCATGTTATGGATGAAGTATGCAACAAAAAATAGTCAGAAGGTCTTTCAAGGATGTGTTTCGTATAGTGCGCAAACTAAAGTTGCACAAACTGGAGAAAATGTTAACTATGTTGTAATTCCAACAGCACAGGCAAATAACTTTTATGTCGGTGCGACAGTATCCATCGGAGATGCAACTGGTCACACAGACAATCTGGATCGTGGACAGGCATACATGCGTAATATCGCAGATAAGGTCAAAATAACAGCTATTGAAGCAATATCTGGAACAAGTAACAGCAGGGTATATGTTGGCAAGCAAAATATGACAATTACGGAAGACACATATATATCCTCAATGCCATTACATACAGGTCAAACCGACAAGGTACTTGGAGTGGATGGATATGTTAAGAACGATGGCAAACATGTGTTTAAGCTTGGCGGCATTGAAGATATGGTTGGTGCATATTATATCTCAATGAACGAGTTGTGGAACAAGACCACAGCAACAACGGTTGACTACTACGTTAGAGGAACTGCTGCATGGTCAAGCACTGCCACGAACTGGACAAAAATCGCAACTGTAGATCTTGAAACAACTGATGATTTTTGGATTGGCGACATTGATATAGACTTGTCTACAGGTGTTATATGGTTCAAGAGCGAGGGTTCAGGAGATTCAGTCGGTGTTGGCGACAGACAATATAATGGCGGTAATGCAACAAGTTGGCGCGAAGCGCTGAGGCGCGGCGATCTCTGGAGCGGGTCGAATGCCGGGTTCTCCTTCGCGAGTCTCTGGAGCGGCGTGGCGGGTGCGATCTGGTTCTGCGCTCTCTGCGTTTAATTCCGAACCTTTTAGGGGTGAATTTTGCGCAAGCAAAAGAGGGGGCTGCCCCTCTAAATAATATATAGTAATAATTTACAAATAGGACTTGCCACACACGGGCGCGGCAATCTCAGGAACAGGTCGAATGCCGGGTTCTCCTACGCGAATCTCAGGAACGACGTGGCGAATGCGAA
>ERZ1023683.20-NODE-20-length-73292-cov-30.944072_pt1 | contig 73292 bp, 59 predicted proteins | sample MGYA00380345_ERZ1023683 | MGnify/ENA primary metagenome ERZ1023683 (study PRJEB33179, sample SAMN07449040) | human gut metagenome | biome: Human-gut; feature: Human associated habitat; material: Faeces | host: Homo sapiens | place: India:Kasaragod | collected...
CGATTCCATTCTTTACCTAAAAATTATTCATCCCCCAAATTTCCGTGAAGAGCCTCTTTTTCTTCTTCTTTTCCTTTTATATCCCCTATATCGACTCTATATATTCCTCCAGCAGATCCGGGAGTTCTTCGTTGCCTGGGAGGCCCGGGGAGAGGGGTATGAACCGCAGGCTGTAGTCTGCGTCGCTTCTTCCGGGGATTTCTTTGGGGAAGACGGCCCAGACTTCTTTGACGGGGCGGCTGTCTCTGAGAGAGGCAGCTTCTGTCATATCGCGGTAGAAGCGGGTGTTCATGTCTCGGTAGGCGTTGAATTGTTTCCTGATGCTGTAGCTTCTGTTTTCGTCCTGCCAGAGGAAGAGGACGTCTCTGTATTTGAAGTCGGCTACGAGGGAGCCGTAGTAGAGGCCTTCTTTGTAGTAGTCCATCCTAAGGTCCGGCTGCCTGTGGGAGTTGTTGGTGTAGAGGGGCGCTTTGTCGCGGCTGGTGTCGGCGGAGTTTCCGGGGACGATGCCGTCGTAGACGAGGCGGATTTCTGCGTTTTCCCGTTTCAGGCGGATTTCTGTGCCGGATTCAAGGCTGGCAAGGCGGTACTTGCCTTCTTCTTTGAGGACCTCGACGCCGTCTTCGAGTTCCCATCCTTTGGCCATGAGGGCTTTGATGAAGCGGAGGAAGCCCCACATTTCATAGAGCTTATCGGTCCTTTTCCACTGGAACTGGTAGAAGGAGGAAACGTCAAGGCTCGAGAACGGGTTCTCAAGGTTTTTGTAGAGGCGGTAGAGGACGGAGTATCTGGGGTCGCGGAAGACGGCCATGGGCATGGTTTCGGGCATTTCGCCTTTTGTTTCTTCATACCATGGCGCAAGCGTAACGCGGCGGATGCTCTGCCTGAGGAGTGTCGCGCGTTTCCTGTAGTCGATGAACTGCGAGAGGGCTTTGACGCCCATGCGGTATTCACGATCGCGGGAGAAGCGGGCGATTTCGCGCTGGCGGTCTTCGAGGCGTTCTACGTGGCCGTCGATTTCCTTGATGAAGGTGAAGAGATTCTGGTCGAGTTTCATGAGGAGCGCTTTAGCGAAGCGGTTCTCTGCGACGTCCCATGTCATTTCCGTGTAGAGGGCGGGCGTCGTCGGTGCGCCGGCTCTGTCGTGGAAGTGCTGGGGCCGGATGTGCGGCTCGGTACGCCTGTCGCCCAGCGTCCTCACATGCTTCATGCGAAGAGCCAGTCGCGAATTGGCCGTGCGGGCGAGTTCGTCCAGTACGTTCAGCACCACGGGCGATTCGTCGCGGATGGTGTAGAAGCGGAGCAGCATTTCCGTATTGACGCCAAGCGCCCCTTCGAGCTGTCTGGAAATATGGATATTGCGCTTCATGAAATCGAAGGAGAGCGTCTTGATTTCCTCGACGAGCTCATCCCTCATTTCCTGCCAGCTCTGCTTTTCCATGTAGCGCGGATTGATTTCGAGGATCCCGTACCACGCGCGGCCTGCGCCTTCGACGGTCATAACGTAGTAGCCCGGGACGAGCGGGAAGTCCTGCCCGGCAAAGAGGAGGATGTCCTTCTTCCCTTCGGGGAGGATGTACGTCTGCTCGGATTCCCTCTCCTGCCCCGGAAGCGTCACGATGTCGAGGCCGTCCATGGTGAAGCGGAAGCCCGCAGGCGCTTCGAAGCGGAGGAATATATCCTGATTCTCCGTCAGGGCAAGGGCGGCAGGGAAATGGCCCGTCAGCCGGTCAGGGTCTATCGTGAAGCGCGTGGCGGAAATGATCCCTTCCTTCTTTGTCTCAAACGTGAGGGAGAATGGCAGTTTAGATCGTGTAATCATAGAGCTTCAGCTCCCCGGCTTTGATCTTCAGCACACGCTTCGACTCTTCGAAATTCGAAAGGTCGGAGAATTTCTCAAGAACGGCAGGAACTGTGCCCTTGAGCTCGCCCTTGTCGTTCAGCGAAAGGAGTATCGAAAGCTGCTGGGAAGAGCCGCGGAGCTTCGTCAGGATGCGCTGGACGACCTGGGAGTCGATGCCTTCCTTCCTCGAGAAGCCGAAGCCTTCGGGGATGTTCTCCAGGTACCTTCCCATCTGGCGTGCCACGCGGAAGCCGATGCCGCACTGGATGCCGCTGTCGTGGAAGGCATCATTCAGCGCATCGAGGAGATTGAGCTCGCGTTCAGTGAGCCCCAAGCCTCCGCGGACGCGGAATGTACTGAACATCTTCGCGCCGATTTCATCATAGCGGGCTCTCTTCCGTCTTTTGAGGCCCATGAGGTCCCTGAAGCGGCCCTGATGGAGCGTGATGACGTTCGCGCGGTCGAGAATCTTGTCGGAGAAATGGTACGTCGATTCATCGACATTGACCGTGCCCGTGAAAATGACGTTCGAACCGACAGTGATGTCTGCCGGGTAGCGGTCACCATTGTAGAGGCGCGGTGCGAGCGACGGATTGTAGAGACGGATGACCGGATTTCCTTCCTTCTCGAGCGCGGAAATGAATTGCGCGAAATAATGCTCAGCGCGGGCGAGGTTCATTTCATCGAAGCACACGATGTAGAGCTTGTCCGTATGCTGCGAAGCATCGATCAGAAGCTCGGCAAGGCCCGTGTCGGCGCTCCTGTAGACGAGATTCTTCATGTCGACATAGCCCAGGATATCGCCGTCGTCCATCCAGGACGGGCGGACAGGGAGGAAACAGATCCTCTCTTCCGGGATCCCGAGTGCTTTGCCGTAGAGGCGGACGAGGCCGGACTTGCCCGTGCCGCTCATGCCTGCCAGGATGACGAGCCTGGAGGATTTGACGGAAATATGGAAATTGATGAGATCCTTCTGGTTATAGAGAAGGCCGGCGCGGCTGGCGGTGTCCGTCAGGCGGTCGATGAAATCCTTCTCCGTGAAAGCGGGCGCTTCGTCCCTCTTCCCGTTCTTTCCCTTCGTTTCCTTGGCCGTCGTTTCCTGCTTCGGTGCTTCCTTCACGTCCTTGGGTGCTTCTTTTGCGGCATCTTTGGCCGTTTCCCTGGGAGCCTCTTTCGGCGCTTCCTTGGCGATTTCCTTCACCTCTTTGGCAGCAGGCGCTTCCAGTTCCTTCACCGGACCCTTTCCTGCTTCCAGAAGCGGTGCTTCCTTTACCTCGCGGCGGTTCTTGTTATTTTCCTTTTCCTTTGTTTCGTTCTTGTTCTTATCACTGCGGCGGGTGCTGGCAGCAACTTCTGCCTTCATGACCTTCTGCGCCTCAGCCTTCACCTCTGCCTTTGGTTTTGGATCAGCCTTCGGTGCGTCCTTCGCCGGTGCTTCCTGACGGGGCGCTTCTTTCCTGCCCCTTCCCTCGTTGGCGCGGCGCGGCTTCTCGGCATCCTTCAGGACCTCATCGGCCTTGAACTCTGCCTTCAGCTTCTTGCCCTCCTGCGCTTCCGGCATCTTCTCAAGCGGCTTCTTCCCCTTGAGATTCATCTTCCGGATCACATCGAGCACACCCTCGCCCGTTTCCTCATCCCGCTTGCCATTCAGCAGCTGGAAAAAATCGTCCTTCGTCACGAAATTTCCCTCTGACATGCCGAAAGGATTCACCTCGACACCGCTGTCCTTCAGGATATCCTCATCCTCAGGCACCGGACGGAGATCGCGGCGAAGATCAGGGAGAAATTCTTCTGGAACAAACCAGAGCGGACTTTCCTCACAGCGCAGAATATGCGAAAGGATTTCCGAATTATTGACATCGACAAGGCCATAACCCAAAGGGCCGTGATTTCTTACACGGAAATACGCCCCGCCCTCGCCGATCACCATCGAATCGAAAGCATCATCATGAAGCGGAGCGAAGACAACCCACGGCCCCAGCTTCCCCTCGAGATTTTTCGTCGCTGCTACAACCAACTGCGGACGGACGTCATTATTCCAGTTCCGCTTCGAAAGCCCCGGAAGCGGCTTCCCTGACATGATATGATGGCAGAACTTGTTGATATCCCCGCCGAAAACAGGCTGGTCGATCGTCCCGAAAGCTGGCACTGGATAATAATTCTTATCCACATCCATGAAAGGCGTCCGCCCTTCCTTCGTCATGTCGTCCAGGACAAAAAACTTATTACTCCGAAGAGCCGGCGTAAACGTCACAAAAGAGTCCCCATACTCCTCCATCAGTTTCGCGAGCGCCTGCTCCTCCGTCTGAAATGAATTGAAGCCGAAACCAATCCGGCTCATAAAACCAGTGAACCCGAACTTCTCCGCCTCCTCGAAGCCCTTTGGCAGCGGTGAAACCGGGTCAACAAAAAACCGGTAATCCTTCATCCCCGCCTGCGGTGCCGATTCCTTTACGATCGCACGCACACGGCCGAGCACCTTGCCATCAGCCTGTCTGAGGGAAAGATGAAGATTATCCGGGCTTGGAAAAAGCGCGTTATAATTCGCCATATGAATTTTCCTTCCTTTACTTAAATACGCACGAAACCGACACGTTTCGTACTTTGCGGGCCAAGCCCTCATTTATTCACGGCAGCAGGGACCGCGAAATCCCCGCCTTCGACACTGCCACCCAGTGCCGCCGCGTCTCCCCAAAGGGAATGTATACAGAATTCCAAACCTTTTTAGAATTCTGTTATTATTTTAGCATAATTGAATACGGTTGACTAATAATAAAGAAGAATGGGGAAACGAAATGAGGCGGGCAAAAGGGCCGTAGGCCGGTCTTGACCTTGCCCTGGAAGGGAAGGTGTAAACGGATACAGCATTTCCTCGAGCGCAGCGAGGTTTAGCTGTCCCCGTAAGGGGAAATTGGCGCGCATGCGCCGAAAGGGGTTCATTTCCCAAAGGAGCGGCCGTATGTTTTTCCCCACAAAAAAAGAGCCATGAAAACTCTCTCCCTTTTCATGGCTCTTCTCTAATTTATTTTTAGTTCCTCATTTTATCTATATTATCTTTCGTAGTTTCTGCTGATTCTATGAGCTTCTGGGCCTTGGCGATGATCTTGTCCATGCGGTCGGACTTGGTCTCGTAGATGACGTCGCCGCTCTGGAGGTAGCCTGCGCCAGGATTTCCTCCGGAAAGTTTGACGTAGGTGTCGCCTACGACGCCGGTGCTGGAGGTGCCTACGGTGCAGTCTTTTGGAATCAGAGCCTTCTTCTTGATCTGGAGTGTCAGGATGGCCTTGCCGTCTTTCACTTCGAAGGAGTGGACGCGGCCTACGCAGACGCCTGCGTAGAGGACGGGGCTTTCATCCCGGATGCCGCCGGCATCGTCGAAGACAGCATCGACGCGGAAGTACTGGTCGCGGAGGCGCTCGATGGGGTTCAGGAAGAGCCCGATCAGTCCTATGACGACAATCCCAATGAATGCGAACATACCGATCCTTGATTCTCTTGACATACAGCGCCTCCTTTCCTTTTCTTTGTATTATACCCTATACGGGCGAAAAGGAAAAAGGAAGAGCCGTCAGCCGAATATCTTCGTCCTCTTCATGAGCTCTCTCATCTGCATGGCGCTCCATGGCATGTATTCGGCGATGGTGAAGCCGACGAGGTCGGTTTCTTTGCTGATCTTCTCGATGAAATCCCAGACGGAAGCGCGTTTCATGTGGCCGGTGGCCGCATTGTACGGAATCGGTCCGAGGGCCGGGTTATTGAAATAGGTCGCATAGAAATCATGGGGATCCATGACGTCGCAGTCGAGGTGAAAGGCGATGTGTTTGATCCCGTTTTCACGGATCCAGGAAATGGCTCCCTCCGCGTCGAGCTCATTTCCCTTGGCTGCCGCATAAGAAACGCCGAGCCGATCAAGTTCCGCCTGTTCCACATCGACCCCGCCCTGCATGCCTTCATAGCGGACCTGTGACGGTTTCAGCGTTTTCCTCACGAGTCCGGAGAGCTTCGGATCCCCTGCGCCGAGAAGATTGGCCAGGACCATCGCATGCTCATTTTCATAGATTTCCGGGTTGGAAATATCCGGATGTGCATCGACCCAGAGAACGCCGAGGTCGTCATACTTTTCATTCAGGTATGCAAAAGGCGCCTGGGAAACAAGGCAGTTCCCGCCAAACGTAATGATCTTGTCCGGCGCTTCCTTGTCGATCGCGCTTACCGTATCCTTCACCTGCTGATACACAGCGCTCTGCGCCGTCACGCCGTTTTCCCTTTCGCGCGGTTTGAAATCGTCCGGGACAGGAATCGTGATTTCCTTCTGCCCTTCCTTCTTCGGAGCAATCACCTGCAGTATCTTCGCGCCGAAATAATAGACAGGATTATCTCCTGCCTGCCAGTCCGGAACAATGAGACGAATCGTTTTCTTTTCCATATAAATACCTCCTTATTACTTTTGCCTAGAGTATAATGTCTATAGTAAGTATAGAGTCAAGGAGGAATTATGCTTTCCATAGGAACCATGGCCGCCCTTTGCGGCACGAGCGTGCAGACGCTCCGCTTATACGATAAAAAAGGCCTGCTGCCGGCCGCCAGAATCGATCCGGATAGCGGCTACCGATACTACACGAATGGTCAGATCTTCCTTTTCCAGACCATCCGTCTTCTCCAGCGCACAGGGATGAGCCTTGCGGAAATCCGGGAAACCCTTCAGAAAGATCCCGTCGATCTCCGGAGCCTCTGGGACAGCCAGGAAAAAGCCATCCTCCAGAAACAGCAGGAGCTCCATGAAATGGAAATCATGGTCCATCAGCAGCAAAAGCAGCTCGAGGAGGCATCCCTCATGCAGCAGCACGCAGGAAAAGGACCGTATATCAAACGCGTAAGCGCCACGCTCCTTTCCCTTCCGATCGAAAAAGAAGGCATCACCCCGAAAGTGGAACCCAACGACGCCGTCAGCCTCCTCGACCAACACCTCCTCTCCCTCCATATCATCCCCGCCCTCTCCTACGGCTTCCTCTTCCCGAGAAAAGGCTACAAAGACCTCTCCGAAATCATCTACTCCCATACCATCAAGAAAATAGAATCCATCCCGCAGTCCATCCCCGAAGACCTCACGCTCATAAAGGCAGAAGAAAACTTCCTCGCCATCGACTTCATCTGGTCCAGAGAAAACTACCTTTCCTACTACCATTCCCTCCTCGATGCCGCCAGAAAACAGCACCTCAAACTTGCCAGCGTTGCCTATGAAATCTCCTATCCCCTTGACTTCTATAAAGTAGAAAGCGGCAAACGCTTCATCGCAGAACTGGGAACCAGGATCGTTGGAAAATGAAAAAGAGCTGTGACAAAATCCGTTAAAACGCTGCTTTTTCCTTTTCTCGAGCGGAGCGAGGTTTAAGGGTGTTAACCTTGCTCCGAAAGGAGAAGGTGTCAGCGTAGCTGACGGATGAGATGTAGTTATCGAGCAAAGCGAGGTTTTGAGGTTTTGAGGTTTTGAGGTTTTGAGGTTTTGAGGTTTTGAGGTTTTCAGATAAAACAGATATATAAATGTGTTGGATAATCCCCCCATCGAATATAAACAATGCAAAAGGAGCTGTGGCGAAATGATTGCACATTCCGCCACAGCTCCTTCTTCCTTTATTATCTTTATCCCATATATTCTTTATACGCTTCGAGGACCCTGTCGCAGAATATGGGCGCGAGGCCTAAGTATTGTTCCGGATTCAGCATGGTGTCGATTTCTTCTTCGGTGAAATCATCCGTGACGACCTTGGTCTTCATGAGGACGTCCTTCAGGGGGATTTCCTTTTCGTAGGCTTCCATGCAGGCATCGTAGACGATGTGATGGGCGGTGAGGCGTCCGAGTTTTCTGGCGAGGTGCATCATGACACATTCGCTCATCATGAGGCCCTTCTGGAGGAAGAGGTTCTTTTTCATGTGGTCTTCGTAGACGATGAGATTCTCGAGGATGTACCTTGCTTTTTCAAGGGCGGTCGCCATGGTCCTGACGTTCCTAAGAAGCGCGAGGACGTTTTCAAGGACGGCCGGGTTTCTCTTGTGCGGCATGGTGGAGGAGCCGATCTTCCCTTTGAAGAAGGGTTCTTCAAGCTCGAGGATTTCCGTCCGCTGCAGAGTGAATATTTCATAGCAGATGCGGCCCATGGTGCCTGCAAGGAGAGCAAGGTCGCTCGCAAGTTCTGCCTGATTGTCTCTCGCCGTATGCCATGCGATGAGCGGCACGCGAAGGCCCAGGATTTCTGCCATTTTTTCCTGCGTCTCGAGGCCCTTTTCCGGCTGCGAGGCAAGCGTTCCGACAGCGCCGCCCATTTCCAGGACGAAGGCGCGCTTTTCCATTTCCTTGAAACGCTCGATTTCCCTTTTCAGCTCATCCGCCCAGCCGGCTGCCTTGAAACCGAAGGTGATCGGGATGGCATGGACGACGTGCGTCCTTCCTGCTTCCGGCGTATCCCTGTACTTCTTCACGAGCGCAAGGATCGCGGAAAGACAGGCCTTCGCATCGCGCAGGATGATGGAGCACGCTTCCCTCTCCATGAGGACGAGGCCCGTGTCATAGATATCCTGGCTCGTCGCGCCCCAGTGGACGTACTCGCCAGCATCGCCCGGAAGGCTCTTCTTGAACGCATTGAGAAGCGGCACGATCGTGATCGAGCTTCTGAAGCCCTCCGCCAGAGCATCCATGTCGATTTCCTCAGCGCGTGCGTGGCTGACGATTACATCCGCCGTTTCCCTGGGAATCACGCCCAGCTCTCCCTGCGCCCTTGCCAGCGCCGCTTCCGTGTCGAGCCACTTCTGCACCCAGTTCTTCTCACTCCACACCGCTCTCATTTCATCCGTTCCGAAAAGAAATCCCAGCACCCTGCTGTCTTCCATCATGCTAGCCATCACAGCCTCCTCCTGCGCGGAACCCCCGCGCCTCTCTTTCCTATATCCTACCCCCATTTCGCCCGCCCGTGAAATACCCGTTCCTTATCACTTCATAAGCCGGATTTATGGCAAGTTATACAAAATTGATAAAGAAACAGCCGAATCCTCTCTTTTTCGTATATTTTTCAATAACATTCCCAACAGTTTACGTTCATACTTGTTATAATAATAAAAGAAACAGGAAAGGAGCAGCCTATGGGAATCCGCCAACTCGAGTACTTCCTCGCCGTCAAGAACGCAGGAAGCTTCACGCGCGCCGCCGAGCACCTCTACGTCTCCCAGCCCGCTGTGACCAGCGCCATCCGAAGCCTGGAAAGCGAGCTTGGCATCACCCTCTTCGACCGCTCCCAGGGAAAAGCATCCCTCACGGCCGAAGGCAGGATCTTCTCCGCCCACGTCGAGGAAATCATGAAAGGCGTCGTCACGACCATACGCGACATGGACGCCATGAAATCCCTGAGCAGCGGCACCTTTGCCATCGGGATTTCCTCCTTCCTGTCACTGCCATCCGTCCTTTCCCTCATCGCCCGCTTCCTTTCGGACCATCCGGGCATCGAGTGCCGCGTGCAGGAAGGACCGGCAGAGGCGGTCGCCGCCCTCCTGGAAAAAGGCGAACTCGACGGAGCCTTCCTTCCCGAAGACCCTGGCGCCGGGTATGACATCCATCCCCTCGCCGAAGTCCCGCTCGCCCTCATCCTTCCAAAGAGCCATCCGCTCGCAGAAAAGAAGAGCGCCTCATGGGACGACCTCGAAGGCATGGCCTTGTTCCTCCCCGAAGACTTCGGAAAAGGAATGAGACCCTGAGCCGCGTGCACCGCGTCCTCACAGCAGGAAGCGCCGACACCATCCGGGGACTCCTCCTTGCCATGGACAGCGCGGCCATTCTCCCCGCATCCATCTTCGAAGGAGACAGCCGCCTTGCAGAAATCCCGCTTGCGCCCGAGATCGTCATCAGTCCCGTCTATGCAGAAAACGCCAGACGGACACCATCCAGAGCCGCGCGGGCATTCTCGGATTCCATCAACTGAAAGGAGACGGCCATGAAACCAGAACTCGTCGTATTCGGCACGAGCCCGCTCGTCTCCGCCGAACTCCATACAGCCATCAGGCGCCTCTTCGGAGATACTTATCCCGTCAGGGAAGCCCTCACCGAAGACGCCGCGGGGGAAGATCCGGAAAAAGACGCCTGCTGGATAGCGTCACCCATCCAGTACCCGCACGTTTCCCGTTTCCTTCCCAAGGAAAGGACCTTCCTTCTCGATATGCAGCCCGCCGCGGAATTCTTCCTCGCCATGACTGCCAGGGTCCCCGAAGGAGCACCCATTTCCGTCTTCAATAACCGCAAAGCCTACGCCGAGCGCTTCATCGGGCAGATGAAGGACCGCATCCGGGGAAATCACCCGTACACCGCGATTTCCTATGAAGACATGCCTGAAGAAACAGTCCTTTCCCCCCTTGGAAAGGCCAGGTACATCACCGGCGCCAGCTGCTTTACCGGAGAAGGTTCAATCCTCTGCGAGAGCCCCTACAAAGAATCCCTCCCAAAAGATGTGAGCATCCTTCCCGCCAGCCGCGTCCCCACCTTCGACTCCTCGCTCCGCCTCATCCTTGCCCTTGCTGCAAGAAGAGAGCGCGAGCTGAAAGAACTCCTCCGGAAAGCGGAGAGCCCGGACGAAAAGGAAATAGCCAGGGAAGAAATAGCAAGCGCCATCCAGTGCTTTGAGCGCGCCTGCAGGATAGCCCTCCTGGAAGGAGCCTCCCGCCTTCCCGCCAAGGAAAAGGAAACCTACAAACCACCTGCGAAAGAACTTGAAGAAAACGCAGAACTCATAAAAATCATCCGGGGCCGCCTGCGGCAGCAAGCAAGCGCTATAGAAAAAGCCATGCAGAACGCCCGGGAAGAGGCCATTTCCCCAGACAACAACCCGCATCCATAAGGATCCGGTCATATATAAGAAACCAAGGAAAAGAAAGGACATCATCATGAACCATCCCGTACTCATTGCCGCTGGAAGAACCCAGGCATCCAAAGACGAACTCCAATTCATCGTCACCAACCTCATCGGCACCTACTACCCCGTCGAGGCTGTCCTGACGGCAGACATCAAAGAAGCAAGGAAAGATGCACTCTACATCTGCGAAGACACAGAAGCATCCCAGCTCCTCACCGTCATCCCGGAAGAAAACCTCTTCCCCCTGCACCTCGAAGTCGTCTCTGAACACTTCTTCGTCCTGAACAAAGTCCCCGAAGGAGAGACACTCTACGTCTTCAACGACACCCGTCCCTTCGCCGACCACTTCCTCGAACAATGCGTCGACGCCCACCTGAACGCCTCTGCCTTCGAAAGAATCACCTTCGAAGACACCGACCCTGCCATCGTGGAAAAAGCACTGAAAGAAGCCAAGTACATCACAGGCACCGACTTCCTCACCAAGAAAGGCAGCATTCTCCAGACCACCTACAAACCGCTCCTCCGCGAAGACGTCACCATCTTCCCGGCAAGAAGAGCCCCGTCCATGGAAACCTCCGCTCCCCTCATCCACAGACTCCTCAGCGAAAGAATCGAAGAACTGAAACAGTCCCTCGCTGAAGTCAAGAAAGAAGGAAACGAAGAAAAAGCAGCAGCCCTCCTCGAAGAAGCCAACACAGCCAACCTCGAATTCCGCCTCGCTGCCCTCCAGAGCGTCACCATCGGAGTCCAGCCCTTCAGACTCAAAGAATCCGACATCACCGAAGTAGACGAAGGCCCGATCCCCGAAGGCACCATCCCGCAGATCGAAATGAAAATCGGCATCCTCGAAAAAGCCAAAGCCGACATCATCAACCTCATCTCCAGCCCCATCATCGTCCCGGCTGACAAAGAAGAAGCAGAAAGAAAACTCGGGAAATAAAATAAAGAAAGTGAAACAGGAAAGTAGAAAGCGGTCTCGCAAGAGACCGCTTTTTGAGTGGAGAAACCAGACGGGCAGGTTAGAACCTTCCGCAATCATTCAATACCAATATTATCAATGGTGACTTAATACGTTTACCATAAATGAAAACCGTAAGATGCTCATTCGATACTATCAAATGACGCCGTAATGGAGGCCTTTGACCTGCCCCAGCGGGGAAGGCGTCTGGCTTATCTTCTTACTGTTGCCAGAGGAAGGGGTGCAGTATTCATTGGTTTTTATAAAAAGGTTTCTCGAGCGAAGCGAGGTCGTATGGTTTTAATCTTCCCTCATCCCCCACGCAAAAAGAGCTATGAAAAATGGTCCACATTTTTCATAGCTCTTCCCCTATTTATTCTTCTTCCTCGTTGAATTTCAGGAGTGAAATGACGCCGAGGATTCCTCTATTGATCGAACCGTCATCGTGGAGAAGACCCATGGTGACGATCACGGAGATATTTCTGGCCTGGCGGGCAGCGAGGGCGATGATTCTTCTATCCTCTTTGCCGTACTTGTTCCAGTCATACCCTTCCTGATCGACGATACGCTTCAGCGCTTTGACACGGGCATGGAAATTCTTCGTGTTGCTTTCCAGCACCTTCCTCTGACCCTCCGCCAGAGTGCAGAGCTGGACAGCGAGGCGGGCAACGACCTTGGATTCCGCTTCGAACTGTTCCGCTTCCTGCGGATACATCTTCGTGCGGAAGCTCGATGCTTTTTCCTCGCCCCTCGTATGAGACGGACCATCGCCGAAGCCGACGAAGACGGAATTATTCGCATCCGGTCCGAAGACATCGCCTTCCACCTTGCCCGTCATCAGCCATTTGACAGTCGCATTGATCGAAGAACTATAGGAAATTTCATTCTTCCCCGATGCCCTTTCAAAAAGTGTCTCCGCATCAGAAACACCCAGCGCACGGATGCGAAGTCCTCTTAAATCAGGATCGTCATTTCTCTCAAGTCTCCTGATCCTAGCAATTCCTGCCTGAAGCCTTCTGTTCTCATCCCCTCCCGGAACGAAATCAGCCATTTCAGCAGCCCTGCTGCCAGCTTCAAAATCCACATTTTCAATCTTGCTGAAAATCTCAGTAAACGTCGTGAGATCCCCGGTAATTACGGCAAGTTTCTCATTGCCCAGCTGACGGATGGTCAGATCAGCCGACTTCCTCGCTGCTTCCCTCTCCTCTGCTGCGCTGCGGACCTTCGTATCCGCCTTCTTCACGGCCTTAGCCGCCTGCTTCCTTCCCAGCCTGCCGAGCACGTAAAATGCTGTGCCAAAAGAAACCACGAAAATACCGGCATCCATTAACCAGGAACTATTCACCTTTTATCCTCCTGCCATAAAGCGGGCCTCGCCCATAACCAGCTGCTAATCAATTGCGCTTTATTTTACATTATTTTTCTATAAATTAATAGTACTTTTGCTAATAGTACTTTTGCGATGTTTAATAAAATTTAATAAAAGGATAGACATCTATCTATATTATAAAATTCCGTTAATCTTTACTCCTCCTCTCCACATCTCAACCTGCTCTGACTATAATCCCGCATAAAACAAAAAGATATACTACTAAAGTATACCATTTGCAAAAAATATTCAATATCAAACAGAAAGCAAAAAGAGGACATCGAGAGGAAAGCGAAACGCATGGCTTTGATTTTCTTTCAGCCACAGGCTGCTTTGCTTTTCTTTTCGAGCGCAGCGAGGTTTAAGGGTGTTAACCTTGCTCCGAAAGGAGAAGGTGTCGCCGGAGGCGACGGATACAGTAGTTCCCAGCCTGCAAGGCGGCTGTATGGTTTTATCATGTTGTACGGTTTCAATAATCCCCCTCAAAACCTGCTAATGCAGAAGTAATCCTCTCCTTCTTTTACGATATCAAAAGGAATGAGATCATTCTCATGGACACCATAGTCCTGGTCAGGTTCATTCAGGAGCTTTCCTATGCAGCGCCCCTCTTCGACTTCCATGCTCCTCACCCAGCAGCCCTCTGGTTTGTAATCGTCCTTCAGGAAGATGACGAGAATATCGTCAGGATAGTCAGGATGCCTGGAGTCGTCGATGAGGTCGACACTGCGGATGGCCGCCACATCTTCGGATGGCGCATACGCTTCGTTGATGACGGCGATTTTCCTCTCATACGGCGTCCTGTCCACCACCGGACCGAGACGGATGCTGCATTCATTCGCCTGCTCCTTGTGCAGCTTCACCATCATATCCGGAACTCCCGGAAGAGGAATGATCTTGTCCCCCTCTACCTTTGCAGGAGCGAGGATTTCAAAAGTGAAACCGCCCTCCGTATCGACATACCCGTACGCCAGCACACCGCCATCCTCCGGCGCATCCATGCCCCCTGCGTACAGCAAGCCCGAAATCGTCTGATTTATCCCAAGCAGGCAGATCTGGTGCTCCATCTCCCTGAAATTCAGCTGCGCGACCTGTATCATAAATTTCCCCTCCCCTTATTTCTTGACTTTCCTGCGGCCCTTCCTGCCGGACTTCTCCACGAGAGCATAACTCTCATCCAGCATCCGCTTCGCCGCATCCATATCCGTTTCCTTGTCCAGAAGAATGCTGATCCAGTGCACCTTGTCCATATGGTACGCCGGGAAATACCGGTCATGATCGATCAGCCGCTGGATTTCCTCCGGATCCGCCTTCACATTCAGGACCTCCGTCATGCCCTTCCTCTCCACATGGAGCGACGTCCACGGAATGCACATGAAAAGCCCGTACCATTTCTTCGTCCCGTGCTCGCGGAGCGTGCAGTAATCCTTGTAAATCACCCGGAGATTCTCCTGCTCCGTCCCGTACCTTTCCTTCACGTACGAAAGAAGCCGGCTCCGCACATCCGAATCGAAGAAACAATTCTCCACCACATCGCGGACGAGATTCTCCGCCTCCTGGCGCACGCGGTCGACGAAAGCCCCTTCCGCCGACTCCACCTCGAAAAGCGCATACGGCACACGGTCCGGCAGCTCCACCACCGACACCGTCATTTCCCTGCCATGGACAGTGACAACCGCCGCCAGTCCATCCGTCTCCGGAAGAGCGCGCTCCAGCGTGAAAACGCCGCCCTTCTTCTTGAAGCCATAAGAAACCGTCGCATCCTCCAGGAAATCATGCGTCCTGAACACACTGCTGAAGTCCATAAGACCTCCTTACTCCTCCAAACGAAGACGCATCGCCGTATGCGGGATCCCGTCCTCTAAGAACTCCTCCGAAGCCTTCACGAAACCCTCGCGCGCATAGAACCCCATCGCATACGTCTGCGCCTCAAGGAAAATTTCCTTCGGCGAATACCGCTTCTTGATCTCCTCAAGCCCTGCATGAAGAAGCTCGCCCCCAAGCCCCGTCCCGCGCTCACGCGTCAGCACACGGCCCACCTGGATCACCCCGGGCTCTCCCTCACGAGGAAACGCACGAAGATACGCAGCCACCGCTCCATCCTTCACACAGAACACATGAAGACTGTCATAATCCACCCCATCCAGCTCCGGATGCGGACAATGCTGCTCCACCACAAACACATCCACCCGCGCCCGAAGAATCTCATACAACTCCTCACGCGTCAGCTCATCAAAACCCTTAGCAATAAACATCCATCCCACTCCATTCTATATATGTATATATTAATTATATACTGTAGAACCCAAGAAAAAACAACTCGCAAACTCGCCGTGCTCGCCTTCCCGGGAAGTGGGCCGCAGGCCGGTCTTAACCTTGCCCTGGAAGGGAAGGTGTCGGCGGAGCCGACGGATGAGTTGCATTTCCCCGCAGCAGAGCTGCGGTTGTATTTTTTTTAAACTCGCCTTCCCAGACGGGGAAGGGGGACCGCTTCGCGGTGGATAGGGTTGATTACCACTAGCGCAGCGAGGTTGTATGGTTTTAATCTCCAAGCACACTCTCCCCGCTAATAAACCACATCCTCCTCATTTGACAATCCCCTCCCTCCGTCTTAGAGTGAAAGATAACAACACACGAAAGGAAGGATACATATGATAGGTGCCATTATAGGAGACATTGCCGGATCGCGGTTCGAATGGGACAACTACCGCGCCAAAGACTTTGACCTCCTCTCAGATAAATGCTTCTTCACCGACGACTCCATCATGAGCCTCGCCGTCTGCGACGCCCTCCTCAAGACCGTCCCGTCCTACAAAGGCCTCTCCAGACAAGCCGTCCTCTCCATGCAGAAAATAGGACGCCCCTATCCCCAGAGCGGCTACGGCGGATCCTTCTACCACTGGATCTACTCCGATGACCCCGAACCCTACGGCAGCTTTGGAAACGGCGCAGCCATGAGAGTCAGCGCCTGCGGCTGGGCAGGAGAATCCCTCTCCGAAGTCAGGAAACTCTCCAAAGAAGTCACCAAAGTCAGCCATAACCACCCCGAAGGCATCAAAGGCGCCGAAGCTGCCGCCTCTGCCGTCTACCTTGCCAGAACCGGCGAAACAAAAGAAGACATCCGGAAATACATCGAAGAGAAATACTACAAACTGAACTTTACCATCGATGAAATCCGCCCCACCTACGAATTCAACGAAACCTGCCAGGACACCGTCCCCCAGGCCATCGAAGCCTTCCTCGAATCCGAATCCTTTGAAGACGCCATCCGCACCGCCGTCTCCGTAGGAGGCGACAGCGATACCCTCGCCGCCATCACAGGCGGCATGGCAGAAGCCTACTACGGCGTCCCCAAAGACATCCGCGAAAAAGCCGGACAATTCCTCGACCAAAGACTCACCAAAATCCTCAAAACCTTCGAGCAAAAATACCCGCCCAAAGTGACGGAATAATGCCTAACACCGCGAGATTTAGCTGTTTTTCCTCGAGCGAAGCTCGGTTTAAGGGTGTCAGAGCTCGCCCCGTAGGGGGAGCTGGCGCCGGAGGCGACTGAGGAGGTTCATTTCCCAGGCCGCAAGCCGGTTGTATGGTTTTAAACTCGCCTTCCCAGACGGGGAAGGGGGACCGCCTCGCGGTGGATAGGGGTGATTACCTCGAGCGTAGCGAGGTTGTACGGTTTCTCCTCACCCATCAAAAAACAGCGGTATCAAAATGCTCAGTCATTTTGATACCGCTTTTTTTTAGCCCCGCTGTTTTCCTTATTTCACTCGTTCCACATTCGGCACATGAAGGCCAAAGGAAATTCTCTTGATCACTCGGATATAATCCTCCACCGGAAAATCTTCCTTCGTGCACAAGATAAGATACCTGTCGCCGCCGTCGATCAGGTTGTAATCCGTACTGAAAAACCCATTCCTGCGGTAAAAATCAAGCCTTCTCACCCTCTGCTCAGAATTCGCCGCATGAGGATCCAGCGGCTCAATATTCAAGGCAACGCCCCTGCCCGAGGCCCTCGCCTTCAAATCCGTCAGAATCGCCGTCCCGTATCCTTTGGAACGGATTTCATCATTCACCGCCAGGTACAAGACGAAAACCATATCCTCATTCTCGACCGTGTACGTGAAACCACAGAAATCATCGCCATCATAATAAGCCAGGAAATGCACATAACTGCTCCACGCCCGAAGCCGCAGCAGGAACATCGGGAACTGCTCATTCTTTGGAAAAGCCCTCTCCAGGAGCCCCTTCACCCGTGAAAGATCCCGAAGACTCCCATCCACCTTCCGCGCCGTCAGCTTCATCCCGATTCCCCTTTCCTGCGATAATCACTAGAAATAATGCTTTAGGACCTATGATAACACAGAACGAAAAGCCCCCGCATGGGAGGCCTTTTTTATTTTCCATAACAAGAAGAATTCTTGAAAAGATAATTTTTCAAAATTTAATTGATGTAAATGATAATTTAGAGGCGCTGGCAAAGCTAATCTACATGAATTTTTTCTTTAACAGAACTCCTAATGGATTATTAAGCGATATTATCCACGAATATCCTAAATCACAAGTACAAGTAAATGAAGCAAAGTGCTCTAACGGTAGGTTTCCTTTTTTTACAAGTGGGAATGGTATTTTAGCATGGGATTCATTTTTTGTTGACGATCGTAATTGTTATATCAACACCGGCGGGAACGTTGGTATTAGGTTTTATGTGGGGAAAGCAGCATATTCAACTGATACCTGGTGTATAACAGCCAAATATAATCTTGCTGATTATCTATACTTATTATTAAAAGCCATCCAACATGAAATAGACATTAAGTATTTTACTGGAACTGGTTTAAAACATCTTCAAAAACCAATACTTAAAGAGCGGCCTATATATGTTCCTGTTGAAGATGAAATAATTTTGTTTAACAAATTAATTCAACCATATTTTGATATGATTTCACGAAATACTTGTGAATCACAACGATTGCAAGATGTCCGAAATAGTCTTTTACCGTTATTAATTAATGGACAGGCGGTTATTGGAGACTAGGCCACTAAATTATCATTTATCTGATTATTCAAGAGAATTTTATCATCTAGAGTTTTTAGCACTCGTGATATTTTATGCTGCTCACTAATATCCGGTAAAAAAACAACTATATCTTTTAATATATCTGTATTTAGGGAAGCCATCGTTGAACCTACTGCAGAATTCATAAGTTGTTTCTTCACGTGCTTACTTTCTAGATATTGGGACAAGAATAGCATATCTATATTTGTTTTAGCTCTAGCTCTTATACAATCCGATCCCTGTACCCAACCAGTCTCTTTATTCGTTATAAATGCGTGTCTATCAATAGATCCCTTCCTGCCAAATACTATATCTTCCTCTTTTAGTATATGCTGAGATAATCGATCTCTCGTTTGTTCCGATACATGTTCTATATTAGCAGTCAGGATATTACCAAATCCAATATCTTTTACATTAATAACAGGAATACCCTCTTTAGTATATTCACTTGCACTAAATTGGGTGCCAAAAGGTCCTGTTTGGAAATTCACTAAATCCCCTAATTTTAGATGATTAATATTTTTCATAAAGCCACCCATTAACTTATATACTTTTTATGTGCACTTTTTACATTACTTTGTTTAACCATTGCATAATGTAACGTCGTATCTATCCTTTTATGCCCTAAGAGTTGCTGCAGTTGTTCGATTGGCATACCTTTATCAATTGCATGAGTCGCTAACGTCCTTCTAAATTTATGTGGATGTACCTTGTTAATATTCAGTCTCAATCCGTAAGAGCGCAAACGTGTTTCTATACCACCAATTGATATTCTGTGATAAGGAGCTCTTAAACTAACAAATAGTGCGGGGTCATTATCACTTCTTTGATCTAAATATTTTTGAAGATGAATCTTTGTTCTCGCATCAAAATAAACTGTCCGTTCTTTTTCTCCTTTTCCACAGACAATACACTCTCGATTATAAAAATCAATATCTTGTCTATTTAAAGATACCATCTCTCCAATTCTCATTCCTGAAGAAGCAAGTAAATCTATAATTGCCAAATCGCGATTTTCAACACAACTATCTCTCATAATTTCTAACTCTTCATCTGAGAATGTTTCCTTAACTGTAAACCCCGTCTTTATTTTGTGAATTCTCCTAACTGGGCTTTTCAGAATATAATTTTCATCTTCCAACCAAGAAAAGAAACTTGAGAGGATACGTCTAATATTATCTATAGTGGTCTTTCCCGAATCATTTCTCTTTTGATAAGCAGTAAGATATCTTCTTATAGAATCCGTATCAATTTCTCTCACAGCCATTCCAATCTCCATTAGAAATTTTTGGAGTGTACTTCCATAATACCTAAGTGATTTTTCAGAACATCCTTCCAACTTCTTCGCAGAAAGAAACATATTTAAAAAATCCGGTTCTTCCTCTATAAATCCTCTTCTTATAAATAAATCATACTTCGATAAAACATTTTGTAGTACATCCTCTAACTGACCACACTGGACATTATTTAAATATGGTAACATTCTCTCTACAACTTCTTTAATAATCGGTGAGCTCATAATCATTCTCCTCACTAGAGAACGATTAACAACGGCAGTCCCTATTTTAAATAACTCCCGCCGTTGAGGGAGAAAATATAACTTACATAAATGATAATTTAATTGCTTAATCTTCTATAATAGCTTGCCCATTCATTAACATTGGTAATAACCAGTTACGAAGTCGTATAAGCTCTTTTTTCTCTTGTTCCAATTTGATAATTTTATGAAACAGTGGATTAGCACAAAGACAAAATTTTTTGACAATTTCTTCGGAGTATGGAAAATTGAAATCATCTACGTTTGTGTCGCTTATAACTTTCTGTATTGATCCAGTCGAGACTGTTACAATCTTTTTATTCAACGACTTTAATGTCATATATATATATGGAATTATCTCTTGATCCTTTGCCGTAAATGCTAATGCTGCACGTCCCAGCGATATTTTATGGTCCACGAGACACATATTTCCGATTTTTCCGGCAATAGAAATTAAAATATCATTAGGGTATGCAAAACGCTTACTATCATCAGTTTTACCCTGACAATCTACCAAAAGACCTCCATTCATATCTCCAGCACCTGAACAGTAGTCAAAGAGATTGTCTGCAGTCATATTATTTGGAAAAATGTGTTCTCCCTGTGGACATTGTCCCCAGGTAAGATTTGTAATATCTCTAATATTTTTGACTTCCCAGGATTTTGGAATTTGTCTTTTTATATGTGAGTTCCATTTAGTAAAACCATTACTATCAGAATAAGGAGCACCATTTTCATTAGGAAAATTAAATTGATTAAACCAATAGCTATATAATGTCTCAATTTGTTTTCCTAAATTATCATTTATCTTTACATTGTTTTGTATTTTAGCCTCTATTACTGATAGCAATCGGGCTATTTTAATTTGTACAGAATACGTGGGAATCATAACTGGAATTTCAGATAAAATACCCGTATTTAAATTAGGCATGTTAGAACCCACTGCATGATTTGTAATCCACTTTCTTACATGCACATTATCCAGATAATACGATAGATATTTGGAATTAATTTCTGTTGTTTTTACCCTAACTCTAAAGCACCCTGTTCCACACAAAAAATCTTCATCAGAATCAATATAAGCGTGCTTTTCGATATCCCCTCTTCGTGGAAATATTATATCTCCATTCTGTACCGAATATCGAATTAATCTTTGAAAATCATTCTCCGATATACGGGCGACATCCTCAAAATTCAATTTCCCATCTTTAATATCTTGGGGCATTATTACAGGGATGCCTTCCATCTTATAATCACTTTCATGTAATTGAGAGCCAAATGGCCCCGTAATAATATCTGCCACATCCCCTAGCTGCACAACTTTACTCATACTTCACCTTATTCAATTGTTCAATAATTTCATTTTCTAATTTCGTATTTTCTTCAAAATATTTCAACAAATCCTTTTTATATTCATCCATCTTTACTTTGAATTCTTCTGGAGTAAGGGGAATATATTCAATTTTTACATCAAAATATTGTCCTGCAGCTAATGAATACCGCTTCTTCTTAATCTCATCATAAGTTACGGCTACAGAAAGATCGTCTACCGTCTCTTTATTTCTAAATACTTTAACTATTTGTTCTATTTCTTCATCTCTTAATCTCCGTTTTTTATTTTTCCCGTCTTTATACTCCTCACCCATTTTAGATGCATCAATTAAGCAAACTTTTTCTGTTTTCTTTGAATTATCAAAAAACAATACAGAAACATTCGTACCTGTTGTAGCAAAAACATTTGATGGCATGCTGATTACACCACTAACAATTTTTTCATCAACAAGATGATGTAAAACTTTCTTTTCGACACCACTTTTAGACGTTAGAAATCCGGTAGGAACGACAATTGCGCCTTTACCATTTTTCTTTAACGAATTTACAACGTGCTGAATAAAGAGGGGGTATATTGCCATTTTAGATTTATCTTTTTTAGGCACAGTTGGAACTCCCGCCCAAAATCTAACTGGCATCTTAGCAAGTTTCTCTCTTGTATCTGAAAAATCCATCTTAAACGGAGGATTTGAAACCACGTAATCAAATTGGCGAAGATTCTGTCCATCATCAGATTTATGATATGGTTCGGACAATGTATCCCCTTGAATTACATTGTCCATAGAGGAAACTAATCCATTCAGTATTAAGTTCAGTTTCAACATTTTATTACTACGTTGAGAAATATCCTGTGAGAAGATCGTACACTTATCTTCGCCAATCTGATGAGCAAGTGCCATTAATAATGTACCGGTTCCCGCGGAAGGATCATAACATTCAACGCTATGGAGATCTTCATTATCTCCAACTAATAGTTCCGCCATAATGGCTGCAATCGAATGCGGCGTATAATATTCCGCGTACTTTCCGCCGCCAGAAGTATTGTAATCCTTGATCAGATATTCAAAAATCTGGGCAAAAAAATCATAGTTCTTAGAAAAGGCTTCATCAAACGAGAAATTAACTAATTTATCCACAAGTGCTCTTGCAAAGTCTGCCCTTTGTGATTCATCTGTTACAAAAGGGGTTAATTTCTCAAACAACGGGACTTGTGTTCTCTGAGAGGTTTTTGTTGAAAAGATTTCAGAATTAATATCCGAAATGTTAATCATAGTCGCATCAAAAATAAGATCGAAATCGCCTTTCGATTGCTGATTCCAGAGATTAGATATTAGATGTTCTGGATAAAGGACCGGCACATCTGGAGAAAGCTGGTCAAGTAAATCCTCTCGCTCACTTTCGGACATATTGGCATAAGCAGTTTCCCACTTTTCCGCTGTCGCTAAGTTAGTATCAATTTTTCTAATTTCATACCCAAACTTGTCATTCAAATATTTGTAAAGAAATACTTGTGTAATAATTTTAAATTCATTACCATCATTCCCCAACCCAAATGTCTGACACGTAGCTTTTAGTCCATCAATCAGGGCATATGTTTTCTCTTTTATTTCCATATTATTAGAATATCCTTTTTAATTCACACTATACATACTGTTATACTGTTCTAAATACTGACGTGAGATACTTTTTTGGATAAATTCTCTGTCTTCTCTAGTATTTGATAAATGTAACTTATCTAATCCACGCTTAGTCTCTACCATAACAGTCTTCGCAAAATAAGCATCTTTCTTCAAAATATCATTCCTATCATAAACTTTATCGTCTATGACATCTTTGATGTACAAAAGAGCCATCATAACTCGTTCATCATATTCCGATATCAGAGGTTCCTTGTGTTCGGCTAATCGTAATTTGTTTTCCTCATTGATACGTTTATGAACACGAGCAAATTTGTAATCCCCATGATACTTACGTAAAAGTGCATTATTACGTTGTTTCAGTTCATTAAGTTTTTTCAGTATCTCATCCAGATTTTTTGTATCTTCATTGAACTCATCAACACTATCTACCACAAAGCCATGCTCTTTAAACCGCTTCATAAAAGCTTCTCTTAGTGTGATATATTCTGGATCTTCCTGATCAAAATTTTCAGAAAAAGCTCTTACAGCTTTATTCCATTTTTCTTTTAATTCTTCCCCACCAGAAATGATTTTAAGCTCTTCTGACCCAAGGTTTCTAAACGAAAACGTGATATCCATCATTGCTTCATTAATGATTAGTTTTGTGCTATCTTCTTTCGCAAAAGCGGCTTTCTCATTAATGATTTTGATATGGTGATCAACTTCTTTAATCATTTCAGGAAGATTTTCTATTTTATACTTTGAGAAAGCTTCTTTTAATTCATCATCACCGAAAGTACGCACGATATTATAGCAATCTCGTGCTGATAACAGAGATTTCTTTAAATTCAACAATTCTTTTTTATTGTCTATCATTGAAATTTCAGAACTAAACACCTCTAAATCACTTGTAGTGTACTTAAACAGCTCCTGTTTAACTTCATGCATTTGCTTGATAAGAGCATCTTTATTTTCAAGCACGGCACGGAATGTATCAGTTGCATTCTCCGGTCCAACTTCGTCAGGATCATTAAATCTATTTAACTCCTTTAAATAGGCCGCATTTGTCTCCTCGAAATTCTTTTTTATATCTGCGAAATCGACGACATAACCATAACGATTATCTTTATATGGCCTATTGACTCTTGTAATTGCCTGAAGTAAATTATGATCTTTTAACTTTCTACCTAAATACAGTCTTTTAAGTCTTGGTGCATCAAATCCGGTCAATAACATGTTAAAAACAATTAAGAAATCTATGGTCATATTCTTCTTAAAGTCTTTAATTATCTGCTTTTGTGTCTCTTTATCATTGCTATCGTATAAGATTAAAGCTGCTTTAAAATGACTTTTCCTTGGTGAAACTTGATTTAACTCATTTTGAATCTCATTAAAATACGAGTATAGTTTCCTGGCCTGGCCACTAGTTTCACATATAATCATGCCACCTAACGTATCATCACCGTGTACCAGACGGAAAGTCTTCATATCACTGATAATAAACCGGAGCAATTCTTTTACGTAATTCTCATGCTCTACAATTGCTGCTTTATTTACATCCCTTTTATTCACTAGAGCTTCAAGCTTCCCATATATCTGGGTAAGTCTTTCCCTATATGAGGTTTCGATATCTTCTCGGATAATTTTTAGTGTATAGCCGTCTTGTATGGACTTATCGTAATAATAGGTATGCAGATACTCCCCAAATACCTTCCACGATGCTCTTTCCTCTTTCAGCAGAGGCGTTCCCGTAAGTGCTATTTTTATGGAATTCGGATCCGCCTCAAATAAATTATTTAAAAATGAACCTTTAGGGTTATATCCTCTATGGGCTTCATCTATAATAAATACTCTTTGAAGGTTAGTAGCATACGGAGGTAGGTCCACCTTTGCTTTATCTTCAGCGAATCGCTGGATATTTACAACCGTAATTTCAGGTTTCCCAGTATATCCTTCCAATGCTTGATTTTTCCTGAATTGCTCCATTAATTCATTTCTTGAATTCGCTGTTTTAATTTCTAAGCCTCGGGCCTCAAATTCTTGAGCAGCCTGTTCAAGCAGATCAAGTCGGTCTACAATGAAATAAAATTTTGCGACTTTATTATGTTTTGCAAAGTAATCTGAAAGAACGTATGTTAAATGGAAGGAAAGTGCCGTTTTTCCACTCCCCTGTGTGTGCCAAATGACGCCTGATTTCTTCCCTTTATCAATTTTGTCTCTTACTGCAAGTGACGCGAAGAATTGCTGATATCTCATAATATTTTTCTGATCGATTGATTCAATTTTTCCATCTACTTCTCGATCAATCCTAACGTAAGCAATACCGTACTTCAGTAAAAAGAGTAATCTTTCCGGCGAGCACATCGACGTAATAATTCTATTGGTCGGTGTATTTATATTTAAATTTGTCTTATATTCCGGTGTCGAATGAATAACCTGACAGTTGAAATCCGTTAAAATTTTCTTTTCTATGCGCCTATCTATGTCTCTATAAGGATAGTCACGAATAAACGGCGCCACCTCTAAGTTCCCAGGATTTTCTTCCCTAAAGCAGTTAAATGGAGCATTCTCACGCGAAGCCGTACAATAGAAAGCTCCCTGAATAGGAACTATCCCGCCTTCAGCATCATATTCCATGTTATTAGAAAAAATCATCAGTTGCGTAATGTTAATAAACCTTCTGAATTTCCTATTTGGAAATCTAACTTGGTTCATTCTTTTACTTTCAGCAACCATACCGCCAGCATTATTTGGTTTTTTTACTTCAATAAAAACTAGTGGCAGACCATTGATAAATAATGTTATATCCGGTCTGAAATTATCATCATCTCTTTTATAGGTAAATTCAGCAGTAAAGTGATATACGTTATTTTGCGGATTATCATAGTCTATCAATTTAACTGGAGACAAAGATCTAAGCCTTTTATAAAAACTGCGTCCTAAATCATCGTTATCCAATTCCTGCCTTATTTCTCTTAGCAGCTGGTCTCCGATTCCTTTATGCTCTGGATTTAATCGATCCATTTGATCTCTAAATACATTTATTAAAATACTGTCATCCGGATCATATTCTATTCCCGCCATGTCCTCAGTAATTTTCCCAAAATATTTGTATCCCAGTCTGGTTAGATGGACTAGCGCAGGCATTTGTACACGTGTTGCCTCATTAAAACTTCTTGAATAACTCGTCATATGCCTGTCCTCCCTTCATCAACATAATCTTTTATCTTTTTCCTGCCGAACTTGGTGCCTTTTTTAGTTACACTTCTTCTTTTTATTATAAGTTGCCAATGTATAAAAGTCATTTTTAAATTTACCTATCAAAATGACCTACGCTTTGCAACTGTACAACAACGTTTTCAGCAAAAAAGTCCCCCGGATGGGAGGACTTTTTCAATTTCTATTCTATTTATTCTTCTCCTATATATACGCAGACATAGTCTTCGCCGTCTTTGACGATGCCGAAAGGAATGGTATCGCCTTCGTGAACGCCGAAGTCTTTGTAAGGTTCATTCAGGAGTTTTCCGATGACATGGTCTTCTGCCACATCCATGCTTCGCACCCAGCATATTTCGACGCCTTCCTAGCCTTCCTTCATGAAGAGGACGCGGAGATCGTCGGGGAAATCGGGATGGCGGAGTTCATCTATGGCATCCATGGATCGGAAGAATTCCAGACCTTCATTTTTGAAATAGCCTTCGTTGATGAACCGGATCGTTTCCTCAAACGGCGTCGTATCGACATCGGGATGAAGGATGATATTCCAGTGAGCGGCGCTGCCCCTGCGGACCTTCAGGGAAATCGTTCCGTCATTCGGAAGAGGAATGAACCTGTCCCCTTCCCTCTTCGCAGAAGCGAGGATTTCAAACGTGAAGCCTGCTTCGTTATCAATATAGCCATACCCCAAAGCCCCATCGGCCCCATCGGCGCCGATCTTCGCAGCCTCAAGTAACTCCGCCAGGTAATCATTCATGGCAAAGAAACAAACCCGGTGATACATGTCTCTGAAACTCAGCTGGCTGACAAGTGTCATAGAAAATCCTCCTTTTCTCCCCGTACTCGAAAAGTAAGCAGCAAGAGCCGTTCCGCACGGCCGAAGACCTTCCCTTAGCTTGATTGTAGCATACGGGGTGGGGGAACGGAGGAAAACATGGAAACCGCGTGGCTTTCCCTCTACTCCATGATTTCGTGTATCTTTTTGATGATGGTCTGGTCAGCAGGAAGCCAACCAACGGTATCCAGACTGCTCTTAGTCAGCCATTTTGCAGCTTCCGCTTCTTTGAGAACAATGGTACCTTCCCTGACTTTGGCAAGGAAGGTATCCATGCTGAGGTGGAAGTTTGGATAGTCGTATTCGATAGTGCCAAGAAGTGGACCGACTTCTATTTCCACTTCGAGTTCTTCCCGAATTTCCCGGCGAATCGCTTCTTCAGGTGTTTCGCCTTTTTCTATTTTCCCTCCGGGGAATTCCCACTGCCCTTTAAATTCTCCGTATCCTCTTTCCGTGGCGAGGATTTTGGTGGGATGGTCGAGGTCATCAGCAATGACAGCGGCTACGACTCTGATCGTTTTCATAGAGCCTCCTTACTGTGCCAGAAGCTTTCCTGTCTGGCGAATGAATTTGGCCGGGATGGGGCGTTCAAGGTGCCAGATGATATTCATAGGACTGCTGCCTTGGTGGCTCACGTATTCGGCCTTGCCGAGGTAGACGAAAGGCGCAGTACCGGTCTGGTCTTTGTTGTATTCTCTGACGAAGAGGAGAATTTGGGATCCCATTTCCTTATGGTGGATGTAACGCTGTCCAGTATTGGATGCTTCGGATGTGGTGCTCTGGCTCTGCCAGTGGAAGAGATGCTCATTGATGGAGTAGTCGGCATACATGGTCGTCGGGGAATAGTCTTTGTCGGCTTTGTTCAGCGTATTGATGAAAAAGTCGAGGTTTCTGTCTTTCAGGTAGAGGACGCCCTGACGCATGGATTTCGCTCTTTCTGGATGGCCGAGTGCGACGAGAATCTGGTCCTTGGTGTAGTGGCAATGGAGGTCGAGCGGACAGGTGAAGCCAAGATCGACATTCTCATCGACGAAGTCGAGGTGGTCGAGGTTGTATTGCAGAATATTGCAAATTTCCTGGCACATGACGGGATTTTCCCGGATAGAGGCCATGTCACCTTCCAGGTCGCTGTAATCGTGAGGATCTTTAGTGCTGTTTGTCGGCCAGACGGTATACTGGAACATTTCGAGCATGAGGCGTCTTTCTTCTTCTGTTGCATCACTGACGGTACCCGGCATGAATTCTGAAAGGATGGTCTGGATCCATCTCCGGGAGTCGATGGCACAGATTTTACCCATCGCTTTGGTAATGGTATCCTCGAGCGGTTCTTCGAAGTCCTCCCGCTTGTCCGCCTTCACGCAGAGGCGGTAGAAGCCGGCAGCATTGGTCCCTTTCGTTTCTCTATCGGTGTAGAGGTCTTTGATATCCATGCTGTAGTAGGAAAGGAAATTGTCCAGGGTGAGCGGTCTTCCGCTGTCTTCTTCAAAGGTACTAATTCCCTGGATGAGTCTGCCCTGTGCGCCAAGAGATGCGTTGATATTTCTAAGGATGTTTTTGGCTGCCTTTTTCTCGAGGTGGATATAGCAGCCGCGCGGGACGGAGATGAAACCTCTCTTGATCTCATCCGCCAGACTTCCGTGAGCTTTATTCAGAAGGGCTGTGAATTTTAATTCAAAGTCGTATTTCTTATTGGCCTGTCCTATGAAATCGAGGACGGTGAGGCATTCTTTTCCTTCAGAGAGACGCAGTCCGCGTCCGAGCTGCTGGAGGAAAATGGTCAGGGATTCGGTCGGCCTCAGGAAGAGGATGGTATTGACGGATTTGATGTCGACGCCTTCGTTGTAAAGGTCGACGACAAAGATGAATTTCACCTGACCGGAGACGAGTTTCTGCTCGGCGGATTTCCTGTCTGCATAGGACGTATCGCTCGTCAGGTACATGGATGGCACGTCATGGTCGTTGAAATAGTCGGACATGAACTTTGCATGGGCTTTGGAAACGCAGAACCCAAGGCCAGTGACATCGTTCCAGTCGGTCACGTAACGATCTGTTTCTTCAAGGACCCATTCGGCTCTTTTCTTCGCGCCGTACTGTTCCATGGAGTAGACGTTGGAAAGCTCGGAGGCATCGTAGCCGCCTCTCGTCCAGCGGATCTGGCTGAGGTCGGTCGTGTCGTCGACGCCGAAATACTGGAAGGGACAGAGGAGTTTCCTGTCGATAGCATCGGGCAAGCGGATTTCCACGGCAATGCGTCCGTCAAAGTACGGCAGGACGCTCTTTCCATCCATTCGTTCCGGAGTTGCCGTCATGCCTAGAAGAATCTTCGGCTCATAGTAGCTGAGGAGTGACTGGTAAGAAGGCGCAGCCGCATGGTGGAATTCGTCGATGATGATGAAATCATAGTAATTCTTGTCCGGGACATGTTTCGTGAAATCTTTGGACTGGAAACTCTGGATGGAAACGAAGAGCTGGTCGATAGTTTCCGGATGATTCTCACGTCCGACGAGAAGGCTGCCGAAGGTCGGATCTCTCATGACGCTGCGGAAGGTCGCAAGGCTCTGCTGCAGCAGCTCTTCCCTGTGCGCAACGAAAAGAAGTCTGGGTTTTCTCTCATGGCCGAACTTCTGGCAGAAACGACGATAGTCGAGCGCAGCGACGACGGTCTTTCCCGTCCCTGTTGCTGCGACAACGAGATTCTTATAGCGATGATGGATTTCCCTTTCCGCTGCGAGTTTGTCGAGGATCGCCTGCTGGTACGGGTACGGCTGGATTTCCATGATGTAAGGATTCGTGCCGAAGTTATTGAAATTCGGATCATCCTTATATCTTTCCCTGTAAATGGCCTCCTGCAGTTTCTTGCTGTCGCCTTCCTGGTACGTTTCAAACTCGCTGGAGTTCCAGTAACTTTCAAACGTCGCTTCCATCTTGTCCATCGTGGACGGCTGGTCCTGAGAGGTAATCTTCACATTCCATTCCAGCCCGCTCGAAATGGCCGCGCGGGAAAGATTTGACGAGCCGATATACGCCGTCGAGAAACCGCTCTCGCGGTAGAACATGTAGGACTTCGCATGGAGACGTGTCCTCGCTGTATCATAGGAAACTTTGATTTCCGTATTGCTGAGCTTGGCGAGCTCCTCGATTGCCTTCACATCTGTCGCGCCCATGTAGGACGTCGTAATGATGCGAAGATGACCCCGCTCAGTGAACTTCTTCAAAGGTTCGAGAATAAGACGAATCCCGCTCCATTTCACAAAGGAAACAAGAAGATCGATCCTGTCAGCGGACTCAATTTCCTTCGCGAGCTCCACAAACATCGGCGGTTCATGATCCGAACCCGTAAAGAGCGAACTCTGCGCCAAAGACGTGCCCGGACGCGAGAAACTCCCATGCTCCTGGAACGCGAACGCGGAATTCTTCGTATTCACGACCGACAAGAGCTGATCCACCCTGCGCTCCTGCGTGAGCGGAAGTAGATCCTTCCCGCTTTCACTGCCGAGTGTGCTGAGCATCTGATTGATCAGACGGACCTGCTCTTCTTCTGCCTCATCCTTCCCGGACTCCTCTGCCACAGCCGTCAGCCGCTTCTCAAGAAGCTTTGCCACATACTCCGCCAGAACCCGCGCCGACTCAGCAGCATCCACAGCCCCGGTCTCCACCCGCTGCCGCTCCGCCGCCTCCGCCGAGCGAATCTCCTCCTTGAGCTCCTGATTGATCAGCTGCTCATACAACCCCTGCCTCAACATCAAACCACCAAACCTTCCCAGAAAACCGTAAAAATCTTTCCTAGATCTAATTATACCAGGGAGTAATGAGTAATAGATGAGAAATTCATGAGAATGCTGGAGAAAGATGAGGGAGTATAAACCATACAACCACACGCAAAAAGAGCAGCACCTCGATTTTCTGAGATGCTGCTCTTTCTTTTTATTATTCTTTTATTACTCTGTTGTTTCTTCCGATGCTTTTTCCTCGAGATCTTTAAGTGTAACTTTATGCTTATAGGACATTTCGTGTTGGTTTTAGATCCGATGAGGCTTGTGTTTATCGGCCTCCATTGGCATTTTAAGTAAGAAAATAAAATATAAAATTCATCGAGGATATAATAAGGATCTTCATATTGTTCTTGATATGGAATATAATTAGATCGTAATTAGTTATGGAGGATGCTATGGAATATATATCGGCAGCAGAAGCAGCAGAACTTTGGGGAATTTCCCATCGTCGAGTCATAGTGCTTTGCTCAGAAGGCAGAATTCCAGACGCAAAAATGTTTGGAAAAATGTGGGCAATACCTAAAAATACATCTAAACCTGTAGATTGTAGGAGAAGAGAATTTATGAATGATAAAAATTTAAAGCCTTTTTTGAAATGGGCGGGTGGAAAAGGACAATTAGTTGAGGAGATCAGTAAAAGATATCCTTCTGAACTTGGAAAATCGATTAAACGTTATGCGGAACCTTTTATAGGAGGTGGAGCAGTTCTATTTGATATCTTGAATAAATATGAGCTTGAGGAGATTTACATTAGTGATATTAATGCAGAATTAATTCATACTTATTTAGCAGTACGTGATGATGTGGATGACTTGGTGGAATTACTTTTAAAGTACCAAACTGAATATCTCCCATTATCTGAAGATGATAGAAAGACATATTTCTTAGGTAAGAGGGAAAGATTTAATGTTCTTAAAGATAAAGATAATCCACCAACGGAATTAGCTGCACTATTTATTTTCTTAAACAGGACTTGCTTTAATGGCCTTTATCGCGTAAATTCAAGAGGAAAGTACAATGTTCCTATGGGACGATATAAGAGACCTATTATATGCGATGAAGAAAATTTAAGACGCGTTTCAGACGCTTTAGACGGGGTAAAGATTGTTTGTGGAGAGTATAGTGAATCACGGAGTTTTATTGATGATAAAACGTTCGTCTACTTTGATCCACCGTATCGCCCGTTAAGTGGCACGTCTAATTTTACTTCATATACAAAGAGCTCATTTAATGATGAAAATCAAAAAGAATTAGCTGAATATATAAAAGAATTATCCCAGCAGGGAGCATTGGTAATGGCTAGCAATGCGGATCCAAAGAATACAGATCTAGATGATAATTTCTTTGACGATTTATATGCGGGGTTAAATATAAACAGAATACTTGCGTCGAGGATGATTAATAGTAACGCTCAAAAACGAGGGAAAATCAGTGAGCTGCTGATATGTAATTATTAATGTAGATAATTGCCTGAGAAAAACGGCAATTAAATAATATACACTAATTTTTATGTATGGAGGGTAGTAAATGAGTACTTTAGAGTCATTAGAGGAATCGCCAGAAGCAGTTTTGGTAAAACCAAAGTGGAAGAGGGCCCAAAAGATCAAAAAATGGGAACCAGATGATTTTGAGCTGGAAATGACTACGGTCTGGAGCTTTCCACAAAGAGGCGACTGGGCTACGCATGATGCTAAATGGCGAGGAAATTGGTCGCCATATATTCCCAGGAATATTATTCTAAGATTCTCTAAAGAGGGGGATTTAATACTAGATCAATTTGCAGGCGGTGGAACGACGCTAGTAGAAGCAAAGCTTTTAAACAGGAATATCATTGGTACGGATGTTAATGATATTGCGCTTGAACGTTGCAGAGAAAAAGTGGATTTTGACCATGAGGGAGCGGATGGGACTGTAACTATAAAAAAGGCGGATGCTAGGGATCTAAACTTTATTGGGGATTCAAGTATTGATCTTATTTGTACTCATCCACCTTATGCAAATATCATTCACTATAGTGAGGGACAAGATATTGGTGAAGATTTATCAAATTTGGACGTTACCAATTTTCTAGAAGAAATGAAAAAGGTTGCCAGTGAATGTTTTAGAGTGCTGAAAAAAGGGAAGTTCTGTGCTGTCTTAATGGGTGATACCAGAAAGAAAGGGCATATCATCCCTATGAGTTTTGAGGCCATGAAGATATTTGAGGCTAGCGGATTCAAAACAAAGGAAATTATTATCAAGGAACAGCACAATTGCAGGGCAACCGGGTATTGGAAAACAAATAGCATCAAATATAATTTTTTCCTGATTGCACATGAATATCTCTTCATATTTAGAAAACCATAAGAAATGAAAAAGGAGCTGTGGCGAAATATGTAATCATTTTGCCACAGCCCCTTTTTCATTTTTTTTATTCCATATTAGCAAGTAAGACAATAAATATCATCCATGACTAAATAGGTTTCTTATTCACAAAACAGCTCGTCCAACACTCCATTTTCTAAATCTGTAATATTAAACAGGGTTGGAAGTATATCAAACGTCTCATGGAGGTTTCGCCTGGCACTAACCCATCCACCACCATCAGTAACCCACACAAATTTTACGCCTTTTAAACCTTTTGATTCTTCGGCAATCAGCTTGTAGCTGCGGGATGTTTCATTGAGCTTTGATCCGCCTGATGTATAGAAATTAGTCTCCATGACATAGATGGTAGATTCTGTCTTTACAACGTAGTCCCACCGTTTTGTTGTTGTTCCCTCTGCTGAAATAGCAGATAAATCAACGCCCCATTTTTTCTCAATGTCCGACAAATACATCTCTTTGTAATATTCCACGCCGGTCTTCTTGATGAAACGTTCCAGGAGATTTTCCATCTGATGGCCGCCTCTGTTCTTTCTGCCGTTTGAATCCAATCCGGTCTCTACGCCAATACAGTAATCATACAGATTGTTAACAATATGATTCTGCAGCAGGTCAAACAGTCCGGTTTCTTTCATAAAATAGCTATATTGCTCGATGCTTTGCTGTTGCTTTTTAAAGTTATACGTAAAAGCTCCATTATCATCCTGACAATAAATTTCAGATGCCCTGACTGCCAGAATAATGGGAATACATTTCAAAGTTTCAGGATATTTTTTCAGTATTGTTTCAAAATCATTTTCAATATCTTTAGAGCCTATCAAGGAATTTAATATATTCAACTCAATCTTTATCGAATCAACATTGTTGTAAACCTTTGGAAAATCTACATAATAGGTGTATTCGTTAATTGATTTACGGAACGTATTCAACCATGCATCAAAATCTCTTGTCATTAGAATAACCCCTTTTTCTCGTTTATGTCTTGTATCCTTTTCGCGGATATTTTCAAATATTCCTCAACATTATCTATACCAACAAATTTTCGGCCCAATTTCAAAGCTGCAACGCCTGTTGTTGATGTTCCTGTAAACGGGTCCAGGACAATATCACCTTCCTTGGTCGAAGCTTCTATAATCCGCTCTAACAGATATAGCGGTTTCTGTGTCGGGTGTTTACCATACTTTTTTTCTGATGGTTTTGTAAGGCTGCCTGTCCATACATCCTTCATCTGTTTACCGTTATTAAGTTCTTTCATCAGCTGATAGTTGAAGTTATGATGTTCCTTTTTCTCGCTCTTACATGCCCACAGAATTGTTTCTGTAGAATGAGTAAAGCACCTGCATGCCAAATTCGGCGGGGGATTAGTCTTCTGCCAAGTTATATTATTAAGAATTCGAAAGCCTTCCTGCTCCAGTGCCATCCCTACTGAATAGATATTATGAAGCGTTCCGCTAATCCAAATCGTGCCATCAACAGTAAGGACCCTTTTACATTGACGGATCCAACGTCTATTAAACCTGTGCTTATCATTAACTGATAAGGCTTTATCCCAAGATCCTTTATTTACAGATACCATAGCCCCGCCTGAACAGGATATTCCTCCATCCGATAGAAAGTACGGTGGGTCTGCAAATATCATATCAATTGAATTTGTCTCTATCTTTGGTAGCAACTTGGAGGTATCACCCAAGTATAATATTGAATTGTCATTTTCGTAATACGGCTTTTGCCGCAGATGTATTATTTTCTTATCCATAACATCAATTATACTTGTGCTGCTGAGAGTCTTCAATTCTTCATCAATAATTTTATTGTAAAGCAGAAAGAGCCGTTCCGCACGTCCGAAGACCTTCCCTTCGTTTGATTGTAGCATAATGAGAGGGGCGGATCAGGTAAAAGAAAAGCCCCTAACTCATACTGGGCGGGGCTTTTCTAGTGGAATAATTAATTATCGTATACATGATAAATTATATTGGAACATCAGCACTTAAATCCCATACTTCTCTTCCCTCATTTTGAAAGCATCTGTTCCGCCCTCAAGAATTTCAATTACGTGCTTCCGCACACCTATATCATCTATAGAGCCTAATCCTTCCTGCACAATCTTTCCATTACCATCTACTTCTTCCATCGTAATTATTTGCTCTGCATCGCCAAATACGGGAATATTAGCATTATGCGTAGCTAAGATGTATTGCCTTTTAATTTTATTTTCTCTCAGTATTCTAACAAGATTCTCTGCAATGAATGAATTATCTAAATTATCTTCAGGCTGATCAATAATCAAAGGATCCTTATTATCTAATAAGAGGAGATTAAGAATTGCCGTACACTGTTGTCCCTTTGATAAGTTCTCTAATTTTTTATATCCATCGCTAACAGCTAATTTTATCTCGATAATATCTTTTAACTCCATCTCTTCAATTTCCCTGAGGTTTTCAGCATTAAGCGAATCTTTAATTTTTTCTGCCACACTGTGCGTTAAATTATACTCATTTTGTAAGGAATCTATTCCAGCCCGACACGTACCTGTGAAAGAAAATACATCAAAATCAGGATATTCTGATATTCCTGCTAATGACTTCTCGCCTACTCCTGGTACTTTATTCGTCAAATAATCTATTAGAGGCTTCTTATTTTGTCCAAATAATATTCCCAATTGCATTCTTCCATTAAGTTTTTTCTTATTTATCTTTTTCAGAGATCGGTTGGCTTCTGCTCTTTTACAATCTAAAGCCATCCTATATTTTTCTATAAGATTTTTTCTTTCCGCTTGGAGTTTTTCTAATTCATTTATTAAATTATGATTCTTTTCTTCTTGCGGCTTAAATACTTCAATCTTCTTAATCAAACTATTATATTCGTTAAAAACTTCCATAGCGGTTTGGTCTCGAATACCTTCCGTTGATTTAAGGAATGTCCGCAACTGTGCATCATATTCACATTTTCTAGACTCCCATTGTTTATAGCATTCTTCATAAGCATTAACAAGATTCTCCTTACACTCTTTATAACGCTTGCTAAGCATATTAACTTCATTATTAAATGCTCTGATCTCTTCACATAACTTTTTAAATAACTCCAATCCCTGAATATTTTTATCTATTTGAATTTCGTTAAATTCGGGGTTGGGGGAGTTCTTAACAATATTTGCTAAAGTCGCAAATTGAGCTTCCTCTCTAGAAAGTTTCTCAAATGGAGCAAGTTTTTCTTTCATTCCGGTGTCCTCATAAAATTTCAAATTTTCCTCAGATTTTTGCAATTCCTCTATATCTTGTTGAGTCTTTTCTATTTTCTCCTCGATCTCAGAGATTTCGTTCCCATTTTTAATAATTTCATCATGGGCCATTCTTAGTTCTTCCATGGTTGACTCGTCAATAGAAATTAAACGACTAGTCACCTCTCTAATTAGATCTTTATCCTCTGCAATTTCGGTAATTTCATTCTGTCCATAAATCTCAACCGTAGGCAAGATATCTTTTACCTTAAAGCTCGAAACAACTTCATCTAATGTAAGAATTACCGGAGCATTCTTGAATCTTCTCCTAATAATAAATTCTTGCCCATGTTGCGCATTAGATTTAATTTTCAATGTTATAACACTGCCGCCACCCAGATTATGTTCAATCATTTTTCGAAAATATTTCGCTTCATCTTTATCAGCGGGCTCCATATCAAGCGCATATCTTATTGCCGAGATAAGTGTAGATTTTCCTGTACCTCTACCGCCAATAATGGTTGCTAAGTTTTCGGAAAAATTAACACTTAATCCATCCAGATATCCCCCAAGGACACTAATTGATTGAAAAGAACTCTGATAGCTATTTTCTCTTTCTGAATTAAGCCGGATCCTGGATTCTGGATCTTTAAATGCCATGCGGAAATTATCAAACGTCGGACTGGACATCTTTATTAAGACAGACGCATTATCTTTATCCAAATCCTCTGGACTCTCAATATCTGATGCATTAATATAAGCCGGCTTGCGATTTCTAAAATAAATTTTATCGGTATTATTAATGATATTTTTATAATCAGGATCTATCTCGTCAAGGCCTCCTGGAATTTGCGCCGCTACAAGCTTGTCGCTCTTCCAGATGTGCTGCATTTGATGTATCTTTAATATTCCGTTGTCATTAGTTATGTGTGCAGCATACCAAAACCCACCATGTTTTTCTATTTTTTCCGCTATCTCTAAACATGACAGTTCGCTGGGCTCTGTTTCATTAGAAGTTTGCGATAGTCCCAAGTCTCCTAAAATCTGGTTAAGTTTTACGAAGTCAAGTTCATCGGAAAATAAACAAACAATGTGGATCTTTTCGGCAGTCGATATTTCAAATCCCGGGAAAACAACAATGCCGTGTTCTGATAGATATTCCCTAAGAGATTCAGATGAAGTGACAGAACCATGGTCTGCCAATCCCACAATTTTAATATCATTATCTAGACAATGTTTAAGAATATTCTGGTTATAATGCTCCTCTTCATCAGGTTTCTTTCCTCTGTATTTTGCATATGTAAATGAATTTACTTGTAAAGCACATTTATAAAACGAAGCCATTTCTCCCATCGCAACTGCCTCCACCGATGTAAAAAGATATCAACATATCCCATTCGAACCTCTTATAATAATATTATCATAAGGTTAATTTAATCCTCACTTCTTTTGTAAAAAATAAAAGTGGCTGTGGCAAAATGGTTAACCATTTTGTCACAGTCACTTTTTCATTTCCTTGCTCTTATTTTCCGTAAGAGGCAAGTTCGATGAGGTTGCCGTCAGGGTCTCTCAGATAGATGCTTTTCATTTCGCCAAAGGCTCCGTGGCGTGTAACGAGGCCTTCCTCAATGGCGCCGCCTTTTTCTCTGATTTCCTTTTCAGCGTCTTCGATGCTGTCTTCGATGGAAAGGCATAGGTCGAGGCTGCCATAGGTCGAGGCTGCCGTATTCGGGGTTACTGGCAGCAGGGAGAAATTCGGCTTTTCTTGTGTGGATATTGAATTTCTGGTTTCCGAAGAAGAGGTCGTATCTTTCGTCCTTTTCCTAGGCTTTCATACCAAGGATGTCCACATAGATGGGAAGACATGCCTCAAAATTCTTCGTGGTGATTACGATGTGGTCGATGTTCTTGTATTTCATGGCTGCATCCTCTAAGTTTCTTACTTCCTTTTCAGCAGGGAGACGGTTTCGATGTAGGTGGCCTGAGGGAACTTGTCTACGGGCTGGACGAACTGGAGTTTGTAGCCTAAGCGGCCCAAGATTTCTGCGTCGCGGGCGAAGGTGGGGGTATTTTTAGTAGACATAACAAGGTCTTTTCTTTTACCATTATATCATTGTGAAAGAGGGAATTAGAGAAAAGAAAAGAGCGAGCAATGCGTGAAAAGATAAAGCCAGACAACCTCGCTGCGTTCGTGGGAAATGAACTCCTTTCTGTCACTGCGTGAACGTTCGCATCATCCTTGTTCCGAGGCAGGTCAAAACCTTCCGCTACGATGTTCAGCGATATTATCAACTTAGGAGATCAGGACTCTGTACGGCGAGCGAAGCGAGTTCTGCTTCCGCACGCAAAAAGAACCCCGTGAGGGGCGGAGATGGAAGGCGCTGGATTTCTTTATTTCCTTATATCTTTTTATGCAGCCATTCCTGGCTGTGTTTGCATTCTTCGATCAGGGCCTGCATGGAGGGTGTGAGGTCTTTGTCTTTGCGGTAGGCGATGCGGAAGATGCGTTTGCATTCGAGTCCATCTAAGGGTACTTCTACGAGCTGGCCGCCGGCTACTTCCTGACGTACGAGGGTTCTGGAGAGGAAGGAAAGGCCCAGGTTAGCCATGACGGCGTTCTTGATGGCCGTCGAGTTGTTGTATACGCCGATGACGTGGTAGGGCATGTGGTGCTCGCGCATGACTTGCTCGAACAGTTCACGCGTGCCGCTTCCTTTTTCTCGGACGAAAAAGGGGAGGTAATCGGTATCTCTTGCGGTTTTGATATCTTTGCCGGCCCATTCGCTTTCGGGGGCTGCAATGAGTGTCATGGTATCTGTCAGGATGGGTTCTGTCGTGAGCTGGGTCGAGGTAAGGCGGCCTTCGACGAGGGCGAGGTCGATTTTGTCATCGAGGAGCATCTGCTCGAGTTCTTCGGTATTATGGACAGCGGAGAGGATTTCCAGATCGGGCCAGAGCTGGCGTGCGTGCTGCAGGAGGTCGACGAGGAATACGTCGCCAATGGTGATGCTGGCGCCGATCCATATAGGCATTTGCTTTTGCAAGGCATGCATGCTTGATTCTGCCTGCTGCTGCAGGGAAAGGATTCCGCTGGCAAATTTTTCCAGATGGCGGCCTGCCGGTGTCAGGAGGATTTTCCGTCCCGTGCGTTTGAATAGGAGGATGCCATAGTGGTCTTCCAGCTCGTGGATGGCCTGTGTGATGGATGGCTGGCTGATGTGCAGCTCTCCGGCCGCTTTTGTCATGTTCATCGTTTCGCAGACTGTCAGAAAAATTTTGAGGTGTCGAAAGGTCATAGTGCGGGCTCCCTTCTTCCATAGGTAAAAGCTTATTGGTTTCATTATATCTTAGTATTTTATGAAGGGAAAGTCATAGGGTATTCTTAACTCATGTCAAAATTTCATGTAAGGAGCTTTCATATGCACGTATTCCCTTTTGCCAATAAGCGTAATGCTGTCATCGGCCTCGTTCTCACGCTGGCCTGTTCTTTCATCGGTCAGGCACTGGCCGGTCTGCCTGGTCTTTCTCTGATCGGTCATCTTGTCCTGGCTCTCATTCTGGGCATGGTCATCCAGTTCAGTCAGTCCGTCACTAAAATGGCGCGGGAAAGCACGGGATTCATCGCGAACAAATTCCTCCGCGCCGGCATTATTCTCCTGGGGTTCAAGCTGAACCTGGTCATCCTCATGAGCGCCGGTTTGAAGAGTCTCGAAGCGGCCGTCTTCGTCGTCACTATTATGATCACGCTCAATTATGTGGTCGCTCGCCTGCTGCGCGTCGATCACACGCTGGCTCTCCTGACGGCCTGCGGTGACAGCATCTGCGGCGCTGCCGCTGTCATGGGCATTTCCGGTGCCATCAAGGCGAAGGCCGATCAGTCTGTCCTCGCCGTCGCCATTGTTGCGATCCTCGGCACGGTCTTTACCCTGATCATCGTCTTCCTGCAGCCGTTCCTGGGATTCTCCAACGCCCAGTTTGGCGTGATGGCAGGTCTGAGTCTTCATGAAATCGCGCACGCTGTGGCCGCAGGAGGCAGTGCCGGCGCCGTCGGTACGGACAGTGCCATCATCGCCAAGCTCTCCCGCGTACTTCTCCTCGCTCCCGTCGCTCTCATCCTCGGGACCTTCGAAGCATGGCGTGAACGCCGCAGATCCGGCGATACGAACACGAAATTCAAGATCCCCATCCCCTGGTTCATGGGCGGGTTCATCATAGCCAGCGCCATCGGCTCTTACATCCCTGCCGTCAGCCTGGCCGTCCCCGTCCTCGTCAAGGCAGCCTACATCATACTCGGCATGGCCATGGCTGCTCTGGGTCTCAACGTAAACTTCGGCGTCATCCTGCGCGAAGGCGTCCGTCCCCTGACTGGAGCCGTCTTCTGCTCCATCGTCATCATGACCCTCGCCTGGTTCATCGTACGCAGCTGGTTCTAACCTGCCTGATGAGGGAGCGATAAGGAAATTGAATCTGTTTCAGCTATAGTAAAAGCCGGACTCCTGGAAAAAGAGTCCGGCTTTTGTGATGCGGAGTGGTGAGGTAAAGATGATTAAAACTATACATCCGCAGCTCTGCTGCGTCGTAATCAACCCTATCCCTTTACTTATTAACTTCACCTCATTCGCGCAGCTACAGATAAAAGATAAGCTGCGCACCTTCCCCAGAAGGGAAGGCTTCACAAGGAATAAAGGAAAGATTTCAAGCCTGATTTGTTTTTACCTTTTGTACCCTATCCCATACGCCCTTCCCCGTCTGGGAAGGCGAGTATTTAGTGCGCTCGGGATGCCTCTCGACCTCAACCCTCAGAATGCTCTGGATACGCCGAGGGTATAGGTGATGCCTCTTTGTTTTCCGGCCCAGCCGGTGAGGTTGAAGTCGGCGCTCCATGGGTTGTCTTTTGTCATTTTGGATTTCCAGCCGAGTTCAAGGAAGCCGCTGGAGCCTTCCATGGTCGGGGTCGGTGTGTTGAAGTTTCTCCAGCTGGCTCTTGCGTCGCTGTCAAATTCGTAGTCCCAGCCGATGCCTGCGTAGCAGGATTCTTTTTTGTTGATTTCTTTTGTCCATCTTACGCCGAGTCTGGTTCTGTAGGAGTTGATGGAGTCGAAGTCGTAGGAGTTATCTTCCTGGCTGTTATGGATGACTGTGCTGTCGCTTCCAAGGCGGGTGTAGAAGAATTTGCCGTAGTAGTCGAGGGAGGTGTTTTCTCTGGAGACGATTTTGCCAAGGCCTGCTTCGGCTGCGATGTAGGAGGCGTCGCTGTCGTAGGAGGCGTGGATGCCGTCGATGTTTCCTTTGAAGTCACCGGAGAGTCGGCCGGCGCGGATCATGGCTTCGTAGTGGAGGCCGTCGTCTCTGTCTCTGCGGTAGAGGATGCCGCCGCCGGTGTAGTGCTGGTCGCCGTCGCCTCTTGCGCCGTCATCGAGGTGGCTGGTGTAGTCGCTTCTGCCGTATTCGAAGAATGGCATGAGGGTATCGACATAGCCATCTCTTTCGTACTGGCGGGCAAAGCCGAGGTTGGCGGCCATGCCGTTGGTGTCTACGTAGGAGCCTGTTTCGTGGCGGAGGTTGAAGCCGCCGATGGATGCGTACGGGGCGAATCCGCCAGTTTCTTCTCCATAGGCTGCCTTCGCCGCTTCAAAGCCCTGTACGGCTGCCGCGTCGGAGCCGTTTCCTATGAGGGCAAGGCCTGCCGCTCTTGTTTCAGCGAAGAGCTTGGTGTCCGGGTTGAGGAAGAGTTCGTCGTCATCCGATACGTTAAGGATGAGGTTATTTCCGTCATTTTCGATGCTGGTATGACGGGAGAGGTAGTTCGAATCGATGATGGTGCCGTTGATTTCTGTACTTTCAGCCTGGATGCCTTTTGGAGCGGAGAGGAGGGTAATGGCCCCGCCTGCCTTAATTTCTTCGGTATTTTCTGCAAAGGTATGGACGGAGGCCTCGCTGATGTAGGATACGTTTGTCACGGTAAGGAGCGCTGGCGTACTTCCCGTTTCCTTATCGATGTAGAAATTGATATTCTGGAAATTGGCGAGATTCTTTACGGTAATGCCTTCTGCAGCAAAGTTGAGCGTATTTCCTTCGATGGTTCCGTAGTCGCTCCCGATAAAAAGACCTCCGTAGAGGCTGGCATTTTTGCCAAAGGTTCCGCCAAGGATATCGACTGTATTTCCAATGATGCTTCCGTCGGCCACTCCGTAGCCTCCAATAACGCTTCTATTGATTGTACCACCTGCAATGATGATGGTATTTCCACTGGTTGTGTCAGGGTTTGAGATGCCTCCAATAATGTCTCCATTGATTGTACCGCCTGTAACGATGACTGCATTATCATTGGCATTTCCACCAAAGGCATCACCGCCGATTACCTCCTCAGCAATGGTGCCGCCTTGAATGAATACTGTATTTCTTTCAGCGTCTCCGGCCTCCGCTTGAGCGCCGACGACGGCTCCGCCAATCTGGGTACTGCCTCCGATGATGACTGTATTTTCTGCCGCGTCCGTCTTTCCATCGCCGCCGAAAACATTTGTCCCGATAGAGCTTGTCCCCAGGATCGTCACCTTATTCCCGGAAGCGGATGCCTCCCAGGAATTACCGCCCACGACATTGTCATACGTGGTGGTATCTGTGAGTTCGACGACATTGTTATATGCGCTGCCTTTTGCTGCATGGCCGCCATAGACCGTCCCGGCCTGCGTTTCTGTGCCGATCGTGGCATTGCTGACTGTCGCCTGGTTTCCGGAAGCATTGCCTGTCCCAAGGGTAGTTCCGCCGGCTGCTTCCACGTATACTGTGCCGCTCGTGATGGTCAGCTCGTTGCTTTCTGCATTGCCTCCTGTTTCCGTATATCCGCCGACGGCATAGTTCATCGTGCCGCCTTCGACGGTCAGTTTATTGGACAAAACGTCGCCCGTATGGGTGAATCCGCCGATCGCATAACCGGTGTCTTCGTTATCCTTCTCTCCAATCGTTGAATTGTCTTGGATGCTGAGTTCATTGTTTGATGCGCCTGTCTCTCCATCGCCGCCAAAGACACTCGTTCCGATCGTATTTGTGCCCGTCAGGAACACCTGATTTCCTGAAGCGGAAGACTCCCAGGCATACCCGCCCATGACATTTTCATACGTGGTGGTGCTGCCCACGATTTTCACAACATTGTTATTGGCCATACCCTTTGCAGAAACGCCGCCAAAGACAGCACCAAACTGCTCTGTTTCTTCACCGATTGCAGCACCGTAGATTGTCACCTGATTCAGGGCAGCCTCGCCCGTCCCCAAAGTGCGTCCCCCTGTCACGCCCCTGATTACAGTGCCGCCCGCCATATTGACAACGTTTTCCTTCGCATTACCGTCGTAGGAAACACCGCCCGTGACTGCGCCGGCGACCTTAGCTGTGTCGAGCACATCCACTGTATTTGTCAGGGCATTTCCCGCGCCTTCTACCGCAACCCCGCCAGTCGCGTTTCCGGAAATATCTGCGCCGGTGTCAAGCGTCAGTATATTGCTTACCGCATTATCCCCTTCGTTCTCTGCCACGCCGGCAGAAACATTTCCTTCCACCGTCGTATTGACCTTTTTCGCCGGATTCGTCACATCCGCTGCCCATGATAAAGGTGCACTGAAACTTCCCAAAGCTGCCAGTATAGACAGACTGAGTAAAATCTTCCCTTTTTTCATTTTTCCCACCTCGATATAAAACTCCCAAATTTCATACCTTCTATTCTTTAATCATACCAAGCGCCAGACCGCTCGCATATTATCCGAAAGTATACTTATATAAGGAAAAAATAAGGAAATGAGAGAAGGAAATGATAGAAACTGGGCAGATGGGAGATGCTCTTGGGAAATAGGAAGGAGAATTAAAACCAATAGACGACCTCGCTAACGCTCGAAGAACCTTTTTAGATTTTAAAGCCCAATGAATAATCAACCCTATCCGCCCGGCATCAGATTTTGGGGCCGGGCACCTTACCCGTCTGGGAAGGCAAGTGTTAGCGGCGCTTCAATGCTCGGACTGTTACCGCCTTCAAAAGTCAGCGCTCTGTACAGCGAGGGACGAGTTCGGGTGCTCTTTCCGCGAATGTGTTGCACTTTTATTGGCGATTTCTCCTCGTATTTCGTGGTTTATGGACAATATGTCCTGTTTCTTCACGTTACCAAAGTAAAGCAAGAAAAAGCAGATGATTTCAGCGGAAATCATGCTATAATTGTTATACATCTATATGTTTTACGGCATGTGCCGCGCATACGCGCAGTCCCTTTTCGTATGAAACCGGACCCCTGCGCTTAGAAAAAGGAGGAGTCCCCATGGCATTAAAAGAATTCGAATTCGGCTTCGGCCAAACTACTCAGAAAGTCATGCTCCCTGAAGAACATATTTCCGATGTTCTTGAAGGAAATCCTACGCCCGCTTGCGACGTGGAAGAAGCCACACTGGAATGCATGCGCCATCCGATCGGCAGCCGCCCGCTGCAGGAAATCGTCAGAAAGGGCGACAAAGTCTGCATTGTATGCGCTGATATTACCCGTACATGGAACCATTCTGATCAGTTCGTCATCCATATCGTCAATGAACTGAACCGCGCAGAGATCCCGGACAGCGATATCTGCATCCTCTTTGCCCAGGGCACTCACAGAGCGCAGACACCGGAAGAAGATATCCGCGTCGTCGGCAAGGAAGTCGCTTCCCGTATCAAGTTGTACCAGCATGACTGCAAAAACAAGGACGAACTCGTCCATGTCGGCGATACGAAGCTGGGCACTCCTGTCTGGATCAATAAGCATGCAGTCGATGCTGACAAGGTCATCGTCGTCGACGGCATCACCACCCACCTCTTCGCAGGCTACGGCGGCGGCAGAAAGCTGATTCTCCCGGGCGTTGCCGGTGATGAATCCATTCAGATCAATCACTGCAATGCGCTGGGCGCTGAATTCGGTAGCGGCATCAACCCGGCTACCCGTTCCACGCTCCTTGATCACAACCCGGTTTCCGATGATATGCAGGAAGCTTCCGATATGATCAAACCGTGCTTCCTCGTTCATTCCATCGTGAATGCAGACGGCCAGATCTGCCGCATGGTCGGCGGCGATCCTTACGAAGCATGGCTCGAAGGCACCAAGCTCGTATACCGCATCCAGAAGGTCCCGATGAAGCAGGAAGCGGATGTAGGCTTCGCTTGCGCTGGCGGATATCCGAAGGACGTATCTCTCTACCAGGGCAGCAAGTGCTATGATCCGGCTGACGTCGCTGTCAAGGACGGCGGCATCATCATCGCCATCATGGAAGCCCGCGACATACAGGAACCGCCGGCATACCTGAACAGTTTCCAGTATGAAACAGAAGCTGACATGGAAAGAGCACTGCGCCATCATTTCACCATTCCATTCTTCGTCGCATTCAACCTCTTCTGCATGACCCACCGCTACACGATTTACCTCGTCACGAAGCCGGAAAACTTCGAAGCAATCCGCAAGACGAACCAGATCCCGGTAGCAACGGTCGAAGAAGCATGGGCACTCGCTCAGAAGCAGCTGGAAAAGGAAGGCAAGACCGATTACACCATCAACGTCATGCCGCACTGCGCCGCCATCGTCCCCTACCTGAAAGGCTAATAATAAGGGAAATCAAAATCCGGAATAAAAAGCAGGATACCCCGCAGGCATCCTGCTTTTTATGTTTTTTGAAAAAAATCGATAGATGTTTATTAATATATAATTAGCATATCTTGTTTTCTTACTTATTCCTGCACTTTTCAAGTAAGGCAACGAGATGTATCATATATAGGTTAAGCATCGTTTTAATATAATTATTTAAAGCAGAGAGGTCTATGACTGTGAATCGCCTTTTCAATAATCCATTTAAATTCATTACATTAAATACCTTGATTTTTATTTGTTTTGAGTTTTTGTTTACAACCTTCCTGACTAACCAACTGTCTTTGCCTGTGGAACGCAAAAGTATTATTCTATCTGCTCTTACAGCTGCCCTTATAGCTGGATTGTACCCCCCCCGAAAAATTATATTCCTATGGATACCTCCTCTTTTAGCAATTACCTCCATTACCGTAAAATCCATATCTGGTGAATCTCTTTCCCCTGCCGACTGTTATCAGTATATTGGCCTTTTTATGGGTATATATGGGATAATTACTTTCATATATCAATGGATATCTAAACCAACTATTAGAAAAATATATCTACCTGTTACATTCTTTCTTTACTTAATTCCTACCATCTTAATTTGGTTTTACTATAGTGTATCAGGAAACTGGCCACACCCGGACACCTTAATGGCACTTCTTCAAACAAACAGCAATGAAGCATGGAGCTACTTCAAAGACCATACAAGTATAGTTTCCATGTTCTCCATACTGGTTTCTATACTATTTTTTATATTATTTGTCCGGTCTTTTTATAAACAGATTCTCCCCTCAATAATCAAACAGAGAAAAAACAAATATTTTTATATTGGGTGCTGCCTCATTGCTTTATCCTCAGGATATTTGATTGTTCATAATATAAAACAAAATCCTTTAGGTCAGCTTTTTGCAGGAACGGTCAGATACATGAACAGATACAATGCCTTTGCAGAGAATAAGAAAAAACGGGCATCCATGATTAACCAGAATTTATCCCTTTCAGAAAATAATGAAAAAGGAATTTATGTATTAGTCATCGGAGAATCGCAGAATCGTCTCCATATGAGTGTATATGGATATGGCAGGGAAACAACCCCATGGCTTAACCAACAACATAATGAAAATCCTGATTTTTTACTATTCACTCAAGCCTATTCCTGTCATACCCATACCGTACCAACCTTAACTTATGCCTTAACTGCTAAAAACCAGTACAATGAAATATCTTTGGAAAATGCAGTCTCTATCATCGAAATGGCAAAAGCCGCCGGCTACCATACTGCCTGGATTTCTAACCAGGTGCAGTATAGTGCCTGGGATACCCCGATTACAGTCATTGCTTCAGAAGCAGAACAGCAGATATGGCTTAATAAAAATGTGGGAGAAACTACAAAAACAAATTTTTATGATGAAAAAGTAGTCAATGGGCTGCAAAATATAAAGAAATATGACAAAATGCTTATTGTCATTCATCTTATGGGCAATCATGGCAGCTACGCAGACCGCTATCCACACCAATTCGCAAAGTTCCAAGGAAGAGGAAAACAAATCGATGCTTACGATAACAGTATCTTATACAATGATTATGTAGTTTCAAAAATTTATGACTCTGCCTCCAAACTCCCGTATTTCCAAAGTTTAATTTACTTCTCAGACCATACAGATGCGGTAGACCAGGGACTGGCTCATGATTCCGGAAATTTTGTGTATCCTATGACTTACATTCCCATGTATATGTTCTTTTCGCCAGATTATAAAGCCGAGCATGAGACAACATTTAATAATCTAAAATTCCATCAAGCTGCTGTCTTCACAAACGACTTGATTTTTAATACCATTTTAGGCGTCATGAATATCAAATTCCCACCCATATATGAAGAGAAAAATGATTTCACGTCCAATAAGTACGACGATACACCTACCAGATTCAAGACATTATACGGAGCTAAAGTTATTCAGCCATATCCTAACAACAATGCCTAGCCTTAGTTCTTTCTTAACTGATTGCCTGTTAAAGTAGTTGTTAGTTGTTTGTATTTGAGGAGCACGGTTTTTCATTGACAGAACCGCCATTTCTGACTATAGTAAAATGTGTAAATAAGAAAGGGGAACGCCATGCTTCGAGCTTACAAACATAATGAAAACCACATACTCTGCGAGATACCGCTGGAGCAGCTGGAAAAGGGCTCCTGGATCAACTGCGCCGCCCCCGATACGGCGGAACTGACTAAACTGAACGAACTCACCGGCATTCCCGTAGACTCCCTGCAGACCGCACTGGATAGAGAAGAACGGTCCCACGTGGAACTGGAAGACGACTACATCTTCGTCGTTGTCAATACGCCGGTGGTCCTGGAAACAGACGCCTACGACGCCCTGCCGCTGGGCATCTTCATTACCCGCCAGTTCTTCGTCACCGTATGCCTGGAAACAAACACAGTAATCCAGAAATTTCTGAATAACTCCTTCACCAGCTTCCAGACCTACAAGAAGACACGTTTCCTCTTCCAGATCCTCTCCCAGGCATCTTCTTCCTTCCTGTTCTACCTGCAGCAGATCTACAAACAGACCGACGTCATCGAGACCCAGGTCCGCAAATCTTTGCAGAACAAGGAACTCTTACGCCTCCTCGAACTCCAGAAATCTCTGACGTACTTCAACTTCGCCCTTCATGCGAATGAAAACGTCATGGAACGCCTGATGCGCCTCAGGAACAGCCCTCTTCCCTCCCTCCTCAAGATGTATGAGGAAGACGAAGACCTCCTCGAAGACGTCATCATCGAAAATAAGCAGGCATTGGAAATGGCCGAGATCTACACGAACATTCTGATGTCCATGATGGACTCATTCTCCTCCATCATCTCCAACCGCCTGTCCCAGATCATGAAATTCCTGACCTCGGTCACGATCATCCTCGCGACCCCGACCTTGATCTACTCCCTCTGGGGCATCAACGTCCCCGTCCCCTTCGAGAGCTCGCCCTTCGGCTTCGTGGAAGTCACCCTCCTGGGCGTAGCCGTCACCGTTGCCGTCACCTTCGTCCTCTGGAAAAAGAACATGCTGTAAGCGAATAAATCATCCCGCGATTGCGGGATTTTTTTGTGGGGGAATGGTGTATAGTAAAGGAAAAGCGAAAGAAGGGAAAATCATGAAAACATACGACATGCGCTTTGACGCAGAGACCATGGCCATGCTGCAGAACCTGAAAGGCAGCGTTCTCAAGAGCATCCGCTCCGATGCCGAGGCCCTGCCATCTTCCGCCTATGGCATCGCAGAAATCATCACCAGCCGCGGCGCGTACGCACTGACCAGCACCATCGAAGTGGCCGATTACTTCGGCGCCCTCGAAGACGTCGCCATGTTCCGGCTCTTTCCCTCCACCGGTAATATGCCCTCCAGGCTCATGAACACAGACATGACAAACATCCCCGTCGAAGAAATGATTCAGGAAATCCAGATCGTCAACGAACATCAGGAACTTTTCCATCTGGGCGTGAAAACCTACGACGTACAAGTCACACGCGGGATTATCTTCCTCCTGCAGAACGGAGGGGAAATCTCCTTCGAGAAAAACATATGGTTCTCCGAAATGATCTCCATCCACAAAGGAACCCCTCTCACAAACCAATTCATCCCCATCAGCGAATTCGAAGAAGACTGGACCGATGACTACGTGGGAAAATGCGAGAGAGAAACGATAAAGATTTGAGGGAGTGAGTGAAGAAAACCATACAACCAGACTAACGTCTGTCCGAAATACAACTCATCCGTCGGCTCCGCCGACACCTTCCCTTCCAGGGCAAGGTCAAGTTCAAAACCATACAACCTCGCTTCGCTCGTCGGAACCTTTTTAGATTTTAAAGCCCAATGAATAATCAACCCTATCCGCCCGGCATCAGTATTTGGGCCGGGCACCTTCCCCGTCTGGGAAGGCGAGACCCACCCAAAAAGGAGCCATTGGAATGACTGCTCATTTCCAATGGCTCCTTTTTTAATTTTTTTTAATTTATTTGCTTTCTTTCTTTATTCTTCTACGTATGGTACGATGGCGCTTCCCTGGGGGATGACGTTGATGGTGTAGTCTTCTTTTCCTTCTTCAGCGAGCTGTTTCTTGGCGAGTTCCCATGCTTCTTCCACGGTGGCAACCGGGATCTGGTGGGTTCTTTCGCGGAGGATGTCGAAGTTCTCGGGCCTGGTAACGATGTAGACGGTGTGTGTCATGGCTGTGATGAGGTTTTCGAAGGCGACGAAGAGGGGGATGGTGAAGCAGGCTCTGAGGCCTTCTTCCATTTCTGTGAGGTTCTTGTATTTGAAGCTGCCGAGGTAGGCCGGTGGTTCCTGGACGTCTTCGGCTTCGATCATGGTGATGATGATGCCGCCTTTTTTGGTGGCGATTTCGGCGGTGGTGTAGCACTTGGTGCCCTGGTAGAGGTTGGTGTCTTTCGGGTAGCCGCCTGCGGAGACGATGGTGACGTCGGTCTGGGCTTTCATCCGTACTTTCTGCATACGGTAGATTTCACGGGTACCTTCGAGCCATGCTTTGTAGGGGTCGCCTCCAACCATGGAGGAGATTTCCCCTTCTGCATTGATGACGGAGTGGACGAGGAAGCATGGTGCGATCATGTCGCAGGCTTCCTGCATGTCTTCGGAGACGGGGTTTCCTGCGATTTTGAGGAGGGCTGCGTCCGGGTTCAGGCCGCTTCCGACTGTGGGTCCCAATGCGTGGCAGTGGTTCTGCTGGACGGTTTCGAAGCCGGCTACGCCCGGGAGGATGAGTTTCCTTCCGCCGCCAAAGCCTGCCATGTCGTGGGTGGAGATGGCGTTGATGAGGATGACTTTGTCAGCTTCGACGACGCGGGTGTCGATCCATACGTCAGTGCCTCTTGTCGTGGTGCCGACGTGGGTCAGCATGGATTTGTCGGTGGAGACGTGCTGGTACATTTTAATGCGGGAAGCGACTTCCTCGCCCACGCAGGTGACGTTTTCCTCGTCGGTGTGGACGCGGTGGGTGCCCTGTGCGAAGACGATGTAGATGTCGTCGTCCGGGATGCCGGCGTCGTTCAGTTCGTTGACGACGTGGACGGTGAATTCGGAAGCGCGGTTCCATGCGCGGGTGATGTCAGCGACGACGAGGCAGACCTTGTCGCCTTTCTTCACGAGGTCGTGGAGAGGCTCAGCGCCGATCGGATGACGCATGCATTCGATGGTGGCTTCTTTCACGTCGCAGGCGGGCGTCGGTACGCCTTCGAGGACGTCAGAGATATGTTCTTCCGGCAGCATGACGGACTGCGTGCCGTGGCCGTAGGCGAGTTTAAATTCTTTCAGGGACATAGGTCATCCTCCTTACTACACTACAGGGAAATTTTCTTTCATTATACTCCAAAAAGGAGGAGGAACAATCGAATTTCTTAGAAATCTTCGAATTTCCTATTTCCCGTACTTTCCGTAGAAGATATCCAGCACTTTGTCCATGTCGGCTGCGGAAATCTGGCCGGGCGCAGAGGGCTTTTTCCCGGAGGCGAAGGTAAGCGGTGCGCCGAGGAAATTGCCTGCGGTGCGCGTCAGGACGCCGTCTTTCCCCATGCCGATGACGATGACGGGATTGTCCGGGAATTCTTCCTGCGCTTCAGCGGCGGCGTACATGACAAGGGCAGCTTCCTTCGGATGCTCGACGATGGTGGCGACCTTCAGGATGTCGGCGTCCATGGCCTGCATGTTTTCAATGACGTCGATGATTTCACGGACGCCCATCACTCTTCCGAAGGAGTGCCAGCTCATGACGACAGGCATGTCGGCGCGCTTAGCTTCGCGGATCATTTCGTACGTGTCGAAGACTTCCTGGCCGTATTCGATGTCGACGGCGTCTCCCAGGTGCTCCTTCGTGATGAAGGAAAGGAGGTCGATGTACTCGGCTTCTGTGAAATCGCGGGCGCCTCCCTGCGGTTCGCTTCTGACGGTCGTGAGAACCGGGGCATCGGGAAATACGCTTCTGATGGCTTCATACCCTTCCTTCAGATTCTTTTCCATCTGGAAATTTTGACTCGCTGCCAGGTAGTCGACGCGCCATTCGAGAAGGTCGAAAGGGGTACCGGCAAGGTCCTTGCACTCCAGAGCGAGAAGCTCGGTGCTGTCTGAAACGAGGGGAATGCAGATTTTCGGTCGTCCTTCCCCGATGGCAGTTGTTCTGATTTTTATCATACTTCGCCTCACTTTCCATGACGGAGACCGGCTTTCCAGCCGCGGTCTTCGTGGTTCAAAAGTTCACATCCGTCCTCCGTGACGAGGACGAGGTTTTCAATCCGGACGCCGAAGCGGCCCGGAAGGTAAATGCCCGGTTCAATGGAAAAGATCATGCCGGGCTTGGCAGCAAGAGGAGAATTCGGGCTGACTTCGCCTGCTTCATGCTCCCGGATACCGATGAAATGGCCAAGGCGGTGCGTGAAGTATAGACCGTAGCCGGCTTCTGCGATGCAGTCCCTGGCCGCCTTGTCGATGTCCTTCAGAAGGACGCCCGGGCGGATCAGCGCTTCGGCGCGAAGGCCCGCTTCCCTCACGGTGTCATGGACTTTCTTTTCCTCCTCCGTTGGTTCTCCCGTGAAGTACGTCCTTGTCATGTCGGAGCAGTAATGGTCCTTCTTGCAGCCGATGTCAAAGAGGACGGAGTCGCCTGGGGCAAGTTTCGTGTCGTCGGGCGAATGGTGCGGGTCGGCGCCGTGCGCACCGAAGGAAACGATCGGCGGGAAGGAGAATCCTTCAGCGCCCTCTTCCTTGTAAATCTTCCGAAGCTCTTCGGCGCATTCCTTTTCCGTGACACCCGGGTAGAGGAAATCACGGATGCGTCGGACAGCGCGGTCATTGATGAGGGAAGCTGCCTTCATGCGGCGGATTTCCTCCTCATCCTTCACAGCGCGGAGCGCGTCGATGAGCGGCGAGCCGTTCACGAATGTCCGATTTCCTCCCCTTCCCATCAGGTCGAGGAGAAAGGCCGAGTGCCATACGCCATCGACCCCTGTCCTGCCATCTGCGAGAAGGCTGGCGAGAAGTCCGATGCCGTCCTCGCCGTCCTCGAAAGGATGGTCAGCGATGCCATTGCTCTTCAGCGGGAAAAGGCGGTTCCTTACCCAGTACGGATCAGAATCCGACGGGATGACGAGCACGATCAGGCGCTCACCGGGATGGATTTCCTCTTCCGTCAGGTACCAGAGCGCTGCCGCATCTGAAACGATGATCTGGGAAAGGCCTGCTTTCCTCACGGCCTCAGATGCGCGGGCGAGCCTTTCCTTATTATATTTTTCCATAATGTCCCCTTCTTTCAAGACCCATTTCCTACATTATAATCCCATCAGTAGCCGCGGATCTGCTTTTCTCCTGACATGTCGAAAATCGGGCCGTAGGCGGCATTCGCGAGCGCCCTCACGGCATAGACGGCGTTCTGGGACGCGGCATAAATGTAGCGGTCGTCGACCGGGACGATATGCTTGGCCGCTCTCATCTGCGCGATGGCGGGGTTTGCAAGGGAACTGTCGCGGTAGCGGGAGGCCCCTGTCGTATCGGACTCGCGGTCCGTCGAGACGAAGAACATGTCCGGATCCACCTTCACGATCTGCTCGGGGGAAATCATCTGTCCGTTCGAAACGCCGGCAAGTCCGATCGCATTCTCGAGCCTGGCGCGGGTGAGGAGCTCATTGAACATCGAGCCAGGGCCGCCGTAGCGCGTCATCTGGGAAACGAGGAAGACGACGGGTTTCTTTCCTTTCTCCTCGGACAGACGTTTGTCCGACTCTGTGAGCATTTCATCCATCTTCGCGACGACCTTCTCGCCTCTTTCCTTTTCACCCGTAGCAGCGGCGATGATGCGGATGTCGCTTTCCACCTCTTCAATCGAGCGCGGCCCCTTGATGACGACGACGGGGATGCCCATATTCCGGTAGAGGTCGAGCTGCTCGCCCTTCGTGTACGTGGAGGCGATGATGAGGTCCGGCTTGGCCTCGGTCACAAGCTCCATCGAGAGCCCCATGAGCGGCACCGTCATCTTGATATTCTTCGTGTCATTGGCGATATAGGAAATGGCGGGATCCCTGTCCGCTTCCGTCGCAGCGATCAGCTTGTCCGGCGTGACGACGCCAAGGAGCATAGTGTCGATTGAAGCGCTGTTGCCCATGATGCGCTCCGGTTTCTTCGGGATCTTCACTTCCCTGCCCGTCGCATCCGTCACCGTGTATCCGGCGCCCGTGTCCGTGCTGACGCTCTTGATTCCGCAGCCGCCGATAAAAATTGAAGCCGCCAGAAGGAGCACCGCCCCTGCCATGATTTTCTTCTTCATAAGTCCTCCTCTCTTCATTTGCCTTTCATTGTACACAGAATAACACAAAATGAGAATTCATGCTTTCTTTATTAAAGGGTGTCTTTCTTTTTATTAATATTTTATTTGTTAATTCTTTTATTTTATAAGAATTGCGAGTATAATACTTTTAGTAATTTCAATATGTACGCAGGAAAAGGTCCTTCGAAGGGCAATAGAGAAGCGCGGTGAGGAGATCCGGGAAGGTCTCCGATTCCGCCACGGTCCCGCCGCTGTGACGCTGAGCCGACCCCAAGAAGCCACTGGATGAATCCGGGAAGGCGGGGAAAGCGAGGAAGCGAAGTCAGAAGAACTGCCTTTTCATGCGTGAGATCCCGATGGGATGCGTCTCTCTGCGACCGACAGACGCGCATCCTGCCGGGCTATTTTCAAGCCCCTAAAAACAGGGAAACACAGGGAGGATTTTATGAAAAAGAAGTACATCGCAGCATCACTGGCCGCTCTTTGCGCAGCAGGAGGAGCCATGACCGTCCATGCAGAGGACATGCCGGTCTACACCTTGGACCAGGTCGTCGTCACGGCCAACCGTGAGCCGGAAAAGGTCATCGATTCGAACGCCGACATTTCCGTCGTCACCGCCAAGGACATTGAAGCTAACCATTACAAATCCGTTGCCGATGCTGTGAAGCAGGTACCGGGCGTCGTTATCGCGACGAGAGGCTCTTCCAGCCAGACCTATTTCTCCGATCCGATTACAATCAACGGATCGACCAACGTCGTCGTCATGGTCGACGGCATGCGCGTCAACACGAACGGCCTCATGGGCACTCATTCGCAGCTGGGCATTCTGACCAATATGGATTCGGTCGATCATATTGAAGTCCTGAAGGGCTCTGCTTCCACGCTCTACGGCTCCGATGCTGCTGGCGGCGTCATCAACATCATCACGAAGAAACCGACGGACGGCAAAGTCCATACGACCCTCGACCTCTCCCGCGCAAGCTTTGACGGCGAGAAGTACGGCCTTTACAATGAAGGAAATAAGGACGGTTTCTTCTGGACCATCGAAGCAAATAAACAGATCCAGGGCAATTTCAAGGACGGCTGGGGACGCCATGTCATCAACCATCTCAATGCAGAATCCTTCGCAGGCAAGATCGGCTATGACCTGGGCAATGACTCTTCCGTCACATTATCCTATGAAAAATACAATGCCGACTACACCCGTCCTGACTATGGATCCAATGATCCGACAAAAGACTTTGGCAAGAAGGACAGTGACCGCATCGCACTCCAGTACAATGCGCGCATCAATGACCGCCTGACCAACCGCCTCTCCATGTACCAGAACCGTTATCATCTCCAGGATGACTACAATAATGCAGGCAGCTCTGGTACTACAGACCTCCGCCTCAAGACACGCGGTATTTCCGATCAGCTCACCTACACCATGGAAGGCCAGACCATCATCGGCGGCTTCGACCTCTACCAGGATTCCGTTCCTTACTATGCGGAAGTTGCCGGCATGCAGGGCAAGCATGCGACAAACCTTGGCTTCTACGTACAGGACAAGTGGGACATCAATGACCGCTGGAACGTCACCCCTGGCGTACGCGTCGAACACAATACGGACTACGGCACCCGCACCACACCGAGCCTTACCGTCGGCTACAAGATCAGCGACAACACGAACTACTATGCAAGCTACAAGAAATTCTTCAACGCACCGAGCCTCATGCAGATTTACTATGATAATTATCATACTATACCTAACCCGGACCTCGATCCGGAAGAAGGCTACACCGTTGAGCTCGGCGCCAACCATATCTTCGACGATACCCTGTCCGGAAACATCAGCGTATACCGCCAGTTCGCCAAGAATCTCATCTCCTGGGGTTATTCCAGTAAGGGCACCCAATACCTCAATACAGGAAAGACCATCAATACCGGCGTGAACATGTCCCTTACGAAGAAATTCTCCGATCATCTCTCCGGCACCCTGGGCTACAGCTACTTCGATGGAGACATCAGAAACGATTCCCGCGTTTACATGCCGAAGCATGAACTGAATGTAGGCCTGAATTACGCCGATAAGAAATTCGATGCATACATCAATGGCCGCGGCGTCATGGACCGCTATACATCCACAAAGAGCTCTTACGGAGTCAGTGAAAGCAAAACGATGAAGGATTACTCCAGCTTCTGGGTATGGGATATCGGCGCTGACTACAAGATCACCAAGGAAGCTACCATCTATGCCCGCGTGAACAACGTCTTCGACCAGTTCTACACGAACATCGGCTCTTCCTCTCCCAGCTACGGTCCGTCCGGCACCTGGTTCGCAGCTCCTGGAAGAAACTACGAAGTCGGCATGCAGTACCGCTTCTAATCCCTTTCTAATTTCATTTCCTTAAAAAGGTCTTGCAATCCAAGTGGAAAAAGTATAAGATAGTTGGGATAAAATTTTACAGTCGCTTAGAAAACACGGAAGGAGGCTCTTCAGATCATACTGAAGGCCTCCTTTTTTCTGAGCCAGTATTCCTGACGGAGGGATCTATTCATGGAAAAACACATCATAGAAGTAGATGAGAGGCTGCCTCTGCTTCCTACCATTCCACTCAGCCTGCAGCACCTATTTGCCATGTTCGGTTCGACCGTCCTCGTCCCGTTCCTCTTGAACGTCGACCCCGCGACCTGCCTTTTCATGAACGGCATCGGCACACTGATTTACCTCACCATCTGCAAATGGAGACTTCCGGCTTACCTCGGCTCCTCCTTCGCTTTCATTTCGCCAGTCCTCGCCGTCACCTCGACCGCAGGCATGTCCTACGCAGACGCGCAGGGAGGCTTCATCGCCTTCGGCCTGTGCTTCATGCTCCTCGCCTTCATCGTCAAGAAAGCAGGCGTCGAATGGATAGACGTCCTCTTCCCTCCGGCAGCCATGGGCTCCATCGTAGCCATCATCGGCCTTGAACTCGCCCCGCTTGCCATGAGCATGTCCGGCTTCATCGGAGACCCTCAGGGCATGAGCGCAAGTACAGCCATCATTATTTCCATGTTCACCCTGATCGTCACCATCCTCGCTACCGTCCTTGGCCGCGGATTCATCGCCATCATCCCGATCCTGATTGGCGTCATTGCCGGCTACCTCCTCTCGATCGCCATGGGCGTCGTTGACTTCACCCACATCGAAGAAGTCGCATGGTTCGCACCGCCGACCTTCTATGCGCCGGCCTTCAACTTCTCCGCCATCATGATGATCCTCCCGGCCATCTTCGTCGTATTCGCCGAACACCTGGGCCACCTCTTCGTCACCAGCGACATCGTAGGCCGAGACCTCATCAAAGACCCGGGTCTCCACAGATCCCTCTTCGCAGACGGCCTCTCCAACATGATCTCCGGCTTCGTCGGCTCCACCCCGAACACCACCTACGGTGAAAACATGGGCGTCATGGCCATGACCGGCGTCTACAGCACCTGGGTCATCGGAGGCGCAGCCGTCTTCGCCATCATCTTCTCCTTCATCGGAAAAATAGCAGCCATCATCCACGCCATCCCCACCCCCGTCATGGGCGGCGTCTGCATCCTCCTCTTCGGCTTCATCGCAGCATCCGGCATCCGCATGCTCATCGAAAAGAAAGTCGACTACACCAAATCCAGGAACCTCATCCTGACAGCAGTCACCATGATCAGCGGCCTCTCCGGCGCCACCGTAGGCATAGGACCCATCCAGCTCAAAGGCATGGGCCTCGCCACCGTAGTAGCCATGATCGTCTCCCTCTGCTTCCTCTTCTTCGACAAAACACACATGTCCAACGAAAACTAACCCGTCATCTCCCAGACCCGCTGTGATATAATTAAATAGACATCGTGATTGACCGGGAGAGCCCCTTTGCTGCCAAGCAGAGGGGTTTTCTCGTGGGAGAAATGGGCAAGCGAAGCGAGGTTTGCTTGTTTTCCATCAGCCAGAGGCTGGTTTAAGGGTGTTAACCTTGCTCCGAAGGAGAAGGTCCTGGCGGAGCCAGGGAATGAGATGCAGTTCCCGCGATTCCATCGCGGTTGTAAGGTGTTTTCGAGCGTAGCGAGGTTGTACTGTTTTAAACTCGCCTTCCCAGACGGGGAAGGCGTCCGCCCCAATTACTGATGCCGGACGGATAGGGTTGATTATTCATTGATCTTTATAAAAGGTTTCACGAGCGCAGCGAGGTTGTACGGTTTTCTCATTTTCCTCGAACCCCGCTCGGTCGTATTGTTTTCCCTTGTCTCCCAATTTTCTCCCTCCCACAAAAAAGGAGCTGCAGAAATGATTCCACATTTCTGCAGCTCCTTCTATATTGTTCTCCTAAATCCCCTCATCCATACAATACTTCTATTTCATGCTCAGCCTCAGAAATAGTTTGTCCGTCAAAAACCCGTGCTTTTTCAAAGGCAGAGACGCATTCGTCCCTGAATGCAGACGTCATGGTAAACAGCATCGAATCAGTATCAATATTACATAACTCCAATGTATACTGATCCCTTGTGAGATATCCGGAAATCATGTATCTCTCTCCCCTGAACATGAACTCCATCTCAGAATTATAGGCCAAATCATCCATAAATTCTGTAAAAGTCTTTCCGGTCATTTCTTGATTCTCCTATAATATCCAGCTTCCGCCACTCTATTCCTCTTCGCCATCACTTCTCCGGCTTTTTAGCCACATCCCACGGTTCTGCCTCAAGAATCGATCCACTCAATATCCTGTTCTACTTCCAAAATTGTCTTTCCATCAAACAGTGGAGCCTTCAGAAGATCCTGCACGCCTTCATCAATCGTCGCGCCGTCATGATTCCAGAGATCATTGTCATCTGGAGGATTGCATGCATACAGTTCCATATGGACCGTATGATCATTTGGCATATACCCTTGATACCAGTATGTTATGCCCTTGTAGATAAATGCTGTGTCCTGGCAGGTATAAAGGTACTCCACGAAATCCTCGACCGTTCCGCCCTTCATATATTTCCCCCCTTTAAAATACGTATTTTATATTTCCGCTCTAAAAATTCTCTTACCATTATTATATAACAGAACCGGCACCTATACAGGAAATAGGAAGGTGTTCCTCCCCCTCCCTTTCTCTATTTCGAAATTTCATGATACAATATAAGAAAGAAGTTCTGTAAGGGAGGCGGGAGCATGCAGCAAGATACCGGAATCGATCCGGACAGCCTGAGAGTGCTGTCCATGTTATCCGAAAAACAGCGCGACTGCGCTTTGACACTTTATGCGAACCGGGAGAAAAAGAAGTCCCTCGCCTACGTCTTCTGGATCGTTGGCGCCGTCTACTACTTCTACCTCGACCGCCCCGCGCGGAATACCGTCCTCTGGATCCTCTGGTTCGTCATCGTCGGCTTCGTCTGGTGGATCGTCGACCTCTTCCACATCGGCCGCATGGTCGAAGAACGGAACAAAGAAGTCATCGAAGAATGCATGCGTGAAGCCGTCCGCATCTACCCCGACCCCGTAAGCATGAGCCCGGAGAACGTCGTTACCATAGACAACGAAGTCTAAAGGAGAATTACCATGGACTTAACAGAAGAAATCGCAAAAATGAATTTCTATAAAACCTTCGAACCATACATCGACCCATCCGTCACCATGGAACAGCGGATGAAAGGCGACATCAGACTCAGAGAAGGCGCACCCGAAGAAGCCAAACAGGCCCTCGCCAAATGGATCGCCATGAAAATGAAGAGCCGCCTCTTCTAAAGGAGAAACTATGACGAGAGGAAACATCCTGACCGAAGAAGAAATAGCGCGCCTCGCCGCCCTCCCCGAGAAACAAAGGGACTACGCCGTGAAGATTTATGCTGCCCGCGAAAAGAAAAAATCCACAGCCTACATCCTCTGGCTCTTCTTCGCCCTCTACTACTTCTACCTCGGCCATCCCGTGAAAAACATCATCTTCTGGCTCCTCTGGAGCTGCCTCATAGGAGAAATCTGGTGGCTCATCGACCTCTTCCGCATCTCCGACATGGTCGACGAGACCAACGAAGAAATCCTCGGAACATGCATCGAAGAAGCCAAAGCCCTCTATCCATAACCCAAAGCAAAGAAAGGACCCGTCATGAGCAAAGAAACCATCAGCGAACAGGGCATAGCCCTCCTGAACGTCCTCACGCCCCGGCAGAAAGAATACGCCCTTACCCTCTACTCAGGAAGAGAAAAGAAGAAATCCACAGCCTACATCCTCTGGATCGTCTTCGCCGTCTATTACTTCTATCTCGGCCATCCTGTGAAGAACATCATCTTCTGGCTGCTATGGACCTGCTTTATCGGAGAAATCTGGTGGATCATCGACCTCTTCCGCATCTCCGGCATGGTAGACAGGAAGAATGAAGAAATCCTCCTCCAGTGCATCGCAGAAGCCCGGCAGCTCTATCCGGGAGTTACAGGAACCATGAAAGTTCAAATCATCAAACCCGACCAAACGCAAGAATAAACAAACGGAGGGAAGAATTGCCTTTGACCTTGCCCTGGAAGGAAAGGTGTAAACGGATACAGCGTTTCCCAGGCTGCAAGCCGGCTGTATGGTTTTTCATGTTTTACTTTTCCCTCGAGCGTAGCTCGGTCGTACGGTTTTAATTTAATTTCCCCCACCAAAAAGGACTGTCGAAATCCTCAATCATTTCGACAGTCCTTTTTCTGTTTTTTGTTTTGTTATTTCGGTTTTTCTCTTTCTATTTTTCTTTTTTTCTTTCCCTTTCCTACATTCCTTTTTCCTTCAAGTACGCCTTCACCGCGCCGCTGGCGCCGATCCGGTCGCATCCGGCAGCAAGGAAGTCTTCCATTTCCTTCTTCGTATGGATTCCGCCTGCCGCTTTGATCTTCACATTCTTTCCAATGTGCTTTTTGAAAAGCGCAATATCCGAGAGATCCGCGCCTTTTGTCGAGAACCCGGTCGATGTCTTGATATAATCCGCCCCGCCCTTTGTGACGCATTCGCACGCAAGGATCTTCTCCTCTTCCGTCAAAAGGCAGGTCTCGATGATGACCTTCAGCACATAATCCCCGATCGCCTCTTTGACCGCCGCGATTTCGTCCGTGACGTACTCCGCATTCCCGTCTTTCAGCGCGCCGATGTGGAGGACGATGTCGATCTCATCCGCCCCGTCAAGGACCGCCTGCCTGGACTCGAAAACCTTCGCCGCCTTCGACATATTTCCCAGCGGGAACCCTGCGACAGCGCAGATCCGGAGTCCCGGATGACGTTCCCGAATTTCCTTTACAAACGATGACGGCACACAGACAGACGCCGTATGATACATCTCCGCTTCCTCACAGAGCTTCTCGATTTCCCCCTTCGTCGCCGTGGCCGCAAGGAGTGTATGGTCTACATGAGGCAGTATTTCTTCAAATGTCATGATGGCTCCTTATAATATGAAAATAGCATTTGTATGCTGATGAATTCTTTCTTATAGTATACATGAAATGAAATTTCTCTGCTCATGCATAAAAGCAGTCCTTTCCGTGCTATACTGTATAATGCTTCTAGTAAACTCAGAAACAGAAAGGTCTTTAAAATGATTTCTTTTCTAAAGAAACACAGAAAATATATAGCGGCAGCGGCGGCTTTGATGATATTGTCGCTGCCTGCGCTTTACTCTTCCGTCATGCCGACTGTCACTTCCTACCTCTCGCCGGCAGGGGACGCAGCTGTCCCGCGTGAGAAACCGTCCGCACTGAGGCCGGGTGACACGATTGGTATCGTTGCGCCCGGGACGCACGGCGGAATGACGGATTATAACCAGGCCATCCATTTCCTGGAAGAAATGGGATACAAAGTGAAACTGGCCCCCTCGGTTACTGCCGATTACGGCTATCTCGCGGGGAGCGACGAAGAGCGAGCTGCAGATATCAATAACTTCTTCAAAGACGACTCCGTGAAAGCCATCGTCTGCCTCCGGGGCGGCTATGGCTCGGCCCGTCTTCTCTCGCTTCTCGATTATTCCATGATTGAAAAACATCCAAAGCTTTTCGTGGGTTTTTCCGACGTGACAGCGCTCCATGCAGCCCTCGGCGAAAAAAGCCATCTCGTCACCATCCACGGCCCCATGCTCAGCAATTTCAAAGGAGAAAACTTTACACCCTTCACGCTCTACAATTTTGAAAACGGGCTGACGGGAAGTTTGCCCACCGGGGAAATCCGCATGCCGCAGGGTACATCGCTCAAGACTGTCGCGCCCGGGAAAGCTAGCGGTCGCTTGATCGGAGGAAATCTGACCGTTGTCGTCTCTCTTTGCGGAACTCCTTATGAACTGGATGGCAAGGGCGACATTCTTGTTCTCGAAGATACAGGCGAAGACCCGTACCGCATCGACCGCCTGATGCAGCAGCTCTGGCAAAACGGCCTTCTCAAGAGAGTTTCTGCTATCGCATTCGGCGACTTCTACAGCCCAAGTCCCAAAAACGGGGAGTTTTCGACAGATCAAGTTCTCGACTACTATGCAAAACTGTCCGGCAAGCCTGTGATCCGCGGCCTCCCTATCGGGCATGGTGCAAACAATCTCTTCCTTCCGCTAGGCGTCAAAGCAACGATAGATACAAAAGAGGACGGCAGTGCGACACTGTCTATCGATGAGAATTATTTGAAACAATGAAAGTGAGAAATTATGAAACTGAAATTCCCCCTTCGTTACTACAGCTTCACGACAGTTCCCAAGGAATTTACGCCGAAATCCAGCCTTCCTGACGGCGGATCCATAGAACTCGGCGAAATCCTTGCTGACATTTCATCAGCGCCGGCAGAGGTTTCAGCACTGACACCATATCTTTTCGTTCTCTTTGAGACGGAAAACGGCGCGGCTTCCTGGCAGTATTTAGATCTCGCGGGCGAAACAAAAAGAATACATTTCACAAACGAAGAAAGTTACGTCACATGCGAAAAAGTGACATTCGAAAATGGAGCCTACATGTACAGGCTGGACGAAGTCTACCTGAAACGATAAAGAAAATGAATATAAAAACTGCGGAGATCATATATTTCTGCAGTTTTTTATTTACATGACTACATTTGTCATTCTATTTTTTATAATAAAGATAGTGATAAGCAAAAATTTCCTATTTTTCACGAGCGCAGCGAGGTTTAAGGGTGTTGACCTTCCCAGACGGGGAAGGCGAGTATTAGCGGCGCTCTGGGAAGGCAAGTGTTGGCGATGCTCTGGAAAGTCAGGACTCAGTACATCGCAGTTTCATTTCCACACAAAAAAGACGTGTCCATTTGCGGTACGTCTTTTTTTGTTTTCTTGTGTTCCCTGTCGTTCTGTTTTCCCCGGTTTTCCTTTACCTATCTATCTGCACGGTTCTCGTCAAATTATCGAGTACCTCGTGTTTGTCCATGTCGTAGGTTTTGATGACGATTTTGTCTTTGTAGAGGTAGAGGGAGTTGGTCCAGATGGTCTTGCCGTCCCAGGTGGGGTTGTAGACATCGAGGATCTTTCCGTGGTAGTAGTTGCTGTCGTTATCAAATGTGGGCTGGGTCGGCGGGGTGTGAGTGTGGCCGGAGACCCAGAGTTTGATCTGCGGGTTCAGAATGAGGATCTGGTCGATCTTGGCGGATGGCTGGGCGAAGCTTCTCGGGCTTCCCACTTTGTCGTTATAAGGGATCAGTGTCCCGGTCAGCGGGGCGTGGAAGAAGATGATGGTTGGTTTCTTCTTGTTGGCGTCGAGTGTCTTCTTGAACCATTCGAGTTCGCCCTTGGACATTTCTGTCGGAAGGTTTCCTGTCACGTCATCGGTCGAGAGGAAGATGAGGAGGTAGCCCATCATTTCCTTCGTGCTGTGCAGGGGGCCGAAGACCTTCTGGTAATTCTCGAGGTGCTGTTTCTTCACGCTTTCGCTGGCGGAGATGACGTCGCCTTTTTTTGTAAAGACATCCCGATAGAAGATTTCATGGTTGCCTGCGGTGAATACCTTCGGCTTGTTCAGGTTGTCGGTGAAGGCTTTGACGGTGTTCATCTCGTCCATGGTGCCGGTAAGGGCGACCATATCGCCCGGGAATGCGACGAGGTCTACGTCGTCCCAGCCGTTGATTTCCTGAAGGCACTTCTGCTTGTTGTCGATTTTATACTGGCGGAGTTCCGGATCGTCCGTGCCTGTCTTTGTCGGGTAGTGGAGGTCGGAGATGACGACGATTCTCTCATAGTCTCGTCCGTCCGGTGCACTGCTTGCGACTTTGCCGCTCGTGGCAGAGCCAGAGCAGCCGGAAATGGTCATGGCAAGGGCTGCGGCCGCCAGAAAGAGTCCTATTTTCTTATTCAATTTCACCCCTTCTTTCATAATTTTCTACGTCCTATATTTACCTCCATTATACACTTTAAGCTATGATTTAAGAAGACAGGCGCATGCCCGCCCCTCTGTTTTATGATTTTATGCCCTGCCCGAAGTGCCTCAAAATTTTTTATGGTGCGGCTTAATCTGTAAGAAATCGGAAAAATTTTAAAAAATCACTTGCGCGTTTCCGGATTTCCTGTATAATACAGACAACATATTTCCAAAGAAAAAGGTATTGACGGAAAAAAGTAGGACTACGGAGCCTCTCAGAGAGCCGGTGGATGGTGAAAACCGGCAGGTGAAGCAGTGTGAAGTTCTTTCCCGAACCGCAGAGCTGAAATTTCAGTAGGTTTTGCCGGAAGCCCCCGTTAGCTGGTGTTCAAGTTGATCCGTATGTGCAGGGTGGTCCCTCGAAATTTTCGAGCCTTGGTACCGCTCTTTTTTTATTTATACGGGTAAGCAGGGTGGTACCGCGATCTCATCGTCCCTATTAGGGGCGATATTTTTTTTGGAAATTTTAATTCAAGGAGGCCCGCTATGGAAAACTCACTCATTCAAATCCTCATCATCTGCGCCTACATTGGCGTGCTCTTCCTGATCAGTGCGTACGTGAAGTACCGTTCTTCCGGTTCGGTCGAAAACTACGTGCTCGCGGGAAGAAAGCTGACGACTCCGCTCGTCATGGTTTCCGTGGTCGGCCTGGCTGTCGGCGGCGCGTCTACAATCGGCGTGGCTGAGCAGGCGTACACGAAGGGCCTCTCGGCCGGCTGGTACACCGCTGCCTGGGGCATCGGCGCCATTGTCATGGGCCTCACGGTCGCTAAAAGGTACCGCCGTATGAACATCACGACCGTGCCGGAACTCTTGGAAAGATACTATGGAAGAAACAGCATGATCGCAGGGATTGCCTGCCAGATCCTCGTCCAACTCGTCATCATGAGCCTCCAGTTCGTCGCTGGCGGCGCCATCCTCTCGGCTCTCCTTCCTGATTTCTTCACGCCTCTTACCGGCATGCTGATAAGCGCCGTCGTCTTCATCGGCATCACCCTGATCGGCGGCATGTGGTCCGCCAGCCAGTCGAACCTCCTGAACGTCACCCTCCAGTACATCGGCATCACCGTCGCTTCCTGGATCATCGTCCAGCTGGCCGGCGGCATGACGAACGTCGCCCTTCACATGCCCTCCATCCACTCCCTCGACTTCATCAGCGGCGTGGGCGGAATGACCATCACCACCTGGATCGTCGTCCTCATTACCGTGAACCTCTCCCTCCAGGCCATCATCCAGATTTCCCTCGGTGCCAAAGACGTCCGCACCGCACAGAAAGGCTTCATCATCGGCGGCCTCATTATGCTCCCCGTCGGCTTCCTCTCCGCGCTCCTGGGCGTCATCGCCGCTGAAATGTACCCGGATATCAACGCAGCCACCGCCCTTCCGCGCCTCATCATGACGCTCAATCCATGGATCGCAGGCATCACCCTCGCCTCCCTCTGGGCCGCCGACGTCAGCACCGCATGCAACCTGCTCCTCTCCGCCGCCACCCTCTACTCCCACGACATCCATAAACGCTTCGTCGATCCATCCATGACGGAAAGGAAATACATGAAAATCACCCGCCTCTCCGTCCTCGCCCTGGGTCTTCTGACCCTCGGCTTCGCCCTCACCATCAGCGGCATCATCTCCACCCTCATGGCCGGCCTCTCCCTCATGACCGCCTTCGCCGTCATCGTCCTCATGACCATGTACGCCCCGCGGCTTTGCTCCAGAAGCGCCGCCCTCTACACCCTCCTCGCCTCCATCGCCGTCCTCGCCCTCTGGATGCTCGTCCCCGCCGTCCGCATCCTCCCCCACGTCATCTACGCCGAATGGATTGTCTGCGCCCTCACCTTCGGAGGAGTCAGCCTCATAGAAAGAAAACCCATCCGCGACTACGAAACACCAGTAGAAATACCGGCCGCTGCGGAAGAAGCATAAAGAAATCCAAAAGGACCGTGCCAAGTATAATCACAAGGCATGGTCCTTTTTTCGTAATATATGCACACGCTTACTCAGAATCTCCTGCTAATCGTCGTGGAGTAGGTGAAGCCTTCTTTCTTGCCGGTCCATCCTCTGACGCGGAGGTCCAGGCCCCATGGATCTTCTTCGGTGACCTTGGTCTGCCAGCCGAGTTCGAGGAAAGCGCTCGAGCCTTTCAGGCTGGAGGACGGGGTGCTGTAGTCGCCGTGCCATGCTTTGGCTTTGCCTGCGAATTCGTAGTCCCAGGCGATGCCTGCGTAGTAGGATTTGCTTCCATTTTTATTCTTTGTCCAGCGAAGGCCGAGTCTGGTGCGGAAGGAGTCTACGCTGTCCAGTTCATATGTGGTATTGCCAAGGTCATTCTTGATCAGGATGGTATCGCTGCCCAGGCGGGCCCAGTACAGTTTGCCATAGAGGTCGTATTCGTTCGTATCGCGGACGTATGTCTTTCCAAGGCCGAGGTGCGCTGCGATGTAGTTGGAATCGGTGTCGTACCTGATGTGATTGCCGGAAACGGTGCCGTGGAGATCGCCGTCGAAGTGACCGGTGCGGATTATGCCTTCGTAATGGAAGCCGTCGTCTTTATCCCGGCGGATGAGGATGCCGCCGCCGATATAGCGCTGGTCTCCGTCGGAGCGGGCGTCTTCATAGTGGACGGTGTAGTTTCCATCCCCGTATTCAAAGAACGGCATGATGGTATCGATATAATCCTCATGATATGACCGTTTCACGAAGCCCACTTCGCCGTTGAATCCGTTCGAATCGACTTCAGAACCTGTATCATAGCGCAGGTTGTGGCCGCCGAGGACGACGTAAGGGATGAATTCCGCCTTGATGGAGTGGTCTTCGATCCAGCCTGCCTCGTGCGCAGCAAGGGCGCTTTCGAAGCCTTCATTGACCGCCAGATCGCTGCCTTCGCTGATAAGCGTCGTGCCGGATTCCCTTTCGTCCGGTATGACTTTCGTCTCCGGGTCCGTGGTGATCGGACTGTCGCCCGGGACATAGAGGACGATGGTATTCGCATCCTGCTTCTTGATTCCAACGGTCCTCTGCAGAAGGTTGACGTCCGTCACCTGGTCCTTGCCGTCCATCATGCCGTAAGTCGTTTTTTCCGTCAGGATCGGACTTTCCGTCGTATGGATCAGGTTGATGACCTCACCGGGGTTAAGCTGAGTCGTATCTTCGACAGCCGCCCTGATGGCCGCGCCGGAAACGTCTGCTGCGTCTGTGACTTCGAGCATCGTTTCCCCGGCCGTCGTACCGGCGGGTACGTAGAAATTGAGTGTCTGGAAATATTTCAGATTCTTCACGGTGACATCTTTGACGTAGAAATTGAGGCTGTTGCCGCTGCTTTCTGTCGTGCTGTATCCGCCGTAGAGGCTGGCAGCAGGCGCAATCGTGCCGCCCTTAATTGTGACGGTATTATCCAGCGCGCTTCCGTTTGCCGCGTAGCCGCCGTAAATATCGTCATTGACCGAGCCTGCGTTCAGCGTGACGCTGTTTCCTTCAGCATTACCCGTCCCCATGACAGAACCGCCGTATGTCTTGCCGGCCACAGTACCGCCGTTCAGGGTGACTTCATTTCCTTCAGCCGTTCCTGTCATGGATGCCTGGATCTGCGCGAGCTGGGTCTGGATGGCAGCCACGCGCGCCTTCTTATCCTCATCACTCAGATTCGTATTGCTGTTAATTTCTTCGATGGCCTCTTCCGCCGACTCCAGCAGCGCCGGGTCGATCTGCTGGATGCCGCCGTACACATTGCCGTCTGCCTTGGCGTTATCCTAAATGGTGATAATATTTTTTGAAATAGTACCCATGTAGACATCGCCGCCTGCGGCATCGCCCTTGACCTCGCTATTTTCCTTGATGGTCAGCGAGTTGCCCGAAGCCTCTCCCCTTGCCGAGGATCCGCCTGCCGCATTTCCTTCCAGTACACTCGTGCCGGAGAGTACGGCTTCATTTCCATCTGCGCCTTCCCGGGCATAGCCGCCATACGCATCAGATCCTGCCGTGCCCGCGCTGAAGGTCAGCTTGTTCTCATTCGCCGTGCCTGTGTTGGAGTAACCGCCAAACAAGCTGCCTTCCACACGGCCGCCTGCAACGGTCAGCGTATTCTCCAGAGCGTCCGCCGAATCCGTAAAACCGCTGTATACATTGCCCGATACAGTGCCTCCGGTGATTTCCACATAGTTATTGAGAGTCTCTCCGCCATTATTGCTGCCGCCGCCCGTCAGATCGCCGCCTACTGAGCCTCCGCTCATGAAGACCTGATTGCGCTCGACCGTTTCGGACGATATGAAACCGCCCTGATACCCGGCGAAGGCCGACCCTGCGATTTCCGCACTATCCTGAATGTACAGGATATTCCCTGCTGCCGCTCCGATGTTGGTAAAGCCGGCATAGACGGAATTGGTATCGCTGCTTCCTGCCTGGCCCGTCCCCTTGATGACTGCCTGGTTATCCAGTACGTCGCCGTACGCCGTATAAGCGCCGTAGACATTCCCGGACACAGAAGCCGCACTGATCGTTACTTTATTTCCCTGTGCCAGACCGGAATAAGAGCGCCCGCCATAGACCTCCGCCACGCCGGAGCCGCCGCTGATGGCCACTTCGTTATTCGTGACATCAGCACTCCCCGCGCTTGCAAACCCCAGAGACGTCTCTGTATAAGCGCCGTACACCGTATTCTCGTTTACATTTCCTCCGGTCACATTGACTTTATTTCCGGAAATAAGGCTTCCTGCCCGGGTATAGCCGCCCATGATCTCGCCATGAATATCCGCATCATCCTCGATGTTTACGATATTCCCGGAAGCGTTTCCATCAATCGTATAGCCGCCATAGACCGCGTTGCTCTTACCGGTCACGGCCGCGCTGCCTTTGATCGTCACGACGTTGTCATTGGCATTTCCTTCCCCTGTCTCACCGCCGAAAACACTATAGACCGTGCCCCCGCTCATGGTGACCTGATTGGACAAAACATCACCGGTACCGTCGCCAACTCCATTGATCCCGACAGCGACCCCGCCTTCTACAGTGCCTTCGACCGTGCCGCTTTCTATATACACCGTATTATGCACGGCTGCGCCGCCGCCTTCCGACTCAGCCACACCGCCGCTCACAATGTCCGACGGTCCTAAAAGACCGTCTTCATCCAGCCGGATCGTCAGCGTATTCCACTCGGCATTCCCCCAGCGCGACCAGCCCCCTGCAGACGCCTTCAACACCTTCGCCGGGCCGGAAAGAGTCAGCGCATTTTGAAGCGCACTCGCCCCTTCCTCTATCGTATAGCCCCCATACGCATTCGCCTGCGTGCCAGAAGAAACTGTCACCGACAGATTCTTCACATCTGCAGCAAAAACAGGCGCCATCGCCCCGCCGAGCAGCAATGCCGCCATAATCGATAACCGTAATAAAGCATCCCGTCTCCCCATGATGATCCCCACCCCTTGAAGACAAATAAACACTTTCTTACTATTCCCTATCTAAAATATAACATGGAAGATGGTCGATTTAAATTATCCGAAAGTATACTTTTAGGCAGATTTTATGGGAGTTTACGACAATTTTGGGAGACTTTGTGCAGGATACTTTTGAATCAGGAAATCCGAAAAAACAGTGCTTTCCAATTGCACCTTCACAACCGCAGCCGAGGGCGAGATGGAAAGAAGAAAACCGGGGAAAGTGGCGCGCATGCGCCGAAAACATCATCTCCTCGAGCGCAGCAAGGTTGTCCTGTCTTCACTCTTCCACTTACCCATCTGCCCCCAACCGCCATAAAATTTTCCTTTTATTTCATCGAATAATTTACATCTTTTTATGGCTTATTTCCTTTTGATACAAGGGAATCTCATTTATAATAAAGATAGGATAAAGTGTTTTATACTTTCTTTATATATCCGGCTGGTTTTAGCGTGCGCTGCTTTTGCGCACTGGTCATAGAAAGAAGGCGAGTAAAATGGACGCGGTCTGGAATTTCTTTGGCGACTGGAACGTGGATTTCTGCCTTGCCTCGATTCCGATCCTCCTTCTCTTCCTTCATTTCTATATGAAGAACCGCGAAATCCCGCTGAAAGATACCCTCTATTTCAGGGACACGATGGTCATGACCCTTGTCACCATCCTCTTTGGCATCGTGGGAGCTGCCGTCTGCGCGCACTGGAAGCAGGTGCCCTACTGGCTGATCTACCTTTTGAACGTCCTTTACTACATAGGCTCTCTCCTGACCGCTTTCTGCGCCTTCCGCTACACAATGGAAACGCCCCACATGGCTGACCGGATCGACAAGAAATGGTTCACGCTCTCCGCCATCCCCGTCGCGGTGATGGCCATCGTCGTCATCACTACACCATGGCATGCGTGCTTCTTCACCATCGACCCTGACCTCGGCGTCCTCCAGGGACCCCTCTATGTGCCTTTCTATGGATTCCTTCTCTTCTACCTCGTCTTCTGCTTCATCGCAGCGGCTACATCGGAAAACAAGGAAAACAAAGAACAGATCGACGGCCTCCTCCTCTCCGGCGCCCTGATTGCCGCCGGCACCATCCTCGAAGCCATCGACTGGCAGACCCTTTTCCTGCCCTTCTTCATCACACTCGGCGTTTCCTGTATTTACATCACCGTCAGGAACCCGGACCTCTTCAAGGACAAGAAAACCGGCCTCCTCTCCAGTGCTGCCTTCAATCTCCTCATGAAAGAGCCGCTGAAACACCATCAGGCCTGCGGCTTCGGATTTGCCATCCGCAGCTACAACCAGTGCCGCGTCTCCTACGGAAGCGCCGTCGTCGACCGCAACCTTTCCCATTTCGGCGAATACATCAGGAACGAATTTCCGAAGAAATACTGCTTCTATCTCCATGACGGCCATTTCCTCATCGTTTCCCCGGGCTTCATGGACATTCATGCGGCCATTGCCAAAATCCATCAGCAATTCAAGGACCCATGGATCAGGGAAGGCGAATCCGCCTCCTTTGACATCGGCTGCTGCTACATCGACAACCGCCTCAACTACTCCAGCCTTGCCGAACTCCGCGAATCTCTGGAGCTTGCCTTCAACGACATCGACACCCTCGAGCACAAGGACATCGTCGTCGACGAGAAATACAAACAGCGCGCCGAGCGCCAGACCCACATCCGCAAAATCCTCCGCAAAGCCATCGAAACCGACTCCATCGAAATCTTCCTTCAGCCGCTCATGGATGCCAAGACAGAAGAACTCACCGGTGCAGAAGCCCTCGCGCGCCTCCGTGACGACGACGGCACTATCATACCGCCGGGTGATTTTATCGAGCTCTCCAACTCCATCGGCGTCATCAACGCCCTCGACGATCAGGTCTTTGATAAGACCTGCCAGTTCATCAGCGCAGGCGGCCTTACCCGCTGCAACATGAACTGAATCCACGTCAACCTCGCTCCCACCCAATGTCTGAACCTCGACCTTGCCGGCCACCTGAACGAAATCCGCCGCAGATACTTCATCCCCTTCTTCACCATCCGCCTCGAACTCATCGAAGACGGAGCGCTCAACCCGAACGGGAAAAAGCAGATCAACCTCCTCAAGGAAATGGGCTTCGACATCGTCCTCGACGACTACGGCACCGGCTACTCCAACGCCAGCCGCATGAAAGACCTCCCCTTCAGCGAGATCAAGATCGACATCTCCCTCGTCAAAGACTACTGCAGCCATCCCGACCCCTACCTTCCGAACCTCGTCTCCACCATGCATGCCCTGGGCCTCATGATCACCGCCGAAGGCATAGAAACAAAAGAAATGGCCGACAAGATGAAAGCCCTCGGCGTCGACCACCTTCAGGGCTACTACTACTCCAAGCCCCTCAGCATCCCCGACTTCCTCCAGAAATACAGCAAATAGCCCCCTCCAAGGACATGACTTCTTCCCTATCTTATGGGTCATGTCCTTTTTTATTGGGGGAAATTGGAAAAATGGAAAGCATTTAAAACCGGAAAACCAGACTAACGTCTGTCCGAAATGCAACTCATCCGCCCGACATCAGAATTTGAGGTCGGGCACCTTCCCTTCCAGGGCAAGGTCAAATGCAAAACCATACAACCTCGCTATCGCTCAAGAACTGCACTCCCTTCACCAGCGTCAGTATAAGGATAGGCTGGATCCACCCCGATGGGCAGTTTTTTCGATTTTGATGGATATCATCGAACGAGCACTTTATAGTTTATATTATAGTGAACTCATTTAAATCGCCATTGATAGTAGCCGCGCTCGCCGGTACGGAAGGTTTTGACCTGCCCCAGCGGGGAAGGCGTCTGGCTTATCTTTTAACTGTTGCCAGAGAAAGGGGTGCAGTATTCATTGGTTTTTAAAATATGAAAAGGTTCTGCGAGCGTCAGCTCGGTCGTATGGTGTTTTGCGAAGCTGGCTTGTTTTCCAATTTCGTTCTGTTTTCCCCTCGAGCAACCCCGTCTCCTCCCCTCCCCATTTCCTCATGTTAAGCGCGGCGAAGTTGAGGGGGAATCAATCTCTTTTAATGCAAGATTTCCTCATATATCATCGACTCGTTTTCTTGAAGCGCGATTTCCTTCGATGAAAACGAGTCTTTTCTTTTTATCTTCAGGCTGTCTCGTCTTTCTCGGGCAGGCTTTTCCCTTTTCCCTTTGATTGGCAGTCTCCATGTCCTTGCATTTTCTTCACTGTATTTGCAAATGCTTATAATCTATAATAGGTATAGAATACGTATTTTATATAATTTTGATATAACTCCTTCATAGGTTCCGCCTTACAAGCTCTTGTTTTGAAAGAAGGTGAAGGACATGGATGCCATCTGGAAATTCTTCGGCGAGTGGGATGTCGATTTCTGCCTTGCCTCGCTGCCAGTGCTTCTTCTGTTCCTGCACTTCTATACAAGAAAGCTTCAGGTTCCTCTGAAGGATATTATTTGGCTCTTCACGGAGATTTGGGGGATGAATAATTTTTAGGTAAAGAATGGAATTGGATAAGGGTAAAGAAATAATCCATGTTTCGGTACCCATATCCGATTCTTTTTAG
>ERZ1023683.31-NODE-31-length-59111-cov-21.921532_pt1 | contig 59111 bp, 60 predicted proteins | sample MGYA00380345_ERZ1023683 | MGnify/ENA primary metagenome ERZ1023683 (study PRJEB33179, sample SAMN07449040) | human gut metagenome | biome: Human-gut; feature: Human associated habitat; material: Faeces | host: Homo sapiens | place: India:Kasaragod | collected...
AAACTTTCCGGCTGGCAGATGTTAAAAGAGGAAAATGCAGAACTTCTGATTGATGGAAAGAAAGTATCCAATGATTATGAGTTCACAGCCGACAGTGAAAAAATGACGGTTGAGATTGCGTTTACCTTTGATGGTTCTTCACTTGGTGGTAAAAACCTTGTTACCTTTGAGGAATTATACGATATGACCAATCCAGACGAACCAAAGAAAGTGACGGAACATAAGGACATCACAGACCATGGACAGACCGTGACAATCAAGGAAGTGCCGGAAGTCCCAGACACACCAAAGGATACCGACACGCCGGATACACCATCTACGGTTACTAAGACAAGTGACAGTCCAAAAACAGGCGACAATACCAATATCTATGCTTATCTTGCCATGCTCGGTCTTTCCTGCGTAGGGCTTGGCGGTATGCTTTACTTCAAACGCCGTAGAAAAAAATCGTAAGGCAGTAACGTAGCGGTTGGTGGAACGTTCAAGGTCGCCACCCTTTTTGCAACTTCACGCTCCCGTGAAGCACTTGGTTTACGGGAGCGTGAAGTCCACTAGGGGCGTGGGGAGTGTAGCTCCCCACAACGTACAGCAGGAAAGAAACTAAAACAGAAAGAAAAGAGGTCAATTATTTATGGAATTAAGATTTGTCGTACCAAACATGGAAAAGACATTCGGAAACTTGGAGTTTGCCGGAGAAAACACTACGGAACAGCAGAGAATCAATGGGCGTATGGCTGTCATTAACAGGAGCTACAACCTGTATTCCGATGTACAGAGAGCCGATGATGTAGTTGTGACACTTCCTGCCAAAGCTGGCGAAAAACATTTCTTGCCGGAGCAGAAAGTAAAACTTATCAATCCACGTATTACTACCGATGGTTATAAAATCGGGGAACGTGGATTTGTCAATTACATCTTACTTGCAGACGATATGTTACCAGCAGAAAGTAAATAAGGGGGTATTCAGATTATGAGATTAGCAAATGGAATCGTTATTGATAAAGAAAAGACTTTCGGAGTGTTGAAGTTCTCCGCATTACGCCGTGAGGTTCATGTACAGAATGAAGATGGAACGGTCAGTGAAGAAATCAAGGAACGTACTTACGATTTGAAGTGCAACACACAGGGACGCATGATACAGGTATCCGTTCCGGCGACTGTGCCGTTAAAGGACTATGACTACAATGCCGAAGTGGAACTTATCAATCCTGTTGCAGATACGGTAGCCAATGCGAATTACCGTGGTGCAGATGTGGACTGGTATGTAAAGGCAGACGATATTGTTTTGAAGAACAAAGGCACTCATGCCGGAAATCCACAGAACAATGCTCCACAGCAACCGCCGAAGAAATAAGAGGTGTTAGCGTATGACGTGGAAAAAGAAAGGTAACAGGATTCGTGCCAGTGACAAATCGCTGGTCTATCACTTCTGTATCGGTTGGCTGTTGCTCCTGTTCGTTGCGGTGTTCCTGCTACTGAACCTGCGACAGCTTCTTGTTACCGACTGGAAAGATTTTAACCTGCTCCATGCCGGAATTACTTGGACTGCTTACAATTCCATTACGGTTCTGATAGCGACTGGTGTTTGTGCATTGGTCGCTTTTCTCTACTACCGTTATGGATATGAGCGTATCAAGCGGTTGCTACACAGACAAAAGCTGGCTCGTATGGTGCTGGAAAATAAGTGGTATGAAGCAGAAAACACCAAAGACAGCGGTTTTTTCACTGACCTGCAAAGCATATCCAGAGAAAAAATCGTGTGGTTTCCAAAAATCTATTATCAGATGGACAATGGCTTGCTCCATATCCTGTGTGAAATCACAATGGGAAAATATCAAGAACAGCTCCTGTCCTTAGAGGATAAGCTGGAATCGGGGCTATACTGTGAGCTGACCGACAAGGCACTGCATGATGGATACATCGAATACACCCTGCTCTATGATATGATAGCGAACCGTATTTCGATTGATGAAGTGATTGCTGAAAACGGCGGTCTGCGGTTAATGAAAAATCTGGTGTGGGAATATGATTCACTTCCCCATGCTCTTATCTGCGGTGGTACAGGTGGTGGAAAGACCTATTTTCTGCTGACCATCATTGAAGCCCTGCTTAGAACCAATGCGGATTTATACATTCTTGACCCGAAGAACGCTGACCTTGCGGACTTGGGAACGGTCATGGGAAATGTCTATCACACGAAAGACGATATGATTGACTGCGTCAATGCCTTTTATGAGAGCATGGTCACACGCTCGGAAGAAATGAAACTGCACCCGAACTACCGAACAGGAGAAAACTATGCCTATCTTGGGCTTGCTCCACAGTTCCTTGTATTTGATGAGTATGTGGCGTTCTTGGAAATGCTCACAACAAAAGAAAGCACCGCCCTGTTAAGCCAGCTAAAGAAAATCGTCATGCTCGGCAGGCAGGCTGGATACTTTCTGATTGTGGCTTGCCAGCGTCCAGACGCAAAGTATTTCGGGGACGGTATCAGAGATAACTTCAATTTCCGTGTGGGACTTGGTCGCATGAGTGAACTCGGCTACGGTATGCTCTTTGGAAGTGATGTAAAAAAACAGTTCTTCCAGAAGCGAATCAAAGGACGTGGATACTGTGATGTGGGAACAAGTGTCATATCTGAATTTTATACTCCCCTTGTACCCAAAGGCTATGATTTCTTAGGTACGATTGGGGGACTTGCACACATAAGGCAGGACGGACAGGTGGCGTGCGAAGCGAAAGCCACAGGTACGGACTAGCCTTGCTGGTGTGGCGGTAGCCACGCCAGCATATATCAAGCCCCTCGGTATCTAACAGAGGGGCACAAATCACAAGGAAACATACACAAAAGTTACCGATTCTTGGCTAAAATCAAGTGTTTGGTAGCTTTTTTTACTGCTGTGACATCGGATAAAAAATGTCACAGTTTTTTCGTAAAGGGGGTATCGCACTGAATGATACAGAGTGGATACAGGATTTTGCAGACAGGCGTTTGCAGTACGGTGTATCCCAGACGAAACTTGCGGTCATGGCTGGAATCAGCCGTGAACATTTAAGCCGTATCGAATCCGGCAAGGTGGCGGTCACAGAAGAAATGAAAGTAAAACTTTTGGAAGCTCTGGAAAAATTCAACCCAGAAGCACCGCTTACCATGCTGTTTGATTATGTGAGGATACGGTTTCCGACACTGGATATTGGACACATCATTAAGGACATCTTACAGCTCAATATCCAGTACATGATACATGAGGACTTCGGGCATTACAGCTACACGGAACACTACTACATCGGAGATATTTTCGTATACACTTCTCCCGATGAAGAAAAAGGTGTTCTGCTGGAACTGAAAGGAAAAGGCTGTCGCCAGTTTGAAAGTTATCTGCTGGCACAGGAACGGAGCTGGTATGATTTCCTTATGGACGCTCTGGTGGACGGTGGTGTGATGAAACGCCTTGACCTTGCCATCAATGACCATACGGGAATGTTAGATATTCCAGAACTGACCGAAAAATGCCGGAATGAGGAATGTGTATCGGTGTTCCGTTCCTTTAAGTCCTATGCTTCCGGCGAACTGGTCAAGCATGAGGAACAGGACAAGGCTGGTATGGGGTATACGCTTTATATCGGTTCACTGAAAAGTGAGGTGTACTTCTGTGTCTATGAAAAAAGCTATGAGCAGTACATCAAACTTGGGATTCCCATTGAGGAAGCACCGATAAAAAACAGATTTGAAATACGGTTGAAAAATGAACGTGCTTATTATGCTGTCCGTGACCTGCTGACTTACTATGACGCTGAACGGACGGCATTTTCTATTATCAACCGTTATGTACGCTTTGTGGATAAGGAAGCAGACAAGAAACGGAGCGACTGGAAATTATCTGTCCGCTGGGCGTGGTTCATCGGGGAAAACAGAGAGCCGTTAAAGCTCACGACCAAACCCGAACCCTACACACTGGACAGAACCCTACGCTGGATTCAACGGCAGGTTGACCCGACACTTAAAATGCTGGAAACAATCACAGCGAAAACAGGTGTTGATTATCTGAAAGAAATCCGTAAATCAACCAAACTGACGGAAAAGCACTACAAGATAATTGAACAGCAGACCACATCTACCGAAGATGTGATTTTAGAAAAGGAGAATTGAAAAATGCAACGATTATTATTTGACTTCCTGTTCTTCTCTTTCGGGGGAACAGTTGGCGTGATTGCCATGTGTATTTTACAGGCTGGCAGACAGTCTGACCGAAAAATGATGGAACTGAAAGGAGAAAAGAAAGTATGAATTTTGGACAGAACCTTTATAACTGGTTTTTAAGCAACGCACAGAGCCTTGTGCTGATGGCGATTGTTGTTATTGGTATTTACTTGGGATTCAAGCGTGAGTTTTCCAAACTCATCGGATTCTTGGTAGTTGCCTTAGTAGCCGTTGGTCTTGTATTCAATGCGTCCGGCGTAAAAGACGTATTGTTACAATTATTCAATAAGATTATTGGAGCGTAAAGCCTATGGAAGAATGTAGCGTATTGATTGAAACAACCAAATCAGCAGAGGATAAAACCTCTCGCTGGTTTGATTTACCCATTGATTATGAGCTGTTCCGTGACCTGCTCGGCGTGGAAGCTGACAGTGGCAATTATCAAATCACAGATATGAAGCTCCCCTTTGCTGGCGACATTGTAAGGACAACATCTGTCAGACGCTTAAATAAGCTGTACTTTGCTTACACGGATTTATCGCCAGAGGTTCAGCAGGCTTATAAAGAGTTGATTCCGTATTGTGGCGGTGTTGAGGATTTATTGCAGAAGTCGGAAGAATTTCTGTTTTATCCAGAATGCCACAACATCATGGACGTTGCCCGTTACCGCTTGGAGCATAACATTGAATTTTCTGCTCTATCCGAAAAAGGAAAGAAATACTTTAATCTGGAAGCCTACGCCCATGAACTGGAAGAAAAAGGACGTTATGCTCTTTGCAACAATGGTATGTTCAAGCTCTGATGGTGGTATTTCTTATGGCAGATTTTATGAATACAACCGAAAGGAAGTGAACCGCTTATGATTGATGATATGCAAGTCTATATAGCCAATCTTGGCAAGTACAATGAGGGAGAGCTGGTCGGGGACTGGTTTTCTTTTCCGTTGGACGAAGAAGTGATTGCAGAACGTATCGGCTTAAATGCAGAGTACGAAGAATACGCAATCCATGATACGGACAACTTCCCGATGAAGATTAGCGAATACACTTCCATCGAAGAACTGAACCGTATCTATGAGCAGTTGGAAGAATTACCAGATTACCTGCTGGACGACTTGGACAGTTTTATATCCTGCTATGGAAGTCTGGAAGAACTGGTGGAACATAAGGACGACATCATTCTGTATTCCGGCTGTGAAACGATGACCGATTTAGCCTACTATCTGATTGATGAAGAACAGATACTCGGAGAAATCCCGTCCTCTTTACAGAACTATATCGACTATGAAGCCTACGGGCGTGACCTCGATATAGAGGGGACATTTATTGCAACAAACGCTGGTATCTGTGAGGTACTGCGTTAAGGGCTGGCAGATCAGCACCGCCACTGGTGCTACTGTCAGCTTTTCTCTTGGGGGCAGTCTGGAAAATCCGGCTGTCCCTGTTGTTAGGAAAATGAAGAAAGGAGCATTTACAAGTGAAGAAAATCCGAAGTTATACAAGTATCTGGAACGTGGAAAAGGTTCTGTATGCCATCAATGATGTCAACCTGCCATTCCCTGTGACCTTTACCCAGATTACATGGTTTGTGCTGACGGAATTTATCATTATTTTGTTTGCAGATGTACCGCCACTTTCCATGATTGAGGGTGCGTTTTTGAAATATTTCGGGATTCCCGTTGCCCTTACATGGTTTATGTCACAGAAAACCTTTGACGGGAAAAAGCCATACAGTTACATCAAGACGATGGTACTGTATGCTCTGCGTCCCAAAGTGACTTATGCCGGAAAAGCCGTGAACCTGCATAAGCAGAAATTTGAGGAAACTATCACGGCAGTAAGGAGTGTGACCTATGTTCCCGATTAAATATATCGACAATAACCTTGTCTGGAATAAGGACAATGAGGTGTTCGCCTACTATGAGCTGATACCGTACAATTATTCATTCTTATCCCCAGAACAGAAATACCTTGTGCATGACAGCTTCCGTCAGCTTATCGCACAGTCCCGTGAGGGAAAGATTCATGCGTTGCAGATTGCAACTGAAAGTTCAATCCGAAGCATACAGGAACAGTCAAAGAAGCTGGTCACTGGAAAGCTCCGTGAGGTAGCAATCCAAAAGATAGACGACCAGACCGAAGCCCTTGTATCCATGATAGGCGACAATCAAGTAGATTACCGTTTCTTTCTGGGATTCAAGCTCATGGTCACAGAGGACGAAGTCAATCTGAAGAACATCAAAAAATCGGTATTTCTGACATTCCGTGAGTTTTTGAATGAGGTAAGGCATACGCTGATGAACGACTTTGTTTCTATGAGCAATGATGAAATCAACCGTTATGTGAAGATGGAGAAATTACTGGAAAACAAAATCTCCCGTAGGTTCAAAATCCGCCGACTGGAAGCCAAAGACTTTGCGTATCTGATGGAACACCTCTACGGCAGGGACGGGATAGCCTATGGAGATTATGAGTATCCTCTTCCAAAAAGAAAATTAAAAAGAGAAACACTGATTAAGTATTATGACCTTATCCGTCCTACCCGTTGCGTGGTGGAAGAAAGCCAGCGATATTTGCGTCTGGAACATGAGGACAGTGAAAGCTATGTGTCCTACTTTACGGTCAATGCCATTGTCGGAGAACTGGACTTCCCATCATCGGAAATCTTTTATTTCCAGCAACAGCAGTTCACATTCCCTGTGGATACGTCCATGAATGTTGAGATTGTCGGAAATAAGAAAGCCTTAACCACTGTCCGTAATAAGAAAAAGGAATTAAAGGACTTGGACAATCACGCCTATCAAGCCGGAAATGAAACAAGTTCAAATGTGGTGGAAGCCTTAGACAGTGTCGATGAACTGGAAACAGATTTAGACCAGAGCAAGGAAAGTATGTACAAGTTAAGTTACGTCATACGGGTATCTGCACCCGATCTTGACGAACTGAAACGCCGTTGTGATGAAGTCAAGGACTTTTACGATGATTTGAATGTGAAGCTGGTTCGCCCTGCCGGAGATATGATGGGACTGCATGGAGAGTTTCTTCCAGCCAGCAAACGTTATATCAATGATTATATCCAGTATGTGAAATCCGACTTTTTAGCCGGACTTGGTTTCGGTGCTACCCAGATGTTGGGCGAAAATACAGGAATCTATATCGGATATTCCGTGGATACGGGAAGAAATGTCTACCTGCAACCGTCCCTTGCCAGTCAAGGGGTAAAAGGTACGGTCACAAATGCGTTGGCTTCTGCTTTTGTCGGTTCGCTTGGTGGTGGAAAATCATTCTGTAATAATCTGCTGGTGTATTATTCCGTCCTGTTCGGTGGACAGGCAGTTATCCTAGACCCGAAAAGTGAGCGTGGGAACTGGAAAGAAACACTGCCGGAGATTGCAGAGGAAATCAACATTGTAAACATTACCAGTGATTCCAGCAATCAAGGGCTGTTAGACCCGTATGTGATTATGAAAGATGTCAAGGACGCTGAAAGTCTTGCCATTGATATTCTGACGTTCCTTACAGGTATCAGCAGTCGTGATGGCGAAAAGTTTCCTGTCCTTAGAAAAGCTGTCCGCACGGTATCCCAGAATCAGAACCACGGGCTGTTGCAGGTCATTGAGGAACTGCGGAAAGAGGATACCGCCGTATCCCGTAACATTGCAGACCATATCGAAAGTTTTACTGACTATGATTTTGCACAGCTCCTGTTCTCGGACGGTTCGGTGGAAAATGCAATCAGTCTGGATAACCAGCTCAACATCATACAGGTTGCAGATTTGGTTCTGCCGGATAAGGATACCACCTTTGAGGAATACACGACCATTGAGCTGTTGTCGGTATCCATCTTAATTGTTATCAGTACCTTTGCCCTTGACTTTATTCACAGTGACCGAAGTATTTTTAAAATTGTAGACTTGGACGAAGCATGGGCGTTCTTAAATGTGGCACAAGGAGAAACACTCTCAAACAAGCTGGTGCGTGCTGGTAGAGCCATGAACGCCGGAGTTTATTTCGTGACACAATCCTCTGGGGACGTATCGAAAGAAAGTCTGAAAAATAACATCGGTTTAAAGTTTGCTTTCCGCTCCACAGATACCAATGAAATCAAGCAGACCTTAGAGTTTTTCGGGCTGGACAGTGAGGACGAAAACAACCAGAAACGGTTGAGGGATTTGGAGAACGGACAATGCTTAATGCAGGATTTATACGGGCGTGTCGGTGTGGTACAGATACACCCTGTCTTTGTAGAACTGCTCCATGCCTTTGATACCAGACCGCCGATAAAAAGTGAGGTGGATTTGGAATGATGAAATCTGTCACAAAAGAAAAGGTATTCCATGTACTGAAACTGGTTCTGCTTGCCGTGACCGTCACGCTGGTACTGCTGTCCCTGCTTGGGACGGTAGCTCATGCGTCTGGACTGGTCGATGATACGGTCAATGCAGACAACCTGTATTCAAAGTATCCGCTTTCCAATTATCAGCTTGATTTCTATGTGGACAATAGCTGGTCTTGGCTTCCGTGGAACTGGCTGGACGGCATTGGAAAATCGGTGCAGTACGGGCTTTACTGTATCACAAATTTTGTCTGGACAATCAGCCTGTATCTTAGCAATGCCACAGGATATGTGGTGCAACAGGCGTATAAGCTGGACTTTATCAATGACATGGCTGACAGTATCGGGAAAAGTATCCAGACACTTGCCGGAGTAACCGAAAACGGATTTTCCAGCAGTGGATTCTATGTGGGATTCCTGCTCATTATCATTCTGATTGTAGGTGTTTATACCGCCTATACAGGGCTTCTCAAACGGGAAACAAGCAAGGCACTTCACGCTGTTATCAACTTTGTGGTGGTGTTCATTGTGTCTGCGTCCTTTATTGCTTATGCTCCCAATTATATCCAGAAAATCAATGATTTCAGTTCGGACATCAGCACCGCTTCTCTGGACTTGGGGACAAAAATCATGCTCCCCGATTCACAAAGCAAAGGCAAGGACAGCGTAGACCTTATCCGTGACAGCCTTTTTGCGATACAGGTAGAAAAACCGTGGCTGTTGTTGCAGTTCGGGAACAGCGATACCGAAGAAATCGGGACTGACCGTGTAGAAGCTCTGGTATCTGCCAGCCCGTCCGATGAAGATGGGGAAACAAGGGAAAATATTGTGAAAACAGAGATTGAGGATAACGACAATGACAACCTTACCATTCCACAGGTCGTCAACCGTCTTGGCATGGTGTTCTTCCTGCTCATTTTCAATCTCGGTATCACAATCTTTATCTTCCTGCTTATCGGCATGATGTTATTTTCCCAGATACTTTTTATCATATATGCCATGTTTTTGCCTGTCAGCTTTTTACTGTCCATGATACCGACCTATGAGAACATGGCGAAACAGGCAGTTGTCCGTGTATTCAACGCCATTATGACAAGAGCTGGAATCACGCTGATTGTGACCGTGGCATTTTCGATTTCCAGTATGTTCTACAACATTTCCACAGATTATCCGTTCTTCATGGTGGCGTTTTTGCAGATAATCTGTTTTGCCGGAATCTACTTGAAGCTCGGAGAGCTAATGAGTATGTTCAGCCTTAATGCCAATGACAGCCAGCAGATAGGTCGCCGGATTTTCCGTAGACCGATGGTGTTCATGCGACACAGGGCAAGACGTATGGAACGCCGAATTGCAAGAGCTGTCGGTGCTGGAAGTGTTGCAGGTGCGGTGGCAGGTGCAAGTATTGCCAGAGCCGGAAAGCCAGCAACGAACCAACCGTCAAAGAAACGGGAAAATACCTCTGCCAGCATGGGAAGCCGTGTCGGTTCTGCGGTAGGTGCTGTGATGGATACGAAAAATAAAGTCCGTGACAGTGCTTCCTCTTTGAAAGAAAATGTGAAAGACCTGCCGACACAGGCTGGTTATGCTGTCCACTCTGCGAAACAGAAAGCAAAGGATAATGTATCAGACTTTAAACGTGGCGTTGTGGAAGAACGGGAAAACCGACAGGAACAGCGTACACAGAAACGCAATCAGCACAGGGAAAATATCTCACAGAAAAAGCAGGAATTACAGAAAGCACAGGAAGCAAGACAGACAGTTCATGCGAATGGATCAGCGACAGCCGGAGCTACCAGAAGCCATGAACGCCCTGTTGCCACACCTGTTCCAAAACCTGCACAGACCGATACAGTCACAAAGCCGGATATAAAACGTCCTGCTACTTCTCCTGTGATAAAAAATGCAGAAGTCAAGGCTGGAAAAGAAACTGTCCGAACCAATATCAGACAGGAACAGCAGGTCAAATCTGTTGCCAGAACAAACCAGCCAAACGTAGCGGAATCCAGAAGTAATCGAAAGAAAACAACCGTACAGAAACAGGTCAACCAAAAACAAAATCGTAAGACTGTTACGAAGCAACCAGAGAAAGGACGGAAGAAATGAGATTAAAGCGTATCCTTATCATAGGTACGATATTTCCTGTCCTTTTCTCCATCGTCCTCTTTTTCGGGATACTGATTTCCGGCGAAGATGACGACAGTTCAAACAGCTATTCGCCTGTCTATTCTGGCATGAACCTGTCAGCCGATGTCCTCAAACATCAGCCAATGGTAGAAAAATATGCCAGAGAAAACGGTATCTCGGAGTATGTGAACGTCCTGCTTGCCATCATACAGGTAGAAAGTGGCGGTACGGCTACCGATGTCATGCAGTCCAGCGAAAGTCTGGGGTTACCGCCAAACTCATTAAGTACAGAAGAATCCATTAAGCAGGGGTGTAAATATTTTGCGTCCCTGCTTTCTTCCTGTAAAGCAAAGGGCATGACAGACATTAACGTAGTCATTCAGTCTTATAACTATGGTGGTGGCTATGCAGACTATGTGGCGAAGAACGGGAAAAAGCACGGCTTCAATCTTGCGGAGAATTTCGCAAAGAATAAATCCGGCGGTACAAAAGTGACCTATACGAACCCGATAGCGGTCAGTAAAAATGGTGGCTGGCGTTATAACTACGGGAATATGTTCTATGTGGAACTGGTCAATCAATATCTGACCGTGAAGCAGTTCAGCAACGAAACGGTACAGGCGGTTATGAATGAAGCGTTGAAGTATCAGGGCTGGAAATATGTCTATGGTGGCAGTAACCCGAACACTTCTTTTGACTGTTCTGGTCTTACCCAGTGGTGCTACGGAAAAGCAGGAATCAGCCTGCCACGAACCGCACAGGCACAGTATGACGCAACCCAGCATATCCCATTGTCACAGGCACAGGCTGGCGATTTGGTCTTTTTCCATTCCACTTACAATACCAGCGACTATGTTACCCATGTAGGAATCTATGTGGGAAACAATCAGATGTATCATGCCGGAAATCCAATCGGCTATACCGATTTGACCTCTGCCTACTGGCAACAGCACATCATTTGTGTCGGAAGAATCAAACAATAGAAAGGACTTGAAATATGTTTAAGAAGAAAGAAAAAACAGAGAAAGCACCTAAGAATAAGAAAGTGCATACCATGAAAGTCGGGACACATAAGAAATCTGTCCTGCTGTTGTGGGTGGTGCTTTTAGCAAGCACCAGTTTTGGTGTATATAAGAACTTTACTGCCATTGACACCCACACGGTACACGAAAAAGAAATCATTCAGCTAAGATTGAACGATACTAATGGTATTGAGAATTTCGTCAAGAACTTTGCGAAAGCCTACTACTCATGGGATACCAGCAAGGAAGCCATTGAAGCAAGAACAACGGAAATCAGTAAATACCTTACCAAAGAATTACAGGACTTGAACGCCGATACCATCAGAACCGATATACCAACCAGTGCTACAGTTACAAATGTGCTGGTCTGGAATGTAGAACAGTCTGGAACGGACGATTTTACTGTTGCCTACGAAGTAGATCAGCAGGTAAAAGAGGGAGAACAGACACAGGCAGTCACAGAAAACTACACCGTGACCGTTCATGTGGATAAGGACGGTGCAATGGTCATTACCCAGAATCCTACCCTTGCTCCGGCAGTGCAGAAATCAAAGTATGAACCGAAAGCACAGGAAACAGATGTCAGTGTCAGCTCCGATACTGTCAAGGACGCTACCGCTTTCTTGGAAACATTCTTTAAGCTCTATCCGACAGCTACGGAAAAGGAACTTGCCTACTATGTCAAAAACGGTGTGCTTGCTCCTGTATCCGGCGACTATGTATTTTCGGAACTGGTAAATCCTGTCTTTACCAAAGAAAGCGACAACCTCAAAGTCAGTGTGTCCGTAAAGTATCTGGATAACAAGTCGAAAATGACGCAAATCTCACAGTATGAGCTTTTACTTCATAAGGACGATAACTGGAAGATTGTAGAATAATTATATAAAATTTATGATTGAGAAAATAAAATACATACAAATCTTGACATTTGATTGTCAAGATTTGTATGATACTTAAAAAGTGAGGTGGTTTTATGCAAGAAAGCAGATTATTTAAAATTGTGTATTATTTACTTGATAACGGAAAAGCTACTGCTCCAGATTTGGCGGAGAAGCTGGAAGTGTCTGTAAGAACAATTTACAGGGATATTGATTCTTTAAGCAATGCTGGTATCCCAATTTATGCCGAAGCAGGTAGAAATGGGGGGATTTATTTAAAACATGAATTTGTTTTAGATAAGGCTGTGCTATCAAAAGAAGAGAAGAAAGAAATTTTAACTGCGTTACAAAGCATAAATATAGCTCAAAATAATAGCACCGACAGCGAAACACTAAAAAAACTTTCTGCAATATTTAATATGGATTCAGCAGATTGGCTTGAAGTAGATTTTTCTACATGGGGAAATAAAGGCGCAGGCAATGACAAATTTGAATTGTTAAAGTCAGCAATACTTCATCAAAAGTGTGTAAAAATGACTTATACAAGTTCTAATGGATTGGTCAATAACAGAATTGTACAACCATTAAAAATGTTATATAAGTCAATGTCTTGGTATTTAAAAGCGTTTTGTACTGAAAAACAGGATTTTCGTATTTTTAAACTGACACGTATTATAGACTTGGAAATATTAGAGGTTAATTTTCATAAACGTATCTTTCCGAAGCAGAAGCATTTATTAGAAAAAAATATTATAACTGTAACATTATGCTTTCCAGAAAATATGTCCTATCGTGTTTATGATGAATTTGAACAAATACAAATTAAAAAAACAGAACACGGAAAATTATTTGTTTCCGTGGACATGCCAGAAGATGAGTGGTTAATCGGGTATATATTATCATTTGGAAAACATGTGGAAATTATAGAACCAACATATCTAAAAAAAATTGTGGCAGAACAAGCAAAAGAAATTTACGAAAAATATATAACATGACAAACAGTGTCAAGTTTTATATGCTACAATCCTCTTATCTAAGGAGGTATTTATATGAAATTTGAATGGAGAAAGCATGATAAAAATTTATATGGAGCTAAGAAAAATCCTACGTTGATAAATATACCCGAACAAAAGTATATTATGATAAATGGGATGGGAAATCCCAATGATACAGATTTTTCAAATCGTGTTTCAGCACTGTATTCTTTAGCCTATGCAATTAAAATGTTATATAAGAAAAGCTCAATAAGTGAAGAAATTCAAGATTATACAGTTTATCCATTAGAGGGGATTTGGAAACGTATAGAAGATAGTGAACTCATTAAAGAAAATTTAGAATATACTATTATGATAAGACAACCAGATTTTATTAGTGAAGAAATGGTAAATATTGCTTTGGGGCAAGTAAAGAAAAAAAAGCCTAGTCCGTTTTACGATGAAATGCTATTTAAATCAATGCAAGATGGACAATGTGTAGAACTTCTTCATGTTGGTGCATTTGATGATGAACCTATTTCATTTGAAAAAATGAATCAATTTATGAAAGAACAGGGCTTAACACAATCTACAAATTATCACAGAGAAATATATTTGAATAATGCAAACAGAGTGGAAAAAAGTAAACTTAAAACTATCCTACGTTACCCTGTGAGTGCATTGTAGCTTATAGATTGTCAAAGCATATTTAATATGCAGGAAAAAATTATGATAGGAATAAAAAAACAAAATATTAAAAAGATGTTGAAACTTGGTGCTAAGGCTGGTGGAGTATCGTTTGTTGATGTTCAGGCTGATATAGAAGCTACTATTGATGAAGCAATGACCAGTACAGACCCACAAGTACAGGAAAATTTCAAAAAGTTGTTTGGAAATAAGCGTCCCACGTCAGAAGAATATATCTATAAAATTACGAAGAAAATAAAACTTTAATTGGGTAAAGTGGAATGTGGGTATTTTACATACTGTTAAGGGTATTTGAACTTAAAGTGCTTGCGATTGTTTTGGAGAAATATTAAACTTCTATTAAAGTACATGGAGGAAAGCATATTGAAACTGCAACTATTGGAAAAAAAAGATTTGGTCGAACCTGAAATAGATATACGATATTCAAGTATGACACAACCTTTAAATCGGATTGTTCAATATATCCGTCAACAGGAATATCTTATACAAGGAATTTTTGAAAAAAAGCTGTATCAGATACCATTAAATGAAGTCTTGTATTTTGAAACCGTTGATAAAAAAACATTTATGTACACTCAACAAAAAATATTTGAATGCAAAAAGACACTTTCTGCTATTGAACAAGATTTAATAAGGTCAAATGTTGTAAGGATAAGCAAAACAGCCTTATTGAATATTTCTTGTCTGGTCTGTGTTAAACCTTACCCTAACCACAGATTATTGGCAGAACTTAACAATGAAGAAAATCTAATTGTTTCAAGAAAATATATTCCTATTCTAAGAGATAAGATAAGGAGTGGCTATTATGAATAAATTTTTAAGGACATATCTTCCTGCATTTTCTATGGCGTTTACATTTATTATTTTGTATGCAACGATAAGCAATATTATAGCAGGATATTCTAAAGACAGATTTTGTTTTTTTATTTTGCAGGTGTCTGTTTATCTTATGGTGTCAGTGATTGTCGATTGGCTTCTATCATTTATAGATTTTAGCAAATATATATATCACTTTATTGCTGAAATGATTATATTATATCCAATAACTATTGGTGTGGCTTTTATAGGCAAATGGTTTGCGTTTAGTGCAATTAACATTACATGGTATTCATGTGTCTATATTTTAATTATGATAGCTATTCATTGCTATTTTTATCATATTTCCAAAAGACAAGCTGATGAAATAAACAATTTTTTAAAATTAAGGAATAAGAGGTAATAGTAATGGGAGATATGACAAAATTTAATAGTGCTATTGAATATTATACATTTAATGTGTTGCTAATTTGTTTACTTATTTCCGAAATATTTATTTTCTTTTATACGCGTTCAAAACAAAATAGAACTAAAAAAATTGACACTAGAGATTTAGGAACGAAATGGTTGTTATATTTAAACTTTGTATTTTGCTTGATAATTAGTTTTCTATGTGTCAGTCAAAAAGCTCCATTTTACATAAGAGAATTGACGTTGCCTGCTTACTTTGCAAAAATTGGTATGTTAATTATAGCAGTCGGGATTTGTATTCGTATAAAAGCTGTTTTAACTTTAAAAAAGGCATTTACATTAAATGTTCAGATTAGTAAAGAACAACAGCTAATAACAAATGGTATGTATAAATTTGTCCGCCACCCTGCCTACACTGGAAGTATTCTGTCATTATTAGGCGTGAGTATTGCGTTAAAGAATATCCCTGCTATAGTGATAGTTGCTATTTGTAGCTTTGTTTGTTATCAAATAAGAATAAATGTTGAAGAAGCAGTTTTACAAAAATATTTCAAAGAATATAAGTTATATAAAGAAAAAACATACAAACTTTTTCCGTATATATATTAAAATTGCTGATGCTTTGGAGATAACTTTAGTAATGGTATTGACTAGTTATTTTTTATGAAGAAATAAAATTTGTAAGATTAAGCGAATATGAGAGGAGCTTTTATGAGTAATCAATCGTGGGTGTTTTGCCCTATTTGTAACAATAAGACACGAACCAAAATACGGAACGATACAGAATTGATAAATTTTCCGTTATTCTGTCCGAAGTGCAAACAAGAAACTATAATCAATATGAAAAGTGGAAATATAATTATCAGAGAGCCAGACGCTAAGACGCAGAGCCGATAATTTGTAAGTTATTGTAACTTATAGATTGTCGGCTCTTATTTGTTACCTGCGGAGCAGATCAGCAAATGAATGTTGAAGAATCTGTATAGAAAAACAGAGAAAATAAGAAGCAAATCACTTCTTATCCTCTCTGCTGTTCAAGATACCGTCAATCGTACCTTGAATGATTTTTAATTCGTTATCACTCAATAAATCAAGTGACGAATCTATCTGACGGCGGGCTGTATTTTTTTCAACATTCTTCGCTGGATAGAAATACTCGTCAACAGATATATTGAACATGGTAACTAAATCATGGAATAACTGAAAGCTAGGGTGTTTCCCGATATTTTCAATATCTGCGATATGACGTTCTCCGTAAAAGACTTTATCGCCTAAATCATTTCTGGAAAGCCCTGCTTTCTCTCTGGCTTCTCTGATTGCCAGTCCTAAAGGACGAAAATCAAAGCTGTGCGTATCTTTCTTTTTTCTCATTTTTAATCACCTAGCATGAGTTTATACTTCATGTCATGTGATTAGAATGTGTTAAAAACTCATATTACATGCACTATAAATTCAATAAAAATATTACCTCGTTCGGTAAATAAAAAAAACCGTTCCGTGGGTAATCTCTTTTATAATGTTCAAAAATATAGGGACGGTTTTGGTATAACCAGAGCTGTCCTTTTCTATTTTCACAGGATTGCTCTGGTCAAGGAGCAATTTGTGATTCTAAGTAAAACAGGCAGTCTATACCGACAACCGAATTTATTCCGTCTTTTTCTTAGTACATCATCAGTCCTTGAACATGAATTAAAAACTCATATATCAGATGTTTTAAAAACAGTCTATTTGTTATTGGTGCAAATAGGCTGTTTTCATATTTACAAAAAATTTTTTCAATCCTGCAACAAATCACACCCTGCCGTACAGATATGGTGCGGAAAGAGGGATACATACTTTTCACTTCATAGCGAAAGGGGGTGTGATTTTGAAACCATCAGACTTCCAAAAGACAATACAGTGTCAGTTTGACTGTAAGCTCAAAAAGGTTGTGAAAGGCATTGTCCGTAACTACCGCAAGGAATTAGCCAGACGACAGGCAAAGGAAGTATCCTTTTGTGAGCTTCCAGAGATTGTTGTTGAGAAATTGATTGTATGGGACGATTACGAAAGTGAATATACAACGTTCGATGTGTGCGGTACAGAAATCCGTGTACTTGATGAAGAACTTGCAGAAGCACTGAAACAGTTGCCGGAGCAAAGCCGGAACATTGTATTGATGTTTTTCTTCTTGGATATGAGCGATTCGGAGATAGGCGAAAAGCTGAATATCAACCGAAGCACATCATATAGGCACAGAAGAAATTCACTTGAAGAAATCAGAAAGCAGTTAAAGGAGAAGAAAACAAATGAAGAATAAGCAACACACACTTCCATCATTTTTTCTCATATCATCAGCCGTGGACGGTAACGAAAACGCCATAGAAAAGCTGTTGCTGTTCTATGAAGCCTATATATCAAAATGCTGTTTACGCCCGTTTTACGATGAATACGGCAACGTATACATTGTGGTTGATATGGAATTAAAGGGACGTATCAGAGAAGCCCTTTTGAAAATGATATGTGAATTTGAAATAGACGAACATTAAGTAATATTTGAGCGGAGCATGATTTAATAAACTCCCCTCTTTCCTGTTCCGCTTTTTCTTATCATTCTGTATCAGTCCATTTGTAAAAATGAATTGATACAGGCTGACAAGAGCCTAACAGTTCTTTGACAAGTGAATAAAGCAGTCAGATACGTTTGTGCTTGCAGTGAGCCATCAGAGGTTGTACGCCGTGACTTTTCCAATCGGGAGATAGCGATTCATGCAATGATCTGAGAGCGACCGTTGGAAAAGTCGTTCTGCCATGACCTGCAACACAGGATAATGATACACCCGTATGACACGGTTCAGCCCACAGGAATGGGAATGGTTGAGATACCAGCGGAGCTTGCCGAAGCCGTCTGATTGCTTGTAAAAAGCACATGGTAAAGGAGAGTGATACTTTTACTGGTGTGCAGAAAATGACGATAATACAGGTCGGTAAAAGGAGGACTGACAGATGAACAAAACAAAAGAAAGACCAACCTCACAGCCGATAACGGTAAATATAGATAAATTATCTGCAATGTTATCTTGTGGTCATGCTACTGCAAGAAAGATTGGAGAACAGGCAGGAGCAAAAATTGTGATTGGACGTAGGGTTCTTTATTCGGTAGAAAAAGTCAAAAATTACCTCTCATATCTGGAAGAATAACACCCTTTTCATTTATGTTTCTTGTGATATATGGTATAATATTTATAGACATAACCACGTCATGAGAACAAAAAAGGGGGCTATTACAGAAAGGAATGTTTCTCATGGCAAATAGCAGAAAAGACCATAAAGGAAGAAAATTAAGAGAGGGCGAAAGCTGGCGTAAAGATGGTAGATACAGTTACCGTTATACAGATATAAGAAGCGGAAAACGTCTGACAGTATATGCAAAGGATTTACCGGAATTAAGGGAAAAGGAAAAGCAGATTGCAAAAGACTTGGAAGATAACATTTTAACTGATGGAGCAATCAAAAAACTTACTCTTAATAAATTGTTTGAAAGATATATGTCCACTAGGGAGCTGAAAGAATCTACTAGAGCAAATTATCTGAAAACATGGGAGAATCGTGTCAAAGACGAAATTGGAAACATCAAGGTTGTTCAGATTTTACCATCACACATCAAATCGTTTTACTCAAAACTTTCTAAAGCAGGATACGCATATTCTACAATAAAATTTATTAACAATATGATTTATCCGGCACTGGAAATGGCTGTTGATGATGATATTATCCGCAAGAATCCGGCAAAGTTTTCTATCAGTGATTATGGTAGACAGGCAGAAGAACGTATTGCCTTAACAGTTTTACAACAGGAAAAAATGCTGGAATTTGTGAAAAATAATCAAGTATACAACACCTACTATCCAATGCTCAGAATCATGTTAGGAACTGGTGTAAGGTGCGGAGAACTGATTGGATTGACTTGGGAAGATGTAGATGTCAGAACAAAAGCGGTAAGTATTGACCATCAGTTGATTTATAAAGATTTAGGAGATGGCTATAAATTCCATATTTCCACGCCAAAGACGGATTCTGGAATCCGAACTATCCCTATGACATCAGATGTACAAAGAGCATTTGAAGAACAAAAGAAATTAAACTTTATGCTTCAAAAAGGAAAAGATGTTGAGATAGACGGTTATAAAGGATTCATTTTCATGGCAAAGTCCGGCAGACCACTCATGCCTAATGCGATAAACAATATCTTATATAATATTGTAGACGCATATAACAAAAAAGAAGTTCAAATTGCAAAAACTGAACATAGAAATGCTGAATTGTTACCAAAGGTATCTGCTCACATTATGCGACATACGGCTTGTACCAGAATGGCAGAAAAGAGAATAGACGTAAAAGTTCTTCAATATATTATGGGACACGCCCACATAGATGTAACAATGGACGTATATAACCATGTAAGTGAGATGTCCAGAATTGAGAGTGAAATCACAAGGCTGGAAAGCGTAGCAATTAGCTGACACCAAAAATAAAAAATTGGTGTCAAAATGGTGTCAAACCAAGAAAAAGTGATGATTATAAGGAAAAAAAAGTGTTGCAAACCTCGTAAAATCAAGGTTTGCAAAAAAAATCTCAAAAAATTAGCACTCACCTATTGACAGTGCTAACAACTCGTGATATAACATACTCGTAACAAAGGAAAACCACTGCGAAAGAAATTTCGTAACTGACAGAAGACGTTCCAGCCAGCAAGGTGGGAAGGTCTTTTCTTTCCATCAGAAAGTTTTTCAGAAGGTTTTTCTTTTTCACATAGATCACAGAGATAAATACGAGGGAGGTAAGCGTATGAACATTCAGAAATTTACTCAGAAATCAGTAGAAGCCATTAACGATTGTGAAAAGCTCGCCTATGAATATGGAAATCAGGAGATCGAGCAGGAACACCTTTTAGTCGCCCTGTTACGTCAGGAAGATGGACTGATTCCAAAATTAATAGAGAAAATGGAGATCCAGAAAGAACATTTTGTGGATAACGCAGAGCGCCATTTAGCTGCCCGTGTAAAAGTATCCGGCGGACAGGTTTATGTAGGACAGGATCTGAATAAGGTACTTGTCCATGCAGAGGATGAGGCAAAAGCAATGGGAGACGAATATGTTTCCGTGGAACATTTGTTTTTATGCCTGATCAAATATCCAAATAAAGCAATGAAGGAAATCTTCAAGGAGTATGGAATTACCCGTGAACGGTTTTTACAGGCGCTGTCAACGGTAAGAGGAAACCAGAGAGTGGTATCCGATAACCCGGAGGCAACTTATGATACATTGGAAAAATATGGTTACGATATGGTAGAACGTGCGAGAAACCAGAAGCTTGATCCGGTCATCGGACGTGATGCCGAGATCCGTAACGTGGTTCGTATCCTTTCCAGAAAGACAAAGAACAACCCGGTTCTGATCGGTGAACCTGGTGTCGGTAAGACGGCTGTTGTCGAAGGACTTGCACAGCGGATCGTCCGCGGTGATGTTCCGGAGGGATTAAAGGACAAAAAATTATTTGCACTGGATATGGGCGCACTGGTTGCAGGCGCCAAATATCGTGGTGAGTTTGAGGAACGTCTGAAAGCGGTTCTCGATGATATCAAAAATTCCGATGGACAGATCATCCTGTTTATCGATGAACTTCATACCATCGTGGGAGCAGGAAAAACAGACGGTGCGATGGATGCAGGCCAGCTGTTAAAACCAATGCTTGCCCGTGGTGAGTTACACTGTATCGGTGCGACCACCTTAGATGAGTACCGTGAATATATCGAAAAAGATGCTGCTTTGGAGCGTCGTTTCCAGCCGGTACAGGTGGATGAGCCGACCGTTGAGGATACCATTTCCATCCTGCGTGGCCTGAAAGAGCGTTACGAAGTATTCCACGGTGTAAAAATTACAGACTCGGCACTGGTATCTGCGGCAGTGCTCTCAAACCGTTATATTTCCGACCGTTTCCTGCCGGATAAGGCAATCGACCTCGTGGATGAGGCATGTGCCCTGATCAAGACGGAACTGGATTCCATGCCGACAGAGTTGGATGAGTTAAACCGTCGTGTCATGCAGATGGAGATTGAGGAGACAGCTCTGAAAAAAGAGACGGATCGTCTGAGCCAGGAGCGTCTTGCGGATCTTCAGAAGGAACTGGCAGAACTTCGTGATGAATTTAACACAAAGAAAGTACAATGGGAAAACGAAAAGAAATCAGTTGAAAAAGTCCAGAAACTTCGTGAAGAGATCGAGCAGGTCAAGAATGAGATCAAGACTGCACAACAGAATTATGATCTGGAAAAAGCGGCAGAACTGCAGTATGGAAAACTTCCACAGCTGCAGAAACAGCTGGAAGTTGAGGAAGAGGAAGTTAAGAATAAAGATCTTTCGCTGGTACATGAGAACGTCAGCGAGGAAGAGATCGCACGTATTATTTCCCGCTGGACGGGTATTCCGGTCGCAAAGCTGACCGAGAGTGAACGTAACAAGACACTGCATCTGGACGAGGAGCTGCATAAACGTGTCATTGGTCAGGACGAGGGTGTCACAAAAGTGACAGAGGCCATCATCCGTTCCAAAGCCGGAATCAAAGATCCGAGCAAACCAATCGGTTCGTTCCTGTTCTTAGGACCTACCGGTGTCGGTAAGACAGAACTTGCAAAGGCTCTGGCAGCCAGTCTTTTTGATGACGAATCCAATATGGTGCGTCTTGATATGAGTGAGTATATGGAGAAATATTCCGTGTCCCGTCTGATCGGAGCGCCTCCGGGATATGTCGGATATGATGAAGGCGGTCAGCTGACGGAGGCAGTCCGTAGAAAACCGTATTCGGTTGTCCTGTTCGATGAGGTCGAGAAAGCACATCCGGATGTATTCAATGTATTATTGCAGGTGTTAGATGACGGACGTATCACAGACTCGCAGGGAAGAACCGTTGACTTCAAGAATACGATCATCATCATGACATCGAACCTCGGATCAGCCCATCTGCTGGAGGGCATTGATGAGAATGGTGATATCAATCCGGCTTGTGAGGAAGCGGTCATGAATGAACTTCGTGGACATTTCAGACCGGAGTTTTTGAACCGTCTCGATGAGATCATCATGTTCAAGCCTCTGACAAAAGACAACATCGGCAATATCATCAATCTGCTGATGAACGATCTGAACAAACGTCTTGCTGACCGTGAGATTACGGTAGAACTTTCAGACAGTGCAAGACAGTTCATTGTTGATCACGGATATGATCCGATCTATGGTGCAAGACCTCTGAAACGTTTCTTACAGAAACATGTAGAGACATTGTCTGCAAAGCTGATCCTTGCAGATGAAGTGAGAGAGGGAGATACCATTCTGATCGATACCGAGGGCGATAAGCTTACGGCAAGAGTAAAATAATGATATAAAATAAGAATGCGGCTGTCACACAGGACATTTTGTGTGGCAGCCGTATTTTGCATGTTTTCAACTGTGAAGTAAAGCTGAAAAAAGAGAGTTTCGAAGCTATGTTACTTCCGCAAAAACGCGAGAAGCTTTCCAGACTGTGTTTTGTAATCGAAAACACCCAGATCATAAAGTTTTTGTTCAAGCGCCGCATCTTTGGAAAAAGTGCCGAGGTTTAAATGTTTACTTGGTGCGAAAACAAAAGCTTTTCCTTCTTTTTCCAGTTTGGCGGTAAGGTCAATGGACGCCTGATAATTGATGTGGCGATGGTCGATCCCTTCTATGGTCTTTGGGTATTTGTGAAGCATCCGTTTATAAATCGGGCGATGGGCTTCCGGCTGTTTTACAAAGTCCCTTGGATTGGATAAAATCACAACAAGTTTGTCGCAGCCATCATCTAAAGCGTGCTGCACCGGAATAGAATCCGCAACGCCGCCATCATAGTAGTAATGGTGATTAACCTGAACCGGACGACAGAATCCCGGCAGGGCGCAGGTTGCCATGAGTGTGCGATAATCGTCGCGCACAATATCGTATTTGGAAAAGTAAGTGGCTGTTCCGGTGACGGCATCCGTGGCAGGCATATAAAATTCTGCTGGATTTTTCATGATTGCATCGTAATCAATCGGGTCTTTGCCGTCAGAATTGGTCAGTGTTCCGTAAATGTATTGCAGACCGAACAGACTCCCGGTTCGAATCAGACTGTGTACACTTAAATACCGGGGATCACTTAAATGTTCCGTATAAAAACGGAGATTTCTTCCACGTTGTCCTGCAAGATAGGACAGCGTGTTTGCTGCACCCGCAGATACGCCGATACAGTAGTCAAACTGAATATGGTCATCTAAAAATTTATCTAAAATTCCGGCGCTGTAGGCACATTTCATGCCACCGCCTTCTACAACAAGTCCTATTTTCATAATTCACACGTATCATCCAATTTTTTAGATGATAATTGGATATTTCCTTTCTTCCAGTCATAACTTCGTTAAAATTTTATCACATTTGAAACAATTTATAAATACCAAAAAACTCGGCAAAAAACAATCATGATGCGCTCTTGCGTGATGAGACAGAAAATTATATAATAACAGACAGGTATGTTTTTATTTCCGGCAGGAGGCCCGGAATAAGAACGATGGCAGTATAGAAATAAGGAGATATTTTTAATATGGAAAATAAGAAACCAAAAATCATTTTAACAGGCGACAGACCAACAGGAAAGCTTCATGTCGGACATTATGTCGGCTCTTTAAAAAGAAGAGTGGAATTACAGAATTCCGGGGAATTTGATAAGATTTTCATTATGATCGCAGACGCGCAGGCACTCACTGATAATGCGGACAACCCGGCAAAAATCCGTGATAATATCATGGAAGTTGCATTGGATTATTTATCCGTAGGGCTTGATCCTGCAAAATCCAATATTTTTATCCAGTCTCATGTGGCAGAACTGACAGAACTGACTTTCTACTATATGAATCTGGTGACAGTATCCCGTCTGCAGCGCAATCCAACGGTAAAAGCAGAGATTCAGATGCGTAATTTTGAGACAAGTATCCCGATGGGATTTTTCAACTATCCGATCAGCCAGGCGGCCGATATCACTGCATTTAAGGCAACGACTGTTCCGGTTGGGGAAGATCAGCTTCCAATGTTAGAGCAGACGAAGGAGATCGTGCACAAATTCAATGCAGTGTATGGAGAGACTTTAGTGGATCCTGAAATCCTGCTTCCATCGAATAAAGCATGCTTGAGACTTCCGGGTATTGACGGAAAAGCAAAGATGAGCAAATCCTTAGGCAACTGTATTTATCTGTCAGAATCCGAGGCAGATGTGAAGAAAAAAGTCATGTCCATGTTTACAGATCCGGATCATATCCGTATCGAAGATCCGGGAAAACTCGAAGGAAATACCGTATTTACTTATCTGGATGCGTTCAGCAACGAAGGACATTTTGCAGAGTACTTACCTGAATATGCAAATCTGGATGAGTTAAAAGATCACTATAAACGCGGTGGATTAGGCGATGTCAAAGTGAAGAAGTTTTTAAATAACGTTCTTCAGGAAGAATTAAGCCCAATCCGCGCAAGAAGAGCCGGGTATGAGAAGAACATCGAAGGTGTTTATGAGATTTTGAAAAAAGGCAGCGAAGTGGCAGCAGAGACAGCAGCTCAGACATTAAGTGAAGTCAAAGCGGCCATGAAGATCAATTACTTTGATGATCCGGCTTTTCTGGAAGAGCAGATTCAAAAATTTAACGAATAGGAAGAAAGAAAATGGCATTTACCCATCTCCATGTGCATACAGAGTTTTCCCTTCTGGATGGCTCGAATAAAATAAAAGAATATGTTGCAAGAGTGAAAGAGCTTGGCATGAACAGTGCAGCGATCACAGACCATGGAGTGATGTTTGGTGTCATTGACTTTTACAAGGCTGCGAAGGCAGCAGGTATCAATCCAATCCTTGGCTGTGAGGTGTACGTGGCACCGAACTCCCGATTTGACAGAGAGGCAGCGCATGGGGAGGATCGTTATTACCATCTGGTGCTGTTAGCTGAGAATAATGAGGGCTATCAGAACCTGATGAAAATTGTATCCAAAGGGTTTGTGGATGGGTATTATTACAAACCCCGTGTGGATATGGAAGTATTACAGCAGTATCACAGTGGAATCATTGCGCTGAGTGCGTGCCTTGCGGGAGAGGTACAGCGCTATCTTGTAAAAGGACTTTATGATGAGGCAAAAAAAGTTGCCAAAAAGTATGAAAACTGCTTTGGAAAAGGAAACTTTTTCCTGGAATTACAGGATCATGGAATCCCGGAGCAGCAGATGGTCAATCCACAGCTTGTGCGGATGAGCCAGGAGACAGGCATTGAACTGGTTGCGACAAACGACGTACATTACACCTACGCGGAAGATGCGGAGGCACACGATATCCTGCTCTGTATCCAGACCGGAAAGAAATTGTCCGATGAGAACCGTATGCGCTACGAGGGCGGCCAGTATTATGTGAAGTCAGAGGAAGAGATGCGGAAGCTTTTTTCCTTTGCAAGTCAGGCAATCGACAACACACAAAAGATCGCAGACCGCTGCCATGTGGAGATTGAGTTCGGTGTGACAAAACTGCCACATTTCGAGGTGCCGGAAGGTTACGACTCATGGACTTATCTGAATAAGCTGTGTCATGAGGGACTGGTAAAGCGTTACCCGGACCGCCATGAGGAACTGCTTCCGAAGCTTGATTATGAGCTTAATGTCATCCGGAAAATGGGATATGTTGATTATTTTTTGATCGTATGGGATTTTATCAATTATGCGAGAACCCATGGGATTCCGGTAGGCCCGGGGCGTGGAAGTGCCGCAGGAAGCCTTGTTTCTTATACCACAGGTATCACGAACATTGATCCGATTAAGTATAATCTGCTGTTTGAGCGTTTCTTAAATCCGGAGCGAGTTACCATGCCCGATATCGATATCGATTTCTGTTATGAGAGACGAAGCGAAGTGATCGATTATGTCGTGAAAAAATATGGCAAGGATTGTGTTTCGCAGATCGTGACATTCGGTACGCTGGCGGCAAAAGGTGTCATCCGTGATGTGGGACGAGTGATGGATCTGCCATATAGTTTTTGTGATACTATTGCAAAGATGATCCCAAATGAACTGAATATTACGATTGAAAAAGCACTGCAGATGAATCCGGAGCTCCGCGGCATGTACGAATCGGACGAGAATGTACGTACACTGATCGATATGTCAAAACGTTTAGAGGGACTGCCACGGCATACTTCTATGCATGCAGCGGGCGTTGTGATCTCACAGAAAGCGATGGATGAGTATGTTCCACTGTCGAGGGCGTCCGACGGAACAATCACGACACAGTTTATCATGACGACCATCGAGGAACTTGGACTTTTGAAAATGGACTTCCTTGGCCTTAGAACGTTGACGGTCATCAAGGATGCCGCAGATCTCGTATATAAGAACCATGGAATCAAAATCGATGTCAATCACATCGATTATAATGATCATACCAATCCGGATGCAGTTCTTATCGACTACAATGATAAAAAAGTATTAGACTACATCGGAACCGGAAGAACCGAGGGTGTGTTCCAGCTTGAAAGTGCCGGAATGAAAAACTTCATGAAGGAGTTAAAACCGCAGAGCTTAGAGGATGTCATCGCCGGAATTTCCCTGTATCGTCCTGGACCAATGGACTTTATTCCAAAGTATATCAAAGGAAAAAATGAGCGCGACAGTATTACTTACGAATGCAAAGAATTAGAACCGATCTTAGAGCCGACCTATGGCTGTATCGTTTATCAGGAGCAGGTGATGCAGATCGTGCAGGAACTTGCCGGATACACGATGGGACAGGCGGACAATATCCGTCGTGCCATGAGTAAAAAGAAACAGTATGTCATTGATGCAGAGCGTCAGAACTTTGTTTACGGCAACGAGGAACAGGGAATCAAAGGCTGTATTGCAAACGGTATCAGCGAGCAGGCAGCGAATAAGATCTACGATTCCATGGTGGATTTTGCAAAATATGCATTTAATAAATCACATGCAGCGGCTTATGCAGTGGTTTCCTACCAGACAGCGTATTTTAAATATTACTATCCGGTAGAATTTATGGCAGCGCTGATGACATCTGTGATCGATAATACCAGAAAAGTTTCCGAGTATATTTTTACCTGCCGCCAGATGGGAATCAAAGTGCTTCCACCGGACGTAAACGAAGGGGAAGGTGTCTTTACCGCAGTTGGAGATAACATCCGCTATGGTCTGTATGCAATCAAGAGCATCGGAAGACCGGTCGTGGATCTGATCCTGCAGGAGCGTGAGGAGAATGGAACTTATAAGACACTGCAAAGCTTTTTGGAGCGTGTTTCCTGCCGTGAAGTCAACAAACGTGCGGTGGAAAACCTGATCAAAGCGGGGGCGTTAGACGGGCTTGACGGAAACAGGCAGCAGATGATCACTGTTTTTTCCACGATCATGGACAACCTTGCCTCGGAGAAGAAAAAGAGTATGTCCGGTCAGATGACACTCTTTGATCTTGTGCCGGAGGAAGAAAAACAGGACTATGAGATCCGTCTTCCGCAGCTTGAGGAATACAGTAAGGAGATCAAGCTTGGTTTTGAAAAAGAGGTGCTCGGCATTTATCTGACGGGACATCCGCTCGAGGAATATGAGGAGCGCTGGCGCAAGAATATTTCGGCGGTCACAACGGATTTTGTCCTGGATGAAGAGACCAATGAGGTGAAGGTAAAGGATAACCAGAAAGTCACAGTCGGCGGAATGATCACAGAAAAGACGGTCAAGTACACGAAAAACAATAAAGTCATGGCATTTCTCACATTAGAAGACCTCGTCGGAACTGTGGAAGTGATTGTATTCCCGAACAGCTATGAGAAGTACAGTTCCTTATTAAATGAGGATGAGAAGGTATTTATCACCGGACGGGCTAATGTGGAGGAAGATAAGAACGGAAAGATCATCTGTGAGCAGATCACTTCTTTTGACAGTGTAAAAAGGGAACTCTGGCTTCAGTTTTCCACGAAGGAAGAGTTTGAGGCGAAGGAGCAGGAACTTTATGGAAAGCTTCATGATTCGGATGGAAGAGATTCGGTTGTCATTTACATTTCATCCATAAAAGCAATGAAACGACTGCCAAATAACTACAATATCTGCATAAATCAGGAGATTGTGAACAATTTGACGAACTTTCTGGGTGAAAATAATGTAAAAGTTGTAGAAAAGAGCATTGAAAAGAGAGCGTAAAGATATTAAAATAGTGTAGATTAGATAAATAAATATCTGTAAATGGGTAAACAGATATTCAATGGGTATATTTATTTTTAGGAGGGAACTTATAAAATGGCAAAAGAGATCAAGACAATCGGTGTACTTACCAGTGGCGGAGATGCACCTGGAATGAACGCAGCAATTCGTGCAGTTGTAAGAGAGGCAATTGTAAAAGGATTAAAGGTAAAAGGAATTAAGAGAGGATACGCAGGACTTCTTCAGGAAGAAATCGTAGATATGGAAGCAAAGGACGTATCTGATATTATAGAGCGTGGTGGTACGATTTTACAGACAGCACGTTGTATGGAGTTTACAACACCGGAAGGTCAGCAGAAAGGTGCTGAGATCTGTAAGAAACATGGTATCGATGGAATCATCGTAATCGGTGGTGACGGATCTTTCAAGGGTGCCCAGAAGTTGGCAGCACTTGGAATCAATACGATCGGTCTTCCGGGAACCATCGACTTAGATATCGCATGTACTGAGTACACCATCGGATTTGATACCGCTGTCAATACAGCAATGGAGGCAATTGATAAAGTACGTGATACCTCTACTTCCCATGAGAGATGTTCTATCATCGAGGTTATGGGACGTGGCGCCGGATACATCGCTTTATGGTGTGGTATCGCAAACGGAGCAGAGGATATCCTGTTACCGGAAAAATATGATTACGACGAGCAGAAGTTAGTAAACAACATCATCGAAAAACGTAAACATGGCAAGAAACATCATATCATCGTAAATGCCGAGGGTATCGGACATTCTGCAAGCATGGCAAAACGTATTGAGGCAGCTACCGGTATTGAGACACGTGCTACCATCTTAGGACATATGCAGCGTGGTGGTTCTCCGACAGCAAAAGACCGTGTATATGCTTCAACCATGGGAGCACTTGCAGTAGACCTTCTGTGTGAGGGAAAGACAAACCGTGTCGTTGGATATCGTCATGGCGCTTTTGTTGATTTTGATATTGATGAGGCTCTTGCAATGAAGAAAGAGATTCCAGAGTACGAATATCAGATCGCTAAGAACTTATCCATCTAATTTGGAATCATTACGAAATACAGGAAAGAATTTAAAACTCCACGGATTTTGGTTCGTGGAGTTTTTATGACATATAAGAAAAAGATTTGTTTGGAGAAAAGTATGATCACAAGTACAAGCAATCAGCAGATGAAGAATCTGATGCTTCTGATGAAAAAGGCAAAAGCGAGAAACGAACAGGAACTCTTTGTCGTAGAGGGACGGAAAATGTTTCAGGAAGTTCCGGAAGAGTGGTTAAAACAGGTGTATGTGTCGGAGAGTTTTTTTGCAGAGAATGATAAAATGCTTGCAGGCTATACCTATGAGATCGTATCAGATTCTGTATTCAAAGCGGTATCAGATACGCAGACACCGCAGGGGATTCTCTGTCTGGTCAGAAAGCCACAGTATCGTCTGGAAGAACTGTTAAAAGGGGCAGACACGCATCTTCTGATTTTAGAGAGCATCCAGGACCCGGGAAATCTTGGGACGATGCTGCGCACCGGAGAGGGCGCAGGAATCAGCGGTGTGGTCATGAATCATACAACCGTCGATCTTTTCAATCCGAAAACAATCCGTTCAACGATGGGAAGTATTTACCGCATGCCATTTTTTGTGACCAGAGATCTGGCAGAGACCATCTGTGAACTGAAAAATGCAGGGGTAAAAACGTATGCTGCCCATCTGAAAGGAAAGATGCAGTACGATGAGCCGGACTATACAGGAGCCACTGCCTTTATGATCGGAAATGAGGGAAACGGTCTGTCGGATGAAATCGCTGATCTTGCGGATACTTATATTAAAATTCCAATGTGTGGACAGGTGGAATCTTTAAATGCTGCCATTTCAGCATCGCTTTTGATGTATGAGACAAACCGGCAGCGGCGGATAAGAAGTATGTCGCAGGATAGAATGAGTAATATTAGGAAAGTGGAAGAATGAGAATCTGGTTTAAAATGATGAAAGACAATCATCTGCTTCGGGATACAACCATCACAGACGAATCGGATGATACACGTACCCATAAAATTTTCAGGGCAATCGATGAAGTGTGCTATGCATTTGATCTTGGAAAACCAATCTGGCTCGATGTCAATGTTGCTGAATTCAAACGCCATGCAAAGACAAGATTTACCCAGGACAGTTTCATTGAGTCGATCGATTTTGATTTTCTGGAGATGCATGTGATCGAGGAAGATTAGGTCAGTGGTTCAGACCTTGCAAAAAAATTCGGCGTGAGCCGTCAGGTGATCGTGCAGGATATTGCTCTTTTGCGTGCTACCAATAAGAATATTTTAAGCACAAACAAAGGTTATTTCCTTTACAATCCGGGAAAAGGTCCGCAGAAGCCAAAGAGAAGCTTTTGTGTGCAGCACACGACAGAGCAGATGCAGGATGAATTATACACGATCGTAGATTACGGCGGAAAGGTGTTAGACGCTGTGGTGGAGCATGACATCTATGGTCAGATCACGGTGGATCTGATGCTCTGCAACCGCATGGATGTGGATGAATTTATGGAGCGCATCAGAAAGAGCAAAAGCCAGCCGTTAAATGTGCTGACCGGTGGAAAACACTGGCACACAGTGGAGGCAGATACGGAACCGATGCTACAGGTCATCGGTGAGAAGCTGCGTGAGAAAGGATACCTTCAGGAATAGAAAAAGGAATAGAAAAAACAGTAAAGTTTTGAAATAACTCCCCATATCATAGAAAAGTATGGTATACTTAAGGGAGCATGAGTGTTGATGGATAAAAGTTTTTTTCATGCACGGGGAATATATTGTTGGAGGAATATTATGGATAGACCATTTACCTTAAGTGAAGGGGTAGATAGTTGGAATACAATTATTTTTTTATACCGGTCAGCGTTGAAGGAGGTCAGTACCAAAGTTGAGATCTTAAATGATGAATTTCAGCAGGTACACCAGTACAACCCGATTGAATATATTAAGTCCAGAATCAAATCACCGGAGAGTATTGTCAAGAAGCTGAAACGATATGGATACGAGAGTTCCATTGACAATATGGTGGACTATATCAACGATATCGCAGGAATCCGCATTGTTTGTTCGTTTACGTCCGATATTTACAAGCTTGCGGAGATGATCGGTAAGCAGAATGATCTGACGGTGGTATCCGTGAAGGATTATATCAAGCATCCGAAGGAGAGCGGTTATAAGAGCTATCATATGTTAGTGACCGTACCGATTTTTTTGTCTGACCGGGTGGTTGATACCAAGGTTGAGATCCAGATACGGACGATGGCAATGGATTTCTGGGCAAGTTTAGAACACAAGATTTATTATAAGTTCGAGGGAAATGCACCACAATATATCAGCAGAGACTTAAGGGAATGTTCGGAGATCGTCTCTATGCTGGATGCCAAGATGCTGCAGCTGAATGAGGCGATCATCGAGGCACGTGCAGCGCAGGAGGAAGATACGGATGCAGTATAATTACAGTTTTGAAGCGGCTTCACTATTATTTATGTTATTAATATTCGTACATTTTATGGTAGTGTGGCAGTTTCCGACTGAAAAGACAAGGGTATTCCGTGCACTTTTGATCGTATGTATCGGAGAGAGTGCGTTTAATATTTTATCATCGATAGGACTGGCAAACGCTGGAGTCGTTCCGCAGATCGTGAACGAGATACTTGCGTTTGTCTTTTTTTCGTTTGAAGGCTTAAGCTCTTTGATGATCTATAAGTATATGGTCGTGATCAGTGAACTGGACCAGAGACAGAAAAAGCGGGCAGTTTCAGCTGCAATGATCCCTGCGGCATTCTTTTTTATTTTTCTGCTCTTAACACCGTTCATCGGGTTTTACTACTATTTTCAGGATGGAGTGTATCATCAGGGCAGAGGAGCAAATTTCGGATATTTTTATATCATGCTGTTTTTTGCATTGAATCTTGTTATGTCGATCGCAAGGCGGAAGATCATTAATGTGCGGGAGAAATACATCATCTATTTTTATACCGCAGCGGCATTGATTGCAATTTGGGTGCAGTATTACCACCGGGAGATCCTGCTGACCAGCCTTGGAAATTCGGTAATCGTCATAATGATCTATCTGTCGATGCAGAATCCAAACGATTATTTAGATACCGTGACAGGAATCGGAAATGAGGCGGCATTGGAGCTGCAGCTGAAGGACGAACTGATGCGGGATCAGGAAGGAACGATCATTATTATCAGAATCCGCCAGTATCAGCAGATGGGAATGCTGTTTGGGGCAGAAAACTGCAATATGCTCATGGCGGAGCTGGGACAGTATTTTTTCCATCTGGGTGGTAAGTTTCACGTATTCCGCAGTGATGCGGATACCTTTGTGGTCATGACAGACAAAGACCGGTATCAGGAGATGGTAAAGTCTGTTGAGGGGCGTTTTTCTGAGGAATGGAAGATAGAAGAAAACCATATTCTGCTGGATCACACCGTTATGATCATGCATTATCCGAAGGACTTTACGACAATCCCGGAATTTTTCGGAATCAAAAGTTACCTGTTGTCCGTTGCTTCCGGCAATGTGGGGAAAGAGCCTGTGATTGAGACGGACGAGCAGATGATCGAGGGATATTACAGACAGAATCAGATTGAAATGATCTTAGAGTGCGCACTCCGTGAGCGTTCGATTCAGGTGTACTACCAGCCGATCTATTCGCTTAAGGAAAAAAGAATTGTTTCCCTCGAAGCATTGGCACGTCTGTTTGACGGGGAACTTGGATATATTCCACCGGCTGAATTTATCCCGATCGCAGAAAAAAACGGTGACATCATACGTATCGGCGAGATCGTGTTAGAAGAGTGCTGTAAGTTTTTATCCAAACATGTATTATCGAATATGTCTCTTGGAATCCGCTCGATCCAGATCAATATTTCGGTGGCGCAGTGTATGCAGCAGAATCTGAAAGAGGCAATTCTGCCGATCCTGCAGAAGTACCATATCCCAACCTCCATGATCGTGCTGGAACTGACGGAGAGCACTGCGATCAATGCACCGGCGCTTATGGAACATCATATGAAAGAATTGGGAGATGCGGGGATCTCTTTTGCGATGGATGATTATGGAACCGGAAGTGCAAACTGCTCTTATCTTATGCGGTTTCCGTTCCAGGAAGTGAAGATGGACAGAGACATGACATTGGCATATTTTAATAATGAGACAGCCAGAATTGTTATTGAAAATGAGATCAGGACGATGCAGAAGCTTGGTATCCCAATGGTTGTCGAGGGAGTGGAAAAGTTAGAGCAGAGTGAGGAGATGGAGCGCCTTGGCGTGGAATATATCCAGGGGTATTATTATGGAAAACCATTGCCGGAAATGGAATGTCTGCGGTATATCCGCAACTTCAATTCGGCGCCGGAAGATTATGGAAGGTAAAAGATAAGTTTTATGAATATTATCAGTGTAACAGATATCACGAAGACATATACAGAGAGGAAGCTTTTTGAGAAAGCGTCTTTCTATTTGCAGGAAAGAGAAAAAGTGGGTGTGATCGGTATTAACGGAACCGGAAAATCAACTCTGTTAAAAATTGCAGCGGGCATTGAAGAACCGGATGAAGGACAGGTGATCCGTGCAAACCATATCGTGGTGCGTTATCTGCCGCAAAATCCGGTATTTGATCCGGAATTGTCAGTGATTGATACGGTGTTGGCGCAAAGTAGTCAGAATTTTGTCGGAGGAACATCAGAGCAAAATCAAAATGCAGGAAATCATGCAGAACATGTGGAACATTGGAATTTAGAGAGTGATGCAAAGGCGATGATGACAAAGCTTGGCATTACGAATTTTGAACAGAAGGCAGGGGAACTCTCTGGGGGACAGCGCAAACGTCTTGCGCTTGTGGCAGCACTTTTAGTGCCGTGCGATGTGCTGATCTTAGACGAGCCGACCAACCATCTGGATTCCGCTATGGCAGACTGGCTGGAAGATTTCCTGAAAAAGTGGCGCGGGGCACTTATTATGGTAACCCATGACCGCTACTTTTTAGACAGTGTCTGCAACCGGATCGTGGAGGTGGATAAAGGTTCCATCTACAGCTATGATGCGAATTACTCCGGGTATCTGGAACTTAAGGCAGAGCGCGAGGAGATGCAGCAGGCGAGTGAGCGGAAACGCCAGAATATCCTGCGGAAAGAATTAGAGTGGATCCGCCGCGGCGCAAAGGCACGTACTACCAAGCAAAAGGGCAGAATCCAGCGCTATGAGAAACTTAAGGATCAGGATGCACCGCAGACAGATGGAAGTGTGGAGATCAGCTCGATCAGTTCCCGCATGGGAAAGACAACGGTAGAACTTTCGCATATTTCCAAAAGCTATGATTCGAGAGTACTGATCCGTGATTTTACTTATATTTTTCTGAAAAATGACAGGATCGGGTTTGTCGGGGCAAATGGAAGCGGTAAGACAACCCTAATGAAGATCATTGATCAGAGAATCCAGCCGGATGAAGGAACTGTAACCATCGGGCAGACAATCAAAATCGGATATTATACGCAGGAGATTGAGAACACAAAAGATGCTGGAATTGCCTACATGGATCCAAATGAGAAAGTGATCGATTATATTAAAAATACAGCGGAGTTTGTCAGGACGAAAGATGGTCTGGTGTCAGCGTCCAATATGTTAGAGCGCTTTTTATTCCCATCCTCGCAGCAGTACAGTCCGATCGGAAAACTTTCCGGTGGAGAGAAGCGCAGATTGAACCTGTTGCGCGTGCTTATGGAGGCACCGAATGTCCTGATTTTAGATGAGCCGACAAACGATCTCGATATCCGGACACTCACGATACTGGAAGATTACCTTGACAATTATGATGGAATCGTGATCACCGTCTCCCATGACCGCTACTTTTTAGACCGTGTCGTAAACCGTATTTTTGCCTTCGAGGAAGATGGAAAGATCTGTCAGTATGAAGGTGGGTACACAGATTATGTAAACCGATTGGCAGAGGAAGGAAAAGTGCCTGCCGGACATATCCTGGATGCGAAAAACGATACGACAACTTCTGTGGAGAAAGAAAATCAGACTTCTTCCATGGATACCTGGAAGAGGGAGCGTAAACTGAAATTCAGTTATAAAGAACAGAAAGAATATGAGACGATCGAAGATGATATCGCTGCACTGGAACAGAAAATAGAAGAGCTGGATGCGCAGACTTTAAAATTCAGCAGTGATTTTGTGAAATTGAATGAGATCACAAAAGAAAAAGAACAGACAGAACAACTGCTCGAAGAGAAAATGGAGCGCTGGGAATATCTGGAGGATCTGGCGGCAAAGATCGCCGGACAGCAATAAAAAATACAAAACGTTAATCTTTATGCGCAAGCTTTGAAAGCCCGTTAAAGAGGCTCTGTGGAAGCGCAAAACCAAAGATAATGCCAAGCACGATCGAACCGGCAACTTTCACAGTACTGATTCCGTACTGTGAGAACCGGCTCATATCTCCCATGATAAAGTAATAGGAGGTATAGTAGATTCCGGCACCCGGAACAAGTGGGAAGATCCCGGTGAGCAGGAACACCGTGACCGGAGTTCGGCGCACTGCCGAAAGAATCCGTGCAACCAGTGTCAGTGCAAAGGTGGCGATCAGGTTTGCGATGGCATTGTCTGTGTGATACTGTAAGCAGATCAGGTAGACAATCCAGCCGAGGGCACCTGTCAGACCGCAGAAAAACAACTGTTTTTTTTCAGCAGAAAATAATACAGCAAAAGAGAGTGTCGCAGCTAAGCTGACAAGAAACTGAATGATCATCGAAGTAATGCACCTCCTGTGACAAGCTGGTAAAGCGTGATAACAGCGCCCACGCCAACGGCAATACTAAAAGCAGTTAAGATCGCATCGATCATATGGATCGCACCGGATAAATAGTCTCCGTTGAAAAAGTCGCGGATGGACGTTGTCAGTGCGATTCCCGGTACGAGCGGCATAATATCTCCAATGACAACCTTATCCTGCAGGATCGGTATCCCTGCGGAGAGCACGATCAGGCTTAAAAAAGTGACAATGCCGCTTCCTAAAATATTAGTGATAAATTTGGATTCCAGATGCCTGTCGGAAGCGATCAGGAAAATCTGTAACACGAGTCCGATAAAAAATGCAACAAAAGAATCTAAGGCAGTTCCTCCGAACAGATAGCAGAAACCGGCACTGCCAACTCCACAGAAAAATATCTCCACCCAGTTTTTATTTGTTGGAATGGATTTACATTCTTCTAAACGCACCCAGGCATCCCGCAGGGAACATTCATGGGAACAGATCTCTCTGGAAAGCTGATTTAACGCAGCAATCCTTCCAAGATGGGTAGAGCCGAGCGGTACATGACGGATCATGCTGCAGGCATCTTCTTTATTTTCATTTGCACTTGCAAAAATTCCATTCGAAAGTACATAGACATCACAGTCTGCAATTTCATATGCTTTTAAAATATGAAGCACCGTATCTTCCACGCGGTAAACTTCCGCACCATTGCGGAGCAGTGCATCTCCGGTTTCGACAGCCAGAGTCAGAATTTCTTTCGTTACGGCCATAATTATCCTCTTTTATCAGTGTATCGGATAATTGCAAAACTCCTCTTAAGTTAGTTAAATTGTTCAAAATCAACAAAAACATTCAAGACACGCTCTCGCTATGTGTCGCTGGTAGCGGTACTAAGAACTCATATCCTGCATTTCATTTCTGATAAATCAGAATGAAATACAGAATCTGATTTCTAAGTACCGACCGCTCCCCAATGTCTTTCATGTCTTTTGTTGATTTTTCACAATTTAATTTACGTTATCTAAGAGTTTTGCAATTATCCTGAATAAACGTTGTAGTCCTATGAAAAGGTATCATGTTTTAGGGGAAAATGCAATGAAATAAATCAAAGATAGTATGTATATTTTAAAGCAATCACATACATAATAAGAAGCATGGTAATGCAATATAGTATGCAGGAATGATCGGTGTGCGTACTGAAAAAAATAGCTGACGCATTTATCAAACAGAAAGGACGAAATTATTATGAATTGTAAAAAGTATCGGATTTGTCTTATGCTTCTTGTGCTTGCACTGCTGGCAGGAACAGCGTTTTATTATATGACAAACGAGAAGGATACAGGAGAGCCAAAGGATGGGATGCTCGTACAGGAAGTTATTTCAGAGGAAAGCAGGAACTACGCATGAGTGCAGGCGATACGCTTTATTTAAAGATTGGAAAGAATATTGTCGTGACAGACCGCCGTGTGACACTCGGTGATGTGGCAAAGATGGAGTGCACGGATCAGGCGGCACTGCGCCAGATTAAGCAGAAGAAGTTATATTCCTTCCGGGCGGAGGATGAGCAGAAGAAAAAGAATACGCTTGTCGTGTTTTCCGTATTAAAAGTGATCGAACTGATCCACGAGGACTATCCCAATCTGGATATCAGCAATGAAGGAGAATCAGACTTTATTGTCGAGTATGTGAAGTCCCCGGAAAAACCGGTGTGGATGAATTGTCTGAAGACAGTGATCTTATGTATTTTGATTTTCTTTGGAGCGGCTTTTACGATCATGGCATTTAACAATGACGTGGGTGTGACAGATGTTTTTGCAAAGTTTTATCAGCAGATCACGGGAATGGAATCAAATGGTATCAACGAGCTGGAAATCTGCTACAGTATTGGACTTGCCGTTGGAATTATTGTATTTTTCAACCATGTGGGACATAAGAAAATCACGCACGATCCAACACCAATCCAGATCGAGATGCGGAAATATGAGACAGATCTGGATACTGCTTTCATCAATAATGCAGAAAGAAGAGGGCACAGCGTAGATGTGGATTAAACACTTATTTCTCGGGTTTATCGGGCTTGCTTCCGGGGTGGGAGTGGCGGCTGGAACCTTTGCGTTTATCATTGTTATCGGTGTTGTACCAAGAATGATCGCAAAATGTAACCGTGCTGAGAACACGATTCTGTTTGAAAATATGATTGTGCTTGGCGGAATTTTTGGCACGATCATGTCGGTATTTACAGATATCAGCCTTCCGGTCGGGCACTGGCTTTTGTATGTATATGGTTTCTGTGCGGGCATTTTTGTGGGATGTATTGCAGTGGCACTGGCAGAAATTTTAAATACATTCCCGATCATCTTCAGAAGATTTCAGATAAAAGAAGGACTTTCCTGGATTATGCTGTTTATGGCACTTGGAAAATGCGCAGGAGCGTTCTGGTATTTTGGACATCACATGACACCGCCCTGATGCAGAAAGGACAGTCTGGAGAAAACATTTTCACAGGCATTTGTCAGAAGGACAGCACAGAGACATTGTTATATGGTCAGCATGGTATTTGACGAAAACGTGATTATGGCATAAGATAAAAATAAGAACAGTCAGACACAACCCAAGGCAGTGGGAGTATGTTTACACAAGACGAAAGAGAGAATAACGGATATGGTCACATCGATCGCACGCCAGAGCGTGATCTTAAAATGTAATATGCAGAGAGCAGTAATGCTTGGAAATTATGAATTTTATTACGGGGCAGGGGTTGCCGGAAAAATCGGCGGGTTTGAGATTCCCGACGATATTAAACCGTTGGAGCTCCGGGAACTTTTAGACAAAAATTTAGACCAGATCAGTCCCAAAGATGAAAAAGAGACTTATCTGATCCATATTTTAAAAGAATTCCGTCCGGATGAACTGTACGATGAGCAGATGAAGGAACTTCTTTTATGGGGAAAAGGAGAGCAGTATCTGTGGAGTGTCAATATTCCACAGTGACATCAGAGAATCTGATATTGATTTCTTCCGTTTCCTTTGGAGGAGTACATGGCTTTATCTGCCGCAATATACAATTCTTCCATTTCGATTTCTGCGCGGTCTGCAAAAGAGATTCCGATACTTGCGGAGATTTCACTCCACTCTGGTTTTAGCGTGGAAAGACTGCGGATGGCAGTACATAGCTTATCAGCAACTGCCTCGGCATCTTTTTTATCTGTGACATTGCCGAGATATACAATGAATTCATCGCCGCCGATTCGACCAACAATATCGGAATTGCGGACAGAGGTTTTGATCGTGTCTGCAACTGCAATCAATAGAGCGTCCCCTTCTAAATGTCCATAAGTATCATTCACCTGTTTGAATTTGTCCAGATCGATACTGATCAGTGGACGTACACAGTCAGGATTTCTGCCATCTTCCTGCATCTGTCTTGTAATATGATCTTCGGCAGCCCTCCGGTTATAAAGACCGGTGAGAGCATCTGTCTCCGACATGACCCTGATCTCTTTTGTTTTTCGGCTATGGATCAGCAGAATACCAAGCAGCAGTGAGAGCAGTGTCATACTGACTGCCAGAATAATCGGAATGGAAATGCGCGGATAAGCATAAACAAGTGTTAAAAAGGATGGATCCTCCTTATAACTGCAGTTCTGAAGGACAATGGAATCCAGCTGTTCAGAGGAAATACACGCCAGTCCCTTATTGATAATGCTGAGCAGTCTTGGATCGCACTGGTCAGACAGACCAAAGGAAGCATCCTCTGTCATGGCAGTGAGCGTTGTGGAGGACAGATTACGGTATTTTACCTGCGAGAGCAGATAGTTGGCATTATAGTTGTCGGCATAAGTACAGTCTGCACTGCCGGACAGCACAGCCTGAAAACATTCCTCGATCGTATCATAGTAAACCACATCCTCGGTATCATATTCCGGATTGTCCAGAATGGAATTTGTGAGATTGAAGCTGTTCGGCAGTGCAACGATATCCCTCTCATGGCTCTGTGGTTTGCTATTCCGTACAACCACAACGGACGAGTTCAGATAAGGGGTTGTCAGAAGTGCATGATTCTGCTCAGCCCATGAATAATCGTGTGCCAGTGCCGTAAGCATATCAACCTCATGTGACTGAAGCTTCGACAGGGCATCGGAGAAACTGTCAGACTTTATATACCGGAAATGCAGGCCGGTATACTGGCTGACCAGATCGAGAACATCCGCAGCAATGCCGGAAGCGGTCTGTGTATTTTCATTGTAACCTTCAATTGGTGCATTCGAAGGGTCACAGGTCACTGTAATCTCCGGCGCTGTGGCAAGATAGTCTAACTCATCCCGGGTAAATTCGCAGCGGTAATTCCGGATATCCCGCTGGTAAGTGGTGTAGAGGTCGTGATCAAAGTTGGGATTGACGTTTAAGATCACAGTCTGGGCACTGTTTAAGTCTTCCATGATCGGATTTCCCTTAAAAGTCACAAAATAAAGCGGGAAAGAAGGAAGGCTTGCAAGGATCTTTTTTTCAGAAGGGTGGGAAACACTTGTAGCATAAATGGCATCCACAGTGTTGTCCTCAAGCGCTTTTTCCAGCTGTGCTGTGTTCTCGAAGTATTGTTTCTCAAAGGAAAAATGGTGTGCATCCGCATAGTCATCCAGAGCATCTAATTTTTTACAGCTTGCAAGAACGCCAATGCTCATTCCATCGAAATCCACATAGTCGTTATAGTAATAGGTATCGTTATCCTTCAGCGCATACAATTCGTAATGGGTTGTGACCGCCGGCTGTGCAGAAAAGTCAAGAGTGCTTGTCCGGAAGGAAGAATAGTCCACACCGCAGACAAGGTCGATATTCCTGTCATTTAAGGATTTCAGGCATGCCGAATAATTCATCTGGATGAATTCATATTCCCATCCGGTATACTGGCTGATCTCCCGGAGGTAGTCCACAAAATAACCGCTGTAGTTTCCGTTTTCATCACACTCCTGATAATTAGCCAGTGTGTAAAAACCTACTTTAATGACTTTTTTGCCATCGCGGGCATAGCAGTTGACAGGGGAAAAAATGGTGAGAAACATCAATGTTGAAAGAAAGAGACAAATATATTTTTTCATGGCATACTCCATTAACTTCATTGTGGTCGGTCCGCAGCGTTTTTCTGAAACAGTGTATGCCGACAGATTCTATCAACATTATACTACAAAGGATAAATGATTCAACGGATAATGCGATTTCGTTCTATTAGAATTACTTATATAAAACAAAGGAAAAACAAAAGGTACTTATTCTTTGGAAGTAAGAAAAAAATATTGACCGGTTCTTGAAATTACAGAACCTGTGTCATGCATATTTTACAGTAAAAAAGGCAAGCTAAGAGAGAGGTTTTATGCCGGACAAAAAACAGGAACATAAAATATGTGGATACAGGAGGCACAGAAAATGGCAGATAAAGAGACAGAGCAGATAAAGAAACTGAATCAGACCGTGCACAGCAAAGATAAGCAGGAACGCGATCAGGCATATAACGATTATGTGAAACAGGTGACACCGACGCACAATCTGATCTTTAATATGGTAAAGGCTTTTTTTACAGGCGGAATCATTTGTTGCATCGGGCAGTTTATTTTAAATACGTGTGAAAATTATGGACTGGACAAGGACACCTCCGGTGGCTGGTGCAGCATGCTGTTAATTCTGCTCAGTGTGATCCTCACGGGATTTAACATTTATCCGTCAATTGCCAACTGGGGCGGCGCAGGTGCACTTGTGCCAATCACCGGATTCGCAAACGGTGTAGCTGCCCCGGCGATTGAGTTTCAGAAAGAAGGACAGGTTTTTGGAATCGGATGTAAGATTTTTACGATCGCCGGTCCTGTGATCTTATATGGGATAGTTTCAAGCTGGGTACTGGGGCTGATTTACTGGATGTTCTGGTAAGAAGCGTATTCCGGTCTTTTTCGGGGAAAAAATGATAGCTGGATCAGATGCCGTTTGCCGCATGAATGACGAAGAATAAAACGCTCCGCAGGAGTACAGCAGCCTGCGGAGCGTTTTTATATGATATTAATCATACAGTGGAGTGCCATGTTTGATCCTGCGCACAATCTTAACACCAAGAATCCAAAACATGGAGATCACAATGTAAAATGTAGAGGCAAGACCAATAATTGATCCAATAATTGCAAAAATAATTAATCCGATATTCATAATAACTTAGTTCCCTTCTTTTTCATTTTTAGAGCCTGTTTTATCGTCGTGATTTTCAAACCACCACATAAAAATGCCGGCACCGATAACGGCAGCAGTAAGAACTGCAAATAAAATATGTTCAACCATAAGAGCCATACCTTTCTGACACCTGCGCATTTGGGGCGCAGATATCCTGTAAATGGGATTTTTGCGTACCAAAATAAGACCGCGGATAAAATGTGCGGTAAATCAGTAGGAATTATATGGTTTCATTATTTTTCTTGCCATCCTTCTTGTGGATATAACGAACGATGACATGATTGCCCGGTGCGTGATAAGTCTGACTTAAAACGCTGCATGCAAAAATGACGGGAAACAATTGTGAAAGAAGTTCCACAATCAGAAACAGACAGTTGACTGCACGGTTTGTGCGTGTGTTTATGCGTCTGCCTTCCTGACGGAGATATGCATTGGCTGAGATCATACGCTCCGTGGTATCGGTGGAAAGCTGCTCCGGTAAATCATCAACGCCGGAATTTACGAAAACACTGTCTGTGTGATGGAGAATTCCATACATCAGAGAAGAATCTGCCTGTGTGCTGCCGCAGCACATTCCGAGGAAAAACATAGAGAGAATGAGTATGAGACTGATATATTTTTGTCTGACAGACCGCATGCTATCTTTTTCCTCCTTCCTTCTTCTGACTAAAGTACCTGTGAGATTTTCCTGTTTGTACTTTACCATATGAAAAATCCGAGACTATTTTACCGCAAAAAGGTGAGCCAGACAATAGAAAATATATTTTTCCATGAAAAACAACTTTTCTTGTTTTTTAAGAATATTATGGTAAAATGAAGAAAAACAGCTTTGATCCGGAAAATCAGGCCGGAAGTGAGAGAGGAACGGTTATGAACCGCTTATTTGATACATCTGTCAATGTTGGACTGAGACAGTTTTATGTGCTGGGAGCAGCAGGAAGTATTGGAAATCTGTTTGGATTTGTTGGAAATGTGTATATTTATGGACTCAGTGCGCCGACAATTTTTTGCGCCCTGTGTACATTGGTCATATTTGGAATGACAGTCTGGGGCATCCGGTCAAGACATGTGAAGCGTGCAGCCTATGTCATCATTACACTGATTACTTTTTTCGAGTTCCCGATACTTTATTACATTTACCAGACAGGAACGATCGTGTATATGGTGCTCGCCATGGTGGCAATTGCAACCTTTCTTCCAACGACTGTAGCAGTGATCTTCGGATGTCTCGCTTTTCTGGTGGATATGTCAGCGGTCATCCTTGCATATTATCATCCGGTGGATGTGGAATTGGTAACGGCTGAGAGTGAGTTAAACTCTACGATCTGTTCATTGATGATCGTACTTTTCTGTGTGTTTACGATCACGATCATTTTAAATGTGCAGCAGAAAAAGCAGGCAGAAGAACTCACAAGTCTCAGCAGGCAGCTGGAACAGGCGGCAGATCATGATGCGCTGACCGGGTTATATAACCGGAGATATCTGAACCGCTATCTTGAGAAGCTGGCACAGAAAGGGAAGAATGGTGTTTATGCGGCACTGATCGATCTGGATTTCTTTAAGAAGGTCAATGATGAATATGGACATGCTTTTGGAGATGAAGTGCTCATTGAATTTGCGAGGATACTGGAACGGAATCTGATAGCAGATGGAATTGCAGTGAGGTTTGGTGGAGAAGAGTTTATGCTGATTCTGCCGGATGTGACGGAGGAGGAGATCCGACGTATGCTGGCGAAAGTGAGAGCAGACTACATACTGTTTGGAAAACAGAAAAAGAACCGGGCATTTACATTCAGCTGTGGTGTGGAACAGTTTGCAGACGGTATGGATGTTTCGGACGTTTACCGGCAGGCGGATGAAAAACTTTATCTCGCAAAGGAGAGAGGCAGAGACCGTGTGATCATCGACAGATAAAAACAGAACATGATAAAATTTATCAATAAAATACGTTAGGCTTGTGTAACTGATATAATGCGAATTATAATCGGTACGAAACACAGGAAAACATTGTGTTTTATGAAAAATCATAATACATATGAAGACAGCGGAAAAAGAAAACTGCTTTCATGAAATACAAAAAGGAGGATTTTATCATGGTAGATTGGAAGAAAATTGCATTATTTGCAGGAGGTACATTATTTGGAACAGCCGGTGTTAAGATTTTATCCGGTGATGATGCGAAGAAAGTATATACACAGTGTACAGCAGCCGTTTTAAGGGCTAAAGACTGTGTCATGAAAACAGTGACAACTGTTCAGGAGAACGCTGGTGACATCTATGAAGATGCAAAGACGATCAACGAAGAACGTGCAGCAGCAAAAGAGGCCGCAGTTGTTGAGGACGCAGAGGAAGCTGTGGAAGAATGAAATTTATTATAAAGCATGAGACAAAAGGAAGAATGCGTATCCACGCAGTGCAGAACCGCATGAGTTATGCACAGGCAGATACCCTTCTTTATTTTTTGCACAGCAGGAAAGAAGTAACCTTTGCAAAAGTTTACGACAGAACCTGCGACGCAGTGATCTCTTATGTAGGTGACAGACAGACGATCATCGAATTACTCCGTGGTTTCCACTACGAGGATGTGGAAGTACCGGAAGGTCTGATCGAGAATTCGGGAAGGGAGTTAAACAATACCTACCAGGAAAAATTAATTGGTAAGATTGTGTTCCATTACGCAAGACGCTGGATCATTCCTTATCCGATCCGTATCTGTCTCACATCAATCCAATCCGTAAAATATCTCTGGAAAGGACTGACAACACTTGCAGCAGGAAGGATCGAAGTTCCGGTTTTAGATGCAACTGCCATCGGTGTTTCCGTTCTTAGAAGTGATTTTAATACCGCAGGTTCCATTATGTTCATGCTTGGAATTGGTGAATTGCTGGAAGAGTGGACACATAAAAAATCTGTGGATGATCTGGCGAGAACCATGTCTTTGAATGTGGGAAAAGTATGGTTGGTAAGCGGTGGACAGGAAGTGTTAGTTCCGACTTCCCAGATCAAAGCGGGAGACAAAGTGGTCGTTCATATGGGAAATATCATTCCATTTGACGGTGTTGTTGCTGAGGGAGAGGCGATGGTAAATCAGGCTTCCTTAACAGGCGAGTCTGTCCCGGTGAGAAAGACCGTAGAGAGCACGGCTTACGCAGGAACCGTTGTGGAAGAGGGCGAACTTACCATTCTTGTAAAAGAGGTTGGAGGTTCCAGCCGTTTTGAGAAGATCGTAAAAATGATCGAGGATTCTGAAAAGTTAAAATCCGGTGCAGAGAGCAAAGCAGAGCATCTGGCAGATAAACTGGTGCCTTACAGTCTTGGCGGTACGATTTTAACTTATCTGCTCACAAGAAATGTGACAAAGGCACTGTCCATTCTTATGGTGGATTACAGTTGTGCCTTAAAACTTGCAATGCCGATCTCTGTTTTATCTGCGATCCGTGAAGCAAGTCTTTACAATGTCACAGTAAAAGGTGGTAAATATTTAGAGGCGGTTGCGGAGGCAGATACCATTGTATTCGATAAGACAGGAACGCTTACCAAGGCAAAACCAACGGTTGTAGATGTTGTATCATTTAACGGAGAAAGCACGGACGAACTGCTCCGTATCGCAGCATGCCTAGAGGAGCATTTTCCTCATTCCATGGCAAAAGCTGTTGTGGATGCAGCAACACAGAAAAACCTCGAACATGAGGAGATGCACAGCAAAGTAGAGTACATTGTTGCACATGGAATTGCTTCGACGATCAATGAGAAACGTGCCGTGATCGGAAGCGCGCATTTTGTATTTGAAGATGAAAATTGTGTGATTCCGGAAGGAGAACAGGCAAAATTTGACGCACTGCCGAAGGAATACTCTCATCTGTATCTGGCAATTGAAGGAAAACTTGCAGCAGTCATCTGTATCGAAGATCCTCTGCGTGAGGAAGCCTCGGCAGTTGTTCAGTCATTAAAACGGGCTGGTTTGTCCAAGGTTGTCATGATGACAGGAGACAGTGAGCGTACTGCAGCGGCGATCGCAAAGCGTGTCGGCGTGGATGAATATTATTCGGAAGTACTGCCGGAAGATAAGGCAAGCTTTGTGGAGAGAGAAAAGGCAGCCGGAAGAAAAGTCATCATGATCGGTGACGGTATCAACGATTCCCCTGCATTGTCTGCAGCCAATGTCGGAATTGCCATCAGCGACGGAGCTGAGATTGCAAGAGAGATCGCAGATATCACGGTAAGCTCAGATGATCTGTACCAGATCGTCACCTTAAAATTATTGAGTGACAGTCTGATGGAGCGAATCAAAAAGAATTACCGCAGAATCGTAGGATTTAATTCCTTGCTCATTGTACTTGGTGTGACAGGTGTGATCCAGCCGACCACATCCGCACTGTTACATAACAGCTCGACATTGCTGATTGGTCTTGAGAGTATGCAGAATCTGCTGGATTAATAATGAAAATTTAAAAATTAGAAAAGTGCTCAGTTCGATACAGATATAAGGGATTGCTCTTTGGTGTATACATCGGACTGAGCACTTTTTATTCATAACAATAGAAGGGTTAAGAGCGTGTATTTGAGAAAAATCTTGACAGCGACTATGGTTTAGGAGTTATCATATAAGGAAATAACAAAAGTAAAACAAGGAGGCAAAATTCCTCTCCTCACATAGAGTTCGGATTTTTGCTTTGCAAAAACAAGGAGAAATTATGGAGAAATCGAAAGTATATTTTACATCTTTTAAGGCAACAGGCAATGAAAATCTGCTTCAGAAACTGCATCGTCTTATGAAAACTGCCGGATTTGAAAACATTGATTTTAAGGATAAGTATGCAGCGATTAAAATCCATTTTGGAGAATATGGAAATCTTGCATTCTTACGTCCAAACTATGCGAGAGTGGTAGCAGACTATGTAAAGGAACTTGGTGGAAAACCATTTTTAACAGATTGTAATACACTTTATGTTGGAAGCAGAAAGAATGCATTGGATCATCTGGAAACCGCTTATGTGAATGGGTTTTCCCCATATCAGACCGGATGTCATGTGCTGATCGCAGATGGTTTAAAGGGAACAGACGAGACGCTTGTGCCAGTCAACGGTGAGTATGTGAAAGAGGCAAAGATCGGTTCTGCGATCATGGATGCAGATGTATTTATTTCCCTGACACATTTTAAGGGACATGAGATGGCAGGTTTTGGCGGAACTATTAAAAATATCGGTATGGGATGTGGTTCGAGAGCAGGAAAAATGGAGCAGCATTGCGAAGGAAAACCAAGTGTTGCAATCGAAGCATGTATAGGTTGTGGAGCCTGCAGCAGAATCTGTGCACACGGAGCGCCGGTCATCACAGATCACAAAGCAAAAATTGATCATGATAAATGTGTTGGCTGCGGAAGATGTCTTGCAGTCTGTCCAAAGGATGCAATTTCAGCGGATTATGCGGACTCTGTTGCAATGCTGAATTACAAAATGGCAGAGTACAGTCTCGCAGTCTGTCAGAACAGACCATGTTTCCATGTTTCGCTGATCTGTGACGTATCACCAAATTGTGACTGTCATCCAGAGAATGATATTCCGATTCTTCCGAACATTGGGATGTTAGCTTCTTTTGATCCGGTAGCTCTGGATCAGGCATGTGCGGATCTCTGTAATCAGGCATCACCAGTAGAGAGCAGTGTTCTTGGAAAGAATATTGCACATGCACATGAGCATCATGAGGAATGTGATCATGATCATTTCCATATGACGCATCCGGACACAGAGTGGAAAACATGTATTGAGCATGCAGTCAAAATCGGACTTGGCACCAACGAATATGAATTGGAAACTATCTAACCGGAGTTTAATTGGCGTAGTGTCGCAGATTCCGTGGTGCTTTTATAGGTTGTGAAGGGCAGATATAAGCGTCCTCTCACAATTATGTAATGAAAAAGAAAAACGGTACAGACGAAATATGATGTTCTTGTTCGCCGGGCATTCCGCTGGGCTTCTGAACAACAATCATGTTCAGCTGAAGCTTCCATGATTGTTAGAATCCCAGCTCCATGGCTCACAAAGGAAATCATATTTGTCTGCACCGTTTTTCTTTCATTTACGCTGTGAATGACTTGTGAGAGGACGCTTATACATGCCCAATTTACGCTGTGAATCGCACCACAGAATCTGCAATTTACGTTATGGGATGAGTGCCTATATTGGGTTCTGCTGCTCGTATTCTGGATTGACGGATTTTATTGACACAATTCCAAGATTACTTTATACTAAACCTACATCAAAGTCGCAGACAAATAACAGTTACGATTATGAAACTTTCGTAATCGTGATCATTCTTACAACGTTTCTGTCTGCAGATCCAAAACCTGATATATGGTTACGAGTATGATCTTTTTAATCTTAATTACAAGTTAGCACCGTTGCATTTTTATGACAAAATCTTTTACGTGCATTGAAAAATACCACACATTCTATTATCATAAATGGGGAATATGATTGAACACAAACGATGAGAAAATCCAATAGCATCCTGCATTTGAAGCGGCATTGCAGATCGAACTTGGAGAAGAAACAAAGTATTTAGAATTTGATTCTGAACATCTGCTGTCGAAGAAACCAATGCAGATCGATGTGTTAGTCAAAAATGAAAGACATGTAAAAATCCAGAAGAATATTGGGAGAATTTTCCGACAGTACAATGTTGTAGAATACAAATCGCCGGAAGATGACCTTAACATTGACGATTTTTACAAGGTGTACGCATACGCCTGTATTTATAAAGCCGACACGGAGACAGTAGACTTCATACCGGCAGCAGAGCTGACAATTACTTTTGTATGTTACCATTATCCAAGAACCATGCTTCAGAAATTGCAAAGAGATCGGCAGATAACAGTCGAAAACATGGAAAGCGGTATTTATTACCTTATGGGAGATGCAATTCCGATCCAGCTTATCATTGTTCCAAGATTATCTAAAACGAATAACTACTGGCTGAATAATCTTCGTAATGATTTAAAGTCAGGCGGCGAGATCAGAAATTTTATAGAGAAATATGGTAAAAATAAAAACTCAAAGTTATACCAGGCGCTGGCAGATACGATCATGCGCGCAAACTGGCAGGAATTAAAGGAGGAACGAAAAATGTGTGAAGCATTACGTGAATTATTTGCGGATGATCTGCGCGAATCGAGGGAAGAAGGAATTATGGAGGGCAGGAATGTTGGAAAACGCGAAGGAAAACTTGAGGGAAAACGCGAAGGCGAAGCTTCAAAAGTCATAGAAATAGTAATTAAAAAATATAAAAAAGGCTGCTCTGTAAAAGAAACAGCAGATATGCTGGAAGAACCCCAAACGTTAATCAAACAAATCTATGATGTGATCGGACAGTGTGCACCTGATTATAATGTAGAGGCAATTTATAAGATACTTCTGGATAAAACTATATAATGTGTAACATCTGCAAGCTGGAACAAGACCGGAAGATGGAAGTGAGATCAAAAATACAGTAAAAACAAAAACTCAAAGCTATATCAGGCGCTCGCAGATGCCGTCATGCGTGCAAACTGAAGGAGGGATCGAATATGTGTGAAGCATTAAAAGAATTGTTTGCGGACGACCTGCGTGAATCAAGGGAACAGGGCATCATCGAAGGCAGGATCGAGGGCAGGAATGCCGGCAGGATTGAGGGTAGAATCGAAGGCAGATGTGATATTACCTGTAATTCCTATTCTTGCGCATAGAGGCTTGTTTGGGATGGTGGAAAATGGTTGGAAGTTTATCTGGGTTGCAGCTATAATGATTTTATTACCATTTGTTTCATCATTGGTGGGAATTATTCTTGGAAGCATACAATTAAAGAAAACATCTACAAAGCCTGTAAAGATGGGGTTGTTGCTTTCGTGTATGGGGTTAGTGCTGCATTTACTCTTTCGATTTGTTTTTAAGTTTTAGAATCCCAGCTCCATAGCTCACGAAGAAAATAATATTTGTTTATAGCGTTTTTCTTTCATTTACGTTACGAAAGACTTGTGAGAGGACGCTTATACATACCCAATCAACGTTATGAATTGCACCACAAAATCTGCAATTTATGTTATGGAACTCTCGGAGTTTCATCTTTGGGTTCTGCCGCTCGTAACCTGGATTGACGGATTTCCACAACCTGAATATTGCATGCTACACAGCCTTGGCATCAAGGATTGTGGTACACGTTGGACAGCGGCATGCATTAATGGAAATCTCACTCTTACACATAGGACAGATTTTTTTTGCGTTAAATTAGAAAAAGTAAAGTATGTCGGTAGGAATTCTATACGATCGAGTATGGAAAGGCTATTGCGTTACAAACAAGAAAAGAGGAACAAAGTTACATGAAGAAAAAAGCATTCAAGGCAGCACTGCCCTACACATTGCCAATCTGTGTAGGATTCTTATTTTTAGGAATGTCTTATGGATTTCTGATGCGGAGCATGGGATCTCCATGTTGGATAAATATCAAAATGTCGGATGGAAAAAGTTTTATCTGATTTATGGAATGTGTGATGAAACCTTTTCCGTAAATTGTACGACAGAAGTACCGGAGGGTGTGGATAAAGGATGGTTTATGTTTTTTGTGACGCTTTTGAACCAGATTTACTGGGTGGGAGGTGCAACCGCAGGGGCACTGCTTGGCACAATGGTGACACGGTTTCTGCCGTTTTTAATTTTCCCGGAAGGAAAAGAACCACCGGAATTTATCCAATATCTGGGTAAGGTACTGCCTTATGCAGTCATCGGTCTACTGGTCATTTATTGTCTGAAAGATGTACCGGGAAGCGGAACATATGGAATACCGGAATTTTTGGCGATTGTATTTATCGTACTCCTTCACAGATGGAAAAAGAACATATTGCTCAGTATCGGCGGTGGAACTGTATTTTATATGCTGCTGGTGCAGTTTGTATTTTGCAAGTAACACAATAAAAGTGAGACAAAATCTGGTTGCTAAACCAGATGAAAGTGATATACTGAATGCATAGGGAAAAGAAACCGTGTGGAATTACAGTTTTGTTTTCACACGGTTTTTTGACAGACAAGGGTTAGACGCAACTAACACAAGCAGCAATGTATTGATATGGAAGCAGGAAAGTACATGAAAGAAAAAGTGAATGTGACAGGTGTGCCGGAAACGATGGTACAGACTTTGTATGCAAGAGCAAAAGAAACAAAAAAGCAAAATGCCAAAATCAGGGATGAGATTGCAGTAGAACTTGTGGAAAAGCTGGACTATGACTTTTCCAAAGCAGATAAGGATAAAGCCATGAGCTGTGGCGTGATCGCGAGAACGATCGTATTAGACCGGATGGTTCGGCAATATCTGGAGAAGCATGAAAATACAGTTGTTATAAATATTGCATGTGGACTGGATACCAGATGTTACCGGATGAAGGGAAAATATCTGAGGTGGTACAATATAGATTTGCCGGAAACAATGAAAATAAGAAGCCAGTTCCTCACCGAAACAGGTCCGGTGTATCAGATCGCAAAGTCTGCAATGGATGATTCCTACGTGGACGATATCGATTATCATGGAGAAAATGTTCTGGTGATAATGGAAGGACTTACGATGTATTTGTGTGAGAAGGACATCAGAAAGATATTTTCTATTATTGGGAAATCATTTCAGAAGGTAACCGTAATGGTCGAAACCATGTCACCATTTGTTGTGAAACATGTGAAGGAAAAATCTATAGAGGGCAGCAATGCAAAATTCACATGGGGTGTTAAGAATGGAACAGAATTACAAAAGATCGTACCGAATTTTTCTATCCTGCAGGAAGTCAGTCTGGTTGAGGGAATGAAAGAACTTATGCCTGTTTATTGTGTGATAGGAAAGATTTCGATCATTCGGAATATCTCAAACAAAATAATAGTTTTAGAGAAACGTGGCTGATAATAAGGAGATGATGCAGATGAAAAAAAGACATTTTGATGTGGAAACAGATGGATTTTATGGTGCATATTGGAAATGTAGAACAGGCTCAGACTGTGCAATGATCGCCATGATCGGAGATGACTCGGAGGATTATCTGGCGCGTACATCCGTGAAATGGCTGCATAAACTCGGTGTGAATGTGATGACGATGTCACCCGGAAGAAAGGATTATGGACATCATAATTATCCGCTGGAACGCATAGAGAAAGCAATCAATTGGTTAAAAGTACACGGTAATCAGAAAATAGGAATTGTCGGGGCATCTACTACAGGAACACTCGCTTTGACTGCCGCTTCTTATTTTGAAGATATTACATTGACGATCGGTCTGACACCGAGTGATTTTATCTGGCAGGGATTTATGCAGGGCAAAAAAGACGGCTGTAAGGAATGGCCGATCGAGGGAGAATCTCTTTTTTCATATAAAGGTGAACCGCTTCCGTACATGCCGTTCTGCTACAAACATCCGGACTACTGGCATGTGATTGAGAAAGAAACAAAACGAACCGGTGATATGATCAATTCAAGAAAACTGTTTGATGATTCGGAAAAGGCTCATCCAATCACAGAAGACGAGATGATCAAGATTGAAAAAATCCATGGAACATTATTGCTGATCGGTGCAGAAGATGATGTGTTGTGGGATACTGCAAAATATATCCGTCGAATGAAACAGCGAATGAAAGAACATCCACACACATGCAGGTTGGAGTCTGTCATTTATGAACATGGAACCCATTTCGTTTTTCCAGAGAGCATGCTAAAGACAATGCTCCCGGTTGGTTCCGGACTTTTTGTGAAACTGGCATTTCAGGCAGCAAGAAAATATCCGGAGGAATGCCGCAGAGCACGCCTTGATATTGACCGCCGGGTGAGAAATGCGGTTGCAGAATGGAAGAGTGCAGAAAGAGACGGATGAAAGTAAATAGTTTTCTATTCTGTAAGTGAAGAAATATATACTGCAGGTGTAACACCATAGTTTTTCTTATAAGATTGTATAAAATGACTTTCATTACTAAAACTGAGTGTGTAGCTTACTTCTTTTATAGACATCCCGGATGAAAGCATTTTTCGGGATTCCTCCAGCTTTTGATGCAGGATATATTTATGGAGGGGGATTCCGGTTTCTTTTTTGAAAGCATATGACAGGTAATCCCTGGATACATGTAAGGTTTGTGCAATGTTTTTAATTTTGAGACGGTCATGAAGATGTATGTGAATTAAATGAATGCAGTTATTTATCAAGTGACTATACTCTTGAGGAATGGTATTTTCTTTAACTTTTGTGACGAGTTCCATTGCTTTCTGGCACAGATAGTCTATACAGGTATCCATTGAGGATAGCTGGTCAATTTCCTGAATATATTTGTCACTTAACTGATACGCCTCACTTTCATCAAGTCCTCCTAATATAGCATAGTGGATGGCAACTGCTATAGTAGAGACAGCCCAATAATGGATTTCTCTTGACTGGTTATCAGACATATGACCGATGATGAGCCCGGAGTCAGTGTAGGTTTCAAGGGCAGTTTTGACACCATGGATATCTCCATTCTTAATAGCATTAAAAAGTTGTAGTTCATATAGGAAAGACGTATGTGTCTTTCCTGTTTCTCTGGCATCGTATATAAAATTCTTTGATGAATCTAAAAATTCATATTTAATAGTTGAATCATTTCCAGACATCTTTTTCCCCTTTCATAAATCTATTATATAATAAATTTAGTATATAACAATATAAATTTAATATAGATTAATGACAAGAGATGTTAAGTTGGGTATAGAGAAGCAGATTGAAACGGAGGTATTATATGGGGAAAAGTCTGGAAGAGATGTGCCGACTTGTGACGGGGCGTGGAGCATGGCATATAGGTGATATACATGTTTCGGATGGACCTCACGGAATACGTGCACAGGAAGATGGGGCAAAGAATAATGACAGTTATGAAGCAACCTGTTTTCCAACAGCAAGCAGTGCAGCGTGTTCCTGGAATAAAGAATTGATAGGAAAAATGGGGGAAGGACTGGCTCAGGAAGCAAAGGCATTGGGGGTGTCTGTGGTGCTTGGACCAGGAGTTAATATGAAGCGTTCTCCCTTGTGTGGCAGGAATTTTGAATATTATTCAGAGGATCCTTTTCTTACAGGAGAACTGGCATCTTCCTATATTATTGCAATGCAGGAATGTGGTGTGGGAACATCCCTGAAGCATTTTGCAGGCAATAGTCAGGAAACACATAGAATGACAAGTAATTCCATGATTGATGAGAGAGCATTGCATGAGATTTATCTGAGAGCTTTCGAGAAAGCAGTGAAAAAGGCAAAGCCGGCAACCATAATGGCAAGTTATAACTACCTGAATGGATTACCGGCTTGTGAGAATAAACATCTTTTAACCGACATTCTCAGAAACGACTGGAAATATGAGGGTCTTGTAATGAGTGACTGGGGAGCCTGTGTTGATCTGCTGGAATGCATATCTGCGGGAATGGATGTAGAAATGCCTGACAGTTGTGGCAATCATTATGATGAAATATGGAATATGGCGGCAACGAATCCCTGGTTTATGAAAAAACTGGAATGCTCTGTTGATAGAATAGAAAGGTTGAATGACAGATATAAGAGCAATGTGATACAGAGCAGAGGGAAAAAGAATATTCCGGATCCTATCAGAGAGAAGAATCATAAGCTGGCAGAACAGATAGCGGAAGAGAGTATTGTACTTCTTAAAAATGATGGTTTCTTTCCATTAGGGGAAATAAAAGAAATACTGATGATTGGAGAATTGGCAGACAAACCGAGAATCCAGGGCGGTGGAAGCAGTCATATTCATACAACCAGAATTACTTCTTTTATAGAACAGTTTGAAGAATATGGCATAAAAGTCAGATATGTAAGAGGTTATAAAAATACTTCTTTTAAAAGAGATGCGAAACTGGAAAAAGAGGCAATAAGGAAAGCTATAGAAGCGAAAGAATATGATATACCGGTATTGTTTTTCGGGGGCTTGACGGATATTGCTGAAGGTGAAGGATATGACAGGGAAAGCTTTGACCTTCCGGAAAATCAGATCCTTTTGCTTAAAAAGCTTCTGGAAGTGAACGATAAGATAGGATTTCTCTCTTTTGGAGGTTCGCCTTATGACATGGAACTTCCATCAAAATGTAAAGCACTATTACATCTATATCTTGGTGGAGAAGCAGTAGCTGGTGCCTGTGTAAAGATTATCTTAGGACTTAGCAATCCATCCGGTAAGCTCGCAGAGAGTATCCCATATAGTGAAAAAGATGTTCCAAGCTATGGATATTTTGCAAAACAGGAAGGACAAAACAGACATCTGGATGAGGTGGAATATCGTGAAAGTATTTTTGTGGGATACCGGTATTATGATACTTTTCATGTACCTGTCAGATATTGTTTTGGATACGGACTAAGTTATACAGAGTTTGAGTATACGGATTTACATATAAAGGCAGGCGATGATGAGAAAATCCATATTTATTTTCAGGTGAAAAATATTGGAGCCATTGCAGGCAGCGAAATTTCGGAGATATATGTGAAAAATCCGGATGCTGATTTTCTCCGGGCCAATAAAGAACTGCGAGGTTTTGCTAAAACATTCTTAAATCCGGGCGAAAAGAAACAGATGGATGTTGTATTGGATGACAGAGCTTTTCAGGTATACCAGAATGATGAATTTCAGGTCATTGGTGGTGAGTATGAAATTCAGGTAGGGGCATCTCTTAACGATATCCGATTGACTGGAAAAATGGATGTTACAGGGACAGAAATGAATGTTCTCTTAAAAAAGAGCGCAGGCATACCTCTTTCGGAAACAGATTTTTATTCCATTTATCAGGAAACACGCACACACTTTTCTGATTTAAAGCCAGGGGAATTTACTACAAAAAATTCACTCAGACAGATGCAGGAATATTCCCGGCTTGCAAGGAGATGGATTAAGCTTGGAAAGATTCTTGTAAGACTGATGTATTTTCCAAAATCTCTAAGAGATCCTGAAGCAAGGATGATGTTGGAAGGTATTCTTGAAGGAAATTTGGACAGTGTATGCAACCAGAGTGGCGGCATTATAAAGAAAAAGACAATTAATAGAATTGTTGCTTCTGCGAACAGGGGGAAAACAGTATGAACGAAAAATTAGATGCAAGAACAAAATGGAGTTACTGCATTGGTGCGACAGGCCGGGATGCAGCATATGCACTGGTGAGCATGTATTTGATTCTTTATGTGCAGTATACAATGAATCTGACCAGTGCACAATTTGCTGTAATAAGTGCAGCAATGGTTGTGTGCATGGTATGGGATGCAGTAAATGATCTTCTCATGGGAATCATTATTGAAAATACACATTTTAAAATGGGAAAATTCAAACCGTGGATTTTAATTGGATGCATCAGCAATGCGATTGTAATCGTTTGTTTATTTACGATCCGTCCGAGCGGATGGGGATTTGTCGGTTTTTACAGCCTTTTTTATCTTTTGTGGGGGATGACTTACACTATGAATGATATTGCATATTGGGGAGTACTGCCTTCGCTGAGTTCAGATCCATATACCAGAGATTCCCTTGTAACCATCATGAGCATTTTTGTGTGCATTGGTCAGTTCTCTGTAGCCGGAGTAGTACCTGTAGTAATTGCTGGAAATGCTGTAAATGCGTACAGAATAGTTGCAATGATAGTAGCATTGGCACTTGTCGGATTTCAGATGCTGACAGCATTTGGAATAAGAGAAAAGCCGCGAAAAGAGCAGACCGAGAAATTATCATTAAAGGACATGTATAGGATTTTTGCAAGAAATGACCAGCTGGTCGCCGCAGGAATTGCTTCTATATTTTTTAACATTACATGCAATATTCTTATTATATTTGGTGTAAACTTCTTTTACATAGAATATGGTTATTCAGAAAGTGGAAATCTGGTATTTTATTTTACGGTAATGTATGGACTTGGAATGCTGATTTCACAGGCAAGTTATGCGTCACTTGCTAAGCATTTTTCAAGAGAAAAGATACTTAGAGCCTGTTTTATTGTTTTACTGGCTGGCTATGCGTCTTTCATGGGATTTGATTATATATTGCCGAAGAATGTGATTCTTCTTAATGCGATTGGATTTATCATATTCTTTTTCCAGGGACTTATGAATCTGGCAATCATTGTCATGATCAATAATACGATTGAATATGACGAAGCCAGATTTCATGAAAGACATGATTCTGTTATATCAGCGGTACGTTCTTTCAGTGTAAAGCTGGCGGGTGGAATCAATCAGGGATTATCAACTTTAGTTCTTATAATAAGTGGCATATATGCCAGAAGTCAGGCTATCAGTGCATTGGAAATAGAAGTGAACAAAGGCTCTCTTACGAGTGAGAGCGCTTTAGTGGAAGCAAACAAAGTTATTGCTGAAATTACAGCATCACAGGCATTGCTTTTCAGGGTAGGAATGGTACTCATCCCAGTTTTGGCTTTGATTGCATCCTACTTTATTATCAGAAAAAAATATCATATTGATGAGGGAGAATATACAAGACTTATCACGCAGAAGCAGAAAACAAAATCTGGTTGACAAACCAGATTAAAGTGACATAATGAATGCATAAGAAAAGAAACCGTGTGGATTTACAGTTTTATTTTCACACGGTTTTTTAGAAGATACGGGTTAGAAGAGACTAACACAAGCTTTGAACGCTTATTTGAAATTGAAAAAGAAGCCAGATTTCTAGGAGAAGATTGATTTATGCTACAGACGTGATCGGAGGAAGAATGAATGAAAAACGAAGAATACAAAAAATTGTCAATCAGCGAATTTACAAAAGCAGCAGGAAGATATGAAAGTAACCATGCTGGTATTTACGAAATGTGTAAGAAGGATTATCCGGATATTCTGGAAGAATTAGAAAAAGAGCCATTTAATGATTTATTGGATGCAGGATGCGGACCTGCTCCAATGATTTCTTTATTATCAGAAAAATATCCGGACCGGCATTATACAGGGCTGGATCTGACTCCGGCCATGATCGAACAGGCAAAAAAGAAAAATATTCCAAATGCAACATTTGTTGTGGGAGACTGTGAAAACTTTCCTTTTGAAAACGATTCATTTGACGCAATTATTTGTTCTATGAGTTTCCATCATTATCCGAATCCACAGGCGTTTTTTGACAGTGTGAAGAGATGTCTTTGTCCAAATGGAAGATTGATTCTGCGGGATGTGACAAGTGATAATAAAATATTGATATGGCTGATGAATACACTGGAAATGCCTCTGGCAAATATATGTGGGCACGGAGATGTCCGGGTTCCAACGAGAGATGTGGTCATGGAATGCAGCAGAAAAGCAGGACTAAAAGTGGAAAAATTTGAAATCCGTAAAGGTATGAGGAT
>ERZ1023683.50-NODE-50-length-42977-cov-30.296981_pt1 | contig 42977 bp, 44 predicted proteins | sample MGYA00380345_ERZ1023683 | MGnify/ENA primary metagenome ERZ1023683 (study PRJEB33179, sample SAMN07449040) | human gut metagenome | biome: Human-gut; feature: Human associated habitat; material: Faeces | host: Homo sapiens | place: India:Kasaragod | collected...
GCACTTACTGCATAAAGGTTCGCCGGGTGTTCAACTTATTATTGCAATTCGGGAAAAATTCCCGACCTTATGGCCCATGAAGTCAATCCGCTCTATCAGAAGGAATACACCATCTACGTTACCTGTGAAAACAAGCCCAAAAAGAAGAACATCTACCGGTTCCAGCGGTTTGAAAACTAAGAACATAAAAACTCCCCTTCACCATGGGGAGTTTTTATGTGACTATATTGCAATTTCTGCTCCCAGGCAGCATAAGGCCTCACCAGGCCTTATGCTGCCTGGGAGCCATTATAATACATCTCTTGATGCCAAGCTGGTTACTAAGACCAACAGCTGCACAGTGAAGGTATAATCCATCTTGGTTCTCCATTTAAACAACCATTATCCATTGACAAGTTCATCAGTCGAAATGAATATATTATCCTAAACCAAGAAATTTTTTCAGCCTTTGTTTCTTTTTATTGTCTAGTCCTTTGAGCCATCCATAAAAGGGAATCCTATTTACAAATCTAATGTATTTATTCTCCAACTTGGCATTTTCTTTTCTCATTAGTGAAATTACATCCATCCAATGTGGAGCATATAGTTCCTTATGTTTTTTTAATATATAATCATAGGTACTTATATACCTATCTCTATTTTCTTCAAACCTTGTAGAACGAGAAATGTTTTTTATTCTATATAAAAATAATGTCTCCGGTATACAATACACATCATGCCCCAGCTCAAGAATAGATAACCAGAATTCGTAATCTTCGAGGCCGTATTTCATATTAGAATCATAGCCATGAGCCTTTTCCCAATCATCTTTTCGAAATAGAGCTGAAACAAAAATACAATTGTTAAGAAGCATTTGCTCAATGGAGTATTTCGGCAAATTCCATAAACCACTTCTTGCACCAAAAAATTCAGCCTTACAGTAGACAATCCCACACTGTGTATGACTTTCCATATAGTGCACAGCTTTTTCTATGTATATAGGCCTGATCTTATCATCTGCATCTACAGGAAGGATATATTTTCCCCTTGAATGCGAAATACCCAAATTTCTGGCGGCAGATGGACCTGCATTTTTTTGTCTATACGTTTGAAATCCTATTTTTTTCAAATCATCAAATATACGAATGCTCTCTTTTTCGGTAGAACCATCATCTACCAAAATAATTTCCACATTCTTATATGTTTGATGCTGTATAGATTCTAATGTTTCATGAATATATTTTCCATCATTGTAATATGGAATAACAACACTTACTAAGGGAAGCATAGCCACACAACCATTTCCTTCGCTGAGGAAGAAATGGCTTACTTCAGTCTCAAGGTCACAGCTATCTTCTTCGCCAGCAAATAAACAATAGTTATTATGATAGATTTCCAGTTAGCGTGCATCCTTATGAATTTAGGTGAATAAATCAGCCTCATAACCTCATACAGATTTTTTTCCTGTTTTATGGCCAGCTGCCCAATAACACTGCACCTGAAACCATTCATAGCCTCATCAGATAAACTAGTAGATATTTGAGTGACTGAATTGGAATAATAATCCTCTTGTGAAAAATTATTCACATACCATCCCAAATGTCTAGCTATGTATGGATACCCACTCCTGATACCATTATAAAAATTATTTTTAACAGCTACCCCCCCGGTCTATATAGGGCAAAAGTAGTATCTATGGGTGCATCATAAATCGGAAATTGATATTGCATTCTCTTCTCCCAATAAAACGACTCGAACCGTATAATATCGTACTTATATTTATAATTCTCAGGCAAATCATCAAGTTTTAATGCAAACCCAACCTTTGTCTTTTCCGGATGTTGCTCCAATATACGATAAAACTGTTCCACATAATCAGATGGACACTCTTCTATGGGAAGAACATCTGGATCAGTTAAAACATAATATTCACTTTTGATAATATCATCAAAAAGTCCGCAATCCCACAGAACATGATGTCCATAATTCTTTTTAAAAAAGACCACTTTATATGATAAATCTTTTAAATACGCTAATGTTGCTTCGTCAGTAGACGCATTATCCAATATAATCAGGTTTTTGTATCCATCTTTTTGGAATCTTTCAATACATAGTTTCAGGGTTTCTTTTCGATTATAAGAAATGATGAAAATAGGAATATTATAAAAATCCATGTTTCCCATAAAGCCTACTCCATAGAAATTAACACAACTGTACTCTTTTAAACTTAGAACATCCAGGCTAATATTTTCTTTTGAAAATCAAAAAAGAAAAATCTATCATGTAAAACCTAACGGCATTACTACGATTTTTTCATTAATGTTAATATTTTAAAATTTCCTTCAGAACTTAAACGTATCCTTCAGCCCCAGCCATTTCTGGTCCTTATCGCTGAGATTCAACGGCGTGCCATCTTCCAGGGTATATCCTTCTGCCGACGGTGTTCCTTTATATTCGCCCACCAGTTTCGGCCACCGGATGCCGATTTCCGGATCATTCCAGGCCATACCGCCTTCGTCATTGGGATGCCAGAAGTCGTTCACCTTGTAGCAGAATTCTGCCACATCGGAAAGAACCAGAAAGCCATGGGCAAAGCCTTCGGGAATCAGAAATTGTTTCTTATTCTCTGCAGTCAATTCCACACCGTACCATTTTCCATAAGTAGATGAATTTGCCCGAAGATCCACCGCCACATCAAAGACGCTGCCCCGCACGGCTCTCACCAGCTTGCACTGGGGATAGTGCTTCTGGAAATGGAGACCGCGAAGCACGCCTTTTGTACTCATGCTTTGGTTGTCCTGTACAAAGTTGATGTGGAATCCTGCTTCCTCCATATCCCTCTGGTTATAGGTTTCCATGAAATAGCCCCGCTCATCTCCATGAACTGCCGGTTCAATGATGCAGAGTCCTTCAATGCCGCCTACGTTTTTAGTCACCTTGATTTGTCCCATAATTGTTCTCCTTATGTCTTGATTGAGTAATCATATCATCGTTAAATGTTGAGTTGCAAGCTGTTGGTAATCGGCTGTCGGCCTCCGGCTGCTGGCTCCCGGCTGTCGGCTGCCAGCAGCCGGCTTCCAGCTGAAATCCCTACTTTCGGCGTATGCTCGGGTGTCGGGACTCGGGACTCGGGACTCGGAACTGGGGACCCGGGAGTCGGGAATCTAGATTCGGGACTGGGGATTCAGGACTCGGGGCTCGGGACTCGGGACTGGAGACCCGGGAGTCGGGAATCTAGATTCGGGACTGGGGATTCAGGACTCGGGGCTCGGGACTCGGGACTGGAGAATAGAGAGCCGACAGCCCACAGCCGGAAGCCATAAATCAACCGCCAAGAGCTCCGATTTCCTTCAGATACCTTCTCAGCGCATCCTTCCATTCCGGCAGTCTTGTGAATCCGGCCCTATCCAGTGAGCTTTTATCCATACGGCTGTTCAGCGGCCGGACAGCCTTCGTAGGATAGTCCGAGGAAGGGATAGGCCGAATGCGGCAGGAGAGATTGGCTTCTTTCATGATGGCTGCTGCGAACTCAGCCCAGTTGGTGATGCCTTCATTTGTTGCATGATAGATTCCATATTTCTCAGTCTCTACCATATCACAGAGCAGCGGCGCCAGATCTGCCGTATAGGTTGGGGATCCCCACTGGTCTGCCACAACAGTCAGTTCATCATGGCTCTGCCCCAGACGAAGCATGGTTTTGATAAAGTTATTGCCATTTTTGCCAAAGACCCAAGAAATACGGACGATGAAATATTTGGTCATCTCCAACTGCACAGCCTGCTCTCCAAAGAGCTTAGTCAGTCCGTACACATTCAGAGGGCCCTTAGTGTCATCAGCAGCAAATGGCTCGCTGCCTATGCCATCAAAGACGTAGTCCGTGGAAACGTAAAGCATCTTCGCACCGATTTTTTTTGCAGCTTTTGCGAGAGCCAGCGTTCCTTTGGCATTGACATCCATGGCCCTGCCATATTCATCTTCCGCCTTATCCACGGCTGTATAAGCAGCACAGTGAATGACAGCATCCGGATGATACGCAGCCACTACTTTCTCCACTTCCGCCGGAATGGTCAAGTCCATATCTTTGGAACCGACGCCTTTGTATTCGATATGATGTCTTTCCAGTTCCTTCGCTACGTCATAACCAAGCTGCCCGGTCACTCCTGTTACAAGAACTTTCATTATAGGTATACTCCTTTATTAGTTTACCGCTATCGGCTGTCAGCCGATAGCCGCCAGCGAATCACTCATACATTTTCTTATAGTAATTCTGATACTCTCCGCTTACGATTTCCTGCCACCAGGGCTTATTGTCCAGGTACCAGCGGATGGTCTTCTTGATGCCATCTGCAAATTTCGTTTCCGGCAGCCATCCCAGTTCTTTATGGATCTTTGCGGGGTCGATGGCATATCTCCGGTCATGTCCTTTTCTATCTTTCACATAGGTGATAAGACTTTCCGGTTTTCCCAGTTCCTTGAGGATAAGTTTGACAATGTCGATATTTGCCATTTCGTTATGGCCGCCGATATTGTAGACCTCCCCTACGGTGCCTTTATGGATGATCAGGTCGATGGCCTTGCAGTGATCCTCCACATAGAGCCAGTCTCTTACGTTTTTCCCATCCCCATACACTGGAAGGGGCTTATCTTCCAGGGCGTTCATCATCATGAGAGGTATCAGCTTTTCCGGGAACTGGTAAGGTCCGTAGTTATTGCTGCAGCGGGAAATGGTCGCCGGCAGGCCGTAGGTACGATGGTATGCGCCCACCAGAAGATCAGCTCCTGCCTTGGAGCTGCTGTAGGGAGAGCTGGTATGAAGGGGTGTTTTTTCCGTAAAGAAAAGGTCCGGCCTGTCCAAGGGCAGGTCTCCATATACCTCGTCGGTGGATACCTGATGGTACCGGCCGATGCCATACTTCCTGCAGGCATCCATAAGGACAGAAGTACCGATAACATTCGTTTCCAAGAAAATTTCCGGATTCAGAATGGACCGGTCCACATGGGATTCCGCCGCGAAATTCACCACCACATCCGGATGCTCCTCTTCAAAAAGGCCATACACCGCCTCCCTGTCGCAGATATCCATCTTCACAAATCGGAAATTCGGCTTATCCATGACCGGTGCCAGGGTAGACAGATTTCCTGCGTAGGTCAGCTTATCCAGACAGATGATGCGATAGTCCGGATACTTCTTCATCATATAGAAAATGAAATTAGAACCAATAAATCCGGCTCCGCCGGTGATGATGATAGTCATAATTGCACTTTACCTTTCCTCTCATGCGGTGCGAGGTACAGCTATCCGCTGTCCGCTTACCGCTTTCCGATTTTTGCTTACCGTTTTTCTCTAATTATGTGAACAGCTAACCGGTTTTTGTTATGCCGCCCCATCTCATCCATAGCGCTACAGGTATCGATGGGATTTATATTTAGGTATCTTCCATTCCTCTCATACGGTGTGAAGCGCAGCTATCCGCTGTCCGCTTACCGCTTTCCGGTTTTGCTTACCGTTTTTTTCTAATTATGTGAACAAGTAACCGATGTTTATAGTCTGATTTCTACTGTGTCGAGCCAACCCGCTCTATAAAGCGATAAAGCATTCCCTTCACATTATCGCACAGTTGTAAGGCTGAAGCAGCATCCTGCTCTGAAAAGAAGCCCAATTCTATACAAATCAGCAGCTGGGCCTCCACTTCAGCTGTGGAACCGCGGGCTACCGTGAGAAAATAACGTAATTCCTTATCCGAATTTCGTCCGGTTCCCTCCGCAATATTAAGCACAATAGATGTGACAGCCCTGCGTATTTGATTGCCTAATGCATATTTTTCTTCCTGCGGCAGCCTTTCGATCAGCGGGTATACCGTTTTCACCAGCAGCATGGATTTCTTCCATACCTCAAGTCGTCGATAATCCATAGCCATAATAATCAACCTCCATACGGTCAGCGGATAGCGGAAAGCCGATAGCCGGAAGCCGGAAGCCGACAGCCGGGAGCCCGTAGCCGACAGCCGGAAGCCGACAGCCGGGAGCCCGTAGCCGACAGCCGACAGCCGATAGCGGACAGCTGTCAGTCTCTCAAAATCTTTCCCTCCACCACCTTCATCAAATACTGCCCATACGGACTCTTACCATACTGCTTAGCACTTTCTGCCAGGGCTTCTTTATCTATCCACCCATTGACATAGGCGATTTCTTCGGGCATGGAGATATGGATACCGGCCCTCGTCTCAATGGAGCGGACAAAAACGGATGCGTCATACAAGGAGTCCATGGTCCCTGTGTCAAGCCAGGCATACCCGCGGCCCAGGGTGATTACATTGAGCTTACCTTTTTCCAGATAAATTTTATTCAGATCTGTGATTTCCAGCTCACCCCGGGCAGAAGGCCGGATGGTCTTTGCGTATTCGCACACGTGGCCGTTATAGAAATAAAGTCCCGTGACCGCATAGTTCGATTTCGGATGCGTCGGCTTTTCTTCGATGGACTTTGCCCTTCCCTGCTCATCAAAGTCGATGACGCCGAACCGTTCCGGGTCATCCACATAGTATCCGAACACCGTGGCTCCCTCCTTGTTATCCGCAGCCTCTTTCAGATACTTCGTAAGACCGGCACCATAGAAAATATTGTCCCCCAGAATCATGGCACAGGATTCCCCGCCAATAAACTCTTCCCCAAGGATAAAAGCCTGGGCCAGACCATCCGGAGAGGGCTGCACCTTATAGGACAAATGAACGCCAAACCGGGAACCATCTCCCAGAAGACGCTCAAAATTCGGCAGATCCTGAGGAGTAGAAATAATCAGAATATCCCGTATTCCCGCCAGCATCAGCGTGGAAAGAGGATAAAAAATCATGGGCTTGTCATAAATAGGAAGCAGCTGCTTCGATGTCACCCTGGTTAATGGATAAAGCCTTGTGCCGGAACCTCCAGCAAGAATAATACCTTTCATAAAAATTTCTCCATATTCCCTAATTTCTATTTATATAATGTGTTTCGGCGCAACAGAAACAGATTCTTCTAATTTGTTGCGTTCCTCATTATAAATCTGATCTGCAAATTCACGCACTTTATTAGTAATCCACATATATGCAGTCGTTCCCTCTGTATAATCAGCCTCTGCATACATATTAATTCTTCCATCTTCTCGTAATTTTTCTACCTGCTTAAACGCTCTTTCATCACCTTTAGGATATACCGCAAAAGTAGCTCCGCCAAATTTATTAATCACTGAAAATGCTGGCACGTCACTAGGTCCGTCAGCTATATAAATCATATGTTTAAATTTAACGCGGCGAGACTGCTCACTCATTTTAGCATTTACGTCTATATCTGGATTCTGTGGAATTCCTTTATTAATCTCAAAAAGGGCTCTTGTCTTTGTCGTATTATCTATTGTATATCCAACTTCAGAGATTTGATCGTTACCATCTACTTTTGCATCGATCAACTCACATCCCCATATCCCTGCAACATATGAGCTCAGCTCCGTTCCTTCAATTACTTTCTTAATTCCTGTGCTTACAATATAATTTTCTACCCTTATATTGTACTCACTATAATTTTTTCCTTCCGCAGAATCCTCCAAATGCTTCTGCATATTGCGAATCAGCTCTACAACACCAGGATAAAAATCCTGTTCATGGCCAAATTCTTTTAGGGCCTTATTACTGAGTCCCTTCAGTTTCCCATCTTTAACATATTTGATTAAATGGTTCAAATAAACTGTATCTTTGTTCACTTGAACGCCCTGCTCTTGTTTATAATAATCAGGCAAGCTGTTAACCTCTCTCCAAAAAGCCGACTCATCTATTTTATACTTCTTGAAAATTGGTGTCTGCATATATCCTCGGATTAAGGTTTTGTCAAAATCCCATATCACCGCAATGACATTAGCCATAAAATAATCCCCCTTTTTCAAAATAAATACATTAGATTTATTAATGTCATGATATTATGTTGATAAAAAGCGATTCGCCTTATATATGGGTACGGAAAGGAATATCCGATACAGTGATTTTTCCCATTGAATAAGATATCCCATATTTGGCAAGTTCAATGCCCAAGGCCTTTGCTATAACAACCGGATAGGGAGTTGGCCCTATAATCAAATGATCCAGATTAGCTTCCAAAGAAAAACCCTCATTATTATTTTCATTGTCATTACTCAACGGGATTTTTAATATCAGCTAGGGAATACCACCAACAACAATTGTATCCTGCTTCAACCCATGACATCTTTCCAAATCTGCAATAATCCGCTATTCTCTTTCTTCTTTAAAAACAGGATGCTTTATTGAAACTACAGCGAACTGAACCATGTGTTTAACCCACTGAATGATTAATGATACTGGTAATGATTCAAGAAACGCTTTTTCAGATGAAATTCTAATAGTCAAAAGTTTGATTAATTCAAAAAATTGATTTTGATCAAGATATTCAACAGGGGAAGTATAGATATCAAAAAAATTATTTTCAGTAATAAACAAATCAGGTTTCAAAACAAAAGCCACACTGGAATCACTCCCATAGCCACGCCACATAGAAAGCCGCCCATATTGATTTTCCTCACGAATATGTTCAGAAAAGCATGCTATATATGTGGTGTTTGTCCAGTAATCAAATTCTTCAATAGCCTGCGATATCACCACTTCAACGGCTTTGCCCTGGTTTCCAAAGGCATCTTAATTGAATAAACTCTGGTCTCCTGCAAAGGTTTTTGAATAAGTTGATTCCATATTTAACTTCTAAAAAGTCATTCATACATCTTGTATTTCGCATCCAGATCTCATGATGCTTCAGAATACGAAGTGCTGTGGCTGCAGAAGTATAACGGACAAGATTGTTGCCGGAGGATTTCAGTTGTTCCACTCATTCCAAATAGCGGGGTAAAAATATACTTGCCAACCAATTATTCTCTTCACGATTATTCATTATGTAAATACCTCCATTCACAACCAAGCCATATATTTTACAAGATTAGTTAATGGATAACGAAACTTAATTGTTTTTCATAAATCTACTTTTTATAAATACATAAGGTACCATAATAAATATTTGTTCCAACCAAGAAACTGCTTCTATTCCGGAAAATAAAACCGTTCCAAGTGCTTTACCTTCAAAAAGGTATTTGCAAAAGTAGTATCGTTTAGATTTATTCATGATTTTTACACGATTTAAATAAGAAATAAATTTTCCTATTGTTGCTGAATGATCATGTATAAATCTAACATCTTTAATAACTCCAATCTTCCCCCCTAAATTTCTTATTTTCGACGCAAGAATATCCTCTTCCATAAAAAGAAATGTTCCCTCATCAAATCCACCGGTTTTTCTAAAAACGCTTGCCCGGATAAAGAAGAGGCATCCTTCCACAGTAGGCACGTCTACTATCTCTCCATTGGAATTTTTTATTTTTTTTATAACATAGTCTCCAAATAATAAATTCTGCAATTTCGAAGCCGTTGGCGACATACTGATAATAAATTGCGGAACGGTCAGCTCTCGCCAAAAAGCCCGTTTGCTGACATTTCCATGTTTATCAGTCTGCATGCCAGTTAATATTGCAAAATCAGGATGATTACGGAATTGTTCTTTTATCTGCTCACCAAGAATGTTCTCAAAAAAAATATCCGGATTAACTATCCCGATTATGTCTGAATCTGTGTTATTTAATAAATAGTTTATGCCAATATTATTACCGCTTGCATACCCACCATTAACATCCGACTTGATAATTTTTAATTTAGGTGACTTAATTAAATTAGAAAAGTCACTTATTTGTTTGAAAGATTGATTAGACGATCCATTATCTACTATCACAATATAGGCTATACTGGAATAATGAATAATATGATTTGCACATTCAATTGTCCTTTCATAGTCATTATAGTTTAAAATAACTATTCCAATTTTCATTATAATTTCTCCATAATTCTTTACCCTATAATTTTAGTCATTATATTTTCAATACATTTTTTAGCAATGTCAAATGAATAATGCTTACAAAATATCTGTTGATTCTGTATCTCAATTTCCATTAGATTCTTTTCCCCTGATGCGAATAAAAGATTTATTGCTTCAACATATTCATCAACTGAATTAGCTCTAATAATTGCATGCAATTTATCATCTCTTATAGCATCTTCATATCCAACCAGCGCCTCATCACTTCCAGCAATAGGAAGCCCCATGCTAAGAGTTTCAGCAACCTTCACCTTCATGCCCGCCCCAGTGGGAATAGGCGCTACCATTAAGCTGTTTTGAGGGAGAAAGTCTTCCAGTTCATTGAAGTCCGCCACCAGTCTGATATTGGGAGCCAGCTTTGTCCAGCGATAAATCTCATCTATGGGATTCCCACCAGCAATAATGAGCTGGAAGTCATCATTTTGAGCAAAATTTGGAAGCCACACCTGCTTTATCAGCATTTCTACTGCCGATACATTGGCACCATAACCTAAGCTTCCTATAAACGCTACCGTTTTCTTGGAAGTTTTTATTTTCAGGTTATGTGTATGCTCCAGGCATATAGGAAGTATATACTCACATGGATCATTATAATGATAAAGTTCTTTGCATCGTTTTACATCTCTATGTGTTAAATAGACAAGTCTGTCACTATATTTTATTGCATCTCCTTCATCATTTTTCACCACATGCTTTTCAATCGTTTTAAGGATTTTTCCTTTAATTCCCTTTTCCAAAGCAAAGTAGGAATCCACATAATCATATTCAATATTGTCTACAAACGTAATAATTTTGATTTCAGATTGTCCCCTTTTAAATTCTTTAGCGATAAATCCCAACCGTGTGCGCCCTAAAAAGAGCACATCCGGGTGATATGACATAATTTTATCTTTATGCTTTTTCCAGGTAAAATACATAAAATTGCTATGGCCATGCAGCCTAGCACTTTTATCCAGCTTCCTATTTTTAACAACATCTACATCCATAGCTTCCGGCATATTCTGCCCCAGGGAAATGACTTTAAAACTCGCATTTTTCTTCAAGGCATATGCTTTAATCGCACTATAGTATTTCCGTGCTCCTAAGCAGCCGCCGCCATGTCCCATAATGTTATTATCAGTAATATATAAAATATTCATCTTCAATCCTCTTTAAGTAAGGACTTCCTGAAATCCTTCCCAGATTCTATTCCATTCATATTTATCTTCTACCAGTTTCTTCCCAGCTTCAGCCACACGCAATGCCACATCATAATGTTCCAGCAAATAGTCTACCTGCTCAGCTATCGCTATAGAATCATTTCTAACCCAAAATTCTTTGCCATCATCTGCTGCAATGCCTTCAGCCCCTACATCATTAGTCACTACCGGCACGCCCATGGACATGGCTTCCAGAATTTTTGTCTTGATTCCGGTACCATACAGAATCGGAGAAAGGAAAATCTGGCTCTTTCGAATATATTCTACTAGATTGTCGACACGTCCAGTAAATATGACATGATTATTACCCTTATATTTCTCTTTGATATCATCCGGGCATTTTCCAATAACCATGAATTTCACATTGTGATGAATTTTAGGAAGTATATCGGAAATAATCCAGTGCAGTGTATCTACATTTGCTGCCACTTTTAGATTGCCCACATAAGAAAGAAGATATTTTTCGGGGGTTATAGCCAATTCCCTTTCCGGAACAGCATTAATTCCAACAGGAATGGTTATGGTTTTTCCCGGTAGTTTCTTATTGAGATAAGCTGTTTCTACGGCAGAAACAAAAATAACTTTGTCATAAAGCTTGGAGTAATGAATTTCTGCTTTTGCTGTCAGGTCTCTTTCCATAGTAAGGACAGCATCTCGCACCATTTGATTACCAATGAGCTTATTAATAATGCCCGGCAATCTTCCGGAATACTGACCAGAAATATTAGATTTATACATGGCATGCAACTGTCTTTCGTAGCGGGCTGACAACAAATCATCCATATCCAGCACTTTCAACGCACGGCTATGCCGGAAAGCATCATAATACATGGATGTTCGGATCATGTCGGTGAAAATATAATCAGGCTGAATCTCATCACAGTATTTCTTAATCTGTTCCGAATTCTGCCTGCTGTAATACAAAGAGCACTGGATTGGCCATTTACGAGTGACCAAAGTCTTCGTTGCCAGATTTTGAATCTTATCTATTTTTCCAATAGGCTTAGCCAACCGTACATCTTTGATAAATTCAGGCTTTTTCTCTATATCTTTCTCTGTCTGCCCTGATTCCAGAAAGGAGTAGATGTAAATATCACAATTATACTTTTCATGAATACCTTTGCAGTAATAGTACAGGCTTAATTTCCGCCCGCTATCTGTTGGCCAGAAAAGTCTTGTCGTTACAAAAAGCAGCTTTTTATTCTTCATACCAGCTTGCGAAACTCCTTATTTGCCTTTTCATAATCTTCCGGAATGCCAATATCTATAAAATATCCATCACAAGGGAATGCGCTAAACACTTTCGAATCTACATATTTTTCCAGAAAATCTTTTTCCATCATAAATTTATCCTGAGAGATATCACCCAAAAGGGTACGATTCAGCACATATACCCCACCATTGATAAACCCTTCCTGACATGCTTTTTTCTCTACAAATCGAGTAATTCTATAATCATCATCAAAATGGACTGTCCCATATCGTGAGAAATCATGAAGCTCTTTCACTGCCAGTGTAGCGTCAGAATGAGTCTGATAGTGAAAATCCATCATTTTAGAGAAATCTACGCCGAAGAACGTATCTCCATTTAACACAAGCACTGCTTCTTCCGTAACCATCTGTAAGGCCTTCTTTAGTGCCCCACCGGTAAGAAGCGGCTTGTCCTCTATAGAGTAGGACAGAGAGATTCCCTTATAGCCCGAGCCAAAAAAGTCTTGAATGGCTTCTCTCTTATAACCCACTGCCAGAACAGCATGAGCGCATCCCTGTCTATCCAATTGGTCAAGTAAATAGGAAAGAAATGGTTTGTCCGCAACTGGTGCCATTGGCTTGGGCACATCATGAACAACTTTTTGCAGTCTGGTACCAAATCCCCCCGCCAAAACTATTGCTTCCACACTTACTCTCCCCTCTTAAATATTTCGTTTTCAACCGCCAGACATAAGGCATGATAAACAGGCAAATGTAATTCCTGTACCTTGAAGGTTTCAATTTCAGGGACTGCAATGCAAATCGTTGCCAGGTTTTTGAGTTTTCCCCCAGTTGCACCTGTGAGGGCAATTACATTCATTTCCTTTGCCAGTGCCACTTCTGCTGCACATACTACATTTTCCGAATTACCTGAAGTACTGATACAAAAAAGGATATCTCCTTTTTGACCATACCCTAATACCTGCTGTGCAAATTCATATACTGCTTCCACATCATTACCAAGAGCGGTATTTAGCCCGACTTCACAAACTAACGACATTGCCTGGAGAGGCATCTGTAAATTTTTACAGAGTTCTTTGCCATGGGAATACTTTAATATATTTTGTCTGAAGTTTTCTGGAAGAGGCCTTGGAATTTTAAAAGACTTCATCAATTCTCCAACTATATGTAAAGAGTCAGCTGCGCTACCACCATTTCCACAAACAAGTATTTTGCCATGATATGGAGCAGAATACATATTGATTAACATATTGAGTGCCTCTACAACATCATCTTTTACTTTTTCAAGTACAGGATATCTTGTAACTAATTCTTCGATATATTGCATGGTTGAAGATTTCATTAATACAAACTCCTTACTAAGGGACATTATTCATCATAATAGATGATACGGGTGCCATCATTTTCAAAATTAAAAGGAATATATAATAAATCCTTTAATGCTTCTCTAACATATTTTTGTTTATCCTTATCCACATAGAACAGTAAAAAACCTCCACCCCCTGATCCAAGAAGTTTCCCACCTTCAGCTCCTGCCTTAATAGCTGATTGATACATGTCATCTATATCACTGTTAGATATAATGGATGATAAACTCTTCTTTAACTTCCATGTTTCATGAAGCATTTTTCCAAAGTCAGACAAATGATTACCTTTTATTAATATATTCTGTGCATCATCAACCATGGACTTCATGGTTTGCAACCGTCTTATTTTATCGGAGAAATTTTCTTTTACTCCATTTTGAACGGTTGATGACATATGTGTAAATCCAGTAAAAAACAACATCAGTGAATCATTCAGCTCTTTTTTGCGTTGTTTGGGAAGAATAATCGGTTTAACCTGATATCCATCCTCACTCATATCAATACGGTTGAATCCGCCATAAGAAGCAGCTATCTGATCCTGAATTCCTCCCGATTCATTACAAAGAACTCTTTCTATATAAATAGCCTCATCTGCCAGTTCTTTTTTATTGCACATTTCTCCTTTAAGAGCATGAAATGCATTTAGCATTCCCACCGCAAAAGAGGAACTTGTTCCCAACCCTGTTCTCGCTGGAAGATCAGCATCATACGCCAGCCGAATATTCTGTAAATTCATAAATTTCATACAGTTTCTAATCAAAGGGTGTTCTATTTTATCAATGTCTGTTACTCTTTCTGTCCGAGAATAAACAAATTCTGAAGAGTAATCGAAAAATTCAGGTAAAAATCTAGAAGTTACGTAACAATACTTATCAAAAGTAGAAGAAAGTACACTGCCACCATACTCTGAATAAAATTCTTTAATATCTGTTCCTCCACCAAAAAAGGACATCCTAAAAGGTGTTTTAGTGATTACCATAGCTACTCCCTGAACTCATAATATATTTAGCTGCTTGATATAAATCTGGAAAATAAAAATCTGCTTTTTTTAAAAAATTCCCAATTACAACAGATTTTATTCCAAATTTATGACCTGCCTCTATATCCGTAATACTATCGCCCATCATAAATGAATGTAATTTATCTACGGGAAATAGCCTGGCAGCCTGTAAGAACAAGCCAATTTCCGGTTTCCTGCAATGGCAGGTTCCCTTTTCATGAGGGCACACAAAAAATGCATCTATATGTGCTTTGTATGCAGAAATCTGTTTATTGATTTGTTCATGGATATAATTTACATCCGACATGGTCATCAGCCTTTTGGCTATCCCACGTTGGTTACTGACAACAACAACTTTGAAACCTAAATCATTAAAAATATGAATTGCCTCAGGAACCTTTTCTAAAAAATGAAATTCTTTCCAGTTTTTAATATAATCCCCTTCTGGTGCTTTTTTATTTATGACACCGTCTCTATCAAGAAAGATAACCTTGAATGTCTTTATAGTACCCATTCTGATTTCTTATATCCATTTGGATTCTTAGCCTGCCAGTTCCATGTATCCCTGCACATGTCTTCCAGTGTTTGTTCTGTATGCCAGCCAAGTACATTCTGTGCCTTCGTTGAATCTGCCCAGAATTTTGGAAGATCTCCTGCTCTCCGTGGTCCGATTTCGTACTTCACTTTGACACCAGTAGCCCCTTCAAACGCATGGATAATATCCAGGACACTGTATGGTGTTCCTGTACCCAGATTAAATATTTCAACGCCGTTGTGCTTAGCTGCATATTCCACCGCTTTCACATGACCATCAGCCAGGTCCATCACATGGATATAGTCACGAAGACAGGTTCCATCCTGTGTGGGGTAGTCTCCTCCGAATACGGTGAGGTGGTCTCTTCTTCCTACCGCTACCTGGGCAATATAGGGCATCAGATTGTTGGGAATCCCCTGGGGATCTTCACCGATTAATCCACTTTCATGGGCACCAATAGGATTGAAATAACGGAGCAGGATAACGGAAAGCTCCGGATTAGCTTTGGCAGCATCTTCCAGAATCTGTTCCATCATCACCTTAGTCCAACCATACGGGTTGGAACAGCTTCCTCGATGCATGGTTTCCACATAAGGCGGCTCATTTTCTTCTCCATACACCGTGGCTGAAGAGGAGAAAACAAACTGATTAACGCCTGCTTCTTCCATGCATTCCAGAAGTGTCAGCGTGGTATCAATATTATTACGGTAATACTTCAGCGGAAGACGGACCGATTCCCCTACCGCCTTAAGACCTGCAAAATGAATGACACAGTCAATGTGATTTTCTGAAAAGATATGACGCATCTTTCCCTTATCCTTCACATCGGCTTCATAGGAATTTATTGATTTTCCTGTGATTTTTTCTACTCTGTGAACCGCTTCAGGGCTACTGTTGCTGTAGTCATCTACAATCACCACCTGGTGACCGGCATTGAGCAGTTCCACTGCGGTATGTGAACCAATATATCCCGCACCACCGGCAAGTAATACATTCATTATGTTCATACTCCTTTACTCAAAATCACACTATCTTATTACCCATATTGGAATAATATCAAGACAGATTTCTTACCACATCAGACAGATAATTTTTAAATGCCGGGCCCAGATCATCCCTGCGAAGTGCATATTCTACGGTAGCCTTAAGAAACCCCAGCTTATTGCCTGTATCATAACGCTTGCCCTTGAAATTATAAGCGTAGACATTTCCGCTGTGCGCCATAATCCTCAATGCATCAGTAAGCTGGATTTCTCCCCCTTTTCCTGGCTTTGTATGTTCCAGTATCTCAAATACATCCGGGGTAATGACATATCTTCCCAGAGCTGCCAGCCGGCTCGGTGCCTCTTCTATTTTAGGCTTTTCCACCATATCTTCTACAAGAACAAGGTCAGAGTTTTCCGTAAGATTCCCTTTTATGATTCCGTAGGAGGAAACCTGTTCTCTTTCAACCAGCTGACAACCCACAATAGTGCCTCCGGTTTTTTCATATTGTTCAAGCAGCTGTCCCAGGGCCGGTGTATCATCTCCGTTATACACCAGGTCATCCCCCAGAATAACTCCAAAAGGTTCCCCATCAGTAAAATCTTTAGCACAGAGTATAGCATCTCCCAATCCTCTCATGTGCTGCTGCCGAATATAATGTACTTTAATATTCGCTACTTTGCGCACTTCGTCCAGTAATTCCATCTTGTTGTGCTCAAATAAATGCTGTTCAAGTTCCGGTGATGAATCAAAGTGATCTTCAATGGCACGTTTTGCATGTCCGCTGATTATCAGTATATCTTCAATTCCACTGTCTAATATTTCTTCCACTATATATTGAATTGTCGGTTTATCTACAATAGGAAGCATTTCCTTTGGCATGGCTTTTGTTTCTGGCAAAAAACGAGTTCCAAATCCTGCCGCTGGAATGACTGCTTTACGAATTTTCATTTTTCATCCATCCTGTTTAATTAATAAGCACCACGGCTATGAATGACAGCAAAAAATGTACGCCAGATAAGAATGATATCAAGCCATACACTCCAGTTATGAACGTACCACATATCCATGGCCACGCGCTCAGGATATGTAGTATCACTTCTACCACTCACCTGCCAGAGGCCTGTGATTCCAGGAAGTACCATATAATATTCTTTAATGTACTGTTCATACTTAGGTACTTCTTTCTGGACAATGGGCCGAGGTCCTACCAGTGACATTTCCCCCTTCAGTACATTGAGGAGCTGAGGCAGTTCATCCAGACTGGTCTTCCGAAGAAAAGCACCACTTTTCGTAATACGTGGATCATTTTTCAGTTTAAAATCCCGTTCCCATTCTTCTTTTGCCTTTGGATCTGTGGCCAGAAGTTTTTCCAGTCGTTCTTTCGAATCTACGACCATAGAGCGGAATTTGTAGCAGTCGAATTCTTTTCCATCCTTGCCCACCCGACGCTGTTTATAGATTGCCGGTCCTTGCGAATCCGTTTTTATCCATACACAAATTCCAAGAAATAATGGGAGCAGGAATAAACCTCCACTAAGCGTCAGAACAACATCAAATATCCGCTTAATAATCTGATTCAGCCGAAACGCCAAATTATTTTTAATATTTAAGAGCATAATCCGGGTGTCAAAGAAAGATTCCACTTCCACATTTGACATCGGTACGCCTACCAGATTTGGAACTACGCTTACATAGGGAACCAGTGTCTGTGCCCGATAGAGGAGATGATTCATCTGGTCCTGTGGAAGTCCCGGTGCTGTGATGATTATATCCTGAATCCCGGTTTCAGCAATTACCTTTTCCAGATCATTAAAACCTCCAAGAATCGGATATACATCGGCATAGCGGGAAGATGGTTCAAAGTCCTCAAGGAATCCTCCTACCCGATAGTTGATGAATACGTTACTCTTCCCTTCATCAATCGCCGCATCTGCCGTCTTTCCGGCACCTACTACCAGAACAGGAATCTGAAGTCCTGGCATCTTACGGATACATAAGGCGGTAATATATTTTTCAACTACCAGGAACAGGTAGACGATGACCGCAAAAAGCCCTACATACAGACGGGATACCTGGCCGGAAACCTGGGTAAGGAACATGAGGATGATGGAAAAAGCAATTCCCCCCAGGCAGGCTTTAAACAGTTTTTCCAACATCTGTGCACTGGTATAATGTTTGGAATATATTCCGGCAAATGCCAGCGCCAGAAGGAATACAGCAGGTGTCACTATATAGATGTATATGGCGTTTACCTGAAATATATTGCCCATCAGGAAATTTCTGATATGGAAGGCTATCCATTCGGCCAATAAAATTCCCACATAATCTCCGCAAAGATATATGGCTTTGCTTATAAGGCGAATCAGAGAAGCACTGCGAGGCTTCTTTTTCTGTTTTCTTTCTGCATGGTTAATCCACTGCTGCATGCTTTTCTCCATTGTTAACTAGATATACAAATTTCGACATTCTCGTTATAGTCAAATAGGTATCCCCTTTCTTTAAATTGGAGATACCTATTTCGGTTCGTATTGCTTTCCAGCATATGGACGAGTATCTGGACGATTTCGAGTGCGCTGTCCTTTTTATCATTGCCACAGGCAAGTGCCATTTGCTTGAGTTTATCTTCATTTTTCAGCAGACCGTCGACTGTGTCCACCAGTTCATTTTTCCTAATCCAGACAGCACATCCCTGTTCTTCCAGATGCTGGGCGTTTGCCCGTTCCTGTCCGGGAAGGGCGTTGACCAAAACCATAGGCAGATTCATGGTCAGCGCTTCTGTACAGGTGAGCGCACCAGGTTTGGTGACGATGAGTTCACTCTTACTCATCATTTCTGCCACTTTATTGGTATAGCTGTGCAGATCCACCGGATGCCGGAGGCTTGACCGGATAGATGCCACTTCTTCATATAGATTGATATTCTGTCCCGTAGCAATAATAAACTGGCTCACGGAATCAATCTTGTCCAGACGTAGAAGAGTATCTGTAATATTTCCGAGTCCCAGGCCCCCACCCATGATGAGTACGGTCCCTTTTTCTTTAGGACTTGGATTTTTCAGTTCTTCATAGAAGGATTTGCGAACTGGGATTCCCGTGGTGTGAATAATATTTCTCGGCACATTATGGGCTTCCAGTTTACGCGCCAGGTCCTCTGAAGGAACGCAGTACACATCCAGATGTTTGTACACCCAGAGCTGATGAATATCAAAGTCGGTAATAACTCCGAGAAGAGGGGTATTAATGTCCCCTTCCTTCTTCAGCAGATTGGCTGCACAGGCCGGAAATGGATGGGTAAACAACAGGGCATCCGGTTTCAAGACGGTAATCAGCCTCTTCATCCGCTTTCGGAAACTCCAGGAAAGAAGACTCTGAAACGTTGCTCCTAAATGCCTGTTCTGTGAATTGCTATATAGACTATCGTACATTTCAGGGAATATACGAATCATTTTCAGGTAAGATTCTTTTAAGACGTGATCAATGGAAAGAACATCCCTGGACAGAAAATCCAGCACGCGAACCGCATCATCGGGATGAACCTGTTTGATGGTCTCCGCAATAGCCCGAGCCGCCTGAGAATGCCCCTCTCCAATAGAAGCCGTCATGATGAAAAATTCACGTTTCTTCTGCATTTTTCTCCTCATATATATTTATATATTTTAGCATAAAAGTAAGACTCTGTGCAGGAGAAGATGAGCGGAGTTCAAGGTCGGTGCAAATTCTTAAAAAATTTGCAGGTCGGCAAGAATCTATACTCTAAAAATTGTCGTGCTGCCATTTATCAAGCTTTTTAGCAGACCGGGCTTCCTTTTGTAAAAATCAAGGATTTGAAGCCAAAAATGGCAAACCATTGTCATTTCTCTGCAAGCCTTCGGCTCGGGACAGCAAAATCTTCCATTGGAAGATTTCGAGGGAAAAATTCTGCGAATAGCTTTTTATAAATTCCCCTCATCATCTCCCAAAACATTTCATTTTGTTCAGTTCCTGAATAAGATTGATCTTAGCATTTATTTATCAATTCACTTTTCAGTCTGTTTTGGCTGGGTCGTTTCCGGGTTCCTTACTTCTGCGTTGTCCCATGCGGGGTTCCTCAGGATTTCGGGGTCTTTGCCTGTGAAGACTCTTTTGGCGTAGATGTCGTCATCGAGCTGCCATCTGAGCCAGGCGGTGATGTAGGCGTCGGCGGCGGTCTGGATGTCCAGGTGGTCTGCGTCTTTTCTTCTTCCCATGGCGGCTGTCTTTGACTGGATTTTGCTGTAGTTTTCCTTCATTTCATCGAGCGGTGTGATAAGTTTCCTGTCAAGGATGCCTGTGCCGGCTGCCATGAAGACGGGGATAGTGACTTTGGACGGGTCGTAGATCCAGACGGGCAGGTGGAGTTTTTCTCCGATGGATTCCGTGACGCCTGAAACGGTGACCATGGTCTTGAATTTATCGCCGTCTTTCCCTTCAAGTGTATTGTAAGCACCGGCACCTCCCTGAGAGTAGCCTACGATGCCGATTTCCTTTTCATCGATCTGATGATAAAGAGGGCTTTTGGAATCCTGATTGGCCGCAAGGGCCTGATCGAGTGTCCATTCGGCAGAGAAGCCCGGCGCTGTCTTCGCATCCGTATTTCCTGCCACGACGAAGCCCCAGGAGGCGAGATGCCTGAAGATGGGTTCGTCCTTGTCGCAGGATCCGCCGGTGCCGTTCAGGGTGATGACGAGGGGTCGGGGCCTTTCGCGCCCTGCCTGCTGCACGGGATACCAGACTTTGTACTTGTAATTTCCATATTTCGCTTCACCGTCAGAGAGGACGACGGACTTCACCTCGTAGGGCCCGTGCCAGCGGTAGCGCTGCTCGATTTTCCCCGGGTCGTTGTACTTCATGGTGTAATCGGGGTCGATTTCGTAGGCCGCCATGGCAGGCGTGAGATAGAGTGAAGCGACGAGACAAATGCCCGCCGCCAGAATTTTCTTTATATGTTTCATTCGTTTCCTTCCAAGGGAATTCCCTTGATGCTTTTATCTGTCCAGCCTGCATTCTTCATGAATTCACCGTCTTTTCCAAAGATGGAGGCTGCTTTTTCATCGCCAGAAAGGATCATGCGGAACCATGCTGTCATGTATGCGTCGGCGCGTGTCATGACGCGGAGGTGGTCCTCGCCTTTCATGCGTCCGATGACGGCCGGTCCTTTTGCGGCCTGATAAATGCCTTCCATGTCTTCCTTAGGAGCGAGAATGCCATTTTCGATGCCGTCTCCGCCTGAGGCGATGAATACGGGAACCGTAATCTGGGACGGGTCGTATGACCATGCAGCAGCTTTTGCTTTCTCGATGAAGGGAAGCGTCATGGGGCTTGCCAGGTACAGCGCACTGTAATGGTCCTTGTTCTTCGAGATGGTCGCCTGACGGATAGCGCCGGCACCTCCCTGGAAGTAGCCGATGCCTCCGATGTGATCCAGATCGATGCGGTCATGGAAAAGGCTTCCCTGCTTTTCGTTTTCAGAGAGCATTTTCTCGAGCGTCTTGGCCGCTGTTTCGCCGCTTCCCGAGTTCAGTGCATCGTTGCCGGCTGCAATGAAGCCCCAGGAGGCAAGGTGCTGGAGAATCGCGATAAAAGAGGTGCAGGAGAATTCCATGCCATTGGAAATGATGAGAAGCGGGTATTTCTTCCCTTCTTCCATGGATGCAGGGTACCAGACGTGAATGTTCTGGACGCCTTTGGGATCGGTATTTCCTGTCTTGAAGATTTTCTCTTCGACCTTTTCAGGACCGTCCGCCGCATATTCCATTTCGAGGGCGCCGCGGTTTCTGCTGCCGCGTCCATAGCCCGGGTGCACCGGGGTCTTCATTTCATTGGCATAGGCGTAGTCACAGAAGAGCGCAGCCGATGCGCGTCCGGAGACGAGCTTGACGGCGCGCGCGGTGAATTTCTTGAAAATATCCATAGTCGTCCTTTCCCGGTATGTCCGTTACTTGCCTGCGAGCATGAGGAATTCCTTGCGGAGTTCGATGTCTTTCTTAAAAGCACCGGAGACGGATACCGTCCTGGTGCGGGTGCCCGGCTTCTTGATGCCGCGGGCGGTCATGCAGGAGTGTTCGCCGTCGATCAGGACAGCGACGTCGTCAGAGCCCGTGACTTTCTTCATGATGTCACGGATGTCGGTGCCGATGCGTTCCTGAATCTGGAAGCGGCGGGATACGGCGTCTGCGATGCGGGCGATCTTGGAAAGTCCGATGACGCGGCCTTTCGGCATATATCCGACGGTGACTTTCATATTGTACATGAGAGCGATATGGTGTTCGCAGTGGGAGAAGATTTCAATGTCCTTCACGACGACCATGTCGCTTTCCGGTGATTCGAAGGTCTTGTCGAATTCGCGGGCGATTTCGTCATTGGAAATGCTGCAGTACTTGAACTGTTCTTCCATCATGTCTGCGAAGCGTTTCGGCGTCTCCAGGAGGCCTTCCCTTCCGGGGTCGTCGCCGACTGCTTCAATGATGAGGCGGGCTGCCTCTTCGAGTTTCTTTCGATCCATTTTTATACGCCCCTTCTGTTCGGGTCCCAGATGATCTTGTGAAGCTGCACCTGCACCCTCACGCGGCTCAGCCGGTTTTCCCTGACATACTCTACCAATTCCGCCGGCGTGATTTTCCCCCAGACGGGAGAAACGAAGAATTCCGGATGGTCTTTTCTTTCGAAGTACGTCTTTGTGATTTCCTTCATTTCATCCAGGTCTTCCTTCGAGCCGACGACAAATTTCAACACGTCTTTTTCTTTCAGGATGGGGAAATTTTCTTTCCTCATGGATTCTTTCATGCCACTTCCTGAGCACTTGAAGTCCATCGTGTAGAAAACGCCGGACGGGCGGTCTTCCCAAAGGGGAACGGCGCCGTTCGTTTCTATATTGATGTCATAGCCTTCTTCGGAGAGTCTTTCGCAGAGATGGCGGAGCGGATGAAGCATCGGCTCGCCGCCGGTCAGTGTGATGTTCTTCCAAGGGAAGGCGTGGATGCGGCGGATGAGTTCATCTTCCGTCAGCGCTTCCTTTGTGTCGGAAAGTTCAAGCGAGTAAGCGGTGTCGCAGTACGTGCAGCGCAGGTTGCAGCCTGCCAGTCTTACGAAAATGGCCATGCAGCCGGTTCTTTTTCCTTCGCCGTCGATGCTGTCGAAGATCTCGGTCACATGGAAAAGTCCGTCGTCATAGCGGTACTCACTTTTCATAGGTGGCCACGTTTCCTTCCGTTTCCTGTACGGATACGCGTACACAGTGCGGGATGCGGTCGCAGAGCCACTTGGCCATGTTTTCGGCGGTCGGGTTGATATCCCCCATGACGTCATTGATGAGGGCGTGGTCGAAGCGGTTCACGATTTCCTTGATCTTGCTGAAATCGACGACCATGCCGTTGTGGTCGACTTCCTCGCTCTGGACGGTGACGGTGATGATCCAGTTATGGCCATGCAGGTTCGTGCACTTGCTTTCATAATCGAGGTGCAGGTAATGCGCCCCGGATACTTCCATTCTCTTTGTTACGGTAAACATAATATTCCTTTCTCGGCTCAGAGGGCCGGGTCTTTAACGCCGTTCGCAGCAAACGCAGCTGCACGGTCTATACAGGTCCCGCAGGTTCCGCAGGGTTTCTCGCCGCCTTCATAGCAGCTCCATGTGAGTTCATAAGGTGTCTTGAGCTTAAGGCCCATAGCTACGACGCCTGCCTTGTTCAGCTTGGCGAAGGGGAATGCCAGATGGACTTTTCCGTATGTGCCGATGGAAACTGCATCTCCCATAGCTTTCAGGAATGGCTCGCTGCAGTCGGCATACGCATCGCCGGCCGCATCATCGGCATGGGCGCCGATATAAATATCTACGTCGTCGTCTTCAAAGAGGCTGGCTGCCAGCGAAGCCGCTGTGGAGAGCATCAGTCCGTTTCTGAAGGGGACGTACGTGGAAACTTTTCCTTCTCCGTTCTTCTCAATCTGCTCGGCATAGCTTTCATGCACGATTTCCTGCGTGGAGCCTTCAAGGAGCGAGCAGTTCGAATACTGGAAGAGGGAGGAAAGATCGAATTCATAATGCCGTAGGTGGTAGTATTCTGCCACTTTGCGCGCGGCCAGGATTTCTTTCTTATGTTTCTGGCCATAAAAAATAGAAGCAGTCACAACATTGTCTGCTCCCAGTCTGTCGACAGCCAGGGATACGCACGTCGTGGAATCGACGCCCCCGCTGGATAATATGATTGCCTTTTTCATCATTCCTCCTGTTTTTTTAAGTTGGTTGACAGCTGACAACTGAATATCGTATTTAACTATTATACCACGACGGGCAAGTGCAAAAAAGGCAAGGGCATCCTACCGCTTCCCGCGGATTTCCTGTATAATAAAGACGTCCAATATAGTTAAGAACAAGGAGGACAATATGCAGGGCGGCGACGCAGATGAATTTATCGACTTTATGAATGACGGGGAAGCTTCCGTCAGGCACAAGAGCTATGTGTACCGTTTTTCGGGGCTGAAGTTCCATCCGGGAAGGGACACTAACAGCATCAGCGTGGAGAAGTACCGCTTCACGGGCGAGCCTTTCGAAGAGTTCATGGAAATGGTGTACTACTACGAAAGTGACGACGCGGAAGATGTGCTGAACCATCTCACCGAAGATATTCTCTGGGATGGCAAGACCTTCTACGAACTGGAAAAAGCACTCACATGGATTGACTGGTGATGAAATGAAAAAAGGCTGCAGCGAGATATATCTTTCGCCGCAGCCTTTTCAAGTGCTTACTTTTAAGTTCTTACATTCCTACTGTTTCATCGAGCGGTTCTTCGCAGAAGAGTTTCATGGCGCCTTCTGCCATCTTGCCGCCTTCGTGGGCAGCGCCTTCTACGACGCCTTTCTTCCAGTTGAAGGGAACGCCGAGTTCTTCGGCTTTCTTCTGGCAGGCATCGAAGTAATGGAGGCAGCGTTCCATGCGGTTCTTGCCCTGTGCATCGGCCTCGGGGGTCGCGCGGAAAGGCTGCTCTCTGGAAACGTCCTCGCTTCCCATCAGCATGATGACGGGGAGAGCAAAGGCAGAAGCCAGATCGGCATCGGAAAGGCCGAGGCCCTTTGTGCCGTACGGGTAGCAGGTGGTATCGTCAGGCATCGTGAACCATCCCGCATTGGCGCAGACGATGGCATCGACGTCCGCTCTTCCATCAAGAAGGCTGTAGCGATGCATGAACTGGCCGCCGGCAGAATGGCCGAAAATGATGACCTTTCCCTTGGCATGGGTTCTTGCGCGGACAGCGGCGACGATATGGCTCACGGCATCGAAGGACCAGTGGTTTCTTGGCTGGATCGTTCCTTCCTCGCCTTCCTTGTCCTGCACGTTTCCTTCCTGATACCAGCGCGCGCCCGGATATTTCTTCGTCGAGAATTCAGGGCATGCGATCAGCATGTTGTACTTCACGGCAAGGCTTTCCATATGGCGTTCGAATTTCTCTGCGCGGCGTGTCACGTCCGGGAAGGAAATGAAGACGGGCTGGTCCTCGGTCCAGGTAGCCGGACGGTAGTAGTAGACCGGAATCGGATCGCGGCAGGTGCCTGTCTGTTCCGCCAGAAAACGGAAGCTCTCTCCCACGGGAAGGCGCTTCTTTTCTTTTCCCTTTTTATGTTTCGGCAGAAGATACGCCGTCAGCGCGCCTGCAGCCAGAGCCGCCAGCGCTTTTATCAATGTGCTCATGAAATGCTCCTTATCACAGGCTTTCACCTGATTGAATGATTTCTGAGAAAGTATCGCAACGCCCTCATTATACCATGAACTCATAGAAATGCTAGAGTGAAAGATTTCTATTTTTCGTTGGTCGAAAATCAGTCACTTCTCTTTATTTATATATACTCATATATAAGGAAATGGGGAATAAGAAAAAGAGCTGTGGAAGGATTCCTCCCTGCACAGCCCTTTTTATATTGCTTATTTCCCTTCTGCTTTTTCCACGCCGTCTTTCATGGAGCGGATGTATGCGGCAAGCGGCTCGTCTGCTTTGCTGCCATGCTCTTCGATGATCTTGACGATGGCGCTTCCCACGATGGCGCCGTCAGAAGCTCCCGCCATGTCTTCCGCCTGATCGGGCGTTGCAATGCCGAAGCCAACGGCGACGGGAACGTCCGTGTACTTCCTGATCGTATCGGTGATGGCTTTGACGTTCGTCGTGATTTCGCTCCTGACGCCTGTGACCCCCATGGAGGAAACGAGGTAGATGAAGCCTTCTGCATCTCTCGCAATCATGCCGACGCGGCCTTCAGAGGTCGGGGCGATGAGGGAGATGATCTTCACGCCATGCGCTCTGGCGGGTTCTGCGAGTTCTCCTTTTTCTTCATATGGCATGTCTGGAACGATGATGCCGGAGATGCCTGCCTTCTCGCAGCGGGCAAAGAATTTCTCTGCGCCGTAGACGTAGACCGGATTGAGGTAGGTCATGAAGACGAGAGGAATATCGATTTTCAGAGCGACTCTTTCTACCATGTCGAAGATCTTGTCTGTCGTGGTGCCGGCAGCAAGGGCGCGGATGGTCGCTTTCTGGATGACTTCCCCTTCTGCCACAGGATCGGAGAAAGGAATACCAATTTCAATCAGGTCGCACCCGGACTTTGCCATGATTTCTATATACCGCTCGGTATCTTCCAGACTCGGGTCGCCTGCTGTCAGGAAACCGATGAATGCTTTGTGCCCGTCGAAGGCTTTTTCTAATTTATTCATGAATGTCCACCCCTCTGTATCTTGCCATGGCTGCTACGTCCTTGTCGCCGCGGCCGGAAATGCAAATGATCATGATGTCGTCTTTCTTCATCGTCGGTGCCAGCTTGATGGCTTCTGCGACGGCATGCGCGCTTTCGATGGCCGGAATGATGCCTTCCGTCCTTGACAGGTATTCGAAGGCGTCGACGGCTTCGTCGTCAGTGATCGGCACGTATTCAGCGCGGCCGATGTCCTTCAGGTAGGAGTGTTCGGGTCCTACGCCCGGATAGTCGAGGCCGGCGGAAACGGAGTAGACCGGTGCGATCTGTCCGTATTCATCCTGCACGAAGTAGGATTTCATGCCGTGGAAGATGCCTTCGGTCCCCATCGTGAGGGTCGCCGCATGCTTTCCTGTATGGATGCCCCTTCCTGCCGCTTCGCATCCGATGAGACGGACGCCTTCGTCCGGGATGAAATGGTAGAAGGTGCCAATGGCGTTGCTGCCGCCTCCGACGCAGGCAAGGACAGCGGCCGGGAGTTTCCCTTCCGCTTCCAGGATCTGCGCTCTGGCTTCCTTGCTGATGATGGCCTGGAAATCGCGGACGATCATCGGGAACGGATGCGGGCCGACGGCCGATCCCATGATGTAGTAGGTGTCGTCCAGACGTCTCGTCCATTCGCGGAGCGTTTCGCTGACGGCATCCTTCAGTGTCATGGTCCCGGAGGTGACGGGATAGACCTTGGCGCCGAGGAGACGCATGCGGTAAACATTCAGTGCCTGACGCTCGGTATCTTCCTTGCCCATGAAGACTTCGCATTCCATGCCGAAGAGGGCAGCGGCCGTTGCGGCAGCTACGCCGTGCTGGCCTGCGCCGGTCTCGGCAATGATTCTTGTCTTGCCCATTCTCTTGGCAAGGAGTGCCTGGCCAAGGACGTTATTGATCTTGTGGGCGCCTGTGTGGTTGAGGTCTTCTCTCTTGAGATAGATCTTCGCTCCGCCCAGGTCTTCACTCATTTTCTTGGCATAGTAGAGGAGCGAGGGGCGGCCTGTGTAATTCCTGTTCAGGTCGTCGAGTTCCTTATTGAAATCCGGATCATTCTTGTACTTTTCATACGCTTCCTCGACCTCGAGGACTGCATTCATCAATGTTTCCGGGACATACTGTCCGCCGTGCACGCCGTAGCGTCCTTCTCTTTTCGTCATACCTTTCATCCTTTCCGCAGGCCCGACCGGGCCAAAAGACGGATTACCGCCTGTATTTTCTCTTTATCTTTCATGTCGTCCGTTTCAACGCCGCTGTTCACGTCGACCGCGAAGGGCCTTGCGATGCGCGCTGCCCGGACGATATTTTCACAATTCATGCCGCCCGCCAGAAGGAAGGACTTCCTTACCGCTCTGGCGAGATTTGGATCGATGCGCTTTCCTGTGCCGCCTCTCTTCTCCATGACTTTCGCATCAAGGAGAAGGGCATCGGCCGGCGAATCGTTCCATGGAAGAATGTCTTCCTCGCTTCCTGCCCGGATGGCTTTCCAGACGGGAAGTCCTGTCCTTTCCTTCACTTCGCGGATCGTTTCAAAATCCTCATCCCCGTGGAGCTGGATGACGGAGAGATGGGTTTTCTTTGCAATGTCTGCTATGGTCTCTGCTGTTTCATTCACAAAGACGCCGACCGCCTTGATCCGTGGATCCAGCAAACTGATGAGGCCGGCCGCTTTATCGGGCGTCACCTTCCTCGGGCTTCTTGCAAAGATGAAGCCTGCGTAATCGGGAAGGGCATCGTTTAAGAAATCGATATCCCTTTCCCTTGAAATCCCGCAGATCTTGCACTGGACCCGTGGCTCTTCCCCGATGAACTCAGCAAGTTTTTCTGCCTTGTCCTCGGCCTTCATCATGGCTTCCCCGATGAGGAAATTTCGGATGCCGGCCGCAAGGAACTCTTCGATGTCTTCCCTCTTCTGTATGCCGCTTTCTGCAATGAAGAGGGTATCTTCGGGGACCAGCGAATGCAGCCTTGCTGCGCGGGTATTGTCGATGGAGAAATCACGGAGGTCTCGGTTATTGACGCCTATGATTCTTGCCCCTGCGAGGACGGCTCTCCGTATTTCTTCTTCCGTCCTTGTCTCGACAAGCGCCGAGAGGCCGAGGCCTTTGGCCGTCCGGATGAACCTTGTAAGCTCTTCATCCGTCAGGATCGAAACGATGAGGAGGATGGCCGAGGCGCCCAGGAGCTTGGATTCGTAGATCTGGACTTCGGATACGATGAAGTCTTTCCGAAGGATCGGAATCTGCACTGCGCGGGAGATTTTCTTCAGGTAGAGCCCGCTTCCAAGGAAGTAGTCCGGCTCGGTCAGGACGGATATGGCGGCCGCCCCTGCCCTTTCGTAGTCCCTGGCTATTTCAAGGTAGGGAAAGTGATCAGCGATGATGCCTTTGGAAGGCGATGCTTTCTTGACTTCGCAGATGATGTTCACGCCTTCTGCCCGGAGATTTCTCTCGAAGGGAAAATCATGGACGTCTTCATCAAGCGCTCTTGCTATCGCCGCTTCCCTGATGCCTTCGCCGTCAGCTTCTTCCAGGACCCTGGCCCGCCGCCTCGCGCCTTCTGCCAGTGTGTCGAGGATCATTGTGCCGCCTCCCTTGAGAGTCTGATGAAGCGTTCCATGAAGGCAAGGGCTTTGCCGCTGTCGATGAGGTCCGCTGCCTTCTGGATGCCTTCAGCAAGGGACATGCCCTCTGCAAGGTGGAAGCTCATGCCAGCATTCAGGAGAACTGCATTTCTCTTCGGTCCCTTTTCTCCGGAGAGGACGGCTCTTGTGATTTCTGCATTTTCCCGGCTGTCCCCGCCCTTGAGGTCGCCCGGATGCGCAAGCTTTATGCCGTAGTCACGGGGATCTAATAGGTACTTCTGGAAGAGGCCGTTCTTGAATTCGCAGACGAGCGTCCTGTCGCAGGCGGTGATTTCGTCCAGCCCGTCCATGCCGTAGACGACAGCGCCTCTCTTGACTCCCAGGTTCGAAAGGACTTTAGCCATCGGTTCGACGAGCTTTTCTTCATAGACGCCCATGAGCTGCATCGTCGCGCCGGCCGGATTTCCAAGCGGTCCCAGGATGTTGAACACGGTGCGGAAACCGAGGGCTTTCCTGACCGGGGCCGCATACTTCATGGAACTGTGGTAGACGGGAGCAAACATGAAGCACATGCCTGCTTTCTTCAAAAGCTCGGTGTTTTCCTTGCCGGTCAAAGCCAGGTTGACACCGAGCGCTTCGAGGCAGTCCGCCGCGCCGCAGCGGGAGGAAACGCTCCTGTTGCCATGCTTGGCGACGGCGACGCCACCGGATGCGATGACGAAGCCGGATGTGGTGGAAATGTTGAAGGTGTCTGCTCCGTCTCCCCCGGTCCCTACGATTTCAAAGACTTCTCCTTCATGGGAGACCGGCACGCATGCGTCTCTCATGGCTCTGGCAAATCCTGTAATTTCCCCGACGGTCTCGCCTTTCAGTGAAAGAGCAGCCAGGAAGGCGCCGATCTGCGCTTCCGATGCTTTCCCGCTCATGATTTCCCCCATGGATTCTCTCGCTGTTTCAAATGGCAGTTCGCTGCCCTTTACGATGGTTTTGATTGCTTCCTGTATCATGATAGATTCCCCCTGATTCACTCATTCACTGCTGTAAGAAATTGCTAAGTATCGTTCCGCCCTTTGGCGTCAATATGGATTCCGGATGAAACTGGACGCCGTAGACTTTTCTTTTGCTGTCTTCGACGGCCATCACCTCGCCGTCATCGGAAACGGCTGTCACCGTGAGGTCTCCCGCAATCGTTTCCGGGTCGATCGCAAGAGAGTGGTATCTGGCCCCTTCGAAGGATGTCCCGAGGCCTTCAAAGAGCGGCGTTTCTTTGATGACTTCTATGTCTGAGGATTTCCCGTGAAGGATTTCCCGAGCGCTTATGACCTTTGCCCCGTAGACTTCGCCGATCGCCTGATGGCCTAGGCAGACGCCTAATATCGGGATTTTTCCCCTGAGCTTTTCAATCACTTCTTCGTAGACGCCTGCATTTTCCGGCCGCCCCGTTCCCGGTGAAAGGATGATGTGGGAAGGATTGAGATTTTCTATTTCCTTCACGGTGAGCTCGTCGCTCCGGATGACTTTGATGTCCGAAGAAAGGCTTCCTACGAGCTGGTAGAGGTTGAAGGAAAAGCTGTCGTAATGGTCAATGAGTAAAATCATAATCCCCCGCCTCCTGTCCTTTCCTGACTGCTTCAATCATGGCTTCTGCCTTGTTCCTTGTTTCCCTGTATTCGCTCTTCGGAACGCTGTCCTTGACGATGCCTGCGCCGGCTCTCACGAATACCCGTCCCCCTTTGGCGGCTGCCATGCGGATGCCGATGCACATGTCCATATTTCCTGTGAGGCTCAGGTATCCGACGGCGCCTGCGTAGACGCCTCTAGGCGATTTCTCCATCCCGTGGAGGATTTCCATCGCCTTGATCTTTGGCGCTCCTGACATCGTGCCTGCCGGAAGCGCGGCGGCCAGGGCATCGAGCGCATCCTTTCCTTCCTGGATCGTCCCCGTGACCAAGGAGCAGAGGTGCATCACGTGGGAGAAGCGCTTCACTTTCCGAAGCTCCCTCACCCTGACGGATCCGAAGCGGCTGATCTTTCCGATATCGTTCCTTCCTAGGTCGACCAGCATATTGTGCTCGGCAAGTTCCTTCTTGTCACTGACCAGCCTTTCTTCGAGTGCTTCGTCTTCCTCGTCTGTCTTTCCCCTTGGCATCGTGCCTGCGATCGGGAAGGTTTCAAGCTCGCCGCCCGTCAGCTTGATGAGCGTCTCGGGCGATGCACCGGCGAGCTCTATGTCGTGGCCTGAAAGGTAGAACATGTAGGGCGAAGGATTGATTGTCCGAAGCACCCGGTAAGCATTGAGGAGGCTTCCTTCAAAAGCGGCACTCCTGCCGTTGGAAAGGACGGCCTGGAAAATGTCTCCGTCATGGATCCGCTGCTGGATTTCTCTGACGAGCGCTTCGTACTCTTCTTCGGTGAACTCGTCTTTGAAATCGCTGAGGAGCTTTCCTTCCGGAATGTCCGCTTCCTTTCCATAAGCGATGAGCTCTGCCATTTCATCGAGCTCCCTCACCGCTTTTTCGTAATTCGTCTCGATCTCGCTCGTGTCGACGTTTGTGATGAGGATGATCGTTTTCCTGTAATGGTCGAATGCGATGACCTTGTCAAAAAGCATGAGGTCCGCATCGTTGAAGGAAATATCCGGTTCCTTTTCCTCCTTGAAATAGAGTTTCTTCTCCGAGTACCTCGCGTACTCATAGGCGAAGTATCCGACAAGCCCGCCGGTAAATGTTGGCATGCCCGGGATTTCCGGAGATTGGTATTCGTGAAGGACTTTCCTGATGACGGAGGCCGGGTCGTCTGTCTCAAATGTTTCTGTGACGGCGCCCTTGACGGTCATCTTTCCGTTCTTCACGAAGAGCTCAAGCTTTGGATCATATCCCAGAAAGGAATAGCGTCCCCATCGCTCGGTATTGTCCGCGCTTTCGAAGAGGAATGCTGTCCTGCTGACTTTCTTCAGGACTCTCAATGTCCCGATGACAGTGCGGACATCTGCGAAGATTTCCTTAGCGATCGGAACTCTTCTGTAGTCTTTCGCATAGGCTTTGATTCTTTCCAACTGTTCCATCCTGTTTCTCCTTTCCGCTTCCGGATAACAAAAAAGACCCGCCCTCGACAAAAGTAAATTTGTCAAGGACGGGTCTCTATTTCAAAGTCCGGATGCCCGGTACTCATTCATATACACTCGCGGTACCACCTTAATTGGATTTCTCCCTCTCTCGCAGGGTACTAACATACCCCTCATCAATAACGCAGATGATGCGTCGCTGAATACTAGGGATTTCTCCTTTTGACAGCGCCCTCGGCGGTCCATTTAACGGGCTGCGTACTGCGGGTTCCCATCAATCCCCGCTCTCTGGAAGTGCATTTCCTGTTTTTATCTCCGCCTCACCGGTTTGTAAGGTCTTTATTCAGTTTCTTAAGTGATTTCCTTAAGTTGGTTATGATATTACGCTCAACGCAAATGCTTGTCAAGAAAAATTTTTGTAAAGAAATAATTCAGTCCCTCTGGATCCTGCGGAAACGGCGGTGCGGATGATAGAGCTGCCAGTGGTAATGGATGGCAAGAAAACGGAGGAGCAGGACGAAGGCAAAGGAAATCCAGGAGGCGAGCGGCGTGCCCAATGGCTCTCTCAAAGCGCAGAGGAGAAGGCCGCCTGCAATCGATGCGATGGCATAGACGTCCATGTAAAGGACGACGGGCATGCGGCGCGCCATCATATCGCGGATGATGCCGCCTCCGACAGCGGTGATGAGCCCCAGCATAACGGGAAGGACGATGTCGTAGCCAGGATAGCGGTAGAACGCAGTGAGCGCCCCTGTCACGGTGAAAGCGGCAAGGCCGATCGTATCGGACAAGTGGTACAGGATCGTGATGACCCATTTCCCGCTCTTCGGGATGCGGAAAAGAGGATAGCCGAAGCCGACGACAAGCGCCGTCACGATCGACACGATGAGCCCTTCCGGAGAACGGAGGACTGATGGCGGCGTGATGCCACAGAGGACATCGCGGATCATTCCCCCGCCGACCGCCGTCATGACGGAGAGCACCGTGATGCCGAAAATATCCATTCTTTTGTAGAGCCCGACAGCAGCGCCGGAAAAAGCAAAGGCAATCGTCCCTGCCATTTCGAAAATCAGCCAGGTAGTAATCATGATGTCCTCCTTCCACGAGAATTTATTTTTCATTATACATCAGGCGGCGGAAAAAGCATAAAAAAAAGCCGTGAAAATGACGGATCATTTCACAGCTCTTTTTTTGTTTTGCACCTTTTGTCCGGTTCGAAGAGTTTCATCGTCCGTTATGGGAATTAACTCTATTCCCGCCAACTATAGCAGGATGTAGGTAATGTTGTAGCAGAGGGTTACGAAGAGGTTGGAGAGCGGGCTCAGGAATTTGTTGGCAACGCCGGAGAATACAACGACCATGAGGATGATGAAGCCGTATTGTGCGTTGAAGTTTTCAAATTTCCAGGAGAGTTCGCCAGGAAGAAGCATGCTGACGACTTTGGAGCCGTCGAGCGGCGGGACCGGGATGAGGTTGAAGAAGGCGAACCATACGTTGTAAAGCATGATCCAGTAAAGGAACTGGTATCCGCCCATGCCGAGCATGCCGAATCTCTGCAAGAGCCCCATGAGAAAGATGGAAATGAAGCAGAGAAGAAGGTTGCCGCCGGGGCCTGCCAGGGATACTTTGAGGACGCCGGAGCGGTAGTTTTTGTAATAGCGCGGGTCGATCATGACGGGCTTCGCCCAGCCAAATCCGCAGAGGACAAGCAGCAGCGTGCCCACAGCATCAAGGTGCGCCAGCGGGTTCATCGTCAGACGGCCCGTGGCAGAAGGCGTGGGATCTCCGAGCGAGTCGGATACGACGGCGTGCGCGTATTCATGGAAGGAGAGCGCCAGAAGAAGCGCTGGTACGCGGTAGATCAGCGTAGACAGGTCAAGAAAATCGAACATAAGTGTACTCCTTTGGAAAATGCATCATTCAATGGTAAATCATTCTTATTATATCATGAATGAAACCGCCCCGCCGATTGTCACTTCAGGATATTCATGAAGACCATGAGGACGGATGCATTCAGGAAATCGACGACGAAAGCGCCGATGAGCGGAATGACGAAGTAAGCGGTATGCGCCGGGCCGAATCTTTCGCACATGGCGTTCATATTCGCGATGGCGTTCGGTGTGGCACCAAGGCCGAAGCCGCAGCTGCCGGATGCCATGACGGCTGCTTCGTAATTTCTTCCCATGACGCGGAAGATGACGAAGTAAGCGAAGAGGCCCATGATGGAAACCTGCACGATGAGCGTTGCAATCAGCGGAATAGCAAGGTCTGCCAGCTGCCAGAGTTTCAGGCTCATGAGCGCACAGGAAAGGAATACGTTCAGGCAGATGCCGCCAAGGACTTCACTTTCCCTCTGGTAGCATCCGAAAAGCCCGGTCATGTCGGAAATATTCCTGATGACGGCAGCAACGAGCATGGCACCGATGTATCCCGGGAATACGAGACCGATGTTGATGAAGAACTGGCTGACATATGTGCCAAGTCCCATGGCAAGGAGGAGCTGTCCGAAAGCGTACATGAAGCGGTCCATATTGAGGTAAGCGGCTGCATCATCACCTTCGATTTCATGTTCCGTGCGGTTTTCCGGGACTTCATCTCCGTTTTCATCTTCATCGGATTTCAGATGGAAGCGACGGATCAAAAGCTCTCCGACCGGGCCGCCAAGGAAACTCCCTGAGACAAGGCCGAAGGTAGCGGCAGCAAAAGCAATCGTTGCCGCATCCTTAAGACCCAGTGCTTCAAGGACAGGACCGAAGGAGCCGGATGTGCCGTGACCGCCGACAAGCGGTATCGAACCATCTGCAAGACCCATGAGCGGATTCAGCGAGAAGGCATTGGCAAAAGTGACACCGACCAGATCCTGAATGACAATCAGGAGGAAGACAAGAAAGGCCATCTTGACGACAAGGAGTCCGCCCTTCTTGATGAGACGGATGCTTGCCATGTAGCCGATACTGGTGAAGAAGAGCATCATGCACCAGTTCTGCATGACGGTATCCTGCGAATAGTTCCAGATGCCCTGCGTGTAAAGGATGCAGTTCACGATCGAGAAAATCGTCCCGCCGATGACAGGCGCAGGAATGCAGTATTTCCTGAAAATGCTGACCCTGTCCTTCAGGAAGCTTCCCAGGAAGAAGACGGCGACAGCGGCTGCCAGCGTCTGGTACAAATTAAGTTCTATTGTCATAGTATTCCTTCTTTCTATGATAAGTTGTATTTGCTATGCACATTTTGCAAGTATAGCCTAAATAAGAATGATTTGCAAGCATCAGTGCCGGATGGCGGGAGCGGTGCGAAGGCGCCCCGGGTATAAAAAGCAATAAAAAAGGAGGCCCTTCCGAGTCTCCTTATAAATTGTAAAACAGCGTGGATGATCATTCATCTACAGGGTGAAGGCCCTGGATTTCTTCCATGACCTGATGTGTCGTAAGGCGGCCGAATGCGGAAACTTCACGGATGAAGTCCGCTCTGGATTTTTCGCTGTGGAAGTGCGCATCAAGAAAGAAGCGGTATGCGCCGTCCACGCGGTAGCAGTGGAAAATATGGTATTCTGTATGTTTCATGAATTCGAGGAAGCCTTCCCTCGTCTTCTCATCTGTCACGAGCTCGAAGACGCAGTGGATCGTGTAGCCGAAGAGCGGACAGTTCACGTTCACCGTGTAGCGCTCCACGACGCCCAAGTCCTGCAGCCTTGCAATGCGGTTCTTCACGGCCTGGCTCGTCATGAAGACTTCCTTGCCCAGCTCTGTCATAGAAATGCGTCCGTTCTTTCGAAGGGCGTGGATGATTTTCATATCCGTCTCATCCAGTTCCTTCGGAATCATCTCCCACATAGTTTCCTCCCCAGGTCACTAAAAAAACCGCGGCACGAAGCCGCGGCTCTTGATTACCTTAATCCGAAGACTCTTGCCAGAATTCCGACTCGTCTTGTCTTGCGGGCTGTCTCTGCCCATACCGCCGTCTGATGATCGGCGGCTCTTACTTTATATTCACGGTATTCACGGTAGGTTTCCATATTGACCAGAATGGTGCAGCAGCGGCTGCCGCCATAACGGAGACGAAAAAGTCTTTCATCCGATGCCGGCGGAATTTCAAGGCCCTTTTCTTCCATTTCCAGAAGAGAGGCTGCCAGAGCTTCCCTTGCCTTTAGAACTGCTTCCTCAGCAGTGCGCCCCTGCGCCTGACATCCATTCAGATCCGGGAATATGACAGAGAAAATTCCTCCTTTTGCATCATGCTTGACTATTGCAGGATAGAAATATTCCATCACAAATCCCCTTTCCAGTGAATACGTTGACGTGCTCTTTACACCGTTATTATTCTATACCATTTGGCTCGATAGTTCCAATACAAATTACGGTTTTTTCGATAAAATTTTGTTACAACTCTGAATTTTTTTAATCTTTCTTTCTCGTTATCGAAGAATATAAATACAGATTTAAGGATTTTAACCCGTTTTTGTCAAGACATGGAAAAAAGGCTGCGGCAAAATGTTTTTGTATTTTGTCACAGCCCCTTCTGATTACAGGTCGAGGTTCGTTACATCCTTGGCGTGTTCTTCAATGAAGAGACGTCTTGGTTCTACTTTGTCGCCCATGAGGATGGTGAAGAGGCGGTCTGCTTCTACAGCATCGGTCAATTCGACTTTCAGCATCACGCGCTGTTCCGGGTTCATGGTGGTGTCCCAGAGCTGTTCCGGGTTCATTTCGCCAAGACCTTTGTAACGCTGGATGGCGCATCCGTCGATGCCGATCTTTGCGAGAAGCTTGTTCTGTTCATCGTCGTCATAGGTATAGTATTTCTGACGGCCTTTACGTACCTGGTACAGCGGAGGCTGAGCGATGTAGACATGACCTTCAGTGATGAGCGGTTTCATGTAGCGGTAGAAGAATGTCAGAAGCAGTGTTCTGATATGAGCGCCGTCGACATCGGCATCGGTCATGATGATAATCTTGTAGTAACGGAGTTTCTTGATATCGAAGTCTTCGCCTACGCCGGTGCCAAAGGCAGTGACCATGGTACGGATGGCGTCGGAATTCAGGACTCTGTCAAGGCGTGCCTTTTCGACGTTCAGGATCTTGCCGCGGAGCGGAAGGATAGCCTGGAAACGGCGGTCACGGCCGGTCTTTGCAGATCCGCCTGCGGAGTCACCTTCGACGATGTAGATTTCAAGGAAGCGCGGATCTTTTTCCGTGCAGTCGGCCAGCTTGCCCGGGAGGCTGGATACTTCAAGCGCATTCTTTCTGCGGGTGAGTTCTCTTGCTCTCTTGGCTGCTTCCCTGGCGCGGGATGCGGTGATGCCCTTTTCAATGACAGCGCGTGCTTCCTGCGGATGTTCTTCCAGGTATGTCTTCAAGCCTTCGGAAACAATGTTGTCGACGATGCCCTTGACTTCAAGATTGCCCAGCTTCGTCTTCGTCTGGCCTTCGAACTGCGGGTTCGGAACCTTGACGGAAATGACGCAGGTCAAACCTTCTCTGACGTCGTCGCCGGACAGGTTGTCTTCGTTCGGCTTCAGGAAATTGTTCTTTCTAGCATAATCATTGATGACACGGGTGAGCGCAGCTCTAAAGCCTGCCAGGTGCATGCCGCCTTCGACGGTATTGATGTCGTTAACGAAGGTGTACATGTTTTCCGTGTACCCGGTCTGGTACTGCATGGCAATGTCGACAATGACCTTGTCCTTTTCGCCTTCAAATGCAATAACGGATGGATCGACGAGGTCCTTGCCTTCGTTCAGGAACTGGACGAATTCGGCGATGCCGCCGGCATAGTGGAACTGTTCGCTTCTGACAGCGCCGTCTCTGTGGTCTTCCAGAGTAATGACGAGGCCCTTGTTCAGGAAGGCCAGCTCTCTCATGCGGACCTTCAGTGTGTCATAGTCGAAGTCGACGCCTTCCTTGAAGATTTCAGCGTCCGGCTTGAAGGTGACGCTTGTGCCTGTTTCATCTGTCTTGCCATAGGTCTTCATCGGCTGGGTCACAATCCCGCGGGACAGTTTCATTTCATGGAACTCGCCCTCTCTCTTGACGACGACCTTCATCCATTCGGACAAAGCGTTGACGACAGAAATACCGACGCCGTGCAGGCCGCCGGAAATCGGGTAGCCGTCGCCGCCGAATTTGCCGCCTGCGTGGAGGACTGTCAGTACGACTTCCATGGCGGGCTTTCCTGTTTCGTGCATGCCAGTCGGGATGCCGCGGCCGTTATCGGTAACGGTGCAGCTGCCGTCGTCATTCAGGACGACTTCGATGTGCGTGCAGTAGCCTGCCAGCGCTTCGTCAATACTGTTGTCGACGACTTCGTAGACCAGATGATGCAGGCCGCGTGCCGATGTGGAGCCGATGTACATGCCAGGACGCATGCGGACCGCTTCCAGTCCTTCCAGTACTCGTATATCCTTGGCGCCGTAATCGCTCTTGCCGTTCTCTTCGGCGTGCCGGTCCTGAATTTCATGAATGTCTTCAGCCATACAACTCTCCTTCACATAAAAACGCAGCGGCCTATAATGATGCACCACTGCCAACAGATATCCTATATTTTTCTGATATACAGCTTGTGTAATTATTATACCATATTTTAAGAAATACCGCACTCAGAGACTTTGGAAAGGCATCAGGAAAGATATTTCCCTTTTTATCCTTCGATTGGCAGGAAAAAGCCTTTTAAAATCATCAGGGGCCATTTCTTCCCATTTTTCCCTTTTCTTTTCCTATGATACAATAAAGAACAGAATATCCACGGGAAATATCCCGTTTTCAGGGAAGGAATACAATGAAACGACTTTTCATGCTTATCGTTCTGGCCTGCGCCGTCTACTGGGGTTTCTCTCAGGGAAGCGGCATCGAGAAGTACATTCCGGCCAGTCTTACAGGAAGCGCGCCCAAAGCGGCTTCTTCTGCGCCTTCATCCGCCAAGAAGGATGACTCCCTCTACGGCGAGGTGACGGACATGGTTTCCACCTTCGCATCCGGCGTGACAGGAACGACGGATTCCGGCAAGGTCACAGTCAATAAATCCAAGGACGCACCGAATGCAACGGTCGCCAAGGAGCAGGACATCCAGACGCTCCGCCAGGAATACCACGACCTCACGAATTTCAAGGAAGCACTCGAATCCCGCGTCCACCGCGAGAACTTCGTTCCATTCAAGGACATCCCGCAGTACCTCATCGACGGTGTCGTTGCGACCGAAGACCGCCGCTTCTATGACCATGGCGCCATGGATCCGATCGGCGTCGCCCGCGCGATGGTGACGAACTACATGGCAGGCGAAACGCTCGAAGGCGGCAGCACGATCGACCAGCAGACGGTCAAGAACATTTTCCTCTCGCCGGAGCGCACAATGAGCCGCAAGATTGAAGAGCTCGCCCTTGCCGTCCAGCTTGACCGCTACTACACGAAGCAGGAAATCCTTGAGCTCTACCTCAATACCATTTACTTCGGTCACGGGGCATACGGCCTCAGGGAAGCCAGCCACACGTACTTTGGCAAGGAGCCGAAGGAGCTCGACCTTTCCCAGTGCGCCATGCTTGCAGGACTTCCGCAGGCGCCTTCTGCCTATGATCCCATCGATCACCCCAAGGCCGGCACCGAGCGCATGACCGTCGTCCTGACGCTCATGGCGCAGGAAGGCTACATCACGCACGAGCAGGCAGCGCATGCCGCCGCCAACTTATGGCTTCGCTAAGGGAAACTTCTTCCCGCGGCTTTTGAAAGCCTCTTCTATGAAACGACCGATCATACTCCACCGTTCAGCACTTTTCTGGTACCCGGAGGAAATCTCGTACTTCCCGTCCTCGAAGGTGATGCGGTGGAGTTTTTTTTTGCGCGCTTCTCGGAAGGAGCTTCTCCGCCAGACTTTCGGGGCAGAAGTAAGCGCCGGCCCCGTCCACGCAGAGCTTCAGCATCGTGCCCATGCTTTCCGACTCGACAGCAATGACGGGATCGATAGCGGCGTCCCTGAAAAGGCGGCGTGCAAGAGCCCCCGTGATGTCGCTCTCGCTGTTCAAGAGGAAGGGACATTCGGCAAAGGATTCAGGAAGCTCCCTGTTTCTTTCAGAAAGGGAAGAGAGGATTTCTTCCTTCTTCTCTCCCCAGAGCGCCTCCGCCAGATCATCGGAGAGGTAGAGGACGGAATACTCTTCGGCAAAGGGAATACATGCGATGCCGGGAAGCGCTTCCGGCGCACGGGCGAGGACGAGGTCGATCTCATCTCTTGCCAGTGCTGTCCAGAGCATGTCATTTGCCATTTCGACAAGGCGGATGCGGATGCCCGGACAGGATTTCCGGAAGGATTCAATGACGGGCGTAAGGACGACCTGCCCTCTTGAAGGAGCAACGCCGATCCGAAGCGTCCCCCTCCCCATGCCGGCCGCATCGGTCAGCTCTCTTTCAAGCGCCATTTCATTTCTGCGGATGATCCTGGCATAGCGGTAGAAGACGCGGCCTGCGTCCGTCAGCTCAAGCGGCACATGGCGGATGAAGAGTTTGGCGCCTGATTCCTTCTCAAGCCCTGCCACATGCGCGGAAAGTGTCTGCTGCGTCACGTGGAGCTTTTCCGCTGCTTTCGTGAAGCTCCTTTCTTCGGCCAGCACGCCGAAGTATTTCATGGATAGAAAATTTATAGGCCCTCCTGTTACAACTATATACTTGTATTATAAACAAGAATTAACAGTTTTTAAATGGTTATGCGCCTTATTATAATTAAAGACAGATAAAGAAAAAATAACGGAACTCGGAAGGCCCGGTCTCCGGGCGCATGTGAGGGGGTATGCATTTTGGCAAAGGTATGGAAAATTCCCATCGGTCCGGCATCATTCTTCTTGTCGGCTTTTCTTCTTTGGGGCACGTTCACGCCCGCGGCCTCGTTCGCCATCGCAACGGCCGTCTGGATGGCGCTCTGGTGGATCATCAGGCCTGTATCTATTTACGTCACAGCCTTCGTGCCGATCGTCGTCAATGCCTTCTTCAACCTGATCCCGAATTCCCACGTCATCAGCCAGTACTTTTCGGAAATCGCCGTCCTGCTCTTGGGATCCGATCTCATCTGTCTGACATGGACGACGACGGGCCTCGACAAGCGCGTGTCGGTCAAAGCGCTCTGCTTCATCGGGACTTCGATGAAAAACCAGATTTTCGTCTGGTTCCTCGCATCGACCGTCCTTTCCATTTTCCTTCCAAACGTCGTCGTGGCCGCTATCTTCTGTCCGATTGCCGTCGCCATGCTGCGCTCGGTCGGCGAGGATGACGTGACGGAAAGCCGCATGGCGCTCCCGATCCTGCTTGCCATCGGCTGGGGAAGCGGTATCGGCGGTTTCGGCTCGCCGATCGGATCCTCTGCGAACCTTGTCGCCGTTTCCTACATCGAAAAGCTGACCGGCCATGAATTCATGTACTATGACTGGGTCATCCGTTTCCTTCCGCTCCTTGCGATCGTCTTCCTCCTGAACCTCATCTTCCTCTGGCTCATCCCGGCTCCGGCCAAGGACCTTCCGGGGACGCGCGCCTACTTCCGTGAAATGTACAGCAAGTTCGGCACCATGAGAAGGGGCGAGAAGATCGGCCTTTACCTCTTTATATTAGCGACCGCCCTCGCCTTCATCCGTCCGCTCTTCGCTTCATTCCTTCCTGCCATGAAGCCTGCTTACGTCTTCCTCGTCATCGGCATGCTGATGTTCTTCCTGCATGATGAAAATGGCAAGACGATGCTCGACTGGCAGTACGCAGAAAGCCACGCCATGTGAGGCATGATTTTCCTCTTCGCAAGTGGTCTTGCTTTGGGCCGTCTCGTCATTGAAACGGGCGCCATCGACCGCCTCGCTGTCATCATCGTAGGCCTCCAGCTTCCGCCAGGACTCATGACCATGGCTATTTCCTGTACCTTCGCCTGCTTCCTCTCCGAACTTTCGAGCAACACGGCCGCCGCTTCGATTTCCATCCCTGTCGTGACCGGCATCACAGGCGTCATGGGCGTCAACCCCATCCCGTATATCCTGGGGACCATCGTTGCCGCCAACTGCGCATACATTCTTCCCGTTTCCACAAGAGCGATTCCAGTCGGCTACGGTTTGAATCCATCGCTGCAGATCAAGTACGGCATCCGCCTTTCCATCCTGACCTGCGCGACGACCATCATCATCTGCACGCTCTTCATGAATTATTCGCCGCTCTTCAACGAGCTGTAAATTTGCCCTCCCAATAGAAAAAGAGGCTGTAGAAATGTGCGATCATTTCTACAGCCTCTTTTTCTATTGGAATATTCGATTGGAGGATTATCCCACCCAAGTGTTTCGGGGCTTATAGGACATTTCGTGTTGGTTTTAATGCCGATGGAACCCGTATTTATCGG
>ERZ1023683.51-NODE-51-length-42959-cov-150.682967_pt1 | contig 42959 bp, 76 predicted proteins | sample MGYA00380345_ERZ1023683 | MGnify/ENA primary metagenome ERZ1023683 (study PRJEB33179, sample SAMN07449040) | human gut metagenome | biome: Human-gut; feature: Human associated habitat; material: Faeces | host: Homo sapiens | place: India:Kasaragod | collected...
GCGGCTTTCTCGGCGGCGGCTTTCTCGGCGGCGGCTTTCTCGGCGGCGGCTTTCTTTGAAAGCAAATAACCGCTTCCGAATAGTGCTTTCCCGCTTTCCTTCTGCGCATCAAGCCCACGAATGAAATGCACATCATCTGCACAAATTTCAAGTGATACGCCATGCGCCGCCATGTAGCAAAGCATTGTTGCCGTTAATACTTCGTCCGGATATTCATATTTTGGGAGCGTTTTATGCTGTTTTGCAAGATTTTCTTTATTCGCTTCGTCTATCTGCTCTCTCAAATCAGATGCGGCAATAATTTTTTTACTTCCTAAGTTCGTCACAAACGATGTGTTTACGCTTGCACCGTTTTCATAAACCACACCGCTACCGCAAGCAACGTAGTTTGCCTTACCTCGCATGATTCCGAGCAACGTCAAAGTCGGCGCAAAAAGAAAATATGCAATGCCGTTTTCCGTATACCACTCACAGATTTCAGAAATAATAGAAAATGGAGGATTGTCAATAACAACGCACCCTTTTGGATAGTTTTCTTTTTTATAATCTCCTCCGGGATAAAAAGGGCGAACAACCGGTGGATTACCGAGTTTATATTTTTTCAGACTCCACCGTTTGGCTACATCGTAAATATTTTCTGGCGTGTAGCAATCGTCCGTTGTTTTCTTCGCCTCGAACTTTTCAAGGAAAGCTTGGTAGTCCTCATCATCGTCTGAAAGCTCTCCACGCTCCATCCTTTCCCGGAACTCCTGCTCTCTTTGCTCGTTGGTCATTTCTTCAATTTCGGATTCGTCCAGCTCCGGAAAAGAAAAGTCAAAATCAAACGCCGACAAATCCAACTCCGGCAGTTCACCTTTCAGCAGGTCAAAGTCCCAGTCGCTCTCGTTGCTCTTGTTGTCCACCAGCCGCAGAGCGTTCACCTGCTCCGGTGTCAGATCGTCCACACAGACGCATGGCACTTCTTCCATGCCCAGCTTCTTTGCCGCCAGAGCGCGGCAATGACCGATCACGATCACACCGTCCCGGTCGACTACAATCGGCTGCACAAAGCCGTACTGCCTGATGCTCTCCGCAACGTTGTTGATCTGCCGTTTATCGTGTTTCTTTGCATTCTTCCCATAAGGCGTAATGCTATCTAATTTCAAGCTCTTTACTTCCATTTCATACCTCCTTATTCACCCTTCCAATCTTCCTTTTCACGCCCCACCGGATTGCGGTTTCCGGTGGAGCTAAGAAAAAGGAGGTTCCGCAGTACGCTGCGTAGCCGTAAGAAGGATGAAAGCGCAGAGGATACACCTCTACGCTCTCAACGATACACTATGTTTAAGGCTCTCTTACGCAAACTTTTGAATATAAACCACGTTTTTCTGCCACTAAGTAGATAAACTGCCTATGCCATTCCTGAGCGGTACGCTCCGAAACATATACCACCATAGCAGCGCCCTGTAATGTGTGTGTACGCTTCCAAAGGACCAGATCAATAAGCTTCAGCCGTTCCGCACCATCGGAAAGCTGCTTTGTTTCCTCGACAGCAGCATCTACTGCGCCGATTTCCTCGCGCGTCATAAGCGTACCGCTTTTGTAGCTTCGTACCATCCATTTTGCGTATCCCCACCACCCATAGCGCGGTTTGCTCACCGTATCAGCCTCCTTGTTTCATCTTCTCGTCCAAGACATCCTTCAAGCACGCACACAAAAACGCCCCGTTTGTCATCACGTGCCACAGCGACGGCAGCCCGGATTCTGCGTCAATGTGCGTTGGGTCTTCCCAGATTGCCAGAACGTGCCTTAAAAGCGCCTCGTGCCATCTCTCCGGCTCGATACTGCGCCAGTTCTCGGCGTCTTTGTACTTCGCTAGGCCATACCCCCGCGTCGCCATAATCGCCTCTATCGCCTCTACAGGCACTAAGGACGGCCGGGGCTTACCGTCGTCAAACTTCGCGCCCTTCAACTGCTCCATACCAACATTCCTCCATCCGCTTCCGCTCGTTGTATTCTTCCTTATCAATTTCAATCCAATCATCTTCGCCTGCCTTGAAGAAGCGGTTGATTTCTTCCCTGTCTCCATTCGGCATCTTTACATACCAAATTGCCACCGTATCGAAATCACCATTTTTAGGGTCAGTCAATGCCTCAGAACAATAAACCATAAATGGTCTGTCAGACGGCATATATGGCATTGTGATTGGGAATTTTTCATCGAGAATTTTGTCAATAAGACCATTGTGCCACGTAATGTCGGGATCGTTCTCACCGATACATACGAATCGGTTGATGTCTTTGTATTTGATGGTCCCGTCGTCGTAGATATACTTAAACAGGCTGCTCATGCGCTTGCACTGCTGTGTGGTATATCCGATCTCATACTCATACCGACCACAATCCTCCCAAATATCCGGCGTATCTTCGATTGGCGTCAGCGCCTTACCATCGATCAAACGGTTGAGAATATATTTTGTGATCATGATACTCGTGCCACTATGAGCATCGTCTAGCAAGCTCTTAAATGCTTTGAGTGCACTTGCATAGCAGGCACATCCATAATTGAATTCATCATCAAATTCTTCCTTGTGGCGGTTTTCACGGTTCCGCTTGTATGCGAGTTCAATTTCTCGTTTTGCCCATTCACTCATGCCCATTTTTCGTTACCTCCTTCAATCTTTGCGCCGAAAGTGCGCTGTATGTTTCCTTTAGAATTTCCACCGTGTAGCGCACCTCGCCGCAGCTTTCGCATAAATATCTTCGTGTTCTGATGATCCGCTCGCTGGTCGGCCTGCTGTCTTTGCACCGCATCTTTTTATTGCAGCCCGGGCAAATCATAGCTGTATCCCCCTTATGTACTTATCGAAATACGTCACAGCTACCGCCATAGCCGCCCACATGTCGGCGGCGAACCCGTGAAAGAAACCGGGGTTTTTCTTTGTTCCCTTGCCGTAGTTTGGCTGACCGGGCGCGTAGCGGTCGACGAGGGCTTGTCGGATGTTCGCATCCTTCGCCGACGCTCTGCCGCATAAGTAAAGCTTTTCTTCCCGGCGGAAGATCTTCTGTATCTGGTACCCCTTCCGGTAAAGCTCGGCATATTCCCAGAACCGTCCAATCCAAAAGCAGGTGTCGAACACCTCTTGACCAACTGGCATTCCCATACCGGCAACCATTTCGATTGCCAGGTGCTGATACTCTCGGCAGAGAATGGGGAATATCTCCTCGTTCAGAACTTTACCAACGTCCAGCACCTTCCGGATTTCCTTCCCGTCGTGCTCTACGAGGACATACCCTGATTCCATGTTCCCCGGGTCAATCGCCAGAATCACGCCCATCGAATACCTCCCCTCTCACAGCCCAAAATATCGTATTGTACGCATCATACCGTTTCTGGATATCCGTGCTTGCGATATCCGCGCAGCTCATCTGCCATGTTTTAAAAAGGTCACACGATTCCAATTCCGGGCAGCCGCAGCGATATACACAGTTCGGCACAAGCACATCGGAGATCTCCGGCTGCTTGATATGCAATGTTGCTTTGAGGTCCGAGGCGTACGCCCGTGTCTCGCGGTCCGCCTGGCAGCACAAACGTTTGCGCATGGTGTCGATCAGAGCTTGCACATTTGCCTCACCCTCGAAGATCACCGGCGCATCCTGCGGCAGCTTGTCCCGCGGTGTGCCTGTCCGATCTGTCCGCTGCGTGGAAATGAAGCATTCCCACTTATGGCGGCTCCAGTGCGTAGCGATCCAGCTTTTGACCCCCTCCCATATCCACGATACCGAGATACGCCGAATCGGCGAGTGTTCAGCAATTAAAATCCGGCGCTTAAAGTCTTCGCTCGGCTCATGTCCCAGAGGACCTTTGCCGGAGGTGGCGCGGCAGGTGTCCACGACCTCCTGCCAGTCGCCCTTGATGTTTGTAATATGTGTGTTCATTCTTCCCTCCGTTCTCTGTAGCTGCAAAAATCATCCGGTTCTACACAAACCGCCTCGCCGGAATAACCGCGCTCGTTCTCCTTTGGCTCCGTGTGCAGATAGCACAGCCCGTTCGGATGGTTTCTGTAGTGCTTGCAGTCCTTGCAGGGGACCACCGGCACAACGTCAGCTGCGGGAGCATTTTTGAGCAGAAAAATAACTTTTTGAAGCAAGAACTCCGCCTCTCTCGTATACAAAGTCCCGGCGTTCCGCTTGATCGCATCGATTGCGCCGGAACGTAGGATGTATTTATCACTCATTTGTGTCCTCCATCCAGCCGTCCATACGCGCCCCGCAGTGCGGGCAGTAATCCATTCGCGCGTCAAATCCGATGTCGCACGCCGAGCAATACTGGATATCTCCTGCCGCTTCGCTATGGAACGGAATCCACTTCGCGTGAACCACCGGCACAGCGTCTACGACTGGCAGACTGTATAAGTCCTCACGTATCCCCTCGTATCCCCACTCCATTTCGATACAATCAATTACTGCATCTAAATCAACTAACCGCACGATCTTCACCTCCATCCATCTTCGCCCCGCACTTACCGCAGAAGTTGTGCCACCGTGAGCACAGCGTTGCGCCGCATATTGGGCAGTGGTCATACGGGATGTCCGCATGCACCATATTCCTGCGGTAAAGTGTAGAGCGGTCTTCCGCCAAAACTCCGATCTCCTCATGGTATCCCACAATCGTCCTCGTGCGCACTTCCGTCACCGGCGTTCCATGCACCACCTCCGTAACGTCGGCGGCGGGCATTTCCCGAATTTCGGCATATGCGCGTTCCAACCGTGTTAGTGCCGTCATGCTTCCACCGCGTTCTGCTTTCCGTAACGCAAATAGCGCATCCTCGCGCCGGATATAATCAGCCATAAGGCATACCTCCTGCAATAACTCCGGCCATCCCATCCGGCAAGGCGTGGAATGGGTCGATTGTTCGTATAATTTTCAGCCGCAAGAGCCTTTCCGCCTGCCGCTTGGTCAGCCGCCGCTCTCGCTCCTTCGGCGGCAGCTCGCCTTTTGCCGCCGCAATGGCGGTCGGGTTGTGCTTATGTTGACCCATCGTCCCGCACCTCCACGCCAGCCTCGTCCAGCAGGTCAGAAAGATCGGTGTCCACGCTGCTACCAATAAACTCGCCATTTTCGTCGTAGTGGTTGTACTCCGTGGTCGGTCGGGATTCTATCCCTGCAAACTCTTTTAAAAGTCTCAGATATTCGTCGTTATCGAAGAGCTGAGCCTGATAGAGTTGTCTCAACTGCGCTTTGGTTATGTGCTTAGCCATCCTTCTTGCCCTCCATTTCCTGCAAAGCTTTCTCGGCTTCTTCGCGGCTCAAAAATACGGTCTTGCCGAATTCCTCGAGCCAGATAAGCGCGAACTTGATAGGAACAACGCCAACTGTAAAACGTCCCGGCGTTTGCTCGATGTATTGCAGCCGATAAACCGTATCGCCCACCTTGCACGGCAGAATCAAGACGCGCCCGTCCTTGTCGGCTTCGGCAAGCTCGCGTAGGCGGTCAAACCCGCCGCACAACTCGGCAATGTCCTCGTAGGCCACCAGCCGGTCTAACAAACGATTGCGGCAATATAGCGCAGTGCAGTCAGCCATCGGCTTACCATGCTTACCCGTCCAATCCGCTTTGCACTTCTCGCAGTCCATCATTGCCTGTCCATCGGTGTCACGCTTCGTCAGTCGTTCCATATCTCTTCCTCCCTATTCAATCCAAAACGTTGCAACCGGAACAAGTTCTTCATACCATTGCTGGAAATCATTCCAATCGTTAAGAATGTTCCGGAAAAATTGTGCTGTCCCTTTTACCGTTCCCCACCCGTTCGGTGCTTCGTATTCTTTGAATTTGTCGGGGTTCTGTTCCAACTGTCTCAAGCCAGCCTCGATTTTTGGAATTACATCCACGCAAAGCCCATTGTTCTGGCAGTTCTTCCATTTCAGCCTAGTTGATTTCTCAATAATCTTCCGAGCGTTCCAAGTTATATTCGCGTCGCACGCACCAACGGGGACATAGGCATCAACTCCTTCGACTTTGACCTTGAACGAAATATTGTAGCTCATGTGTCACCCTCCTCCGGCGCGCCCGGCAGCGGCATCCAGTGGGTGACAGTGCACGGCAACCCCATGCACAACCAAGTCCCAGCCTCTTTCTGATAGTTCCCAATATCGACGCCGAAGTAGGGGCTGCGAACCATGTAATTTATAAGTTCGCCAGTTTTCTCGTTTTTCCACAATTCCGGCAGCCTGTTCGCCACGCTAACCCACTGCGGCACTTTCTCCCGCAGCGCGTCCCTCTCGGCTTCTGCCCGCTCCTGCTTCCATTCGGCGGCATCAACCTCTAGGTCCTTCCAGCAAAGATCCTTTTGTAGTTTTTTGATCTCGCTCAGCTGCCGGTTTGCTAACGCTTGCAAAGACTCGATCTGCTTTTCATAAGCCTGTTTCTGCGAGCGTTTTACTTTCCCAAGACTCGCGCCTTCGCGGAGCGCCACATTCTCGGCGGTCAGGCGCTCGATCAAATCAATGGCTGCCTCGCCTAAATGCACGATGCAATCCGCGTCGCTAAAAAGCGGGCATAAACCACCGTCTGCACAAACTTCTTTTTCGCAGCACCGCAGCGCCTGTATAATTTCCTTGTCTGTCATGGCGTATCCCTCCAAAATTCGTTGAACTTTTTCCCAGTGATAATCGGGCGGCACCATTCGCGCTGGAATCTCCGCCACTCAGAATCGTACTTTCCATCCTCTCCGCGAAACAGCATGGCATACGGCACGAATCCAGCACGCATGGTCTGCGCCAGGCGCTTTTCAGCGTCCTCAAAACTGTCCCCGTCGTAGCCGCACAGCACATAGCAGCACATGGTATGGCTTACCGGGCGAAATCCTGCTGCCCGCAGCTTCTTGCCCATCTCGATCAGCGGTTCCAGATCGTCACGAGTGTCATATGCCGTGTAGAGCCTCGCCGGTTTTACCTCATGTAAAATGTCCGCTTGCCATTGCTGCAATAGTGCCGGTTCTAAGCCTCCCGTAAAAATTGCCCTATGTTTCTGCCTCTTAAGCATGTCACAAACTGCCCGAAAATGCGTTTCTGACGTTCCAAGAATGTTGTCGTCAAGGATGTTCCATCCGTCCACGATCGGAAGCTCCCGAATTACGCCATGCGCGCAGCGCGGTACGGAGCAAAACCAGCAGTCCTTTGTGCACCCCCGCGAGGTAAAAATCAAACCGTCACGCAAGTAAAGCCCCGGTGTGAAGTCTCCCATGCGATCATCGAATGCCGGACCGCCGACTTCTACCGGTACGCCGAGAATCTGCCATGTGTCGTATAGTTCCTCTGCACGTTCCAAATCCCATGTGAACGTCACGGAAATATGTACCTTTGTCACTCCCGCCTTGATGCAGTCCGAGATGTTCTCAATCGTCGGCTCTCGGAAGAACGCCAGCGCATCAGTCGGCGAAGCGTTTGTCTTTCGCGGAAATACACGGGCAATCGCGGTCTGCTCTAAATCGCTCACGTCACATCGCCCCTCCTATTTTCCGTTTCCCTCTTGCCGCCCTCCGGCAGTTTCTCGCCCCGCCGCTCGTCATCTGGCTTATGTCGATGATCTCGGCGCGCCTGCCGTAGCTTTTCAGCCGTTCTCCCTTCACGGCGTTCCAGGCCTCGCAGGACGCGCTGCAACCGGCTTTCCGGTTGGGGCAGTCCTTCGCGCACGGTCCGAAATTATTCATGTCTTCCTCCTGACCTGCACCGTCACTTCCGCCTCCCAGCACTCCGGCGCGCGGATGACGATCTTCTTGTCTCTGCCTTCTTCAGGGTCGCGGACGACGATCCAAGTATTCATGCCCCATCCTCCAACATCCGCTGAATCGCCGCCCTCTGGAAATCAGACAGCTCGTCTCCGTGATGCTGCACGTTGTAGCCCGGCTTCTTCCCCGGCTGTGACGGCGTGCCCTTCTCGTGTTCTTTCGATTCCCACGTCAAAAACTTCTGTTTCCAGTTCCGTACGGGGTCACCCTTCCCGTCAACCCAATTTCCGGCAGAATAATAGTCGAAAAATTTCTGTGCCAAATTCGGAACTCCACGCTCCTTCGCGTATGCGGAAACATCTTCCAACGTAGGTGGTATAAATTTCTTACGTTTCTTCTCAGAAATAGAACTACTCTCTTTTCTATTTCCATTTCCATTTCCTAAAGGTAATACCGTGGTATTACCGCAAGCACTACCATCAGCCATACCAGAGTTATCATTTTCTTTGTTCCAACGCTTGCTGATGTTCTCCCTTTGACGCTGGCAATGCTTGTCCCGTTTTTCGATTTCAAGCTCCATCCGGCGATTGAAGTACTTGCCGTCCTCATCCTTCTGGAACTTGCTCATAACCTCGTCTGACGGCTTTTTGACAGCCCGTATGATTTCCTGCATCGTCATATGCCCGCGCTCTCTTTGGAGACACAGGAGCGTGATATACTGCCCACGCTCCCGCATATCCATCAAGGCACAGCCGGATAGGAAATCCGACGTGTAAAACAAGACGGCAGGGTCTTTGTTGTTTGCCATCCCGCCACCGCCTTAGAACGGCAGCGTATCGCCGTCATCTTCGTCCATCATCGTAAACCCGCCAAACCCCTGCGTACCGCTCTCAGGCGCTGCGAATCTCTGCGCCGTCGTAGGAGCCGCAAGCAGCTTCTTTGCAGGAACCGTAAAGTCTCCGTCCCGAATGGCCTGTACAGACCGCGCGGCGACCACATAGAGGCGCGTACCGGTAGACCCGTCGTTTTTCTGGTATTCTTCTTCGCCCAGCACCACGCCAAATCGCTTGCCTCTCAGCCCGTCCAGCATGGCTTCGTCAAACCGGTATCCGGGATTGGATTCTTCAACCGCCGTCTTGAACGCCTTGAAGAACGGAAGCGCCTTCGGCTTGTACGAACGAATCAGAACAATCGGCCAGAACCCGGCGCGCTTGTATGTATCGCGGTTGTTGCCCATGTACTCGCCTTCTGCGAAGTCCCACGCAATCTTGATGTACTCTTTTTCCTCCACGTCCTGTACCTGGCAAATTTTTGCGATATACGCGCCCGGAGCGGGGTTGTCAAATTCCTGTGCGTCCTGAATTTCGTCCCAATTAACCTTCTGCATCTGCTTTTTCCTCCTTATTCTTCGGGGTTAAGCCCCAGTATGTACGAATTGTGTTATCGACCATTTTCAGGTCATTGCCGATCTGCTCTGGGAACATCTCCATCGGGCTTTTCGCCGTGGAATACCCTTCTGACTGCGTAACAAAATAGTGTTTGTCCTTCTCCGCCCGGCAGAGCAGCACAATCGAAAACAAACCTTCTACCGTAAGCTTTTCGTCCAGCATCTTGCCAATCGTCTTCGCTTTCAACGTCCCGTCCTGCAAGGTCTCCGTATGATGCAGGAAATAAACGATACAGTCCGGCGGCGTCTGCGTAATGACGAACTGAATCAAATTCCGGAAATTGAGCGCAATATCCGTGAATTTGTTGTAGCCGGTTTCCTTCGCCCGGTCGAAGAACTCAAAAGCAAGCAGATATTGACTGTCGTCAATTGCGTAAGACTTGAACTGTCCGGCCTTGAGCGTGTTCAGGATCTCACCGTAGCTCGAACCATTGATAACCGGAAGCTTCTTCCGGAACGGCAGAGGCTTCGACGCTACATTAAATACGCCGATCTCTTTTGCCGTAAAGTTGCGTAGCGAAGTCGACTTCCCGCTCCCGCTCTCACCTAAAATCAAAACTGGAATTCCCATTATGTATCCTCCATTTCATTTGCTGGTTTCAGCGGGCAATCTCCGCCGACATAGCGCCCCGACCAGAGCATTGGCTCATTCGTCAGCCCGCACCGGCTGCTGCTCTTTCGGTAAAACTGGCAAGCATCACAGCAGATGTATACATTCCCTTTCAGATCGACCGGGAAATATACCTCCACGGTCGCCGTAGCCTTAATGTACCGGCTCACACCGGTTTCAAAGTTCGCCATGCCATTACCTCCTATTTGCCTTCTACATTTACATTGAAGAGGACCTTCATGAACTCGTCGAACCGATACGATTCCATCCCCTTGTATGCCTTTTCGATAATTTCCAGCTGCGTGCTTCTCGAAATCAGCTCTTCATACTGGTCTTTTTCCAGAGGAACAAACACTTTACATTCGCTCATATTTTAAACTCCTTTTCTTAATTACTTTCGCTCCACACCGTGAATCCCTGCTCGGTCCAGTCTGCGTATTCTTCGAGCATATCCATAACCGTATCGTCTCCGCCGACAATGCCATCGGTCAGATACTCAAAAAACTGACTCTGGAACGCCTTGCAGTATTCAACAATTTCGTAGAGTTTCTTGTAGTCTCGCATTCCTACCTCCACGCTTCTGTAAACACCGTCCAGAACACGATATCGCGGTACGTGACCTTCTGCTCCTGCGGCGCTTCTGGCGGATTCGCGCAGGTGTAGCGGAACCACTCCCGCCATCTGTTGCACATGCAATTCTCCCCGCGCCCCTTCGTGCAGCTCTCACAAGGATGCTCCATATCATGCCCCCGTCAACACCGCGCCGACGAAGAAGCACGCCGCCGCGCCTCCAAGCGTGACCGCCGCCCGGAACAGGCCGAAGCCCAGCATAACCGCCGTACCGCCAAGCAGCATACACGCCACAGAGAAGCAGGCCGTTTCCGCGATCTTCATCAGGCTCTTTTGCCGCTTGCGAAGCCGCACGATCTCATCCCACCTTTCGCCGAGCTCGCGCTCCCGTGCCGCCCTGTGGTTTAACTCCGTGATAATCTCAACGTCACTCATTTTCTCATCCTCCTTAAATAATCTTCCTTGCCGAGTGGGGCTTTTCTGTTTGCTGCATAGCCTTTGCGTCTCTGAGCCCTTCGCAGCCCTGCCGCCGCTACGCATTGCTGAGCTTTACATTGCCTTTGCCATGCCGATCAGTGCCCATCTCTGCCCTTGCCTGTCGAAGCAAAGCGCGCGTTACTACGCCGTTGCCAATCCTTGCTTTACTTCGCCCTTGCGTAGCTACTCTGTGCTTCGCCCTCGCCTTGCGTGACATTGCGAAACTTCGCCAAGCAACGCCGCTGCAAACATAGCATCCCATGCCGCCGCGAAGCCAGACTATGCTTTGCCTTTGCGAAGCACATCAAATCTCTACAGTGCCGTTGCCACACATTGCATTCAAAGCCTTTGCGTACCTGGCATTGCAATACCAAGCCTTTGCTTCGCTACGCAGCTCCAAGTCATGCCCTCGCTACACACAGCAGTCGAAGCCCTTGCTGTACTTTACGCTGCAACACAACGCCATTGCTACGCTTTGCAACACCACGCCGTTGCCGTTCAATGCTTGTCCTCGCCGATCGCAGCCATGCTTCTCCCTCGCGAAACTATGCGGTTCCACGCCTATCCGTTGCTTTTCGAAGCGTTTCGAAGCTTTTCGTAGCGTTTCCTTTGCTCTCATAGCTTGTCTAAGCCTTCGCTGTGAATCGTGCTGCCGTGCTTTGCCGTTGCGCCGCCGCGCTCGGCTATGCCCTCGCACTTAATCGAGCACTTCGTAGGTGAACCGTCCCTTTCCGGAGTTCCGCCACTGGCCGATACCTCTAAGCCGTCCGTAATCCAGCCATTCCAGGACGATATCCTTGTGCGCCTTTTCATCCAGCATCGTAATTTCAAACTCGATCGTGCTGCCCGCCGGGATTTCCTCCGAGTTCGCAAGCGCCACACGCTCGCCCTGCGGGGTCGGTGCTCTCAAAGGCCGCTGGCATTCGCCGATCTCGCCGCTGACCTGAATCGGGATGTGCCGGGGCTCGACGAAAATCAAACCGTCGATGATTTTCTTGTAAGCTTTCAAGCTCGAGCTCTTTGTGCTCTTGACTCTTGTCAGCATACCGCAAGCGTCCTTGAAGAACCCCTTGATCTGGTAATCGTAAAGAACCGGACATCCGTTCGCGCGGGGGAACACCGTCATTCCCTTGTCAGCCACCACGTCCGCACCCAAAGCCGCGATTTCGGCCTCGATCGTAGTAGCGTCCGGCGCTTTCGATGCGATGAAATCCCGCGCCACGTTCTCATTGCTCGGCCACGTGCCAAGCACAGGCTCCAAAAATGTTAATCTGACTTTCATTTGCGTTTCCTTCCTTTTCGTTTGTTCTTAGATTTTTGCAAGCGCCAAAACCGGATACTTAGTAATCAAAGGAGTCCAAAAACTCCTCCCGCGTGATTCCAAGCCGCTTGCAAATTGCGATTGTCCCTTTCATCTGCTCTCCCAATGGCTCGCGCATTCGCTTTGTCAGCGTCGTTTTGCTTGATACCCCGGCCGGTTTAAGCAGGTCGTCCAGTTTTACGTTTCTCTCCTTTACCCTCCCGTAAATCAGGCGGGACAGGTTCTTCGACGTATTGTCCCGACCGAGCTTTACCGCTGGCATGTTATCCCTCCTTTTTCGGCTTCAAAAGCTCGTCCACTGTGCAGCCGTATAGCTCTGCGATTTCGTGCAGTCGCGCCGTCTTCGGGTACATCTGCCCGGTTTCCCATAGATAAACAGATGCGTCCGAAACCTTTAGCGCCTTGACTACCTGTTGAACGGTCAATCCAGCGGCAAGCCTCGCTTCCTTAAACCCCATGTCTTTACATACCTCCTGTCTGTGAATACTAAGTTTTTCTTGACAACTTAGTGAATTGTGCTATTATGAAAGTACCACCTATCGTTATTCACAATCCGTTAACTTGTCCGGGGCGTTGTTCTTTTCACGCCTCATAAGCCGAGGCATGAATCATGTGCAAGTCGTTCAGAGAAAGAATCAGGTTGTTCCTCAATCGGAATAAGCGTTACAAGTCCATAGGAGAAAACGGTCTAAATGTGCTTGTCGAAACCGAAGGCTCGAAAGCACGCACGGAGAAAAGGCGGTTTCTTATCAACATGTTTTTCACCGTCGTATCTGCCGTCGCCGCAGTCGCTGCCGCGATATTTGCCGCCCTTACTTACATCAACTCGTAACGGAAGGCAATGACCGCACGCGCAATGGAACGTCCCGAACTCGTCATATCCGCAGTCTGAACCAACAATCTGAAATCCCCATATATACTTGTCTTTCTTCACGCCATCACCTCACTTGTAAGTTCCGCCCTAACAAAACCTAGTATACACTAAGTTGTCCCTAGTGTCAATAAAAACTTTGTAATTGCTAGGTGTAAAGTTATACAAAAAGGAGTGTTGCTTTGTGGTTAAATCGCCCATAGTCGCACGAATCAACGCCCTGCTTGCTGCAAAAGGTATACCGAAACAGCAGTTTTATAAGGATTGCAGTATTACGTCTGCATCGTACTCTCTATGGAACACAGGGAAAACAAACCCTTCTATGAAAAATCTTAAAATTATCGCAGAATATCTCGGTGTATCCGTGGCAGACCTGCTGCCGGACGAGGAACTCGTTCCGCAGGAGGGCATAAAAAAAGAGCGCCCCGCCGATGGCGAAGCGCCCGATCAAGACATGCTTCTTGAAATCGTAAGAGATAGTCAAGATATGTCTTTCCTGCTGAAAGTAATGGATGAAGTAAATAAGAGTATACAAAAATTGCAGTAAGGAGGAACTATGTGCAGTTTACCGCCGTTTGCAGACTTCTTGTCTCAGATCAATATGGATTCCTTTTCTTATGATGTCGCGCGGTTTTCTACGGAGGATTTGAAGAAATCTTCCGATCTGTTTACAAAGGAACAATACGCATTCCTGATGAAGTCATACAATGCTATGGCTCTTGCCCTTCTCCAAAGCTACCATTCATGGCTGAACGAGCAGCTTCAACAATTACATCAATAGGCATACGTACTGGATTTCGCTTTGCACTGTCTCTTATGGAAATCGTCTCCTCTAGAAGTTCGCCCAAAAGCTTATCGCGCATTTTCTCCGCTCTTAACAACTGCGCGAGGCAGTAAACGAAAGCCACGAGCACAGCGAGTATAAGTGCAATCATAATAATTTTCATTTCGTCAGTACCTCCAACTTTCAACATTGACAATGCTTAGGATTCTTTTACATTCTTCGTTCGGAAGCTGTTTGATTTTTTCAATCAGTTCCGTTCTAAGTTCTTCAATGGGCGCAATTTCTTCACCCTTATTATAGCACATATCGTCCTGAATACAAACCATTTTGCGCCCTCCTTCTTCAATCTTCCAAATTTCATCATTTCTTTTTGTGTAATTTTGACCTTGAGACTGTAAAACTCTGGTGGTAAAATTGTTGTATCTTACAAAACCGGGGGTTCGTACCATGCCAAAGGATGTATATTCCGTCAAATGTCCTCGTTGTGGGGAAACGTTTGACGAAAGAATGAAAGAGTGCCCAAACTGCGGGACTTGGAACCGAAAAGTTATCTGCCGCTCTTGTGGCGCGCAGATTAACGCCAGTGAGAAGAAGTGTCCGGCCTGTGGTGCGCGCCGAGCGAAGAAGCAAAACCCGCTCGGGAAAGCGCTTATTGTGGCAATCCCAATCGCCATTATCATTGTGGTTGCCGTCCTTCTGATTCCCCAAAAAGCGCCGAGCAGCACGCAGGCCTCTCCGGCAAGCGCTTCGGTATCCTCACCGACAAGCACGGCAACGGATACGCAAGAAGGAACTTCCACCACATCGATTTCCGCCGAAAAAACGCCCGGTCGCACGATCGAGCTTACCGTTCCCGCTGATTTCCTCGACGAAGGAACGACGCAGGAATCACTTGACGCAGAAGTCAGCAAAGCGGACGGATTTATCTCCGCCAAAATTAACGCCGACGGCTCTGCCACATATGTCATGACGGAATCCAAGCACAACGACCTTATGCAAGAGCTGCGGCAAAACATCGATACCGAGCTTGCAAAAATGGCTGATTCTTCCGACTATCCAAATATCGTTTCTGTCTCCGCTTCCAACGACTACACAGCGTTTACAGTGACGCTTTCCACGGATACTGTTGGCTTACAAGAGTCCATCATGGTTATGGCCTTTTATATGTACGGCGGTATGTACAACGCATTTAACGGAACTCCGGCGGATAACGTATCTGTACAGTTTGTAAATCAGTCTGGAACCGTTCTGGAATCGGCCAATTCCCGCGATATGCAATAAGCGTTCAGTTCGGCAGCGGGCATTGGTTCCACTTCTCCCGTGTCTCGCCTACATCTGAGACGCAAGCAAAGAGCATGGGTGCTCCCTTGATGTAGTCCAGGCTTAGACTGTGGACGTCCTTGAAAAGTGCCCCGTCTACGATGATGTTTACTTTCCCGTTTTCAAAGCGAATATTGATGCTCTGCATTTGGTGTACCTCCATATTTTAGAACGCTCGTTCAATAATTTCAATTTGGAATCTTCCACAAAGAACACCTTGCATTTTCTTCGTCCGGTAACCCTCGTAAGCGGCAATTATGGGACAGACTATTTTGTATAATGGAATGTTTAAGATCGCCCCACCGTCGCTCCCCCGGCGGTGGGGCTTTCTCACGCGCCTGTAACCAGCATAGCAAAGTGGGCAGAAATGTCCACCCTCAAATTGGTAAAATCATACCAGTGGCGGAAAAATCAGCGAAATATATGTGAAAACGGAGGTATATCATGTCAGCAATTCAGGAACTCGCCCCATATATTTCTGCATATCAGAGGAACATAAAGCGGGCGAAGGAAGATCAGCATTACACCATCGACAGACTTGTCGAGGAATCCGGCGTTTCCAGATCGGCTGTGACGAAGCTCTGCGCAGGAACACAGCAAGACCCGAAACTGTACAATTCTGCCGCGCTGTGCCGCGTTCTCGGGCTGTCACTGGATGAGCTGTTCGGGCTAAAACCGCCTACTGACAGCCCAAGCGAACTACAGGAGCGGAACCACAGGCTTGAACTCGAGAACGTCAGAGCGACCGCCGCAAACGAAATGCAGCGGGCGCAGATCAAAGCCACACACGCTATCTGCTACCTGCTGGTCTTTTTCTGTGCCATGCTTGCGTTTTCGCTGATCGTGTACCTTGTTATCGACTCGCAGATTACAGACGCTGGAATCATCCGGGGCGGAAGGCTATCTGTGATGGCGTGGATATTTATTGCCCTGATTGTCGTGTCCATACTGGCCGTAGGCTTCACCATTCTTCGTATCGTCAAAAAGGAGAACCGCAATGAAAAAACTGAAAGTCCCAGAGGCTGAAAAACTGCCGTCCGGCTCTTACCGCTGCCGTGTGATGGTGAACGGGCGGTCTAAATCGTTTACAGCCGCCACAAAGCGAGAAGCAGAGCAAGAAGCTTTAGAATACAAAATCGGTATCCTTTCTGCCGAGGAGGCAAAGCCGGAAATAACAATCCGCAAAGCCATAGACGAATACCTGGAATTCAAGAGCGGCACTCTTTCCCCAGCGTCTATTCGCGGACACAGAATCAAGCAACGGTGTTACCTCCAACCTATCATGGATGTCCCCTTATCCAAACTCTCCGTGAGTGCTATACAGCAGGCGATCAACGCCGAAAAATGCAGCCCGAAGACCATCCGCGAAACATGGGCGCTGATACGTCCGGCGCTTAAGCGATATGGTGTATCATACGAAGTGGCGCTTCCCGCCATCCAATCGGACGAGCACGCTTTTTTGTCTGCGGAAGAAATTCCTGTGTTTTTGAAAGCGGCGGAAGGGAGCAAGTATGAAATCGCGTTTCTTCTTGCGCTGCACTCTCTGCGTGTGTCAGAAATCCTCGGTTTGCGTTGGGAGAACGTTGATCTGAAAAAGCAGTCCATAACGGTTCGAGGGGCTACCCTGTTCGACGAAAACAACAAGCTGGTGAATAAAGTGTCTAACAAAAACCGTTCTTCACGGCGGACTATCCCAATCATGATACCGAAGCTGTCGCAGCTGCTTTCAGAAGCAGAAAGATCGAGTGATTTTGTCATCGTTGCAAATCCGAACAGCATTCGCGCTGCATCAAATAAAATATGCAAGGAAGCGAATTTGCCAGAAGTCGGGACACACGGTCTGCGGCATTCCTTCTGCTCCCTTGCATATAAGCTTGGTATATCGGAAAAAGTCACGATGCAGCTGGGCGGATGGTCAGACTACGGAACAATGCGTAAAATCTATACACACATCGCACAAGCAGACATTTCCGAGTCTGTGCAGGAAATGAAAAAGTTCTTCTCTTAATTTTGCCACGATATTTGCCATGAAAATAAAAAGTGCAGTATTTTCAACTGGTTTAAAGCTCAATTCGAGAGTTCGAATCTCTCCTTCCGCGCCAAAGAAGAAACCCTGTAATCTCAAGTGATTACAGGGTTTTCCTTTGTATATCAAGGCTTTCAGGCATTTCGAGCGTATCATTTATTTGCGATGCGTATCAATTATTTGACACGCAAAACACAATTTTGACACGCATTTTTGCCACGGAATTTGCCACGCTTTTTGCCTCGTCATAGGGACTTTATTTTTCTTAAAACAGAATCATATACCCTTCGGTTTACAAGTGAAAGCGTGTCCATGAGTTCGTCAACGACCGTCCAAGCCTTCGCCGGGTCTTTCCCGGCTACCGCAAGCAAAAACTCACTGTCCCCGTAATCGCCCACGGTAGCCGGTTGCGCGGTAACAGGAGCGGGAGCGCCGGAGTAGTAACCCACATACTTACCGCCGTCGCCCCGTTCCTCTTCCTGCATCTTGTCGCGTATCACATATAGGTTCGCCAGTTTGGCATAATTGGGATAGCTGGATTCTTCGTATTCCAGCCGTGCTATTTCCTTTCGGATTTCGGCCTCATCCAGCATGTCTGTCCCTCCTTATGCTCTGTCAATCTGCTCCATGCAGCGGCGGATAGCCTCGCGCGTCTTATCATCGTCCGCGTCGCGCATCATGTCTTCCAACGTCGAGCGCATATGCTCCCGCGCGTCGGTGCGGCTATACCGGCCCATAGAGTCCCGACGCCTGCCCCGGTAAGAGCTGCCACGACCATACGTGCCGCGCATATCGGCTTCCCACTCGCCGTCGCGGGAATAGCCTCCGTCCTCAAGCATTTCGATTTTATAAGTGTTCTTGATGGAGCTTGTCAACTTCTGGATTGCGTCCAAGTCACCGGCGGACATTTCACGCTTGTCTGCGATTTCGTCAAGCTCTTTGCAGAGCATTTCCCGGAGATTTCTTAAATCGTACATATTGCATCCTCCTTTCATGCTACTCTCTCAATTGTCAGATTGCTGTTAGCAAAATTGATAGCCTGCGTGCTTGCGTTTCTCATGCCAACCGTCACACAGCAGCCCTTCGGAACAGAAATCTGTGCCGAAACATAAACGTTGAAATAGTTTTCAACTGCCGCCGGAGTCACGGTCGCCGTCGCACTTGCGAGGGCTTCCCCATTGATCGCGAGCGCCGCCGTGATTGCTTCGACGGTTCCGCCGGTTGGGATGGCAATGTTGCCGCCGTAGGAAATTTTGAAAACCGCCCTACACTGGTTTGTCAGCCCGCGAAGCGTCACAAGCCCACTTCCCTCTCGATGCACAATGCACGGCTTGCTGCTGATCGCCGTTTCCGTCAGAGGCACATTCTGCCCGGCGGCAATTGTCTGAATGTTTACATTCGTAAATTCTGCCATAAAATCATTCCTTTCTGCCTCGAATTCGAGGCAATTAAAATAGCGGCGGGACGATTGCCCCGCCGCGTTTCTCGAGTATCGGCAAGGAACCGATCATTTTCGTGACATCACGAAAAAGCTCTACGTTATGGAGTTAAGCGCAGTTGCCGCAGCCGTAGTTATAGCTGCTGGTGCAGCAGTACGGATTTGCGACCACATAGGCCGGGCTCGGGCTCGGGCGGAGCGTGGACACAAGGTAGTTGTTCTGCGCCGCCTGAGAAGCCGCCAGCTGCGCCGCAAAGAGCTGCTGATTCTGCTCGGCAATCTTGCTGTCCTTCGCTGCAAGCTCCTGCGCGGTCAGACGCTGGTCGATGCTACGGAAGCCGCAGTTCATTGCATCAATGATGTCCCGCGTCGTGTTCTGCACGGTGTTGCGAGTGTCGCAAGCCTGCGATGCCATATCATAGCGCACCTGCGCGATCGCCGCGCGGTTCTCGCAGCAGCAGTTCGCCGCCTGCATCTGCATCGCGTTAAGCTGCTGCATGAGCGCCGCCTGCTGATTGCAACGGGAAAGTTCCGCCTGAGAGAAGCCGGAAGTCACAGCCTGCGTTACACCGGCAAAGCCGTTGAGCATACCTGTGTTCATCGCATAGAAGCCGTCGCAGACACCATTGTTCACGCTGTCAATTTTTCTTTCGATGTTCGAGAAGTCAGATGCCAGAACATAGCCGTCAACAACGCCGCCGTTCCCTCCACGATTGCCAAAGCCGTTTCCGTTACCCCAGCCGCAGAAAATCGCGAGGAACAGGATAATGATCCACCAGCCATTACCGCCGCCCCATCCGTTTCCGCCGTCCGAGTTTGCCGGAACTACAGGCATGTTCATAGGAATACCATCGCCATTCAAACTCATAGTTTTCTCCTTTCGTAGATTTTGAAATTTATCTCAATCGTGGCCACGATTTTGACCGTTCACCTGTTCGGAATTTCCGAACTACTGCATCAACTGCTGAAACTGTCCAGCCATCTGCTGTAGCTGGTTCAACTTCTGCTGCGAGATTTTCCCAGACTGCACCAGCTTTTCAACTTCCGCCCTCGGGTCTCCCTGGAAACTCTGCTTGAACTGCTGAAACTGCCGCATCATATTTTGAAACTGCCCCATCATTCCGGGCATTTGCCCACCGCCGAGCGCGTTAAACAGAGGATTCATTGTCTGCCTCCTTCACCTTCCTAATGGGCTTAACGCTCAGAGCCGCCACCTTTGCCGCCAGTTCGTCAAAGTCCTTGCGGGTCACGTATTCTACCGTAGGAACTGTTTGCGGCACTGTGGGGCTCACGGGGGCTGTGGAGCGTTCTACGAGGTCATACGTTGTCATTGCTGGTTTACCGCTTGCATCGGCTTTCTTCACATACACAACCGGCGCATTCATGTCCCAGAGCGTGACGGCGTTATTCGGCGCGACGATAAATTCGTTTGCCGCCTTTTCATTTGGCACCCAGATAATAGCCTGTCCCCCGCTCTGCTGCGGTTGCGGCTGTGGAGCCGGATACTGCGGTGTAGGCTGATACTGTGACCGCATCATGGGTTCTTGCATCATGGGCGGCTGATTGTAAATCGGCTGCTGATACACATAGGGCTGTTGTCCGAACATCATTTATCCTCCTTCTCCCAGTAGAACAGCGGGATTTCTTTCCCGGAGTCCCAGCTATCGAAATACTTTCCGTCCTTTACGCACACGACGTGGCTTGATAGAGCGAGTACATACACGCCGCGCGGATGGTCTCTTGCGAATTCCTCGACCGTATAGCAGTCCGGGCATGTGTTCGGCACAACGTTCCTGGTAAATCCCTGCTGCCGGAGGTACGCGCCCCAGACACTGTTTGCCGACGGCATGTCGCCCATTTTCAGCCCCTGTAGGCAAAGCCCAACATATGTTTCATCCCAGCTCTTTCCCGTTGCCTTCGCAATCGCCCGGACAGTACAGTCTCCGACCTGCTTGCCTTCCGGATTCGGATTGAAATAAGAAAAGCCCATACCGAACACTCCTTTGATGTGTCCAGTATGGGCTTTTTACTATTTTCCTGTGCCTCAGTTATGCATCAGTTTTGCTCAAATAAATATGTGGCAATCCAGCCGCGTATCAGTTCGTTTGGCGTCGTGCCGTTGGCCCTCGCTGCGGTCTTAAAGTTTTCCGCGATCTCCCGCTTGAGTTTGCAGGAGATCACGGACATGTTTTCTGCATCCCACTTGTCGCGGGTGCGCTTCTGCGCTTCCGTCGGCATCAGTAGCAGGGGTTCTCTTTGCTGAGCTCCCACTCTTCGCCATACTTGGCTTCGTGACGGGCCTCATACGCAGTAAAAAACTCCTGATCGGTGCATGGCGCAAGTTCCACGTGGAGATCTTCACGGATGTCATCATCCATCAGTGCAACCGCCGCGTCAAAGTTGATTTCTGTACCGTTTTTGTTGATTACCATAGCCATTTTTAAACCCTCCGTAATTTGTATTTGGTTTATCTCTATGGTCTCATTATATACGGTATTACCGTATATGTCAAGGGCTTTTCAAAAATTTTTATAAAAAAATAAGCGCCGAGAAACCGGCGCTTATCTCAGTTATACAGTTTGTTGGATGTCCGCTGCATCTCCCGCACGATACCGGGAAGCCGCCTCTGTACCGTAGCGCGGCCAATATACAGCTCTGTCGCAACGTCAACCTGTGGGAGCTTATCCACAAAGTAGAGCTGCGCGATCTTTGCGTCTTCGCGGCCGAGATTCGATTGGTAAATAACCGTCTCCATATCCCGGCGCATCAGTCCGCCAAGCTCCGGCGGTAATTTGCATCTGGCTTGTGGAGCCATAGCCCCGCCCCCTTACTCCATCGCCTTTGCGAGCTTTTTGAGAAGATCGTCACCGTACTTGTATCCGGCGAGGTAATCGATCGTGCTGTCTGTAAGACCGGCCTTCTGCTTGATGATCTTCTTCGCCTCCTCGACGGCCTCGTCGACCTTCACGGTGTCGTACTCGACCCACGGGAGCTTTCCGTGCTTCTGCCAATTGCGGGCGTGGTAGCCTGCTTTCGTGCCGATGTTCTGGACGGCGGTAATCTGTGCGCCGTTGTCCCAGATCGGGGTGCATTCGACCGCCAGACCGTCGCCGATGTACATTCCCCAGTGACCGGGCATCCAGAGGCCTTCGCCGGGAATCAGCTTGTCCCAGCCGATGCCGGACACGGCGTAGCACTTGGCAATCATGCCGTCGGCAGAAACGTCCGGCACGCTGTTTGAGGCGTATCTTGCTCCGCCGTAGTAGGCGTTTTTGTTTCCGTCCCAGCCCCAGAGAATGCCCTTTGTCAGGTTTACGCAGTCAAAGCCATAGACAACTTTCCCGATGAGGCTGCGCAAATATGTGACCCTGCCGCCGGTGTACCAGTCCGGGTACTGGGCGGATTTTTCGTCAATGATCGTCTCGCCTACAGGGGAGCCGAAGCAGCCCCACATGTAGACGGTCTTGTAATTCTTCGCAACGTCAATGTGCCTGCGCACAAGCTCGGATGCTTTCATCATTTCTGTTCGCCCTCCTGCGGCGTACCCGCACTGTCCAGCACGTCCTGCGTCTTCTGGGACTGGGTCCCAAAATAAAACGCGATAATGACAGCGTAGATCGTCATGAAGTCCTGCGAGATTTTGCCCGCGACGGACATGTAGGCAAACACGCCCGTCAGGACCAGTGTGACCAGAGATTTGACGCTGAGCAAATTGCCCAGCCGCTTTTTGATATTATCCATATGTACCCCTTTCATTCTACCGGTTCGTTCTTTTTTGCGAATACTCGTTTAAATGCCAGCAAGCCCAGCTCTGAGACTGCTGCGCCCCCGGCGTAGCCGAGCACGTCGGACAGGTCGACCGACGTACCAAGCTCCGGGTTGCTCCCGACTGCGATAAGGACAGCGATGGTTTTCAGCGCGCACGCCCAGATCAGCACCATCGTCAGGAGCCTGAGCAGATAGATGACGATGGTGCGCGCCATCTCGCCTTTGCTCCACTTGCCTTTTACCCGCATATCTGCCTCCCGTTTTATTGCGCGCTGCTATGCTCGCACTGCGCCTCCAACTGATGCAAAAACTTTTTCACCTCGCCGTTCCCGCCGAGCTTAACGTATTTTTGCCCGGCAATCAGGCGCTCGGCCATTGGCATCTCCTCCGACATGATCGTCAGCCGCAGGATTGCAAGATACTGCTCGTCCTGATGCTTTTTCATGCCGTCGAGCTTTTTGTCGATCTCGGTAAGGTGGGTATCCTGCGTCGTGGCCTTGCCGCGCTTGCGCTGGATGGCTCCAACGATGGAGCGGATGATCTCCGCCAGCGCAGACGAGCCGATCACCGCGCAGATGATGGTAATAATTCCGGTGCTCACATAGTCCTCCTTACTCGACTTTCTTCCAGGCCGTCGGGGCGACCGTCGGGGTAAACACATTTCCGTCCATGAGCGACTCATACAGGTTGTCTCCCCACCAGCCCTTCTCGCCCTTTGCGAAGGCCAGTGTGGAGGTAATTACTTCGGGGATGATTCTGTATCCGCCCCGGTACTGCACGTCCTCCCAGAGTGTAGGAGCTTCGTCGGGCGTGTTCTGCGCGGTGTCCCAGAGGTCGACGGCGGCTTTTTTGATCTTGCCGTGCCAGTTGATGCGCGTGCCTGCTTTGACGAGGCTGCCGTCGCCGGTCAGCGTCCCCAGCAGCTCCGGCGCGAGGCTGACAGTCTTGTCGTCCAAAGCGCTTGCCGCCTGTTCGATGTACGGGCGCATTCTCCTCGCCCTCTCAGTGTACGTCATGGTGCTTCCTCCCCCAACAGGATTTTCGCCGCCGTCTCGGTGTCGGCAAGCCGCTCACGCAGCTGCTCCGGGCTTGCCGTCTCGATGTCAAAATTGTCTGTGACAAGCTTATCCGTCTCCGTGTAGGTGTACGGCGCACCGTCAACGTCGATGGCCTCGGCATACTCTGCGCCCGTCTCTGCTTGCCGGATGAGATAGCCCGCATCTGAATACGTCCGGTACAGCTCCACGCCGTCCGTGCGCGTTTTGTAGTGCTCTCTTACGATCATGCTCACACCCCCACAATATGGTCTGCCAACGAACTCCAGTTTGTTGCCGCTTTCCACGCGGCCACCAAAGAGGCAGGTACTCGGATTTCCAGCTGCGGATGTGTTGCATCGAACGCGTTGACGTTGGCCAGCGTGGGCACGGCGGTACAGTGCGTAAGGTCCACAAACCGCAGCGGATAGCATCGCTGAAACACCTGCGCCGGGATGCTCGCGATATCCCCGAGGCACGTCACCCTGCGCAGCGCGTAGTCGCCCTGAAATGCGGCAGCGACAAAGGTTGTAGCGTCCGCTGGGATGGTGACTTCTAACAGAGAGCGGCAGGACATGTAATTTCCAACTTGCCCGTTGACAGCCTTGATGTGGACGCGCTCGAGGGCTTGTGCACTGTAGGCAGCAGTCATATCAAAATTTATCTGCCGGACTGCTGTATTTGTGATGGTATAATCGTCGCTTTGCGTCGTCCCTTTCGTGGATGCAATGGCTCGGAGATTGGTGCACTGATAAAATGATTGAATAATCGAAGAACTAAACGACACTGTCACGGCGCGTATATTTGCAGCTTGTTCGAACGTTCTCCACGGTTCGACAAGCACGCCAGATGGGACGGATACACTCTTGAGCCGAACGGCGGCAAAAAATGCACGCTCGGTTACGCGGGATACTCTTTCGCCGATTTCTACCTTTGTAAGCATGGCGCAGCGGCCACTATCGGTTTCGCCGTTTGCAATCAAAAACCTGCTTGCTCCGCCTGCACCAAGCTGCATCGTCGTACCCTCTTTGACGCTCATAGTGATCACGTACGAGCCGCTGGATGCGTAGGTGTGCCGATGCTCAATCCACGAATCAGCATTTTTTGTTTCAGGCGTTGTGCCGTCGCCCCAGTCAACGGTCGTGGCGTTTCTTGTGCTCTTCCAGTAATTGAGCACAAAATCGTCCCACGTCTCGGTGTCCACGTCGACGTAGAGCCTTGTCTTTCCGTCATCGGTGATGTACAGCGCGCCGACATCGAGCTCACGGCCTGCGTCCTTGATGTCTTGGAGCGTCCAGTTCCAGCCCTGACAAATTAAGCCGTCATGCGAGGGAAGGGGCGGCAGCTCGGTCTTTGTGGCCAGCTCGGCAAGTGTCCAACTGTAAAGCAGTGCCCCGTCGTAGTCCCAAAAATTGATGTCCGACTCCTTGGGCGGGGCGGTATCTAACGTGCCGGTGATCTTCGCGCCCGAAGCGTCGTGCGCCGTCACGCCGGATTTGAGCGTCGCGGGGGTGACGGTATCCTCGGTCAGGTCGATGAGCGTCTCCCCGGCGTACACGACCTTGTTTTTTGCGGTCTCAGCTCCGGAAATCTCAGGTGCCGCCATATGCTCACGCTCCTGCCTTCTTGCCGATGGTGACGGTCACGCCGCCAGCAGCGTTGGGCGTTTCATTGTAGTAGATGGCCGCCACGTCGACCTGCGACATGTAATCGTAGCCGAGGTCCGGCAAAATCGTCTGCGCGGTCGTCAGCGGCTCAACGGATTTTGTCTGCGCCTTGATGGCCTCGCCGCTGTACGTGCCCGTCACGCCGAGAATCGTCACGCCCGCCTTGATGTTACCGGCAATGATCTTCGCGGCCTCTGTGGGGTCGATGGCGACTTTGCCGCTTCCGTCGTGGTATCCGATGGGGACGATGTACTCGCCCTTGACCGTCGTGATCTTCGCGGCCACCGCGCCGTTGTTCGGCATTTCGCCGGTGATCAGGCTGCCGCGCGCGCCCGCCGTCTTGCCGAAGAGGATTTCCGAGGCCTTGACGGTCGCGCCGGACGTGTCGAGGTCAAATTCGCACGTGCCGGTATGCAGCTCGCCGTCCGAACCGTGGTACTTAAAGCCAAGCAGGACTTTGCCGGGCTCTACCGTGTCGGCGGTCAGGTCTAAAAGCACCTCGCCGCCATAGATAAATTTACTTCTGCCCAAAATTTACACCTCCGATGCAATATAGACCGTCGTGCCGGTCTCGTTGGATACCTCATAGTATGGGACTTTCGTGACGGTCACATCGTCCGCCAGCAGCTTGTTTTTCGTCGGCAAAACAACCGGCTCAAATGCCTTCGGCACGACCTCGTAGTCCCCTTCATACGCCTCGCCGCCCTGATAGACCACCTTTGCGGGCTCAATCCGCATCCGAATCTCCGGCTGGGAGACCGTCATTTTAATCATATCCCGCCTCCTTCAAAAAACGCTTTGCATCCGTCTGCACAATTTCAGCCGCCATCGGGTTTCCGTCGCCATCCGTTAAGGCAAGCTGTAGTCTCACAGTGCTTGCTTGCAGCCGCATTGCGTCTGCATACGGAATTTTTACGAGCAGGTGCGTTTCGTCGACTACTGTAGGTTCGTACTGGAAGAAGGAGCATCCCTGCCTTACGTAAAACTCAATCTTCGTCGCTTTCGTCAGGTCAGTTCCCTCTACTTCCACCGATAAAGCGTTCGCGATTTTCTGAAACACTTAATCACCCCCCGCTCTGCTGTGATTCAAATACATCCAGTTCGTTCTTTGCCTTGATGAACGTCGTCGTGTCGTCCGAAAGCGAGATGGTAGGCAAGAGGCGCGAATCATATGTGTAATCGTGATACGCCACACCGCCTTTGTAAGATGCCGTCGCCGTCATTCCCTGCAATGCCACTGCGGTAATCGCAGTAGTTGGTACAGTAGCTTGGTTGAACCCATCGTTTGGGCTGGACGTTGTCCAAACTTCTGTTTGCGTTGCAACCAGTAATGTTGATTCCGATGCAGATGCGTAACTTACGCAGGTAGTTGCCTGTTTGTTCTCTCCGGTAACAATAGAAGAACCCCAGTTTGTGAGATTTTCGGAAGAATAAACAGTCGACACTGGTCTATAAAATATTCCCGAACTGCTGTTGTACTGCGAATAGTAAGTCCCCAAAAAATAATACTTTCCAGATAGGAACACAACTTCTGACGCTGAATAACGTTTCATGACTACTGATTTGACAGGAGTTTTTATTTTCGTGAAGCTGGTTTCACTCCCATTTGCAACGTGCAGCTCTACATCACCGCTAAAAGAACTTCCAGTCTCCTGTCGGATTGCCGAAAGGAACCATTTTCCATTTGCGCTCGAGAACTTATATCCGAAAAATTTATTCCCGCTGATATCGTTAGTTTTCGTAATCATCGAATACTGCCAGCTACCAGAATCCAAAGGCGCATCCGAAAGAACCACATATGTTTTATCGGAATATTCGTCCGTGGAGCTTCCGTATCTTTCTATTGCAAATCCAAATTTCCCGTTACATTCAGCGATTCCGAAGAATCCGGTACCGTCTTTGCTATCTGATGGGAGTGTAACGCCCACCTGCGTCCAGCTTGTGTTCCCTTTTTCTCGAACCGCAATCTTGACGTTTATTCCGACACGGTATGCGCACACGCAATAATCGTCAGATACTGCGAGCGAGCACATTATGCCTTCGTATGTAGTTTCGCTTCCTGTAAACGTCGCCTCTTCGGAAAACGTTCCACCAACCGCGCTGGATTTCAAAATCTTGAAATTGCTACCAACCTGCGCACAAACAAACCACATCCCATCAAAATACACTGTATTTGAAACACTTTTTGCATTGTAAGATGCCGGAAACGCATTCGTATCCCACGTTACCGCACCGCCCGTATTTCTCAGCACAGAACACAACTGCGGGTAGTTCTCAAACGTCACTGTGCTCCCGTCGCACTTCAACCACGCATCCCCCAAACTCTGCGCGGGGCTCGTCCGGATGGTGCCGATGGGTACGATGCGGTCGACCATGTGCCGGAATGCGTCGTCGACAAGCGGGTTCGCATACGGCAATCTGAGAAAGCGCCCCGTGGAATCTTGGAGCATTGTGCGCGTATTAAATGGCGTGCCGGTATCGTCCGGGTCGTCTGCACGCGTCATGTCGTAAGTATCTGTCTGTCCGGCAACGGGCTTGAGCTTTACCCGCCCCGGGTGCTTACTTGTTCGGTCTTTCATGTTATCCCCCCATGTCTCCTGCGTATAGTTCCTCGTCCGCGTAAACCCAGCCGACCTCCCGACTCTCCAACACGTCATCTACGGCGATGATCGTCTTTTCGATGTTGTTCGCGCCTTCCCAGTCTAGGTCGTTGATTTTTGCCGGAGGGCGCGGGGCAGGATTGACAACTGCGTCGTATACGGCGTTCGCGGATTCGATATAAGCGTCCATAACGTCTTTGTCGAGCACTTCGTCAGAACCATAATCTTCCCGCACTTCTGCCGGAACATCGATACAGTGCGTTCTCAGCCTGTCGCGGATGGTGATAAGTGCCGTGCCGACGCGGTTCAGGTCAGACGCTTTGTAAGAGCCTTTCAAGCCAGCTTCAAAGTCTGCCTTTTCCTGCTCCGTGAAGTCGCTCCACAGCTTCTTGTAAAGCTTCTCAGCATAGGAAGCGTCAGCCTGCGTCCGGTCGGTGATTAAGGTTTTCATAATTCTCATGCAGAAGCCCCCGTTCCGACGATGTCGCACTCAGCCGCCGCGATGCCGCTCAGTTTGATGGTCATGCTCGTTATCGTCCCGGTAATGTGATCATCCCACGGAGTTGTGGTGTCTACATAGTCACCGGGAAGCTCCTTGTCCATGACGATCTGAACGCTGTGCGTCTGCCGCCGCATATAATAGTCAAAGACGTGCTGCGTTACCGCTGCAACATTCGTCGAGTTGACAAGCGTCGCGTCCTTGACCTCGATGACATTTGGCTTTGTGGATGCCGTAATGTTCGGGTTCTGTTTTACCGTGACCGCCGTCGTATGGAAATACTTTTTCCCGCCAACTTCAACCGTATCGCTTCCGCTTCCGGACGTGCTGTACGTGTGCGCGGTAACTCTTACCTCGGTCACGATGGCGGACTGGCTGACCTCTCCGCCGACGTAGAGACGGTTCATAGGAATCTCCGTCGGTGTTTCCTCAGACAGCCTCCATACCTTCACGTTTCCTGTTCCGCTGGTGTCCACAACAGCCCGAAGCGCAAACGCCACCTGCTGCAAAGCTTCCCTTCGCGTGCAATCAGGAATGTATCCTGTCAGCTTCTCTGTCTGTAGTTCCTCCGAAAGCTCCAAGACGAAATACCCGCCGAGGATGCTTTCTAAAACCGTTTTCGCGTTGGCGTTGGAATAAACAACAGCTGGGAATGGGTCTTCGTCCAGAATCCCCAAAGCGTCGATGCAGGAAACGTTGTATACATTTTTGCTTACGCGGGTAGATTCGTCGATGTAAAACGTGCCGATTTTCGTCTTTCCGTTGTACGCATAAACGGGCTGCTTCTCTTGGAAGATAAAATCAATATCTTCCATGCTGTCCAGCGTGAAATCCAGCGTGTTAATAGCCAGCTCGTCGGATATGATGTTCAGTTCTTCGGTTGCCTCAACGCTCCGAAGCTCCTGCCGCTCGAATTCTCGAACGATGCCGAAAAGGATAAGGGATATCTTGATCGGTCGGTTTGGCAGATTCGTTTTGTTGAACTGAATCTTGATTTTGTTATACAGTTCCACAGTTTTCTCGCAGAAGTAATTTCCGCTGTTCGGGAAGAACTGCTGTGTGGCCAGCTGCGTTGTTCCGTTGTACCACGTGATATTCAGGTCGCTGCAATAGTCCCCGGTTTCCCCGTCAAATTTGAAGTAGATTCCGAGAGACGTAAACTGCCCGTCAAGCGAAATCTCAATAGTAGGCGGCGTATCGAACGTGCAATCCGCCTTGCTTCTCGGCGTAGACCAGAAGCCAACCGGCTCAGAAGCAGGCTTTACTTTTCGTGTGCCGTTCAGCACCCATTGATTCTGCTCCGTCGTTGCCACTGGCCCCTCGAATGCCCCGAAGGGCAGCAGCGAGGTTTTTGAAATACTCATAGCCTCGCTTGCTGTCACACTCGCAGCCGCCGCAGAACCGACCGCAACGTCTTCATACACAACTTTTACACTCATAGCGGCGTCCTCTTCGGCTTCATCGCGACAAAATTAAATGTAAGGTTTCCCCATTCGTTTCTCTGCCCGTAAGCGGTCAAAAGCTCATCGTCTCCGTTTGCCACATACGCATCGAAGGTCAACGTACTCTGCCCATACGGAACGGTGAGGGAATGGCTGTCGACAGGTGCGGAGATTGCCTCATAGAACCTGTCGTATTCCGCCGGGTCAGTCCCAACCGGGTCAAGCTCCACGCTGTAGTTGTAAAACGTGCCGATGATGTCGCGCACCATCGCGCCGGTCATCACGCGCCCCGCATTATCGCCGTCCAGAACCGCGAAAGAGCGTTTCAGACTGGTTACATGCAGGTTCGGATACGCCGTGCCGTCGAGGGTCAAAACACTCGTCATGCTTTCACCCCCGCCAGCCTTACGCCTACACGCTGCGTCTCTTCGTTGTTCGCCTTATAGACAGCCCGCGCAAATTCTCTGCCGTTGAGCTGCAAGATGATTGTCTGCGACCGTCCGCCGGATTCGTTCATAGCCTGTTTGAATGCCTGCACCATTGTCTCAAGCGGCGTTTCGATGTTCGTTCCGCTCTTCTGGTCGCCCAGCACCGCCATAAACTCCCGGTTCGGCGGGATGACCGCGCCTTCTGCCAGCCTCGGGAGTGCTACTTTGCTCACCGGTGGGATATTAAAGCCAAACGATTTGCCACCGATAACCGGCACCCAATCCGGAATATCAATGTGAATTTTATTCAAGCAGGAAATGAGGAAATTAATTCCATCAATGATTCCGTTAATTGCCGCTTCAAACACGCCGATAAAACCGTTTAAGGCATTCTTTGCAAGGTTTGCCCACCATTCCGCCGTAAACACGGGCGCAATGTTTTTATCCCAGAAGCTTTTTACCGCTGCCCAACAGGATTTGATTTTGTCTATAATGAAATTCCAATTTGGGGCAATCGCCGCTGCAAGACTTGCACCGCCTGCCGCCAGCAACCCAAGACCAAGAGGAATTCCGGCACCTGTAAACAGGAGAACCGCGCCAAGCACAAGCAAAGATACGCCAAGTAAAGCAGTTATTACGCCGAGCGGACCGCGCAGTTTGCCTTGAATCGTGTCCCAGTTTGCTGTGATTGCTGCCCTCAATCCAACTGCACCCGCTGCCATTAGAGCAATACCGAGTGGAATATTTGCGCCGGAAAACGCTAACACAGCGCCCAATGCAAGCAATGCCGCGCTTACAAGCGCTGTTACAACTCCTATTGGTCCTTGCAATGCCTGTTTAATGCTGCCCCAGTTAATTGCTACAACAGCTGCAAGTCCAACAGCACCCGCCGCCATTAGTGCGATGCCAAGCGGTAAATTTGCACCGGAAAACGTGAGAATCGCGCCAATGACGAGCAGCGCCGCACTCACAACTGCCATGATTTCGTAAACATTTTCCTGAACAAACTTTTTAACAGCGCCCCAGTTGATCGCAGCGGCTGCGGCAAGCCCAGCTACGCCCGCTATCATAAGCCCTATGCCAAGAGGCACATTTGCCCCGGTAAACGTCAAAATTGCGCCAATTACCAGCAGTGCACCGCTTACGATTAGCGTCAGTTCCGTGATAACCGCCTTTAGTTCTGCGACTGGTCCTTCCCAATTAGCGGCTGCTACAGCTGCAAGCCCAATAGCGCCCGCGATAATCAGTCCTAAACCGAGAGGAACGTTTGCACCGCTGAATAGCAAAATGGCGCCAAGTGCCAAAAGCGCCGCGCTCACAATGGCTGTGATTTTACCGATCTGCCCTTGCAGCAGTTCAGCGATTCCGCCCCAATTTTCCGTCACAGCATCGTAGATTGCCAACGCTCCAATTGCCATCAACGCAAGCCCGAGCGGAATGTTCGCGCCGGAGAATGTCAAGATTGCACCAAGCGCCAAAAGCCCTGCACCAAGAAACAGTTCCGTAATCGCGGTGATCTGGTCTTTGATTTTAGATGCGAAATTCGGTGCAATCCCACCAGACGCGCCAGCACCTCCGATGCCGCCCGCGCTTTCGTCCGAATTGCTCGACAGCTGATTGATTTCGTCAAAGCTTGCCATCGACTTCCCAGCTTTTTTCGCCGCGCTCCCGACGCCTTCTAACGCCTCTTGCTCGTCATATAGAGACTTTGCAGCCGCTGCCGACTTTTCGTAAGTCGTTCCAAAAATCTTAGACACGATCCTAGCCAGCAATGTTATAATGCGAGTCAGTACGTTAGCGAGCGTTATAAACGCCGGAATTACGACTTGAAGAATCGGTTGCGCCAGCGTCAGCAACGCGCCTTTCAGTCTTGCGACCGCAGCCCGTGCCTCCTCATTTTTCATGATTGTTTTCCCGAGCCAAGTCCGTAAACTTTGCAGTGCCCGAGTAATCAGGCTGAAAACAAGAACGCGCTTAAAAAGCCCGGAAACACGCTTACTGAACGCGTTCATGCTGTCGGAAACCTTCTTCGCGGCGGTCTCCATTCGCTCTGTCGCGCCGCTTGCGTTTGTGATTTGCTCCGTGAGTTCTCCGGCTTTTTGCTTCGCAGCGTCCAAAGCAGAAGTCTGCGCGATCACTTTGTCCGTGATTTTTGCATATTTCCCGTCCAAACTCTCAACGATCTTGTCTTGATCTTTTAAGATTGATTCCTGCTCTTTGATTTGCGCCGCGACTTCCGTCTGCCGTCCGTATGCTGTGATATAAGCCTCCGGAGACGCAGACACCTCACCGGACGTGATCTGCCGAAGCCGCGCGGATTCAGCCCGCAACGATTTCAGCGCATTTTCTGCCTGTTTTGCAGATTCTTTCGCTGCGTCAAGCTGAGATTTCAAGCCACTCTGCTCTCCGGTGCTTTTTTTCAGCTCGGCTTCCATTTTGTCGATTTTCGCCGTCAGTTTATCAAGATCCTTCTGCGCGTTTTTTGCGTCGACCTCCGCTTGAACAACGATTCTTCCATCTGCCATTTTCTCACCACCTTATTTTGAAATGCCCCATGCGGCTAGAACGTCCTTTTCGGACTCTGTATACGTCGTTTTCAGATCGATAATATCCCTGTTTTTCCGGTAGAATTCCCTGTCCTGTTTATCCAGAGACTTCCCGTGCGCTTTTTTATCGCGTATGCGGACAACTTGAGCAAAGAGACAGTCACCGATCTCCTGATAGAAGCTCAGAAACGAGTACCAGTGTAGATATTCCAGCGCCCGCACCTCACACCCGGCAATCCGGTTGATCGGAGCAATAATGATGTCAAAATCCTGTTCCCACGACATCAATGCAGGTTCGTGTTTCTTCTCTTTCCGATCTTGCCCCCGGTCAATAAACCGGAAGCATTGATTTAGGGCCTCCTGATAGTCTCCTGGAGGCATTTCGTCGAAACCGGGATAAAAAATCTCTAGTGCCGCCTCGGCCTTGAGATGGTCATCCAACTCGTTATCGGTAAGAGCGGTGAGGATATCCAACACCGCTCTATAGTCCGACCGAATTCCGTATTCTGTTCCGTTTACATCAACCGAGGTCGGCAGCGACCAGATTACTTTTTCCATCGCTCCGTATACTTCTTGATTCTCGGGTCAGTAAGTTTCTTCTGGCGGGAGAACGTCGTATCGATCTGATCAATGACGGAAAGCATCAGATTGCACCAGACAGGAAGACCGTCGGCCATTGCATAGACGTTCATCGTGCCAAACAGGGGCGCGCAGATCGGCTTCCCGAAGAGTCCATCCAGCATGTCGCGCATTTCTTGGTCTCTACGGCGCGCAATCTCAAAAATTTCCTTTTTATCTGCGCAGCGCTCAACTTCTGCCTTGTACGCGTCCTGCTTTTTGTCCAGTTCTTCAAACGTGTTGTAGATTTTCTCTACAACTTCGCTGTCCGTAGGGTTGAATTCAATCGTCACAGCGTCGTTGATGTTAAACGCCACTATGCCGGTGTCAAATCTGATTTCTGCCATCTATTGCTCCCCCTTATTCCGAATCCGCTGTAAATGTTACCGTGCCGCCAGCGCCGACCGCCGCCGTGCCCGTGGTTCTGTTGCCGCCAAGCGTGACGTCGATAGGCATGCCGACATAGCCGCCGCCTTCGCCGCCGAGACTCGAGGGCTTGACCATCGTCGCGTCGTACCGTTCGGCAAATACGGCCGTCTTAGCCGTGCCTGCGTAATGGTGGACGATAAGCACGTCCTGATTCGCCAGAGCCGCCGCGTTCTGTTCCTTAACGGCGAGGTTCCAGATATGCGTAAGCGCAACATCTCCTGCATCGAGTTCGCACGGCTCAAAGCTCTGCGTAATGATCGGCTTCTTCATTGTGGTTCTGGTCGTGCCGAGGATGTCCTTTTTGGGTTCCTCCTGCCAGTCGTATTCCATGCTCGAATCCGTGACTCGAGTGCCAAAAGGCGACCAAACCGGCGCAGCCTCGGAACCCGTGTTCAGGTACGCGATGAGTAATTCTCTGTCTACCGGCTGGCCGCTCGTGGTGTTAAAATTAGTTTCTGCCATTTATATCACCTCGTAAGTCATTTTCATTAAGATTTGATGGTCTTCCGAACCGTCCTTGTATGGGTAAAGTAATGCCGCGCGGCTGGATACATCCATGCGCCGGACGCGGATTCCATCGCCCAAAGACGGATAATTCTGCATCGCCCAGTCTCCGAATCGGTTCAGCACTGCGTCCGCTTTCAGGCGCTTGTCGTTGCTGCTGCCTGGGAAGATACGGGCGATAATTTTGAACTGGTATTCTGCTTCATGCCCGCCCAAGATGTATTTCTGTGTGATGTATGTGCCTGGAATCACGGACAGAGCCACGCTTGCGGAATCGGCGGCGAGGAACTCATAATTGATGGTCGCGGCTGGGAGATCGTCGTCCGAAAACGAGTTTACCCAGACCATCATTTTTCTGGATATGTCCTGTTCTTCCTCGGAAGAAACAAGCTTTTTTTCTTTCTCAGAGCCCATTTTTCACCGCCTTATCTGCAACGCGAATCCATTTGTCAAGGTTCTCAGCCTTTGAAGCCTCGAACCAGTGTGATTGTGCCTGCGCGTGTCCGGATGTCGTGAACACAAGGTTTTTGTCTGTCAGAACCTTCGTCCCGCCCTTTGGCGCGTATGTGCTGCCAGTCTCCGGGTCAACCATGACTTTCCCGTAATACAGAAACCGTGCATACGGCCCCGGATAGATGATCGCATTACCAACCACCTGCGTTCTCTGGTCGAGAGAGCCGGTCAAAAACGGCACATACGGGCTTGTATCCTTCTCTGCCTGTACAGCAACAATGTGTTCTGCTTTTGTGCAAGCCCGTGCTATAGCCTCCTGAAGCTCGTCAAAGCCGTCGGTTTTTACACTGAATTTCAGCATCACGTGCCTCCGACCTGCCAGTGCTGCATAGAAGGATTGCCGAAGTCTTTCATGTCTACCTTTGTCACTTTGTACACATCGTCGTAAAGCATCTCAATCCGTTCTTCCGTCTTGTCTGGTTCGACCACTTCACCCTTCACAAAAAAGGTCGTGCCGCCGTTACCGTCCGTGGATAGCGTCCAGATTTTGCTTTTATCAGTTGCTCGCCAGAACTCTTGCGGTCCGACATAGCGCTTCACCGCGCCTGTCGCGCCGTCTACGGCTGGCGAGGAAAACGGAATGTACAGATTCACCGCATCTGCGCCTTCAAGCCCGCTCGCGCGGACGTTGGCAGCTTTCGATGCTTGGAGCATTACGCCGCGAATCACCGTGATATAGCGCTTCTGCGTGTCATTGAAATCCTGGTCTTGCTCCTGCGTGACGTTGTAGATGGTTACAGTGTGGGGGGCGTACATGCTAAACACCTGCCTCTGTAAAGAAGCCCGGTATGGGCTAGGTATTCACGTGCTACGCTTGCAAGGGCGTTCTTCGCCTCGGAAGCCGCTTTCAATGCAGCTACGGAAGAATCGCCGCCGCTGCGAAGCGTCCGGGAATAGCCGCCTACAGTCTCGCTCTGCAATTCTCCTTCGTCAGATGCAAGCCCGGCGGACACATTCTTTCTGGCAAGCTCCTGTGCCGTGTCGATCAGCATATACTGGTCGACTAAGGCACAGCAGCACATTTTTACAGCATCCAGCTCTGCAAAATCCTTTACTCGGTTTTGCGTGTAGTAGTCAAGGAAGGAACTGGCGCGTGTCGCCAATCTGCAAAAGCTGTCAGCGTCTACCGTTCCCTTGTAGATATCGCAGTAGTACTCATAATCGGCGTATATCATTGCGCCAGCTCCTTTCTGTTACGAACCTACCGTCACAGTGGCCGTTCCGGTCTTCGTGCTGTCCTGCTTGGACTTTGCGGTAACGGTAATGCTCGCGGACGTCTCGTTGGAAGCGACCGTCAGGATACCGTTTTCCGAAATGGAAGACTTCGCGCCGCTCTGGCTCCACTCGACATCGCCGCTCACGATGCCTTCACCAGCAACAGAAGCCGCAAACGCCTTGCTCGCTCCCTTTTTCACGGTTGCAGTAGCAGGGGATACAGTCACCGTAGATACTGTGCCAGCCTTTCCATAAACAGAGAACGGGAACGGGTTGGCAATGTCAACGTTGTATGCGTTGACCGGGTTTGCGATTTCCCAGCCGAGACGCATGACCGCACGGAGAGCGACCATATCGTTCTGCATGAGGTTGTAGGTAATTGCCTTCGTGCTCGGGTCCTGAATGACACCCTCGGTGAAGATCTTAAAGGTCATGTCCTGACGGATGGCGTATACCAGCTGCGTCCAGTCACCGACGATCATCTGTGCCTGTGCCGGGTCAAATGCGCCGTTCATCGGGAAGTACATATCCATACCATCCAAACCATAGCGCGTTGCGCCCTGCATGTCGGACTTGAAGATGGGCTGACCGGTCGTGTCCTTCAGCCCGCGCAGCTTGCCGCGCATCTGGATTGCGGCCATAACGCCGTTCGGGTTGAAGCCGTCAAGTTCTACCTTCGCGATAAGACCGCCTTCGCCCATGATGTCGGTAAATACATCAGAGCTTGCCGCAACTCCGTTACCAGCAGCGATAGCGGAAGGAACGACGCCATCGCGCCACGTGGTGGGCTTGTTCGTGCCAAACAGGATGGCAGCGTCAATTACCTTGCCGAAAGCTTCGGTCAGTCTGGGTCTTACCTCGCCCCAGATGTCATAATCTGCGTCATCCAGTGCTGCTTCGGGGATGGGGACGATAACCGCGATTTCCTCGGCATGGATTTTCTTCTTGTCCCACGCCATCTTCGTGGTCTGCTTGAAAGCCTCACCAGCGCCGCTGTCAGTGGCCTCGCCGTTGACAAAGTACGCGGAGGGAAGTGCGTCAAGCACATTAATGGTCTGCGTCTTGCTGGACATATTCGCCAGTCTGCGGCCCATACGAAGAACGGCAGATTCGGCGATAGCGCCCTGCATGATTTCGCGGGTTACGGGTTCCGGGATAAGGCCGGAAAGTGCGGAACGATCAATACTTGCCATGTTGTAATCTCCTTTTCGTTACTTGAGTGCGCCGCGGATCAGATTGTTCATCGCGGCATTGGTATCTGTTTTCTTTTCGCCGCCGCCAACGGCGGCAGACCAGTCGATTTTTACGCCGTCTTGGAACGCGGATGGATCGGCTCTGACTTGAGCCTTGTGCCATTCGTCAAACCCATCAAGCGCACCGTCTTTGATTTCAAGGTGTTTTGCTTTTAGGTCTGCCAAATATGCCTTTTCAGCAGCTTTAGAGCTGAACTTCACGCCCTTTTCAGCAAGCGTCTTGCGGATCACATCTGCGTAGTCATAATCGGCGATCTTGGACTTGTAGCCCTCGATCTCCTTTTTGAGCGCTTCCGTTTCCGCGCTGCCGTTCGCTGCAAACTGCTTGTTCTTCTCCGCTTCCGCGTCCAGCTTGCTCTGAACAGTCGAAAGTGCCTTTGTGATTCGCCTGTCGAACTCCGCCTTGTAAGTGGGGTCAGCCAGTATTTCATCAAAAGTCATAATTTCGTCTTTCATTTTTTGTAAATCCTTTCTATTCCCACAGCGTCATTCCCCGCTGCGTTTTTCATTTTCCGCGATATGCGATACGTTCCAGCCTTTCGTATCTGTCGTACTCGCTATCTGTCATATCTGACCAAATACGGTCGCCATATTTACGCTCCATTTCAGCTTTAAAAGAGCGGTATTCTTTTACCTGTGTCGCCGTACCTGCATAAGTCGATGAACTTGCGCTAGGGCTATCCGATGTTTTAGCTGAAGAAATTTTGGAGTCTTCAGATTTTACCTTTTCTGTAATTTTGAGAGCTCCATTTTCCACTTTCATCTTTGCAAGGACTCGCGCGTCCTTCATAATGAATTCCCCGGGGTCGTATCCGTCTTCGCCCTCATCAGCTCCGAGCAAATACATGACGCGTCCTTCGTATCCACCGTACTGCATCACCTGTGACGTCCGGTCAATACGAATCGTTGACACGCCATCAAGGTCTTCCGGCTCCGTGCCCGCATCGTCAAAATCACCGCCAAAATTTTGTGACGTGTGTTTCATTGTTTCACCGATATTTTCCGTATCTTCTTCCTGCACACGTAAACCGAAGTACATAAAATCTTGTTCGCTGCAGATTTCTTCTGTAAGCTTTTTTGCAGTTGAGAAATCCGATCTGTTAAAGAGTTTGGTTTTGTCCTCCCCAAACTTCCCGCTTTCGCGCATTGCATCTGTCAGGCTCTGTCCGTCTTTGATAAATACCCGCCGCCCGCTGATTGTGCGCCAAACTCCACCTTCGTCTGCCATGTTTGAACCTCCAAATTCAAAATAAAAAATAGCCAACTACCAAAAAATTCTTAGTAGTTGGCTCCATTCAGCCCTTCCCGGCGAACATTTACGCCGTGGGAATTTATTCAGTTTTCAGCCGTTTTCGCTGGATTGTCTGCGCGATAATTTTCCCGTCTTTGTCTCGCAGGAGTTCCACCCGGAAGCCGGACGCAAGCGCCCGCTCGATGGCTTGCTTTAGATTTTCGTCAATCATACAATACTTTCGTCCTTTCTCTCTGCTCCGGTAACCCTGCAGCCTCGCTGAACCTGCTATATTCTGCGTTCAGCCGCCGAAGCTTTGTGTTCGCGGCGGTCGCGTCCTCGGAAAGACCAGCTTCTTTGTATGCGTTTCTAAGCTTCTTCTGCGCGCGGATTTGCCGTTCTATGCGGCGCTGCATCTGCGTTGCTTCATATGCAGTGTATTTCTTCCCGTCAAACTCGCAGCCAAGCCCATCATCGATATGCGCAAGCTGTTCGTCTGTGTAAGCCCGCTCCGAAACGCCAGGAAGAAACGGGTATTTGTGATGCCTACAGTTAGCTCCAGTCAGACCGTCAACATATCCGTAACCGGTCGTTTCCACAAGGTCATCGTAAAGCCCCAGCGGGTCAGGTTCGCCGCTTTTGCTCTGATAATAGACTTTCCCTTGCCAGTCTTTGTGGCTTGACCACGGCGAAGCACCCGGCTTGTCACGCGCCCCAGAGTGCGCAGACACTTCAAAGTATCGCGTCTCTAGGTATTCTGCGCTTTGGTTCGTGTACTGGTCGCAGATCTGATTCACGCCGGTCATAACGGCTCTCCGAACAGCAACGTCGATGTGGTCAACGTGTCCGCTTTCGTAATTCACAACTTTCAGACCGCCTGCAAGCTGTTGCACCGCAGACTTAATCGCCTGATTGTAGCTGATAGCCCCACTTTGAATCTGCATAACAGCAGAATCCAACGCCCACTGATATGCACGCGCAGGTGGGAGCATCGTCCTGCCTTTGTCCACCAAGAATCCCATAGAAGCCGTAATGTTATGAAATTCATCAAGCGTCTGCGCTCTGATTGCTTCGATGGTCGCAGTGTTCACCAGAATATCAGGCTGTGTCAGCCCTGCCATGTCGATAACCGATGTGTAATACTTCTGGTTTCTGGCAATAACGTCACCGAAAAGCTCCTTGAGCTTCTTCTCACTGATTCCAGAGGTCTTGCGGATTGCTTTTTCAATCTCCTTCGTGTCGATACCGTGCGAACGAAGCGCTCTGATTGCCTGAACAGTCACTTCGTTCAGTTGGTCTTTCAGCGCGAGCCTACTACATATCTCATCGAGAAGCGTATCTTCCAAGCCTCGGAATAGTTCGGCAAGTTCTTCTGGAAGTGCGTCTAAAATGGCAGGTGAGAACGGATACTTTTTCACCGTCCATCACCTCACTCTACCTCGTTCTCCGGCTCTTTAACAATGTCCTGCGCCTTCGGCAGCGCCGACTTTGCTGTCGCCTCGTCCTCATTCATCCAGCGCATGCGGAACTCCCAGTCGTTCATGATGCCTGCACTGAGAAGCTGCATATCGCGGGAGAAGTCTGTAGCTTTGTCTTCGATGATGGAATCGTCAAAGTCAATGCTAATCTCCACGTCTTCATTCAGACCGGCATTCATCACAGTATTCCCCAGCCGAAGCAGGATGCGACACAGCTCCACCAGTGCTTGCTCCAGCACTATCTCATGCTTTTTGATTGTGCGGAACATGGTGGAGTTTTCGCTAATGACCTGCGTGGCCGTTGCTACGCTGCCGCCGTCAAAGCGGTAATAGGTTTCGCCGAAACCGCATTTGCTGGAAAGAACGTTCAGTTGGTCTTGCAAGCCTACATTCAGCTGCTCAGTTCTGAGTGTCGGAGAAATCGTCTCTACCACGTTCCCTTGCTGCGTATCCTCCGGAAGCAGATAGAAACGCCGGTCGTTGTCATCAAGCGTCGGTTCGTCATCTTCCCACCTTGTGGCTGGCATTTTGACCATCATCATCATGGGGCCGTTCTCGAACTCATTGACGTAACAGTCATAGGCACAGTCAACGCCGCGCAGAACGTCGATTGCATTTGCGTACACAGGGATACCAACAGGAAGCAGGTAGTCAAGATTGTTTGCGATGTTCGGTCTGTCGATGACGAACTGCCTCTTGTCGCTTCCCGTATGTACCACAGGGGGGATTCGCTCAAAGCCCGGAACATCGGTGAGCAGTGCGTCGGCAAGCGTTTCGTTTTCGTATCGGTAAATGCTGTTCTCGATGACGTAAAGTCCGTTTTCGTCTTTCCGGTGAATCTGCAAATACAGATAGTTTTTTCCAGCCCGTGTGACCACGCTGTCAAAAGCACACTCTGAAATAAATCCATTCTGCCAAGCCAGCGGAAAAATGTGCTCAATAGTCACATAGTCAAGGGCGATGCCGGAAACATCGCCCGGAACGGTCTCTCCGCTCTCGTTGACCGCTTGGCCGACCACACGAGGGATATACGCTACAGTTCCAAGCGCGGATTTCATTTCCTGCATTTCGTTTGCCTTGACCGTGAAGTTGTTCTCCGTCAGGATGCTATCAACAAACGCCTGTTCTTTCTGCCCCTCAAGCGTGATCTGGACTTTCTCGTTCATCAAGAGGTTCGCCCAGTCCTCACAAACCTTTTTCGCCATGCCGAGGCTTGCACGGTTGCACTTTGTCCACTTATGCCCGTTATATCTCCGGTATTGATGGAACCCCTTGACTTTGCCGACGTACCACGACTTCCAAAGGGACACGTATGTATAGAATTCCTCTGGGATTGTCGTATACCCGAGTTCCTTTAATTTATCGATAACCGTCATGCAATAACTCCCATTCTACGGCTCACAGGCTCTAAGGCGTACCGCGTCGCGTCAATCAGATGATTGTTCGCGTCCGGGTATCCGCTGATAATATCGCCGTCTTTGTTTCTTTCATATTCGTAGCCCACGAACTCATCGTAGGCATGTGGCGTTCGTTTTCTATCAATGACAATCGTTCTTCTCTGCAAGAACTTCATGCCGTATTCGACCGAGCCTGGTCCCTTGACCGCCTCATACGCAGGCAATCCCATTGCCCGTAGGTCAGCCACGCTCTTTGGCTCCGCGCTGTCACAGATGACGCGCACATTGCCATATCCGCGCTGTTTGATTATCGTCGCGCTCTGCTCGTTCGAAAGCTTATTTTGGTATATCTCGTCAAGCAGGTAAATTGTTTCCCTTGCCTTGTCGTAATGCAGCCGGATAAATGCAAAGGGGTCTGGGAACCATCCGAAATCCACGCCCTGATAGATTTTATCGAATCTGGAAACTTCTTCGTCCGTGATCTCCCGAAGTTCGAGCCTGTCAAACACATTGCCGCCGGTCCCAACCGGGATACCGAGGTATTCATGCTGATACGCCCGCTCGTCAGTGGCTTTCAGGTGTTCAGCCTCGTCAATAAACTGCTGCCCCAGCCACTCTGGCGGCGCTTGCAGATATGTTGACTTGTGGCACAGCCTGTCCGCGCGTTCTTCCAAGCTGTCTTTGTTTGCCCAGTTGTCCCGGCTGATCGGCGGGTTATAGCTTTCAAAGTTCCAGAACTTAGAGCCGCCGCGCATTGTTGACTGCAAAATCGTTCGTATTTCGGCGCGACCGGCGAACTGGTCTTTCTCTTCAAAGTGCGTCACGGCAATGTAGCCAAACGGAACCTTGATGGACTTTATCTTCATGGGATCGTCAGCGCCCCGGAACATGATCTTCTGGCCGGTAGGCTTGTAGATCAACTCCATCGGGGAAACCTTTGCTTCCCAATATGCCGCCATTCCAAGCTCACCGATTGCCCATATGTACTGCGCATAAACGCTATCGCGTATGGTATTCGCAACCTTTCGCAGCACAAGCGCGTGTGTGTTTGGGTTGTTTATCAGCAGCAGGGGAACGAGCACGGACACCGTGGAGGACTTCAACGACCCACGCCCGCCACTAAAATCGTAGTGCGTGTGACCATGCTGAAACACGTCACGCGCCACACCGTAGAACGCAGAGCCTATTTTTTCAGACAGGCGGATATCAGACATCAAGTATCACCTTGACGCACTCTGTGTTGATGTTTTGCTCCACAACGTCTTTCTGATCGAGGTACTGTTTCCCGAGCCAGATAGCCATAGACGCATTCTTTTCAGCAAGCCTCCACTGCATTCTTCGCAGTGATATTTTCCCTTTACCCCTCTTTTTTGCGAATACTTCGGAGAAATGCTCCCCATAAGTTCTCTTACACCATCCGTCTAAGGTTTTATCGCTTACATCAAGCGCGTCGCAGATTTCCAGAAGGGTACATTGAAGCCCGCACAGTGCCTCGAACTGCTTCTGATCTATTTCCTTTTTTGGTCGTGCCATACGCGCCCTCCTTTCTCCTCTGGCGTTTGATAAACTTCTCCATGTCCCGCTTCAAATACGGGCTGGTTGTTTTGTCAATAATTTCCTGTGCTTCTTCAATCGTCATGCCCAAGTCCTGCCACGATTTTCTTTTCTCTGTCGGAAAGTTCCCACACGTTTGTATCACATACTCTTACTTTCTCGGCGGCGGCTTTCTCGGCGGCGGCTTTCTCGGCGGCGGCTTTCTCGGC
>ERZ1023683.53-NODE-53-length-42323-cov-12.982067_pt1 | contig 42323 bp, 68 predicted proteins | sample MGYA00380345_ERZ1023683 | MGnify/ENA primary metagenome ERZ1023683 (study PRJEB33179, sample SAMN07449040) | human gut metagenome | biome: Human-gut; feature: Human associated habitat; material: Faeces | host: Homo sapiens | place: India:Kasaragod | collected...
CTGAGACCTGTCCTTTTGTGATATGAAAGGAGTATTTTTATGGCAGAATTTACAAGTATAGCTGCTCAGACTGTAGCAGCAAATGGAAATGTAGTATTTTCAAACACAGCAGTTAAAGGTTCTAACTGCATTCAGCACAGAGAGGGAAGTGGAATTATTACGCTGAGAGGACTGACTAATCAGTGTAAGGCTAGATTCTTCGTGGATTTTTCTGGTAATATCGCAATTCCAACAGGCGGTACTGTCGGAGCTATTTCTCTGACTATTGCAATTTCTGGTGAGCCGGTTCTTTCTTCACAGATGATTTCCACGCCGGCAGCAGTAGATCAGTACAACAATGTGTCCTCTGGTATATATATTGATGTACCTCGTGGATGCTGCGTTAATATCGCGGTAGAAAACACAAGCGATCAGGCTATTTCTGTTGCGAACGCAAACATTGTCGTGACCAGAGAAGCGTAGGAGGTGCAGTTATGAGAGATATTAAAGATTTATGTGCAAGAATCGAAGATGAACTGTCCAAAATCGCTGACAGTGGGCTGACCACCGGAAATTTGGAAATGACGTACAAACTGATTGATATGTACAAGGACATCAAAAACACCCAGTACTGGGACAAGAAAGTGGAATATTACAACACTGTCCTTGATGAGATGCGTAGCGGATACAATGACGATTACAGCGAACGTGGAAGAAAGCGTGACAGCATGGGGAGATACAGCGCAAATGACGGCAGAATGATGCCAGATTACGACCGGGGCAGTTCTTATGCCAGACGTGGCGAACATTATGTCAGAGGGCATTACAGCCGTTCTGATGGGAGAGACGCTTATGACGACTATATGACACAGAAGCAGAGCTATCGTTCCGGCAAATCTGAGGATTGCAAAAGAAAGATGCTCGCCGCCCTGGAAGAACACCTTGACGAACTCACAACAGAAATGAGCGATATGTCCAAGGATGCAGAGTGCCGGGAAGAACGTGATCTTGTCAAGAGATACGTAGAAAAACTCCGTGATATGCTCTAATTAGCCAAAACATGTACCACAACTTTTTGGAGAATCTGTGGTAAAATGTATTCATAGGGAAGATTCGTAAGTGGTTGTAGCCACTTGACATAGACATTTTTCATTGATTCCTCCTTTCTTAGGTGCGTGTCCTTAACAGAAACAGGTTCGGGCGGAATCTGGAGGTTGAAAAGCGGATGCAATTTCCGACACGTACCATTGCCGTTAGTGCATGGCGGCATACCTCCTTGTGAGAGCATATAACTGAACAGTGGAATTCAACCCGTGCAGAGGTGTGCGACCGTATAGGCGGTGTTGACGTAGCCCGAAACGTCTCGTGTTTAGGCATAGCACGTAAAATACCTTGCTAACCCGGGAATCCGGGTTACGGGAAAGCGGCAACGATTGGCGGTGTTGCGGCGGTCTGTAAAACCGTTCCCTCGTGGCAAACATTATAGGTTCAATTCCTATCTTTCCCATTACCCTGCCAGTGGTCTAACTGGCTTAATCCACTTACCTGCGGCGGCAGGTCAATAAACACGACCAGGAGGATGTATATGCAGAAACTTATTGACACTTTAAAATCATTTGGAATTGAGATCCCGGAGGACAAGCAGGCGGATGTTAAAAAGGCACTCTCTGAGCATTACAAAAATGCGAAAGAAGTAGCGAAAACCCTGTCGAAAGTCGAGGGCGAACGTGACGACTGGAAGAAACGTGCCGAGACAGCAGAAGAAACCCTGAAAGGTTTTGACGGTATCGACCCGGCGAACATTCAGACAGAGCTTGCTGGATGGAAGAAAAAAGCCGAGGATGCAGAGAAAGAATTCAATGCAAAAATCTATGACCGTGATTTCTCAGATGCTCTGAAAGCAGCACTCGATGATGTTAAGTTTTCCAGCGAAGCAGCAAAGAAGTCAGTCATGGCAGACATCAAGGAAGCAGGATTGAAGCTGAAAGACGGTAAAATCCTCGGATTAAATGACCTGATCGAGCAGATGAAGCAGTCTGACGCATCCGCTTTTGTAGATGAATCTCAGCAGCAGGCTCAGCAGCAACAGGCAAGATTTACCACTCACGTTGGACAGCAGCAGACACCGGGAAGCATGACCAAAAAAGATATCGAAGCAATCAAAGACCCGTCTGAGAGACAGGCCGCAATCGCTCAGAATATCCAGTTATTCCAGTGATTTTTTACACCGACTATACGCCAGAGTATAGCCGCTAACCCAATACCTTAATAGCTATGGGTAGAAAGGATTTTTTATGCCAGCAAAAACAAATCTTATCATGACTAATGATATCCAGGTCACAGCACGTGAGATTGATTTTGTTACCAGATTCGAGAGAAACTGGCAGCACTTACGTGACATTCTGGGTATTATGAGACCTATCAAAAAGCAGCCGGGTGCTGTACTCAAGTCAAAATACGCAGAGGGTACTTTACAGAGCGGAAAAGTGGCAGAGGGTGAGGAAATCCCTTACAGCAAGTTTACCGTAAAAGAAAAGAACTATGCGGAAATGACTATCGAGAAGTACGCAAAGGCTGTATCTATCGAAGCAATCAAGGACCACGGCTATGAGAACGCTGTTCAGATGACTGACGACGAGTTCCTTTTCCAGCTTCAGACTGATGTTACCGGCAGATTCTATGACTATCTAAAAACCGGTACGCTTACTTCCACAGAAACCACATTCCAGATGGCCCTGGCAATGGCCAAGGGTCGTGTAGAAAACAAATTCAAACAGATGCACAGAAATGTGACTGGCGTTGTTGGATTTGTGAACATTCTGGACGTATATGAATACCTCGGAGCAGCTGAGATTACCATTCAGAACCAGTTCGGATTCCAGTACATGAAAGATTTCATGGGATTCAATACAATCTTCCTGTTATCTGACAGCGAAATCCCGAGAGGTCAGGTTATTGCTACACCTGTTGAGAACATCGTACTTTACTACGTTGACCCGAATGAATCTGACTTTGCAAGAGCAGGACTTGTATACACCGTATCTGGCGAGACAAATCTGATTGGATTCCACACTCAGGGCAACTACCACACAGCAGTGTCTGAAGCGTTCGCGGTTATGGGACTTACTCTTTTTGCGGAGTACATTGACGCAATTGCAGTAATTACCATTGACGAGACACCGACGCTCGGCACTCTGACAGTAACATCTGCGGCAGGAACAGCAACTGGTGATACAAAAATCACTGTAAATCCGGCTAAGGAAAACTCCAACAACGTATACAAATACAAAGTTGCGGCAGACGCAGTAACTGTTGGATACGGGCAGAATCTCAGAAACTGGACTTCTTGGGATGGAAAAGCTGACATTAAGGCAGCAACCGGACAGAAGATCACAGTGGTTGAGTGTGATGGAACATACAAAGCACTGAATGCCGGAAGTACGAATGTAACAGCAAAATCATAAACGCAGGAGGTGACTGGCATGGCTTACGCAGATTATAAATTCTATACAGAATCATTCGGCAATGTCGTGCCAGAAGTCGACTTTCCACGACTGGCAGAAAGAGCCAGTGATTTTGTGGACACAATGACATTTGACAGGTTGGTGGACGGACTGCCGACAGATGAACGCTCTCAGAAGCGTATCAAAAAGGCGGTCTGCTCATTGACTGAATTAATGTATCAGATTGAGCTTGCTGAAAAGAATGCTACCAATGCCGCTGTGAGTGGTGCGTCAACCGCAATCGGGTCCGGTGGTAGCACGACAGGCATTGTAACCTCTGTATCTTCTGGCAGTGAATCTATTTCTTATGCGACACCTCAGCAGATTGGGGCAAGCGCAAAGGAATGGAGTGCGGTATATGCCGCCGCCGGAGATGCGCAGAAAACGAACGACTTGCTTCTTAAGACAGCTTTACCGCTTCTGATGGGAGTAAGGACGGATGATGGAATACCAGTATTGTATGCAGGAGTGTGATAGAAATGATGGAATTAAAACAGACAGTTGAAATGATGAACAGTGCAGATTACAAGGAACGCTTTAAGGCAGAGTATATGCAGGTGGTTATTCGATATAAGAAACTTGCGAATATGCTTGAAAGGTGGGACAAAGGAGAACTCCCATTTACTCCTACTTGCCCGAGAACCACTTACAATATGCAGGTAAGAGCAATGACGGATTATATTGCTGTTCTGGAAGCAAGGGCAGTTATGGAAAAAGTTGATTTGGAGGTATGATTATGGACATTTCAACATTAGGCTCATGCATCGCAATCGTTATGATCTGCTACATCGTAGGAATGGGATGTAAAGCATCAAAAAGAATCTCTGATGAATGGATTCCAGTAATCATGGCGGTTATTGGCGGAATTCTCGGAGCAGTCGGAATGGGAATTATCCCGGATTTCCCGGCAACAGATTATATTACAGCAGTTGCGGTCGGTATGTTTAACGGATTGTCGGCCACTGGTGTGAATCAGGTTATTAAGCAGACAGTGCAGAAAGAATAATTAAGGAGAGGGTATCATGTACGAAAAAACGGTGACGATTTTTGACTATTACGAATCAGCCACGACAGGAGATGCGTACTGGTATCCTCATGTTTTATCCGGCGTTGACCTCATTACGGATAAGGGAGCAATACTCAAAAAGTACGGACCAGACGCAACCGACAACGCACAGTTGCACATCCGATACACCGTCCAGAACGGCGATATAACCATTACAGATAAGGACGGTAAGATTCTCCCATGGGTACCGCCAAAAGAATGGAAACAGCAGATTAACAACGCTCTGGAGGATACCATCACATTCTCAGATGAATCATTCTTCTGGGAGGGCAAGTGGACTGGTGGAACGATAACTGACAGTGATTACCGAAATGGATTTTATCAGTACATGAACGAGAACAAAGACTATGTGTTCAAGATTACAAGTGTGGGCGGACCGTATACGCTGATTCCACATTTTGAGATTTTAGGTAAGTAATATGAGCAAGATTAAGCATTTCAAAGGATTCTCCGTAGTTGATGGAGATATGAAGATTAAGCTGAATATGGACAGGTTCTCCAGACAGTATCAGGAAGCTCAGTACCTCCTTGATGGAATGGTCATGGACAGCATGGTTCCATTTATGCCGATGATAACTAGTAACTTCATTAACCGGACAAGAGCCGAAAGTACATCCTTACAGGGGACTGGAAAAGTATGTGCGGCGGCGGCTCCTTACGGACGTTTTCTGTATGAGGGAAAGACGATGGTTGATGAATTGACCGGAAGTCCTTATGCAAGACGTGGAGCAAAGAAAGTCCTTGTCAGTCAATTCTCTGGTCAGACAGCCGTAAAGGAGAATCTTGAATATACCAAACAGGCACACCCACAGGCACAGGCAAAGTGGTTCGATGCCGCAAAGCGACAATATGGCAGCACATGGATTCGCAAAGTAAAAGCACAGGCAGGAGGTGGCAGACATGGCGGATAAACCAATTGGCAAGGACGCAACCGGATATGAGATTCTGACAGATGCCATGAAAGCGCTTCTGAATCAGTACCCGGGATTGTATGAAAACGAAACAATCAAATTTGAAGAACTCGGCAAAGAATCCGGAATTGCATTCTCAGCAGACAATGGAGCGTTGGTCTATACAGAAAAAGAAGATGTCTGTGGAACAATGCATCAGGTATGCCAGTATCCATTCTACGTGGTGTATCGCACAGCATCTGACAAGGAACGACAGAAGTTATCTGTTCAGAAGTTTCTGGATAATCTCGGCAAATGGATATGTCGAGAACCAGTTATCATAAATGGCTCTGAGACACGTTTAAATGCGTTTCCTGAGCTTTCACAGGGGCGAGTGATAAAACGCATTACCCGTGATAATTCCTATGGTTTAGAGCCGCAGGAGAGCGGCGTGCAGGACTGGTTATTACCATTGTCAGTACGCTACGAAAACACTTATGAAGTAATGTAAATATCGTCGGAGGTGGTAGATTTCGTTGCAACCACGCACCCTATGGGTTAAAAGAGATGCAGGAGCCGCAACGCCTGCCCGACGATTAAATAGTAACAACCGGCTATCAATTAGAGATAGTCGCTAACCTACACAGCCTTTTGAAAGTTATAGGCAGAAAGGACATTTCTATGGCAGTTACAGGTAAGATTGACCGTAAATATATGGCGCATTATATCGACGCAGGTTCCCTCTGTGGGGGACTGACACCGAAGTATGAGCGCCTCGGAAAGGATCTGGAAGAGTACAACGTTGAACTCAACCCAGATACCGAAACATCTAAAAACATTCTTGGAGAATCCACATTTAAGCACAACGGCTACGAAGTTTCTTCTGACGCTGATCCGTTCTATGCAGATACCACATCAGACCTGTTCGCAGCATTACAGAAGATTGTTGATGGACGTCTCAAAGACGATAACCTTAAAACAAAAGCTGTTGAAGTTCATCTCTGGGTGGGAGACACAGCAGGTAAGTATGAAGCATATCAGCAGGATTGTTATGTAGTACCAACCTCCTACGGCGGCGATACATCTGGTTATCAGATTCCGTTCACGGTCAACTATGTTGGCGAGCGCGTCAAAGGTAAATTTGATATCAGTTCCGGCACATTTACAGCTGATAGTGAATAATCGCATATACAAGGAGGGTACACCAAATGGCAAGAACAATTAACACCAAAATTGATGATGGAATTCTCATTTTTACATTCACAAACAACGAAGACGAAGTTTTTTCTTCTTTTAAGCTCAATCCGACTGATATCAACGTAGCGGCACGTGCGGAGGAACTGACAGAATATTTCGAACAGCTCAAGGATTCTATCCAGAAAGTCACTTCTGGTAAAGAAATGGCGGAACTCAACAAACAGATTGAGGACAAAATCAACTATCTGCTTGGATATGAAGCATCAAAAGACCTGTTCAATGAACCAATCACAGCAACCACCGTGTTCGGAAACGGTCAGGTATTCGCATATATCGTGCTTGACAAGATCGCAGAAGCAATCGCACCGGAAATTGAAAAGAGAAAGAAAAAAATGCAGGCAGCAGTCAATAAGTATACGGAGAAGTATGCAAAATGACCGCCTATGAGTTACCCACCTCACTGAATATAAGTGGGGTGGATTTTTCTATCAGGACGGATTTTCGTGTGATTATAGACATTCTCATAGCCATGAACGACCCGGAGCTGGACGAGCAGGCGAAAGCAGTTGTTATGTTGCAGATTCTGTTCGAGGACTGGCAGAGTATACCGGCTGAGCACCTGGACGAAGCTTGCCAGAAAGCATCAGGATTCATCGACTGCGGACAATCTGACGATAATCCGAACCACCCAAAGCCCCGTTTGATGGACTGGGAGCAGGACGGCGACATGATTATACCGGCAGTGAACAAGGTAGCTCACAAAGAAGTTAGAGCAGTGCCATACATGCACTGGTGGACGTTTTTTGGATACTTCATGGAATCGGGTGAGTGCCTGTTCAACACTGTTGTTGGAATTCGCAGTAAAAAGGCAAAAGGTGAGCGTCTGGATAAATGGGAAAAGAAATTCTATCAGGAAAATAAAAACATTATTGATATAAAAACACGTCTCAGCGATGAGGAGCAAGCTTATAAAGATAAGCTGAATGAGATGCTTAACCTCACAAATAGTTAGGAGGTGGACACATGGCTGCTGATGGCTCAGTCATTATTGATACCAGGATGGACACATCAGGTGTTCAAAGAGGTGTATCAGCTATTAAACAGTCATTTAACGGCCTTGGAAGTGCTGTAAAAAAAATCGGCCTGCTGATTGGCGGGGCATTTGCTGTTGGAAAACTTGTACAGTTTGGCAAAGAATGCGTTGAGTTGGGTTCCGACCTTGCAGAAGTACAGAACGTTGTAGATGTAACGTTTACGACCATGTCGGATAAGGTTAATGAGTTCGCAAAGAACGCCATGACATCTGCCGGACTGTCGGAAACTATGGCGAAACAGTATGTCGGAACGTTCGGAGCAATGTCCAAGAGTTTCGGCTTTTCAGAACAGCAGGCCTATGATATGTCAACGGCTCTGACACAGCTGACTGGTGACGTAGCATCATTCTATAACATCAGCCAGGATTTGGCATACATCAAGCTGAAATCCGTGTTTACAGGTGAAACAGAAACATTGAAAGATTTGGGCGTTGTAATGACCCAGACAGCACTTGACCAGTACGCACTGGCAAATGGCTATGGCAAGACTACATCTGCCATGACTGAACAGGAGAAAGTTGCTCTCCGCCTGGCTTTTGTACAGAAACAGTTATCGGCTGCATCTGGAGACTTCATTCGTACTTCTGGTAGCTGGGCGAATCAGGTAAGAGTTATGCAGTTGCAGTTGCAGTCTCTCAAGGCAACAGTCGGACAGGGGCTGATTAATATTTTCACACCTGTTCTGAAAGTTATTAATATCTTGCTAGGTAAACTGGCAACTCTGGCGAATGCTTTCAAAAGTTTCACGGAGCTTATTACTGGAAAGAAATCATCAGGCCAGACAAGCGGAAGCGGCGCAGGTCTCACAGGCGATGCAAGTGGCGTGCAGGATACGGCAGATGCTTACGGAGAAGCGGCAGACAATGCTAGTAAGCTAGCAGATTCTACGGAAGATGTTGCCGATGCTACAAAAGATGCGGCGAAAGCGGCGAATGGATATCTTAATCCGCTCGATGAGATTAGCAGATATTCTTCTCAGACTGCAACTTCTACTTCCTCTCCATCTGCTGGAAAAGGAACTGGAGAAACATCCGGCGGCCTTGGTGGAACCGTTGGGAATGTAGACTATGGAAATCTTGCAAAAGGTGAAGATGCTCTCTCAAAAATGAGTCCGGTTCTTGATGGAATCGTTAAGCGTTTTAAAGAACTTGCAGGCCTTTTCAAAAAAGGCTTCTGGGAGGGCCTTGGCGATTATAAGCCTGTGCTGAAAGATCTTAAAAAGAACATAAATTCGATAAAAAAGTCTTTAAAGAACATATTCACTGATCCGGCTGTTTTAAATGCATCAAGCAAGTTTGCTGATTCGTTAGCATTGAATTTGGGAAAAATAACCGGTTCTATAGCAAAAATTGGGCTGACTATAGCGCAGAACCTTGTCGGTGGAATAGCAAAATACTTATCTCAAAATACGGACAGGATAAAAAAATATATCGTTGATATGTTTAACATCGGAACGGATATCTCAGATATCATCGGAAACTTTTCAGTTGCTTTTGCAGATGTTTTTTCTGTTTTTGGAGGAGAGACGGCGCAACAGCTGACAGCTGACATTATCGGAATTTTCGCTGAGATTGAAATGACCGCTACAGAGCTTTGTGCTAAGTTAGGCCGGGATATGCTGAACATGATTGCAAAACCGTTCATCGATAACAAAGATCTCTTGAAAAGTGCTATCGAAGGATCACTGAAAGTCATTGAAACCGTAACAAGCGGCATCCTTTCAACGATACAGACACTTGGCGATCTGATACAGAAACTCTATGACGAGCATTTGAAACCGTTTTTTGACTCAATCGCAAACGGAATCTCAAGCATATCAAAAACAATGCTGACTGTATATAACACATACATTCTTCCGGTTTTGCAAGGGTTGGCCGACAAGTTAAGTAGCCTTATGGCTGGAGCACTCGGTGAAACGCTCTCAAAAATTGAGACGTTTTTAGGAAAAATCATCGATGTTTTGAAGCTTCTCTGGGAGAACATATTAGTCCCATTAATAAACTGGATTATAGCAAATGTCGTTCCGGTACTTGCTAAGATTGCAGATATGATAGGCACAAAAGTCATAAACATCGTAAAAACGCTCATAAAAGTGATCGGCGACATAGTTGACGTGTTGAGCGGAGTGATTGACTTTATAGTCGGCGTATATACGGGAGATTGGGAAAAAGCATGGAACGGTGTAAAAGGCATCGCAGAAGGAGCCTGGAACCTGATTAAGGACATCATTCTTGGTGTTTGGGAAACTATCAAATCAGAGACACAGGGTGCGTTAGACATTGTAAAAGGTGTTATCGAACTTGTATTTAATGCAATTAAGTCAATAGTGTTTACAGCTTGGGACTACGTCAAAACTTGCACTACAAACGCTCTGAGTGCATTAAAAACTACGGTATCAACTGGATTTAATGCGATTAAATCTAAAATTTCAAAAACATGGAGCAGTGTAAAAACTAAAACAGCTCGAATCTGGGATAGTATATCTACGGTTCTTTTTGGAAAATTGGAAAAAATAAAAAGTGCTATAGTTGATAAATTTACGTCGGCAAGGGATACCGTTGTATCCGTTTTTGAAGGAATAAAAGATACTATTAAAAGCACACTTAACAGTGTAATTGAGATCGTTAATGGCGCTATTGGGACCGTTAACAGTGCCATTGGCGGCATTGAATCAGCATTTTCGTTTGGGCCTTGGAAGATTCCGACTCCGTTTGGTTCAAAAACCATCGGATTCAAAGCAAGCTTTCCTCGGGTACCAACGGTCCCGTATCTGGCAAAAGGGGCAGTCATTCCACCGAGATCAGAGTTTCTTGCAGTTCTGGGCGACCAGAAGCAGGGTAATAACATCGAGACACCGGAGGCTCTGCTCAGAAAGATCGTCCGTGAAGAAACAGCAGGACGGCAGACCGGCGGTGGAAGCTGGCGATTTATAGCTCAGGTCAACCGCAGGACGCTGTTTGACGAGATGATGAAAGAAGCACAGATGAGACGAGACACAAGCGGTAGAAATCCGTTTGAGATGGCATAGAAAGGAGGGCGTTATGGATAGATATAAAATCAACGGTACAGACATCTGGCAACCGGACAAAGACCTTGCGCTCTCCTTTGCCACGACTTACACGGAATCAAGTCAGAGGACGCAGTACGGTGTAGGCTACTTTACGCCGATGTTTACTGTTGAGCAGTATACATACAAGGCCAGTGATATCCCGATGACAGAAGCGACTAAAATCTTACAGATGATAGCGAAAGGATATAAATTTACACTTCATTACTTCTCACCATATTACGGCGTTTGGAGAGATGCTCCGTTTTATGTCGGCCAGACGCAAAACATAGCTATCGGAGAATTATCAGATGATAGAAAGATACTATCATCGTTAGAATTTAACATGACGGGGGTGAATCCACTGTGATTAACGTAAGTAATGCATTTAGAGAAAAGCTTGAAGCCGGTGAACCGGTCAGAATGGTAGTGGATATCACTTTTCCTGACGGAACAAAAAAGACTATTGATGAAGAGATCATGAACGGCGATAACAGCTTTTCTGACTGTGCAGACAGTAACAGCTTTCCAATCGGAGTTGCTGTCTGTAAAACGTTGACATTAAGTATCAACAACGATCAGGAACAGTGGAAAAACTACAACTTTTATAACGCAAAAATTCACGCGTATCTAAAAATCGATGGTCTTACAGAAAATATCGACAAGGGAATTTATACGGTGACTGCTCCGGAGCAATATTCAGACATCATCACTATCACGGCTCTGGACGATATGTACAAAGCAAATAAAGCGTATACCAGCGGCCTTAAGCTCCCTCAGTCCCTTATAAACCTTGTCAGGGACGCCTGTGAGACTATCGGAATAGGTATGAATCTAACTATGTCACATGGCGATATTATAATAAGAAGCATTCCGGATAACATGACATTCCGCCAACTGTTTGGGTATGCAGCTATGGTTGAATCTGCAAACGCCAGAATTGACTATTCTGGAAATCTCGGATTCATAAAATGGGATTTTGAAAAAGCAGATATTCCTGATTTGAAAAACTATGGAAACCCACCTGTGCTTTCCAGTGACGATATTATTATTACCGGAATCAGAGTCAAAAACGGACAGTCCAATGATGATACAGATTCTGAATATTCTGGAATGTACGGAAAAGAGGGGTATCTTCTTGAACTTGAGAACGAACTGATTGATTCTGACCAGCTCGAAACAGTAGCAAGCATCATCGGTGAACAGATCGTAGGAGCACGATTCCGAAATCTCGAGGGTGATCTGGTATACAACCCGTTGATTGAATTCGGAGATATGGTATATACTTATGACCGCTTAGGCAACAAGTACCTTACTCCGCTGACGGATGTATCTGGCAACGTGGGCGGTCTGACTACAGTTAAGACTCAGGCTGATGATCCGATTCGGGGCAGCAGTGACTACTACAGCGAGGGAACGAAGGCTATAGTGGCAGCACGTCAGATGGTAAAAAAAGAAACATCTGCAAGGGAAGAAGCTGTTAAACGATTGGAACAAAAGATAAGCGATACAAATGCAAGTGGAATGTTCTGTACAGATGTTAAACAAGAAGATGGAAGCACTATTCGGTATCTACATGACAAGCCTACACTAAAAGAATCATCTAACGTTATTAAAGTTACATCTGAAGTGATCGGAATCAGCAATGATGGAGGCAAAACGTATCCATACGGTATAACCCTTGACGGAGAGACTATCACGAGACTTTTATATGCGGAGGGTATTAACGCTGACTATATTAATGCCGGAACGATCCTGGTAAAAGATAAAGATAAAAATGTAATTTTTGAAGCTGACATGGACGCCGGATCAGTATATATCAGCGGAAACGTGCAGATCGGCGGTGGAAAAACACTCGATGAGACATTAAAAGGGTTCTCTGCTTCTGCGAAGAACATGACTATTCAGCTGAATAATGAGTACCAGGGGATTCCTGTTGATTCTGATGGGAATTATAGCAGCTTTCCAGAATGCTCAACTCAGGCTACGGTGATGTACGGCGCACAGGATATCACGGAGAACTGTTCGTACACTATAACCGAATCTCAGAACATCTCGGGATCCTGGGACGAAGTTGAACACACGTATACAGTTGAAAGCTTAACTGCCGACAGTGGATGGATTGATATAAGAGCTACTTATCTTGAGAACCTGTCAGTATCGAAACGATTCACGATAGCCAAGCAGTATGCCGGAGAGCAGGGTGTCCCTGGGAGAACTTACTTTATACAGGCCGATGCTGACATTTTACTGATGGGGGCTGACAAGAAGATTACTCCGAATTTTCTGAACTTGAGGTCTTACTATAGAGATGGTCAGGAAGGTGCTACAAACTTTTATGCCTGGTGGACTATTGAAAAAAGTGTTGATAATGGCTCTTCCTGGGAAGATATAAGCACATACAGCACCTCGATGAAGCTGATCCAGATTCAGCTGAATACGCTATCGCTTGAATCTCATGATATGATAAGAGCCAGTGCTTATGCCGACAAAGAAAAAACTATACTGTGCGATCAGCAAACGTTCCCGGTAGCACTTGACGTTTCTGCTCTGTCTCAAAAAGACATTGTGGAAATTCTGTCTAATAACGGAGCTTGGAAAGGACTATACTATCTGAACAATGAGCTGTATGTGTCTTTCAATGCGGCGCTCGGAGGAACACTGACACTTGGTGGACAGAACAACGGGAACGGGCTTCTGATCCTTCTTGACGACGAAGGGTCGGAGATAGGCCGGATGTCGTCCGGAGGAATGTCGTTTCGAAATTCTGATAACAACATAGTTATAAGAATTAATAAGAGTGGAATGTTCTTCTATGATTCGACCGGTCGAAAAAGAAAAGTGCTTACTGACAGTTCCGGTATCACTATGTATACGGATTATACAGATGCAAATAATTGGAAAGCTATAAAAATCGGTAAGTACGGAATTTATGCAGCAGAAAAGAGCGGCGGAGTGGAAGATCTCTGGATGGAGGGTGATACCAGCCACCAATGGGATGGATATATTCTAAGATTTTTGAATGATGCAGTCAGATTAAATGCGAACACTGTATATACAGACGGTTGTTCGATGGGGAAGAACCTGACTACATCGGGAGCTCTTTCAGTATCTGGTGACACTGGCCTTAAAGGAGATGCTTACGTAGCTGGGAACTTTTCGTTTAGGGATTATAAAGAAGAAGAAGCAAATACAAACACAAGAAGAAGACCCGTATCATCGGCAAGCGCCGCATTGAACAGGGTAGCTTATCTGTCATCGGCAACACGGTCAAATAAGGCCGCATTGACAGTGTCGGCCCAGTGGGGTTCGAGTAACTATACTACAAACACTTTATATAACGATTCTGCTTCCGATATCCGATTAAAAGAGAATATTTTAGACTGCGAAATTAATGCTCTTGATGCGGTCTGCAAAATGCCGGTATGCTCATTCGACTGGAAGGAAACCGGCGTCCATCAGCCGCTCGGACTTGTTGCAGATGATATCGAAAAAATAGATCCGCTGCTTACACTTGGTGGGGGTAAAAACGAAGACGGAAGCATGAATGTTAAGCAGATTGACAGGCTTCTTCTGACCGAATATGCAATTAAAGCAATCCAGGAACTGTCGGCTGTGGTCAAAGAGCAAGGCGACAAAATTAGAGAATTGGAGGGAAAATTGGATGGAATTAAAGGGAATTGACGTATCATCTAATCAGGGGAAACCGGACTGGACGAAAGTAGCTAAATCCGGTATCAAATTCGCAATCTTGAGAGTACATCAGAGGGCTGGCATTGACGGCTCATTCGAGTACAACTACAAGGGATGCAAGAGCAGCGGAATCCTTATCGGTGGGTATAAATATTCTTACGCTCTGACACCGGCGCAGGCTATTGACGAGGCAGAAGATGTGATTGCCGCACTGAACGGACGAGGACTGGACTTTCCGGTGTTCTACGACCTTGAGTGGTCTAATCAGCGGAGGCTCGGCAAACAGGCAGTCGAAAACATTGCAGTCGCATTTCTGACTAGAATGAAGAAAGCCGGATATAAAATCGGTATTTACTGCAACATGGACTGGTACAACAACGTCCTGACTGATGCACTCAGAAAGTATGAGTGCTGGATTGCTCGTTATCCAGCAAGCGACAATGGTTCTGTGCAGGAAAGATTGCGTCCGAGCGTGGGTGTAGGTTGGCAGTATTCCAGTAAGGGAAAAGTATCCGGTATCAGCGGAAATGTTGATATGGATGTGTTCTACAAGGACTATAGGGGAGCAGCACAGAAAGGAGAAACAAAAATGGTAAAAATCAGTAACTGCGGACATGATGAGAACGGAAGGTATGCAGGTGGGAAAGCTGGAGATCAGACTGGTACAGAGTATCGGATCATGAACTGGTACAGCAGGCCGTGGCTCTGTGTCCTGAGATTCAATGACGCCAAAATCGCAGCCATGATCGCAGACATGGCGACAAAAGCAGCCCGAAATAATCTCATTGGGTACGATCAGGGTACTGCCGGAAACAGCAATGACCGGTATTCGTTCTGGCAGCACTTAAAGGCAAGTAACTGCGATCCGGCGCAGATCACAATAGCCTGTGAATCTGATTGCAGTGCAAGTACAGCAGCTATCGTCAAGGGGGCTGGGTATCGCTTAAATAACGCAGAGCTCAAGGCAGTCAGTATCTATCTGACAACACGGAACATGAGGGCTGCAATGAAGGCTGCCGGTGCGAAAGTACTGACGGATAGTAAGTATCTGACATCCGGTGACTATCTAAAGGCAGGAGATATCCTCCTGAATGATAACCACCACGTGGCTATCGCTGTTACCACAGGTGCAAAAGTAAGTACGCCTTCAATCACGCTCACTGGCAACTTCCAGACAAGGCTTCCGATTCTGAGAAAGGGCAGCTCCGGTACAGCCGTAGCAATGCTCCAGGCAATGCTGGGTGTAGAAGTTGACGGACAATTTGGGAACGATACGTGCAACTCCCTTAAAGTTTTCCAGAAAAATGTCGGTGTAACTGCAAACGGAACCTGCGGCATTGATACCTGGAAGAAAGTGATCGAGCACATGAAGGCTAACACGAACACGAAATAATGTTCTGATTGATTTTTCCTTCAAAGCAAGTTATACTGTTAGTAGTCGCACAGGGATTGAACTTATGATGTATAGCGCCCTGTGTGGCTACGCACAAGTTGATAGTGCAGACTGATTCCACCGTGCATGAATGAAAGAGCTGTATGTTCCCGATGGGAGCTGTTGGCAGCGGCGCGAGCGGACAGTCAGGAAAAGAGTTGGGCCTAAAAACCCGACTCTCTTTTTTTACGTCAAATTGCGACATTTTAATAAGATATAGATTTACATGGTTAGTCACAAATTAGTCACAAGCAAAGTCTAAAAACCCGCATAAACAAAGGATTCTTGAATATTTTCATTAAAATTAGAATAAAGAAAATGCTTTTTCGGAATCCCTTGTAAAATGCGAAAAAGCCAGTAAAATCAAGGCTTTGTAGACTTTTGTTAGAGTGATTAAGACAGTTTAAAAGCGATAAAAATAGGAACGGTTAGTCACAGTTAGTCACAAATGGGACTTTTATTTTCTCTATTTCTTCCCGGAGTTCTTCCAGTGTCCTGTGGCCGTACACAGCGTTCGTGACATCGTTTCCGAATGAATGCCCCAGCATCCTCTTCCGGTCGTTCTCCCGGACGCCATATTTTTCGCACAGGGTAGAAAAGGTATGTCGGCAATCGTGCGGCGTGTGCTTCGGGTTGCCGGTTATATTCAAGCGTTCCAGTGTAGGGTAGAAGAGTTTATCCCTGTGATGCTTTTGCGTATACATTAGAAGCTTTCCTTGTGATTCCATTTTTGATCGAATAAAATCATACACGGCTGAATGGATGGGTACGATCCTGTCTTTTCCGGCTTTTGTTTTAATGCCACCTTGATAGTATCTTTCTTCGAGGTTAATTGAAAGTTTTGATACTTCACCAATCCTCCATCCAGAATAGCACATGATTAGAATGAGCTGCACTTCCGGATCATCGGCGTTATTCCAGAGGATGCTTAATTCCTCATCCGAAAAGGGCGTGCCGTGCTCCGTGTCGTGAGGCGCATTGTTACGAACATAGAGAGCTTTATTTTCCGTGACAATTTCAGCATACATGGCGTACTTGTACATCTGCTTAAACAATGTCAGTATCATCATTACGCTTTCTCTTTTGAGCGGACAGGTATCTAACACCTCTTGCATGTCAGGAGCCTTTAAATCCTCAAATACGCGGTTGTGGAGTACCGTGCAGTTTAAATATCCGTTCCGGTATGCACTCTTCGAGCTGTGTGATAGTTTTGTTCCCTCAGGGAACTTCCATTCCATGAATTGCTCATATACCTCTGAGAACGTCAATTTGTGCGTTTCCGGGTGTCTTTCCTCTGTACCCTTAAATGTATTGTAGTCCGACAAAATACGGCTTATAAGGGCGTCTGCGTCCGTTGTAGGGGCAATCTCAAGCTCTTTTTCCATACCTGGCTTGTACGTCCCGGCTTTGTATGCTGTGAGAACAGCGAATCCTTTCAGATAGTCGTCAACGTAGCAGATCGCAGGCGGACGGATCGCTTTTCCTGTTGCGTCCAGCGTTGCCGGTGGGTGCACTGCGTAGCAATTTCTTCGACCCTTGCCGAGATAGCGGATAGAGCCAAAGCTATTCGGCAATTTCGGGTACTTCTTTCTTTTTGCCATGATTTTCCTCCTTGTATAAAAACAGCCCCTGCCGTTAAGCAGGAGCTAGTCTGGTTTACTCAATCTCGTCAATGTCAAAAGAATATCCGAGGACTTCTCCAACATCTGTGCATTTTCCTTTTAATGTTACTTTATCGCCTTTGGTAAGAGATGCTACCTTTGATTTTTGCTCATCGTTTTTGATATTGCACTGTACACCAATGATCTCAAAGTCACCATCGGCTGTGAGACTGATATATTTTCCGGAGGCATCAATGTTGCTGAGATTTCCAGTGATCTCAAGATATTTGCCTTTGTATTTGTCAGATGCACCCATGGCGTTACTATCAAGATCGGACATCATATCATTAACAGAAACAGTAGTGTACTCGATTGGCGCAGCTTCTTCTTTTTGTTTAGTAGTAGTTTCTTTCTTTTCTGAAGAAGTAGCGGTTGCTGCGCTTTTATCTGATTCTGAATCACTTTCACCAGCTACAGCTCCGATGATGGCTCCGACAAGGATTATCAGCACAACCCATTTGAGCTTTCCACCTTTTAATTTCTTCCGGCACTGCGGGCAGACTTTAGCATCTGCCGGAATCTCCGTTTTACAATATTTGCATTTCTTTGTTTTCTCTTCGCTCATGCTTTATTTCCCTCCAATGACGTAGTTTTCATATTTTTCTCTTATTTTCGCAAGTTCTCTTTGCCTGATCGGGACGACCGCGCCAGATACCATCGTAAAAAAAAGGCTTACTTCGCTTACCTCGTCCATATTAACTATATAGCTCTGATGGCAGCGCAAAAATCTTCCGTCAAGACTCTTTTCGATATCATTGAGCTTTCCTCGTTCCTTGTGTGATATTCCGCACGTGCAATGGATCATTATGTATTTGTTCTGGCTTTCGATGTATTCAATATGTCGGAATTCAGCTCTGTGAAAGTAGTCCTTGTTCTTGATAGTAAGCGTTTTTTCACGGATATTTTCAAGCGTCTGCTTAACAACTGAATACATTCTTCCATGCTCAGAGCCTTTAATGATGTAATGAACCGGCAGCACATCAAGTGCATCAAATACATATTCTTTGCGTTCTGTCCAAAAAGTGATATTTCCATAGTATCCGATTTTTCTTAATTTTTTGGCAATCTCTATGCCATTTTCTCCGTTAATGGAGACATCAAGAATTATTATGTCATACCATTCACCATCTGAAACATCGTCGATCAAAGGTTTTCCGCTGGTGTAGGTGGTTAATGTATATCCACCATCACCATGCTCTTTTAGATATCGGTCAATGCTATTTTTGAAAATCTCAATCCGTAAATTATCATCGTCACAAATCGCAATTTTCATGTAAATCATTCCCTTGTAAACATTGTTTTCGCCATTTGCAAAAAAAAGTGTTTAAATATGTTATTTTTATTATAGCATCGTTAAATTTAGTTGTAAATAGACGTTTTGAGGTGATTTATGAAATGAAAATAATCAAAAATATACTAATTATAATAGGAGCTGTGCTTTTGCTTAATTACATTGTTTATTTGCCAATGTGCGTAGACGATTATATCCGTGAAGAATCAGAAGTGTATTCTGTCCAAAATGCGTACAGATCTTCCACCCTACATAAGAATAGCGCCCATGAAATAAAGCAGACCATGCCGCCGTTTTTATTCGCCCTGCCACTAAACAGAAAAGACTATATCTTTGATGTTACGAATAATTTCTATGCAATCATAAACATATCGGTGTATATCTGGCAGTTGCCAAGAGCAAACATTAGTGATATAATGGCATGAAACGAACTAATGTTCGGTTATATTTCCCGCAGCCGAACATATACTGTAGTGTAGATGGTAGTTGTGATAGGGAGGGTTATTATGGATTATAAGAAAGAAATTATTAAAATGGTGCAAAAGATAGAAAACAGATGTTGGCTGAGATCAATATACATTTTCATAAAAACATTAATCGGTTAAAAAGAAAAGCCAAGGGTTTGCGCATTGCCCTTGGCTATTTTCTTATTTCTTTTCGTAAATCGTGTCTAAGAGTTTTTCTAAGTTATCCCATCCAGAATCATCCAGCTTTGCCAGAGCATTGATGAGACGGTACTTGAAATCATTATCGCTAGACTTCAGAACATTTCCGAACAGCTTAGAAATCTCATCGTTTTTGTTCTCTGGTTGAAACATTTCTCCAGTTCCATTTCTTAGCCATTCTTCGTTTACGTTAAATTCTCTGCAAACATCATCAATAGTCCGATCTGACGGAACTTTGCTTCCCATTTCAATTTGCGCTACAAAATTCCTACTTATCTTTAGTTTGTCTGCAAATTCTTGCTGAGTTACGTTTAATTCTTTTCGCAACTCTTTAAACCTGTCTTTCAATTTAATTCCTCCTTTCTAAAAATATAATATCATAAAATGTTTACAAAGTCAACAAAAAGGTATTGACAAATGTTGCCTGAGGGACTATACTGTGTTTACAAGGTAAACAAAGGAGGTGAAAACAAAATGTTAGATTATTTCGTCAAAGAAAATATTCTAGGTCAGGTTTCAGTTCAACTCGAAATGACGAGCCATGACTGGTCAAAATTAAAAACGTCAGACGCATGGAGTCAGGTGAAACAGATACTAATGGAATCTGGAACACAAAGTAGCTGCTGTTACCATCATAATTATGCTGAAGAAATTCAAAGTGAGCAGACAGATAATGAATACATGAAAGAGCAGTTCGGAATATATTCGCGTTATGTGAAATCATTGTCCACTTGCACACGCGTTTTAACAGTTATTTCAATAATTGCTCTAACAATTTCAATAGTGGCTCTGATTGTATAGAGATTGAGAAAAGACCGGTAATCAGCGCAATGATGGACAGAACAGTTGTTATCCAAAATCTGGATATGTCTTGGAAATATGCTTTCATGGCGACTTCACCCGCTTGTGTGATTTCATATTCGTACTCTCGCAATCTTGAGCGCATAAAGCATTTTTTGTTGAAAAGGTATTTGCAAGCATCTACTTCACGCTGATTACCAGGAGTAAATCCGCAATTTCTTAAAGCTTTTTTCAATATTTTATATTGATATCTTGTTATCAAACGAGCACCTCCTTTACAGGAGAGTATATCACAAGAAAGGAGTGAGCGCATGTCTGAAAAAGAAAAAAGAATCGTTGAAAAGCTGAAAAACGCGATTCCTAATATGTCAGAATTTGACAAGGGATACATTCTTGGCAAGACGGAAAGTTTTTCCGAGAATAAGCCAGATGATTCTGGTAAGGAGCAGAAAGAAAGTTCTTAACTTGGAGGTGAAAACAAATTGAAAAACAGAATCGCATTCTGGATTCTTTGTTTTGTGCTTTCGGCTACCTGCGGAGCACTTGGAAGCCTACTCGCACAGTGGATGCTAAAGTAACATCTGAGTGATTACAGTAGCCAGGAATCCAGTAAATCCGCCAACAACAGCACTAAATAAAGCTACTCGGAAATCATGTCGCCATTGCTGTTTCCGTAATTCTTTTTCTTTAGCTTCTTTTATTTGCTATTCAAGGACGCTGTGCGGAACTATGGAGCCGTTCGCTATACTGGGTTTCTTCATATCAATATCACCTCCCATCTCTAGGGAGTATATCGCAAGAAAGGAGTAAATATATGAGTAGATCACTTAAAAAAAGGATTCGTTCATTGGAAAGAAGAGTTGCCAGCCTTGAATCGCAGCTTCAAGACCAGCAACAAATTATTTCTTCTCAGCGTCCGAACGTCCGCCCTGAATCACTTTTAGAACAGGCGGTTCGTGATGCTCAGTCAGGTGCTCGTATTCCAGTATTCCGAATGAATCTAGGTAATCGAACATTATTTGAACAGAAGACCGAATAGATGTATTTACGGCATTTCTGATGATTTGAAATTGTTCTTTTGATATACAAGGCTCACTTTCCGACAGACCTTGCAACAGGCTCTGAGCAATATTAACGGAATTTTCAGACAGGATTCTTTCAACATCAGAGTTAATGGCCGACATAAATTCATCATAAGTCATTTTTAACACCTCCTTTCATAGGAGAGTATAACACGAATTAACAAGGAGGGAAACATGAGCGAAGTTGATACTTACATCAAAGAAAATGCAGAAGTTCATCAGTTCGCCGCAGAGGTTGCGAGAATCATATCAGGCATTCCACAGATGCCAGAGTTCTCCTCGGAGAACATGAGCGTATCTGATGCAAGCAAGCTGATCGGACTTCCTGTAACATCAATCCGAGCAGGAATTGTATACGGATGGCTGCCGATCGGGACTGCTATCCAGAATAACAAGCCAGCAAAAAGCCTTTCCGGTGGCAGGATCACATACATCATAAGCCCTAGGAAAGTCTATGAAGTAACTGGTCATGTCTGGAAAGGCAAAGCTGCTCTCAATAAGTGAGTGCCCCGGAGGGAGTCGACACCTCCACCCCGGAGCTTTGCATCTACTAAATCGCACTTAGTAGATACAGGTTAATTATAAGCCTCTATCTGCTAATTGTAAAGACAAATAAGAAAAAATAAGGAGAAATTAGCTAGATATGAGTGAAATTAAAAACGAAAATCAGCCAACATGGGCTGACATTGAAGTAGCACTTGCGACTGAGATCGTCGAGGAAAGCAAGAAAAAGTCAAGAAAGTGGTTCACAGCGTGGGTTGTAACAGTAGCCGCACTGGTGGCAAGCAATCTTGCGTGGATCATAGGAGGCATTAGTGAATAATCTGAAAAACATCATCTGCGCCGCATTAATCGGAGGCTTTTCCACGTTCCTTCCGTTCTGGCAGTGGGGCGGACCGGGCAGGCAGCTTTTTGCGGCGGCGATGACCACGATGATCATATATGGAATCCTCTGGGACATTGATACGCCAGAGAGAAAGGAGAATGAAAATGTTTGAGGAGGAAATCAAAGAGCTTTTTGAATTATCATGGAGAGTAATGAATGAAACAGATTTTTTCGTTTCGTTCGGGATCGGCGCGCATGTTCATTTCTGTGACATTGATGTCATGAATTCAAAATGGGAGCCAGGCAAAATACCGGACGCTCATTACACTATATATACTGACAGTGAAGCGCTTGAAGAGGAATCAGCTGAACAGTGCAAGCTTGCAAAAGCGCATCTTCTTAGACTCTTAATAGACGGGAGGTGTCCGTTAAATATTGAATCAGATGGAGTTGAAGCTCCTGCCAACAATGGAACTGATAACAACGGCGAACGAGCTTCTGGAGGAACTGAACAGACGGAAAGCATACATTCTTGACTGGGAGAACCCGGACATGTATCTGAATCATCTTGAATATCATTGTGCTGGTGGAATCTTTCCAAACGGCGAGCAGAATCCGGCGAAAGGAGATGGCTCTGACAATGTTTACTGTTTCTTTAGCGAGGTGAGAAAAGATGCAGGAGAGAATTGATGAAATCCTCGCCCTGATAGATGAGCAGCTTTCCCTTGTAGCTGATAACTACATCGAGAGTTCATACAAGGCAAGGACGCTGGCGAGCTACGTACAGGCTCTAAATGGGCTTTTAACGGCTCAGAAATCATATAAGGAGGAGAATATCAGTGAGCGAATTTGAAATTCATATTCCGGCAAGGAAGAAGCAGGCGATAACTGAAAAAGACGCAGCAGTAAAAGTAACAGGCGAGGCGTATAATGCACTGACAGAAATTTACAACGAAAGCACTTTGTCAATGCGTCAGATTGCAAGCCTTTTAATATTAGAAGGCAGTAAACATATCGTTTACGACAAAACGGAGGTGTGAGCCATGGCGAACTTAATTGGAATCATGGGCGAACCTGGAAGTGGTAAAAGCACATCCCTTCGCAATCTCAATCCAGAAGAAACTTATTACTGTGATTGTGATGGAAAAGGTCTGAATTGGAAAGGCTGGAGAGATCAGTATTCCACTGACAAGAATAATTACGTCAAAACAAGCTTTCCGCAGACTATCATCAAATATCTTTTGAACATTGCAGAAAAAGCACCGCATATTCATTATTTCGTTGTTGATACCGTAAATAACTTAATGGTATCGGACGAAATGAGGAGATGCAAAGAGAAGGGCTATGACAAGTGGATGGACCTCGCATCGAGCATCTGGGATTTAGTGGATATTCCATCGAAACTCAGAGATGATTTGACAGTAATCTTACTGTTCCACACACAAACAGAAATGACCGACGCAGGTTATGAGTTTACCAGAATCAAAACCAATGGTAGAAAGACTGAAAAAAACAATATCGACAGTAAATTCAACTGGTTGCTTAGATCAATGAAGCAGGAAAATACCTATTGCTTTTCAACCACTTCTCATAATGACACTGCAAGAACACCGCTTGGAGCATTTGAAGAAGAGTACGTTCCGAATGATATCACAAAGGTCATTGAAGTTATGAAGGAGTTTTGATGAGAGAACAAAACTGGTATGTATTTTTAATAGGTCGGTATGCCTATCGGATAAGATGCGAATCGTATTATATCCATCAATTATACCGTGATAGAGCAATTCGTGAGTACAGGAAATGTTCGAGTAAAGAAGAAGCTATTTCCATGTGCTATGACTATAACAAATATTTTAAAAGGAGATAATAACTATGGCAATCAAAAGATTTGGAGATTATGAAAAAACACAGGCTTATGGAGATTATGAAGTGCTTCCAAAGGGCGGCTATGTGGTGAAAATTCTTGGAGCCGAAGTTTGTAATAACAGTGTAGGCCAGTATGTAAAAATCAGTTGCGATATTGCAGAGGGTGAATATACAGGCTTCTACGCAAAGGAATACAAAAACCAGCAGAGCGAGGATAAGAAGTGGCATTGCAATTACCTTCTTAATATTCCGAATGATGACGGATCAGAAAAAGATAACTGGGCAAAGAGACGCTTCAAAACATTTACAGAAGCTCTTGAAGAATCCAATCCGGGATATCACTTTGACTGGGACGAGCAGAAATTCAAAGGTAAAATTGCCGGTGGCCTTTTCAACGAAAGAGAGTATGTGAAGAATGACGGAAGCATTGGAAGAGCTACTAATTTGGCAGCCTTCTGTAAAGTCGATAAAATCCGCTCCAGTGATTACAAACTTCCAAAAGACAAAATCTTAAGTAGCAATAATTCTTCACGCGCTAATTCAGATGATTTCATGAGTGTTCCAGACGGTACAGATGAGGAGCTGCCATTTAACTAATGGATATTTTCGATCAAAAAGAAGTCTTAAAGTCTTTCCAGATTCTTGTTGATTCCAGAGAACAAGCGACTGAACGAGCGGAGAAGCGGTATAAATCCTTTTCCGCTCCATACAGTCGAGCAACATTGGATTATGGTGACTACACCTATAATGCAGTATTGCCAGATGGCAGCTCACTTTTTGACACATGCAAAACCATTAAACCATTCTGCGTGGTGGAACGGAAAATGAATTTAGATGAATTGGCTGCGTGTTTTACCAGAGGGCGCGAGAGATTCCAAAGAGAGTTCGAACGAGCATTAGATCAACAGTGTAGGATTTATCTTATCTGTGAGAATTCAAACTGGGAAAACCTTCTGAACGGTAAATACAGAAGCAGATTTAACCCCAATGCGTTTTTAGCTTCCAGTGTTGCATGGATGGTTCGATACAACATGAATGTGGTTTTTTGCAAGGAAGAAACATCCGGAAGGCTGATAAAAGAAATCCTATATAGAGATTTGAAAGAAAGACTGGAAAGGGGTGAGTTTGATGGATAAAAGCTTATATGTGTATACAAAATTAATTGATGCAGGGTTTAAAGCGGAAATGTTTAATTGCGGAAAGCAAATAAATGCACGAGATAAAAATGGCATCATTCAAAGCTTTTATATTTCTGGGACTATTGTTGCTCATGATTCGGATAATAATATATATTCCATTCGTGAAAAAACGATAGAAGATTTTATAAATCTTTTGAATGAACCAGGGAAATTAAATCAGCTCATAGGAGTTTGCGATGAATGAGTATCCAAGCATGTATGATGCAGCTATCGAATATGCCAAAAAAGGATTTGCTGTTTTTCCATTAAAATACCGCGATAAAGTCCCACTTACCAGAAATGGATGTAAAGATGCAACTACAGACGCGGCTCAAATAAAAGCCTGGTGGCAGAAATATCCGAATGCAAACATAGGTCTTGCAACTGGTTCGGTCAGTCAGAATGTGTTTGTGATTGATTTGGACATTGACGAAGATCGCGGAATAGATGGGTACCATTCGCTTGAAGACTGGCAGCGTGAACACGGAGATTTCCCGGAAACATGGACGGCTATCACGGGGCGCGGTGGATATCATCTATACTATCGTGGAAATGGCAAAATAAAGAACCGGGCTGGAATTATTGACGGCGTAGATATACGTGGAAATGGCGGATATGTAGTAGCTCCCCCATCAATACATAAGAATGGCAATCGGTACGAGTGGGAATATTCACCAGATGAATTTGAAATCGCAAAGGCTGACAACAATGTAGAATACTTCTTGAATCATGACGATCAGAAACAGGGTACAGCTTTTACTATGCCGAATATTGTGGCAGCAGGGCAAAGAAATCAAATGCTTTTTCGTTTTGCATGTATGATGCAGGCGAAGGGGGCATCGGATCAATCAGTGTTCGCTGCTACCATGGCTGAGAATGAAAGCTCCTGCTCACCTCCATTAACTGAACAGGAAGTCAAAGTCATTGTATCAAGCGCGACTAGATATGATAAAGGAAAACCCATTCACATTGATTCAGAGGGGGTTGCAACACAGGGGTGGAGGGAGCCGGAGTTTGATTTTACAGAAAAAGGAACAATGATTCAGAGTATTAAGAATATGTGTGAAGCCATTGAGTACGACCCTGATTTATATGGACATATCAAATATAATGAGTTATCATACGCACCCTTTGTTTGCGGAAGTCTCCCGTGGGAGCACGTAAACATGTACAGGGAATGGAGTAACAGTGATGACAGTAATTTGAAGTCGTACATTGAATCAAAATACGGACTAAAGAGTCTGGAGAAGATCATGGAAGCACTTAATATTGTGGCGAATAGAAACAGATTCAATCCTGTTGTTGATATGCTTACTGACATTCATAAGAATAAGTGGAATAAAAAGACGGGATATATCGTCAAATTACTTCCAGAATATCTGGGAGTGGAAGACACGGAGTATTCCAGGGAGTGTATGAAGCTGTTTATGTTAGGCGCGATCAGCAGGGCATTCCATCCGGGATGTAAGTTTGACTACATGCCAGTATTATACGGCTCACAGGGAATTGGAAAATCTACATTTCTGAGGCTCTTATCGCTCAATAGCGCATGGTATAACGACAACTTCAATACAGTCGAGGGTGACAAAGCCCCGGAAAAGCTGCGTGGCATGTGGATGGTGGAACTGGCAGAGCTGCTGGCTACTAAAAAAGCAAAAGAAGTCGAGAGCATCAAAGCATTTCTGACATCCACAGTGGACACGTACAGGCCTCCATATGGACGTAGAACAGAACAGAGACCGAGAGTGTGTGTGTTTGCCGGAACAACCAACAATGACCGTTTCCTGACCGATAGAACAGGAAACAGACGATTCCTTCCGATAGTCACGAGAAAGGAACACGTCCTGAAATCCATGTTTGATGATCCACAAGCCGTAGCGTCAGACTTTACAAACGCTTGGGGAGAAGCTATGGAGCTTTTTGAAAAGGCCGATAGAACACCTAAGTTAATTCTTCCGAAGAATTTACAGCGATATATAGAGGATAAACAGGAAGAATTTATGGAAGAGGACGTGAGGGTTGGGATTATTCAAGAATGGTTGGACCACACAACAGAGCCACGCGTTTGTGTTGCAATGCTGTATGAGCAGGCGCTGGGCAACGAGGGCCGCAAGCCCACAAGGTTTGAGTCCAATGAAATTCACTCCATCATGCAGAACTGTATTGACGGATGGGAAAGGGAAAATGGCGGGAAACGGGTGAGGTGTGGAAAGTATGGTCCGCAGATATGCTACCAAAAAGTCAGAAAATTAAGTGAATTTGAAAAAATGTGTGAGTGTGAGATACCATTTGAATGATTTTAGTTACGGCTAGTTACACTTAGTTACACTCTGGAAACACCCTCAAACCCTTATAAATACTGGATTTTTTACTTAGTGTAACTAATGTAACTAATATTTTACTATAAAGTATATTTTAATATTATATAAAAAGGTAATTATAAGGAAAATTAAATACTTATGTTACACGTTACACATTCATGGGAGGAGAAATGGCAAGTGTAAGAAAAGATGATATTCCAATGATGGCAATGTTTATGCCCAAATTATGGGAATTAATAAAAGAATTTTATCTGGTTGAACTCACGGATGAATATTCAAAAGCAGTTTATGATCGCTGTATGGAATTGATGGAAATATACCCAGATCCATTAGCCAAAGAATTTGTTTTAGCATTTTGCAAATTTATTGATTCCAAACAAAAGGAGTTGAGAAAAAATGTACAAACAGAAGTATAAAGAAGGTCAGCAGATCCATAAAGACATATATCTGTACATCTGCCGGTATATCAAAGAACATCGGTACGCACCGTCTTATAAAGAGATTGCTGACGGCGTCGGCGTATCAAACGCCACGGTGCTTCGCCACATGGATATGCTGCGAACAGATGGGCTGATCGAAACAGATCACCCGAAGACACCGAGAGCATTCCGATTGACAGGATATGAATTCGTGACAAGGAGGAAGAAGCATGAAACTATATGAGCTGTTCAAAGGTGCTGAGTACGTTGGAGAATTTACGCTTGACGAGATCGCAAGCATCACAGGAGCGCATCGAAGCGCACTACTCAACAGCGTGGCGCGCGGTGTCCTTGTAAATGACTTGTGGGACGTTTCTCCGGCTTATGATCGGACTTTAAACCGAAATGACGACAATTCATTGCTTAAGCAGTTTGAAGCTGTTACAGGGCAGATTAGGAGGTGCGTGAAGCGTGAGCAGTAAGCTAAAGGCGAAGCCACGAAAGCAGAAATTTCCTCTAGCTCAGCCCAATCAGGCAGCCCAGGCGTTTGGGCGAGCTATGCAGAATTGCCACAGTCAGATCAAAAGCATGGAGAGAGAAGCTTATGAGAATGGATTCAACGATGGGGAAGATTGGGCTGATACGATTAATGTCGTTACGACCATGATGGCTCTGAGACGTTTATATGGCTTTTCTACGAAGCGTTTGCTCACAGTCATGCAGACTGCTAATGATTACGTTAAAATGGCAAATAGGGGCGAAATGAGCGTTCTGAGCATGATACAGGACATTGAAGAGAACACAGATGTAAGATTTGACGAGATGAATAAGAATCTGGTTAAGAAGATGGGAGTTTAAATGAAAGAAATAAATTATAAATCCGAAACAATCAAATTAAGTCAGTCCCTAAACAAAAAAGAACTGGCTATGTGGCAAAGCCTTAGCGATATGTACAGAGTATTTGGAACTAATACGAAAGAAATACGAATACCATTATCGCATTTACATAAAACCATGTATTCAAAGACAGAAACGGAATCTGACATTGAAAAGATGATGGACAAATTATTATTTGTCGGAGTTTTTCCAGAGAATCCAATGAATTTTAGCGGACTTGTCAGTGGACACCTAGTTAGCGGTTCAAAAGTCGAATTTGTTTCGGAAACTGGAAAAAGATATGTCTATTATTACATAGAAAAAGTGTTTAATCCAGACCTTTTGTATGAAAATGAGATTCCATGTACCACTGCACAATAGCGTGCCAGTTGCTTACGTGGGGAAAGTGAGAATGAAAATGAGCTTTATGTCGGAAGTAATACGGGAAGGATACGCAAATACATCATCTTCAGAAGCATTGAAAGAACAGTTCAATAAATTTTGTAATTGGTGTTGGGGGCATAGCTATGGAAACTGTGATATTTGCAGAAGAGAATACCATAAATTATACATTCCGCTAAGAATTGCAGAGAAGCAAAAAGAATTAGGATTACCAGTCACACGAAATAAGGAGGACACAAAATGTTAATCAGAAGTCAGGATAAAAGAATGATTGTAAATTTCGATAATATTTGCACGGTATCAGCGTTTTCTGAAAAGGATAGTGAGGATATCTATGTCGAAGATGGCACAGGCTCGCTCATGGTCGGAAGATATTCCACCAAAGCAAAAGCCATGAAAGTACTGGATATGATTCAGGAAGCATATTGTAAATTTATGTCGGTAAAAAACGATGATGCTTGGAGCGGGAAAGAATCCGTGTTTTATATGCCAGAGGATAGTGAGGTGGAAGTATGAAGTATAAATGCGTGAAAGCATTCACGTTAGATACATACGATGATGATGGATTTTACGTTGACGGATTCATGGAAATTGAGGTAGGCGAAGTTTACGAAGTAGGAAATGAAAATATTATCGATGGAGAAATTCATCTTGACGGAGTAAATGTTAACAGATGGATTGAAATATCAAAAGAAACTTTAGAAAAGTGTTTTGTAGAGGTGAAAGAATGAGTCATATCAAAGACAGATTATCAGATTATCATGATTTCATGAAGAAACTTGTGGATGACCACCAGATGGTTTTAGCAAGTGATGTTCTGGAAATGATAGAACAGCTTAAGGATGATCTGGAACAGGACGAGAAAGAAAATAGTTGGATTCCAGTCAGTGAGAGATTACCGGAAGGCGGAACATATATCACTACTTTAGACGGAGAGCTTGTCGGACAGGAAGAACCATTCACGGGAATGTGCGGTATCGAAAATGGAAAATGGGATGATGAAGACTGTGTTATTGCCTGGATGCCACTTCCAGAACCATATAAGGAGGACTAAATGGGATATTGCAAATTAGAGTGTCCGGACGGTGAAACAACGTGTTGTATCTGTTGCGTTAAGCAAGGCGGTTGCGATAACCGGTGCGACATGATGGACAGTTATGAATATGCAGAAGATTGCGAAGATTATGTCGAGGAGGATGAGCCATAATTACATTCTTGTTAGGATTCACCCTTGGAATCATAGTCGGAGTGGCTGGTCTTGTATGTGTAGCAATCATGTACGACAAACACCACCCAGACGAATAGAAAGGAGTAACGGTATGCTGACAAGGAATAAAAAGTTGAAGGACTACGGTATTCCGGCAGAGGACATTGAAAAACTGAATACGATGCTGAAAGACTTCCCGGCAGAGTACGGATACCTGCTTACCAGTGCCGCCTTGTCAGCTTGCCCAAAGAACACGGTGATAGCGGATATGGTTATCGAAAATATTCTTCACCGAAAAAGTTACAGGAAAATCAGTAGAGAAAGATATATCCCGATGAATCCGAAGGACTTTTATGGATACCGCAGGAAAACAATGGCGGTGCTGTATGAGAGAATGAGATTGTTGGGAGTGTGGGAGGAAGATTAAATGAATATTGATAAATTAAATTTAACGATAAGAACATACAACATACTGTTAAGAGCAGGACTTACTACTACAGAAAAAATCAAAGAAAAGTCAGATGATGATTTGAAAAGAATCAGAAATATGTCTGAGAAATGCTACAAAGAGATTAAGCAAGCTGTATATTGCACGGACTGTAAACGAAGTATCTACGGAGAATATCATGATTGCGACATCAATATAGAAAGCGGTGGAAAGTATCTTCGTGGAGATTATGAGTGCCATTGCAAAGCGTTTATGGAGGAATAAATGGAAGAGAATCCTAGTTACGATCCTGACTACTGTTATGAATGTGGTGGGTATGGAGATGACTACTACATAGACGAAGACGGAGAACTGGTTTTCAGATGTCCAGAGTGTCCGTTTAGCAAATTTTGGGAGGATAAATAAATGAAATTAATTGAATTATTAGAGGCAATTGGTGCAGATATTGAGAACGGCAAGAAAGTCCAGATGTGCTATCCGAGTAGAAGCTGGGAAGATTACGATACATTCAATGCCGATTCGAAGCTGCTGAAACCGTTTTATAACTTAAAAATAAGCCGTCTTTCGGCAATAGGGACGGATGTGTTCAGAGTTAACTTGGTTTTTGATGAGAAAGAGGGTTGTGATTGAATGAGCAGACTGATTGATGCAGACGAATTAATCAAATACATCAAAATTTGGGAGATTGGAACAAGTATTAGTTCTGACCAGAAAGAGTTTATTGATTGCGTTAACAAGCAGCCGACAGCTTTTGATGTGGATGAAGTTGTTGAGCAGTTGGAAACAAGAAATGCAAGAGCTGTTGCATTACAGAAAGAAAATATATCAGAGTATTTCGAGGGTGAAGCTGATGCGTTTGAATTTGCAATCAAAATCGTGAAGGAGGGTGGAGTTGAATGAGTAACGTATCAGCCGAAACATTAGAAAAGTTAAGAGAAAACATGGTAGGAAGAAGATACAAGCACTTTAAAGGAAGAATCTACATCGTAAATGATATTGCTGTTCATACAGAATCGGATGAGATTATGGTGATTTACAAGTGTTTTGCAGACCCATTTGTGACATGGTGCAGACCGTTAAGCATGTTTACGAGTGACGTGGACAGAGAGAAATATCCAAATGTAAAGCAGAAGAAAAGATTCGAACCACTTTCTGAGCAGGAGGTGCAGAACGTATGAGAGAAATTCTTTTCAAGGCAAAGCGGATTGATAATGGTGAATGGGTTGAGGGATGTTATGTGACATCTGATGGTAAATCTTTTATTTGTATGGATATAGTAGAACATTATTGTGTTATTGCACTTAGATGGTTCGAAATTGATCCAGAAACCCTCTGCCAGTTCACAGGGTTTTGCGATAAGAACGGTAAAAAAATCTGGGAGAATGATATCGTTAACCATAACGGAGAATATGCCCCGGTAAAATTCGGAAGGTATTGTTCGAGTTTTGACTATGGAGAGTATAATCTTGGATTTTATGTTGACTTTCCAGAAAAAACATTTTATCGAAAAGAACTTGGATATTGGCACAGAAAGGTTAAAACTGCCGGAAACATATTCGATAACCCAGAATTATTACAGGAGGAATCAGATGAGTAAAAGCAAAAACATTTCTACTATGTTCACGAAAGAAGAAAATAAAAAGAATGGAAGATTTAGCAGAAAGAAGAAAGATGTTATCAGTCCGGCACAGTACGGAGCATTCTTGCAGAAAAGAGGTAGGAGAAAATGAGTAAATCAGTATTAGTGATTGATACACCAGAGAAATGTGCTTCGTGTATATATGTTGGTATATTCCATTATTTCTGTAGAATAAATTGCAGAGATATTAAGGACATAAGTACTAAGCCTGATTGGTGTCCATTGAAGCCATTGCCGGAGAAAAGCACTACCGAGAATGATATGACGGATTATCAGTGCGGGATGGTCGATGGACGAAACCAGTGCATTGATGAGATTACAGGAGGGGATTCTGATGATTAAGAAAACATTATATACATGTCAAATCTGCAATACTGACTATGCGGATAAAGAAAAGGCTATTGCATGTGAGAAAGGCCATAAGACATTGGAAGGAGCAACATTTGTTGGTGAATATAAGCCAAAGGGAATAGTTGGTGATGGATATCCGATAAAGATAAGGGTAAAGTTCAAAGGTTCTGATAAGTGGGTTGTATATAAGAGGTGAAGTAGATGGAGAGATTAACAAAACGGGAAGATGATAGTATCACATATAACGAAAAACGAGAGCTTGAGTGCGGTGAATATTGTGATAGCTGCTCACAGGGTGCAGGAAATTGTAAAACAGTAGAGAATATGATTAAAAAACTTGCCACTTATGAAGACTTAGAAGAACAGGGCTTACTTGTGAGGTTGCCGTGTAAAGAAGCATACACACAGTCTGGAGATTATGTTTATCTTATTGATGATTGTGAAATTGTTAAATGTGTGCATTGTGGATTGGGAATCGACCCATTGAGCGGTACAGCTTACATTACACTTGCGACAGATGAAAAGATTTTTCCTTATAGAAATCCAGATCCAGAACAGGACTTAGACCCTACTGATTGGTGTACTAATACGACAGATGCCGAGGTAAGCGAAATTGGTAAAACCGTATTCTTCACCCGTGAAGAAGCTGAGAAGAAGTTGGAGGAGATTAAGAATGGACATTAAAGAAGCAAGTGATATTTTGTCTGACATGAGAGACCGACATTTGCAGTTTGTGGAAGGAGCAAGTCCCGATGAGAAGTGGCTTGAATCTTATCTGAAAGAAGCATGGGCGTGTGATTCAGGAGCAAAGGCACTGGAAAAGCAGATTCCAAGGAGGCCAAATAATGTCAAATCTATTTTTGATTTTTCTGGCAGATATTATACGACAAAAGGCGATTGCCCAGCTTGCAATAGAGAGGGACTTTACAAGTCGGATTTTTACTGCAATAAATGCGGACAGAAACTTGATTGGAGTGAAGATAAATGAATAACAAACCTACACTAGAAATAACCCCGCAGCTTGCTATATCAGCATTTGCAGTACTCCAGCAATACTGCAACTCAATCAGCCCACACGATTGTATCAGATGCACATTCTACGAACATTGCCCGGAGTGCTTCATGGGATGCCCGGGAGATCAGGGAGAGACGATTAGGAAACTACAGGAAAACGAATAGAATAATTGAAAATGAAATGATTTTGACATATAATTAAGAAAAAAAAGGAGAAGGTAAAATGAAAAACATTGATAAAATGAAACAAAATATAGTAAAACAAATTGAAAATATGAGCATTGAGGAATTTGAAAAGTTTGGATCGGTTTTGGACGGATCCACGGATATGCCAAAGGGATTGATAGATACATCAGTTTTATTTGATTGTGTGAAATGTCAGAAAACATATAGCTGTTCTGGAGAAGATGATGATTTTGAGCAATGCTCAAATAGATTTAGAAAATATGCATTGAGAGAAGAAAAATAAATATGTTTATAAAATTAGAGAGTCGGTATTTACCGGCTCTTTTTATTGCAAAATTTCTCAAACATGTACCACAACTTTTCCTCCAACCTATGATAGAATATACTCAGAAGTGTTACTATGGGGTTTTATAGCCAGAAATGAGGTGATAATATGGCAAACTTAAAAGCAGTTACAAGAAAACTTCAAAAAGCTATATTATCCACCGGATTAGTCATAAAAATCGGAACATCGCAATTCTACAGTCATGAGCAGGAACGATTGATAACAGTAACAATTATATCAACGCCAGTATTCAGACCAACAAAACGTGGCGAATGGAAAGATTGCGATTATGAAATATTACGAACTGCATCCCAGTATGATGTGGTTATGTGCCTAAAAGAAATATGGGAGGCAGTCAGAAAATGAGGATAGACAGAGGTGATTAGATGGACTTAACGCCTAAGCAGAAAGCGTTTGCAGATGAATATATAAAAAATGGCGGGAATGCATCTGATGCCGCGAGGAAAGCCGGATATAGCGAGAAAACAGCATATTCAATGGGACAACAGAACTTGAAAAAACTTGAGATTTCTTCCTATATAGCCGAAAAACAGTCTCTCATCGAAAAGCAAAAAGGCACTGACATCATGTCTTTGGCAGAAATCCAGCAACGCCGTTCCATGATTGCAAGAGGCGAGCTGACTGATTCATTCGGATTTGCTCCGGATTTCTCCGATCAGCTGAAATCCATGAATGATCTGGAAAAGGCATTAAAGATTAAGCAAGAGCAGGAAGAAAAGAAAGTAGCAGAGGAAGCTGCTAGAAATGCGAAGCCGTATCACATGGATCTGTATAACATTCCTGATTGCTTTCACCGAACTATTAGAGATATTCGAGATAAGGAACATCTGGAGTATGTATTTAAAGGCGGACGTGGCTCCACGAAATCAACCACTGTTGGAATGACTATAGTAGAGTTGATGAAGAACAATCATGACATCCATGCTGTGGTTTGCCGTAAGGTCGGGAACACCATTAAGGATTCTGTATACAACAAAATCAAATGGGCCATTGGAAAACAGGAATTTACAGAAGAATTTGATTCTAAGTTATCACCTATGGAGATTACACTGAAATCAACCGGACAAAAGATATATTTCCGTGGTGCTGATGACCCTGACAAAATTAAATCCATTAACCCTGAATTCGGATATATTGGTATTCTCTGGTTTGAGGAGTTGGACCAATTCGCGGGACCTGAGGAGATTCGTAAGATTGAACAGTCCGCCATCCGTGGTGGAAACCTTGCATGGATATTTAAAAGCTTCAATCCACCAAAAACAATGAATAACTGGGCTAATAAGTATGTTCTCGAACCAAAAGAGAACAGAATAGTTCATTCATCAACTTACTTGGACGTGCCAAAAAAATGGCTGGGGCAGCCATTCATTGACGAAGCAGAGCATCTGAAAGAAGTCAATCCAAACGCTTATGAGCATGAGTATATGGGAATTGCGAATGGAAATGGCGGAAACGTATTTGAATATCTGGAGATTAGAGATATTACAGATGAGGAAATCAGCAGAATGGATCGCATTTTCGCTGGCGTAGATTATGGCTGGTACCCTGACCAGTTCTGCTACCTCCGAACCTATTATGATTCTGCCAGAGAAAAGATATATCTGATTGACGAATTGTATGTGAATAAATGGAGCAATTCTAAGACTGCTGAGTGGATCAAGAAAAAGGGCTATGACGATTATACAATGATATGTGATTCCGCGGAACCTAAGTCCGTGAATGACTTCCGGGATGCCGGACTTCCTGCAAGGGGAGCAATCAAGGGGCCAGGAAGTATTGAGTATGGATTCAAATTCTTACAGACAAAGACACTTGTTATTGATCCGAAGAGAACACCGAATGCGTATAAGGAAATCACGGAATATGAATATGATCGAGACAAGGAAGGCAATGTGATAAGCGGTTATCCTGACGGAAACGACCACGCAATCTCGGCACTTAGGTATGCTTATGAGCCGTTATTTAACAGGAGGGGGTACAGTGCATAAAATGTTAGATAGGTACTTTTCAGATAAAATAAATAAATTCTTAAGCACCGGTTTAAAAATATATGGATCATCTGACATTAACGAAATCTTAAAAGTTGTAGAATATGAAGACATTATTGTGCGAGATACTTCTGTAAAATGGATGGATTTTAAAAGGTAGATTAAATGGGACTTATAACAACACTAAAAAGGTGGTTTAACATGATATTCAAAAAACAAGCTGAAGAGGATTTTAATATCCAGGCAGCAGAATTTCCAGAGATGGAATCACTGATTAACCGGTGCGCGAACATCTACAGAGGCGTACCGGAATGGTTAGATGATAAGGACAATATCAAGACGATTAATTTTGCGAAATCTGTCTGCTCAGAAACAGCTCGGCTCGCAACATTGGCGATCGGCATTCAGATAGACGGTTCCACAAGGGCTACGTGGCTACAGAAGCAGATTGACAAGGTATATTTCCAAATTCGTCACTGGGTAGAATATGGCTGTGCTTATGGAACAGTTTTTATTAAGCCGAACGGCGAGAGCCTTGATGTATTTACTCCGGCAGATGTGATAATTGTGGATTATGATAACCAGAAGATCAAAGGGATTATATTTAAAGATTCCTATACTGTTGGACGGAAATACTACACACGGCTTGAATATCACAGGTTTGTTGAGACTACCGTGGACGGTGTGACAACTTATCCGTATTATGTTTCTAATAGAGCCTATGTGTCAAAATCCCCTCAAAGCATTGGAGATAAGATCGACCTTAAACAGACCAAATGGGCTGACCTTATGGCAGATACACCGCCGATTCTCAAAGCGAACGGTGAGAAACTGGACGGGCCGTTGTACGGAGTATTTCGGACACCGCAGGCGAACAATGTGGATATCAGTACACCACTGGGCTTACCGATATTTTCCGAAGCCATTGAGGAGTTGGGAGACCTTGATGTTGCGTATAGTCGGAACGTGGGGGAAATTAAAGACTCTCAGAAGATTGCTCTGTTAGATGATAGACTGCTTATGCCAAGCGGTACACCTGTTTCAGCCATGTCACCACGGGGTATGGAGAACAGGCGAAATGAGATGAAATTGCCACATTATGTCAAGAACGTGTTTGGACAGGATGAGAAAGAATTTTATCAAGAAATCAATCCGCAACTCAACACAGATATCCGTATAGTCGGTATAAATGTCCTTTTAAACCAGATGGGGTATAAGATTGGATTCTCCAACGGATATTTTGTTTTTAATGAAAAAACCGGTATGGTGACGGCTACGCAGGTAGAAGCAGACGACCGACGGACAATTCAGTTTATAAAAGACGTTCGGGATAAGCTGGAAGATTGTCTGAATGGCGTAATCTATGCTCTCAATGTTTTTGCCGATCTGTACGGCCTGGCTCCGGTTGATGTGTATAAAGTAACATACGACTTCGGAGACATAACTTACAACAGAGAAGAAGACCGTGCAAGATGGTGGCAGTATGTTGTACAGGGCAAGGTTCCGGCATGGATGTATTTTGTAAAATTCGAAGGAATGACGGAAAACGATGCGAAAGCAATGGTCAAAGAAGCTCAGCCAGACGAGCCAACATTATTCGGAGAGGAGTAAGAAGATGGCAGATAAACCAGTAACGCGAGAAGAAAAGTACCTCGCATACTTGACAGGTGATTATACGGGCAAACTCCCGAAGCCGATTACGAGAAAAGAGAAGTATTTATACGAATTATGTTTAAAAGGAATAGGCGGTGAAATCTCGCCGGAAGAAATCAAAGCCGCAGTAAATGAGTACCTTGAAAAGAATCCGGTCAAGCCTGGAGCCACGACAGAACAGGCACAGCAGATCGAGCAGAACAAGACAGATGTTGCTTCGCTGAAAAAGGAAACTGGTTCACTAAAGGAAGATTTAACACAGTTAGAGGAAGCAATAAACTATGTGAAAGTCACCGATATGCTTGGCTCGATTTCTGGTTTTGGATATAGCAAAAATGTAACAAATCCACAATGGATGAATAACGAATTTTCATGTGAATCCAGTGGGGATGGATTCTGTGCTATCGGCAGTTTTGATAATTATTATTTGAAAAGTGGCAGAAAGTATATTGTTGCTTATGAAAGCAGTGGACAATGTATACTTAGAGGAATGAACGAATATGTTTATAGTGATACTATTTCCAGTAATATCGGTGCTAGCTTCCCATTAAATAGTTTTGTAAAGTTTGAGCCAACAAAAGATGCCGTTATTTGTGTAACAGACATTCCAAGTGGTACTATATCAATTAAAATTACTGTATTTGATGTCACAGCGGTTGACGAAAGTGTATTAAATGCTATTGATTTTACGGATATGTCAATAAGTTATTCTATTGTTATTGTCGAAAGAGCAACACTGGCAGAAAGAGCAACAGTGGCAGACAGGGCAACAGTGGCAGACAGGGCTAATAAAGTTGATACTATCGCAGGTGCTAAAAGTGTTAATCTGATTGACGAAACAACCGTTAATGGAGCAACATCAAATATCGGAAATAAGCTAACATATGTAAATACTAGTGTAGATTATAAAGGTAGTGGATTTAGTTTCACAGCAGAAAGCGGAAAGTCTTACTATGTCGGTGCAATCATAACGAACAATGCTGACGTAGATTTGCCGGGATTTTCAAGAGCGTACACTGGTGTGACTGATTCAACATATTTGGGTACTGTACCAAGCGGTTCTACAATCGTTGATATGGTAAAAGTAGACGGAATAGATGGAAAAATCGGTGTTGTATATTCGTTCTATTCTGCAACTGCTATTTCCGTAAATTACACAATGCAGATGTTCGCTTTTGAGGATTTAGGCGGTAGTTTTGAATTGTATAAACAGAAAATGTTTTCTGATTATGTTATTGATAAATCCGTTTATGCTGATATTGCAAGTAAGTGTTTTACTGGAATGGAACAGAAAAACATTTGTGCTTTTGGTGATAGCATTACCGCACAAGCAAAATGGTATGAACCTTTGAAAAGTTATTTAGGTGCATCTAATATCTATAATCGTGGTATCGGTGGCACTTGCATAGGTGGGAGTGGCGCAAATGCAATGTGGCAAGACGTTAGAATTAACGCTTTGGAGAAAGACATTGATTGTTTGCTGATTATGGGTGGAACAAATGACTCCGCTCAAGGTGTAACCATTGGGGAAATTAGCAGAGATAATCTTGATACAAGCACTTTTGTTGGTGCTTATAATGTGCTTTTGAGTAAGGTTTATTGCAAATATTATCATCTTGGAACTTATGAGGGAATTACGCAGACAACAGAAGTAAAGCCTATTAAGATTATGCTTGCTACACCTATTTACTGTAATGACTCCACTTACGGAAATATGGATAATATTGCAGAAGCGGTTAGGGGAATTGCTAATATGTGGGGTATTCCAGTTGCAGACCAACACGCAAAAAGTGGTATCAATGCTGTTACTGCTGAATTATATCTTGCCGACAACGTACATCCAAATGATGAGGGTGGAAAACGTGTTGCAAATGTATGGGGAAACGCATTAAGAGAAAATGCCGAAATAAACTAAATGATGCTTTAGTGAATTAAGTAAAAAAGTGGGGAGGATAAAAACCCCTCTCCACTTTGTAATAACATTATTAACAGTCAGAATCTTCTCGCTTGGATACAGCAAATGTCCTCACTGTATTCGCACCAGGGACATTGCCATCATTAATGCACTTAGCCATATGAAGCATAGATATGATTTGCGATGAAGACGGATGCTCTTTGCCGCAGTTTGGACAAATTACCTTTTCTGTGTTAATTTGTTCATTTACGTAATAGTTGCAATTACAAGTGCAATAAATTTTCAGTTTTAAAAACATTTTGCGACACCTCCTTAATAGGTTGATTGTAGCATATTTTTAAAACATGTACCACAACATTTATCGAAAGAGGTGATATATTATACTTAGTCCTGAATATTTACGACAAATTACAGAGGGCAGTGAACAAATTGCTGAAGAATTGCACCAGTATATCATCTCTGAGATCGTATCACGGATGATGGCAAGAATCGGCAGGGGCGAGGACTATATTCTGACCAATGCTGATGCGTGGAGAATCAGAACGTTACAGGAATCCGGTGAACTGTTAGAAGACATTCTGGCAGAACTATCCAGATACACCAAACGTGAGCAACAAGAGCTTCTTGAAGCGTTTGAAGATGCCGGAATCACTGCAATGGAGTATGATGATAAGGTATATAAGGCGGCAGGATTAAGTCCTGTGCCGCTTGAACAGTCACCAACAATGATAAGACTCATGGAACGAAATATGCTTGCGACCATGGGCGAGTGGAAGAACTTCACACGGACAACCGCAAGTGCCGCTCAGAGGCTATATATCGAACAATGCGACCTTGCATATAACCATGTGATGACTGGTGCAGTTGGGTATACGCAAGCCATTAAAGAGGCAGTTAACAACGTTGTGAGTGATGGTGTGACTGTCACATATCCATCTGGTAGAAAAGACACGATTGAAACAGCAGTAGCACGTTCTGTCAGAACTGGTGTGGCTCAGGCGTGTGCTGACATTCAGTTGGCAAGAATGAAAGAAATGGGATATGGTTTAGTGCTGACATCGGCACATATAGGAAGCCGCCCAAGCCATGAAGTATGGCAAGGGCAGGTATTTTCTATAGACTGGGAAAAATTAAAAGAAATCAAGCCTTATCTTTGACAGAATCGAGATACAATGAAATTGCTTTATCGAGTAATTTACTGATAGGTATTCCAGTGTCATCGGAATACGATTTTAATTTTTCATAGATTTCACGATCAATAGCATTTGATATTGCTACACGGTTTTTTAAGCCTCTGTTGTTTGACATTTTATTCAACTCCTTTCATACCAAAGTTTATCATAACTTTCAACTACTTGCAATTAAAATAAAATAATGATATAATTGAATGTAGGTAAATGTAGTTGAAAGGAGAAAATACAATGACTTTTGAAGAATTTTGTATTAAAAATGGCAAAAAAGAAAAACCACTTTCAGGGAAATCCTACAGATATTCTCACGGAATGGCAGGAACTCGATTATACAAAATATGGGCAGGCATGAAGATAAGAACATCCGAAAAGGCACAGCCTCATAATAAAGTGGCGTATTTTGATAGAGGAATAACAGTATGTGATAAATGGAAAGAATTCAAGCCTTTTTTATTGTGGGCTTACACAAGCGGGTACGAAAAAGAACTTACAATAGATAGGATAGATGTTAATAAAGGGTATTCTCCTGATAATTGTCGGTGGGTGCCATTAGAATGGCAAAACAACAACAAACAAAGCAGTTGGAAAATTAAATACCAAGGAGATACAAAAACCGTAGGTGAATGGGAGCATTTCTTTGGCGTTCATCGTGAATACATAAGAAAAAGGCTTAATCATGGATGGACTTTTGACGAAATTGTAGAAAATATAAAAAATCCCACAACATTAAACAAGAACAACAAAAGTGGTATAAAGGGAGTTTTATTTGACAATAATCATTCAAAATGGAGAGCTTATATTTCTGTAGGCGGAAAACGCGTAGAAGATCGAGTTTTTAAAACCAAAGAAGAAGCAGTAATGGCAAGGAAACAAATGGAATTAAAATATTGGGGATATACAAATATTGAGTAATTATGGGGTGACTATTTATGAATAAAAAACATACTTATCCTGATTTTATTGAAAATTGTCATTATGGCGAAGCCGATGGAATATGTGGAGTAAATTGCAGACATCATTTTTCAGTTTGGGCGGAAGGGATGCCAAATCCCTATGCAGAACTATCAGCAGAAGATAAGGCAAATAAAGGCAAACAGT